>Ga0181529_10001980_pt1 | contig 25294 bp, 14 predicted proteins | sample PEATcosm2014_Bin_36_FD_119763 | JGI IMG/M metagenome (GOLD analysis project Ga0181529, IMG submission 119763) | Peatland microbial communities from MTU Mesocosm Facility, Houghton, MI, USA - PEATcosm2014_Bin10_30_metaG | ecosystem: Environmental > Terrestrial > Soil > Wetlands > Peat | place... | reverse complement strand
GATGCAGCATGAGAACCAACGTATCGAAAGCGTATCGCGTTTTCTCTGCGAATCCGCTAAGTTGTTGGGTTTATTGGTGGACCTGATCGGGATCGAACCGATGACCTCTTCCATGCCATGGAAATGCCAAAAAGCTAAGTTATTGACGGCAAAGTGGTTAGAAGTCGGCAAAACCGGCAAAACCGGCCTAATCGGCATACTTTGACACCAATTTGACACCAAATCCTTGGGCCGTGAGCTGGGTCGTGGCGGGGCCAGCTCACCATCATTTTCGCTCCCGCAAACCGACGACCAAGTAACCTTGAGACAGGACATGGAACACCCACTGTACGGCGAAATTCGTAATGACATTGTAGCTTTGGTTGAGGCTGCCCGGGCTGCTTCGGCCCGGAGTGTGAATGCGTTTATGACCGCTACCTACTGGGATATCGGACGCCGCATTGTCGAGTTTGAACAGCAGGGTCAGGAACGGGCTGAATACGGTCAAGCGATTATCAAGCAACTCGCCGCTGATCTAGAGCCTCGTTTTGGACGTGGATTTGGGTGGCGCAATCTCACGCAAATGCGTGCCTTCTTCCTCACCTGGCCGGCCGCAAAGATTTTGCAGACGCCGTCTGCAAAATCTATCCCGCTTGTTGAGCTGGCTAGACATTTTCCTTTGCCTTGGTCAGCCTACGTCCGTCTGCTCTCAGTAAGGCGTCCGGAGGCTAGGGCGTTCTATGAGACGGAAGCTCTGCGTTCGGGCTGGTCAATTCGTCAGCTTGACCGTCAGATTGGCAGCCAATTTTACGAGCGGATCGCGCTCTCTCGGAACAAGTCGGTCATGCTTGAAAAAGCGAAGATCGCGGAGCCCATCGATGCGATCACTCCAGAGGAAGCTATCAAAGACCCATTCGTGCTCGAATTTCTGAACCTCAAGGATGAATATTCTGAGTCGGACCTTGAGGCGGCGCTCATCCAACACCTCACCGATTTTCTTTTGGAACTGGGTGACGACTTCGCCTTTCTAGGAAGGCAGAAGAGACTGCGCATCGACGACACCTGGTTCCGGGTGGATTTGCTTTTCTTTCATCGCCGCCTACGTTGCATGGTCGTCATCGATCTCAAAGTTGGCAAGTTCAGCTACGCTGACGCAGGGCAGATGCATCTGTACCTGAATTACGCGCGCGAGCATTGGATGAAAGAGGGAGAGAATCCCCCGGTAGGCCTGATTCTCTGCGCAGAAAAGGGATCGGCGGAAGCTCATTATGCTCTGGACAATCTGCCCAACAAAGTTCTCGCTGCCGAATATCAAACGGTACTTCCCGAAGAAAGCGTGATCGCGGAAGAGTTGAAGCGCTCCGGGCTACGGTTGGAAGAGCGTCGCAGAGAAATTCAGTCCGATGGACCGGACACCTAAAACACTCGTCATGTGGACGCAATCTTGGAGCTGACGTGTGGATCGGCAGCGACAATTCATTCGGCATCTCGCTTTGCTGGAGATGGGGATGACACAGGATCTTTCCGCCTGGCCTCGAAAATTGTTCCCCAATCTGCCATCGCGTCGAGAAGAGAACACATAACCTGCCTCATGTCGTCCGCAAAATCGTATTCCACGTGGAGGACTGTAACGCTCAAGTCCCGACGCACAACAATTCCTGTTGATTCCAAAGAGCGGAGGCTGGCTCGAAGACCTTTCTTCGACGCGGATGGCATGAGGCGTTGGAGTTGGCTGAGCCGAACTGGCTCGTTGCGCATTGCACAGAGGATTTCCAGCTTCCACTTCCCGTGCAATAGCTCGGTTAACTTTGAAACTCTTTGAATGTAGCCAGCGCAATCGTCATACATCACCCGCGATTCACCTCTATGTGCGGAGTTGGCCTGACAACGACCACTCAAGTCAGTTGGTTCTAGTCGAAGACAAACGGAAGACGGTTTTGCAGAAAGCGAAAACAAACGCGCATTCGACTTAGATCTAATGATGAGCTATGTTATTGATTTCTTTGGCTGCTAAATGTGTCCGCCGTCACCGCTCGATTTCTGGCTTTGTGTTTTGGCCCAGTATGGAGACTGTGGCGACCGAGCTTTGCGCAGCGATATGCGCCCGAAGTCCCCTTACCGATGCGTTCGTGATCGATCGGGTGAACCGCCCCCCGGAGAATTGACTTACCAGTGTTGTCATACAGTCCGACGGGTTGGCAGAACAAAGGCGCTCTCGATCGCTTGGAGAGCGTCGACCGGAGCCGGTAGACGTGCAGCATCAAAAAGCGGACCTGCACGGAGGTAAATCCACTCAGATGGCTTTGTGTTACGCCGCTTTCTTGAGGTCTGTCTCGTCGACGTCGGGTAGGTGTGTTTTTCGTCTCGGCCTTCTCCTTCAAAGGGGACTACTGTTTAGCTACTCGTTATGGTTCATTGAGGATTGTCGTCATCCGAGCCTGCCTCGAAGATCGGCTCTTTCGTTTGAGGGAAGAGGCTGGCGTGCTTCCTGAGGAGTTCATGCATCACGCGAATGCTGATACGAGCTGCGAAGCCGACTTCCTTGTCCAGCGCGACGTCCACATCAGAAACACCGGCGTCGCCTGATGCCGTTGCCGCCCACTTGGCAGTCCGGATCGCCACGATGAGGGCGGTGGCGATGATAATGGACGGGCCAAGCTTCGGCCAATCGGGTTTGCGCTCGTGTCCTACGACGTTCATTGGGCGAGTATAGGCGAATAGATGGCGAATATGCCACAATAGAAAAAGGGAGCGGCGCAGAGGCGATGGATGTGCGGACGGTATGTGCGGCGCAGCGATAAGCAGAGAATCGCAGAACATTTCCACGCGCGTGGCGTAGGCGCCGAACTGCCTGTGCCCGACGCCGACTACAACGTCGCGCCGACGACGCATCAGCCTATCATTCGCCAGAGCAAAGAGAACGGAGAGCGTGAGTTGATCCTGGCCCGATGGGGTCTTGTGCCGTTCTTCAGCAAGGATTTGAAGTCAGTGAAGGGTCTGTCGACCATCAACGCGAGAGCCGAGACGATTGTCACTGCTCCAACCTGGCGCGAGCCGTTCAAGAAGAGGCGATGCCTCGTTCCGGCAAGTGCTTTCTACGAGTGGCCGAAAGAGGGTAAGGCACCAAAACAGCCTTACGCATTCGAGCTATCGAATGGAGACCTGTTCGCCTTTGCCGGCTTGTGGGACGCCTGGAAGGACGGGCAGGGCCATTGGCTCCAGTCGTTCGCCATCGTGACCACAGAGGCGAACGAACTCATGGCGCGGATTCATCCGCGCATGTCCGTCATATTGCACGCCCGGGACTATGACCGCTGGCTTGATCGAGAGGAGACGGAGCGGCTTCCCCTCGATCTTCTTCGACCATTTGAATCGGATGCGATGGAGATGTACGAGGCAAATCCCAAGGTGAATAACGTGAGGAACAATGGACCCGAGTTGCTGCGGCAAGTTGTGGAGGCGGCTGAATCTGGGTCTCTGCCTTTGTAGCGCTGGATTACACCAAGACGACCGAATTGCGCTATTCCGACGACTGACGACCGTAGGCCTTCCCGGTTCTAGTCCGTCTGTCGGTGAGTGCAATGGCGATTTCGCGAAAACGGAGAAGCAGGGCCACATTCTGCGCAACAACCTGGCGGCTAGTTGAGCCGGACGGTTTCGTCGCCTGCTGGTTTGTCCATGGACGGGTACCTGGCTCTCCATTTCTACACCTTCTTTTGCTTCGCTCGCTTCTGGATCACGCTCAACAGGCATTCTTGAAGCAGGCTTTAAGCGATAGAGGAATGTACCAGACAGCTTTAGTTAGAATGAAGTGACTTGTAATAGTCGACTGTTCATCTCCCTCCTTTGGTCAAAGGACGTACCCAAATGGGCAAAGTGACGCGCCGTCGTTTCCTCGTCACCGCTTCGACCGTCGCCGGAACTTTGTCGCTTAAGACGCGCCTGGGGTTGGGCCACGCACAGCCCACGGAGTCCGGCGATCTAAAGCTCTGGTATGCCAAACCTGCAACCCAATGGGTTGACGCTCTACCCATCGGCAACGGCCGTCTGGGAGCAATGGTCTTTGGCGGAGGCGCAATCGATATTTCGGATCTTAGGTTGAACCAGGAGGCCGGCCCCGTTCCTACCGATCCCGCCAAGGAAACCCTGCAGCTGAATGAAGACACTCTCTGGTCGGGTCTGCCGGTGGATGGCAATAATCTCCAGGCAAAGGAATTCCTGCCTACGACCCGACGCGCTGTGCTGGAAGAAAAGGACTACCATCTGGCGGACCAACTCTGCAAGAAGATGCAGGGATTGTTTGCCGAAGCGTATCAGCCGATTGGCAGCCTGCACGTCGATTGCACTCACTCCGGCGCGGTGATGGATTACAGCCGCGAGCTGGACCTCGCTTCAGCGCAGACCGTGACACGCTACAAGATAGACGGCGTAAATTTTGAACGTGTGGCATTCTCTTCTGCGCCCGACCAGGCCATTGTGCTGCGTGTCTCCGCGGAAAGGCCTGCCGCGCTGAATGCGACCATCTGGATGGATGGCCCGCTAGTGAATTCGGTTCAGGCAATGGGCGTCAATCGTCTGCTGCTGACTGGCAAAGCAGCGAAGCATATTGCCGGGGCCGGCCATCCAGCGAGTGAGACACCGGTTGTACTGTCCGATGTGCCCGGCGAAGGCATGTACTTTGCCGTGGTGGTTCAGGCGGATGTTGCCGGTGGTACTGTATCCGCCGATCGGAGTGGACTGAAGATCCAAGGTGCGACGTCCTGCACAATTGTCTTGACTGCTGCTACCGGTTACCGCGGATTTGATCGGAAACCCGATACTCCGCAAGATCAGGTGCGCGAACTAGCTATTCGCCAACTGGAACGTACCGTCAAGCTGAGTTACTCGACATTGCGGCAGCGTCATATCGCAGATTACCGGAAGCTTTTTGATCGTGTTTCTCTCACTCTTGGTTCGGCCGCGGGGGCAGCAAAGCCGACGGACGAACGGCTAGCAAACTTTGCCACTGCCCCGGATCCTGCATTGCTGGCGCTGTATTTCAACTACGGACGCTATCTTTTGATCAGCAGCTCTCGGCCCGGAACACAGCCCGCAAATCTGCAAGGCATTTGGAACTATCAAGTGCAGCCCCCATGGAGCAGCAACTGGACGGCGAACATCAACGTCCAGATGAATTATTGGCTATCGGAGACGTGCAATTTGAGTGATTGCACAGAGCCGCTTCTGTCCCTGATTCAAGACCTAAGCCAAACAGGTGCGCGCGCCGCACAGGAGACCTATGGGCTTCCTGGCTGGGTAACCCATCACAACATTGACATATGGCGCGCGGCAAACCCCATGGGTATGGGGGTTGGCTCGCCGACCTGGGGCAACTGGTGCATGAGTGGGCCGTGGCTCTGTTCGCATTTGTATGAGCATTACCGCTTCACGCGCGACCGTGAGTACCTGCGCGAGCGTGCCTATCCGCTCATGAAGGGTGCGGCCGAGTTCTGCTTAGCGTGGCTTATAGAAGATGGATACGGACACCTTACCACGTGTCCTTCAGAGTCGACTGAGAACGATTTCATGGCTCCTGACGGAAAACCTGCCATGACCAGCGCCGGCTGCACCATGGATATGGCGCTCATCCGCGAGCTATTCACCAACTGTATTGACTCTGCGGAGGAACTGGGCGTCGATTCGGAATTCGTCGGAAAGATGAGTGCCGCGCGTGCGCGACTGATTCCATACCAGATTGGGAGGTACGGCCAATTACAGGAATGGTCGGTGGATTTTGTGGAGAGCACGCCTGGACAGCGGCATATGTCGCAGCTTTACCCGCTCTACCCCGGGGCGGAGATCACCCCGCGCGGCACGCCCGAACTCGCGAGGGCGGCGCAGGTTTCGCTACAGCGGCGACTGGATCATGGCGGAGCCTACACCGGTTGGAGCCGCGCCTGGGCCATCGGTTTGTGGGCACGCCTGGCCGAGGGTGAAAAGGCATGGGAGTCGCTGTCCATGCTGATGCAACACAGCACCAACCTCAACCTCTTCGATACGCATCCTGCGGGCAACACGTCAATCTTTCAGATTGATGGAAACTTCGGTGCGACCGCAGCGATTGCCGAAATGCTATTGCAAAGCCACACTGGCGTCATAGATCTTCTGCCGGCACTGCCTTCGGCGTGGCCTGCAGGCGAGGTCAAAGGCCTGCGGGCGCGCGGTGCAGTCGAGGTTGATGTTCGCTGGGAACACGGCAGGGCAACCGCAGCCACGATTCGGCCTGAGTTTTCCGGAGAATACCGTTTGCGAGCCCCACGCGGACAGGAGGTTCGCGGAGTCTTCAGTCAACTCGACAGTCCACTGCACGCTATGCCGGACGGAAGTACCGGTGTCAGGTTGAAAGGAAAAAGGACTTATCATGTGACATTTGCGTGGGGCGCGGGTAAATCCAAATCCATCGCTCCAAACCTAAGTATTCCGCAAAGAGGCCCAATTCCCCATCCCTAGTCTCTTACTTCTTGGACCTTCGAAGGAATATGCATAGGACCGAGCAGACGGAGGCATAAGGGGTGAACTGGCACTGTACGGAGTGATGTCGGTGAACTTCTCACAAGTCAGCAAGGGTTCAGTATTGGCGTTCCCTTTGCAGCGTACCTGCTCGATGCCGGAATCTGCGCAGCATTCAACTGCTACTCAACGTGGCCAGCTTGCGCCGCACCTTGGGCTTGGAGTTGCGGGCCCTCGGCGTCATGCGGGCAGAAAATCATTCGATGCTCGTGCTTGTGCTGCTCTTCCTCTTCCTCCTGATTCTCTTTCCAGTGCGCGGTGAGCGCCTTAGCGGTTCTAATAACATGGCCGATAAAAGAAGGGACGATACAAGCAGGGCACGTCATCACTGTCATAAGACGAGCGATGCACTCGACGTCCATACGTTGTAGGCTGACGCGACAACGAGGACAGAAGTAGGCTGGCTGAGTATTGACCGCGAGCGCAGAATCCGCGCCTTTGGGTGGTATCTCAAGAGCCGCTTCTCGACAAGTCCTGGGGTGTTGGAGTTCTGCCACTGATCCGTCCCCTCTAAGTGGCGAAACGTCTTGACTATTTGCGTTGCCACAATCGCGCTCGGCGTGCATGAGTGCGCCAGTGAATCAGGGCCGGACTCCGGGTTGCTAGCCAAGAAAGAAGTGGCGATCATGAATAACTTCTACTTCTCTAACAACTTGGTGATCTCGAAGTGATATGTTCCTGCGGGCAGATTGAAGCCAGAGTGGCCTGCCCTATTCGAGGCTTCAACTAACCTACTTCTCTGAATAGGCTGGCCGGATAGCCTGTAGTTCGCGGCTTGTGAGTTATCCAACGGGAGCCAGCCTGCTGCATTGGCAGGAATGGTGAGGTCCCATTGTGCTGTTCCGTTCTGGATGGTCCACGCAGAGTGGATGACTCCGTAGGGAGAGGGGTAAGTAAAATCGATGCTGCCTAGCTGCTTGTCAAAGGCCGGATGCAGATAGATGGTGTGGAAGCCGGCGTCGGCGGAGGTGGTGTCGATGCCTGCGGCGTAGCGGTAGATCCAGTCTGCGACCGCGCCGTAGGCATAGTGATTGTAGGAGTTCATGCTGGGATCGTTGCGCATCTGGTCGCCGTTCCAGCGCTCCCACATAGTGGTTGCTCCGTGATCAACCAGATAACCCCAGGAGGGGTAGTCTGTGTTGAGGAGCAGCTTATAGGCCAAGTCTCGATGGCCGGACTCGGTAAGTACCGCGAGTAAGTACGGGGTGCCCAGAAATCCAGTACCTAACAATCCGTGATTGGCCTCTATCTTACCGACTAGTTTCTGCGCTGCCGCGGCGCGCAGGTTCTCGGGAACCAGATTCATGTGCAGCGCGAGGACGTAGCCGGCCTGGGTATCCCCATTCTTGGCTTTGGCGTTGGGGTTGTTGAGGACGCCGAAGGATGAGGGACTCATGTCGGCCCCGGTGATGAATCCGTCTTCGTGGACGAAGGCCTGGACGAATGCGGCTTTGATCTGAGTGAAAAGCTGGGCGTAGTGTGCCTCGTCGTCGGGCTTGCCGAGAGCGTGGGCCATCTGCTGCATGAGGGTGACGTCGTAGGCCCAGAAGGCCGTCGCGACAAGCTGGAATTTTGTCGGACCTTCGGGGGAGAGCCAGTCGCCGAAGGGAACGCCGGCGTTTTTGACCCACAGGTGGTCCGGGTTGGTGTTCTCGATGGCCGCGAGATACTTCGTCATCGCGTCCCAGTTTTGGATGAGGACCATGGTATCCCCGGACTGCTGCCAGCTTGTCCAGGGTATGATGACCCCGGCGTCACTCCATCCAGCAGCGAGTTGGGAACTGGTGGTCGACACGCCGGGTGCATAGATGCCGAAGAGTGCGCCTGCCGTTCCGGGTCCGTCCCCGCTGCCGACTTGTGTGCCGCGGATGTCGGCGGCGTATTTCCGGGAGAAAGCGGTGAGGTCCATGTTGTAGCCAGCGGTGCGCCAGAAGACTTGAGCATCAGCCATCCAGCCTAGACGCTCATCGCGCTGCGGGCAGTCGGTGGGAACGCCGACGAAGTTGGAACGCTGGCCCCAGAGAATGTTCTGCCAGAGCTGGTTGATGAGTGGGCTGCCGGTCTTGAGCTGTGCCGTGAGGGGAGCGTCGGTGTGGAAGACGACTCCTTCGACGGCGTTGGGGAGAGGTTTGCTTGGGAGGCCGGAGATTTCAAGGTAGCGAAAGCCGTGGTAGGTGAACTGCGGCTCGAACTCCTCCACTTCGTTTCCAGCGCCCTTCCCGGCCAGCACGAAGTGGTCGGTAGATTTGGCGGTGCGCAGGTTTTCGGTGTAGAGAGTGCCGTCTGGATTGAGGATCTCGCCGGTACGGACCTGGACGTCGGTGCCCACGGGGCCCTGCAGACGCAGGTGCTCCACTCCGGAGAAATTCTGGCCCATGTCATATATATAGATGCCGGGTTTGGGCTCGGTCATGCGTTTTGGGGTAAGGATGCGCTCGACGCGGATGGGCTGGAAGTCCTGGCCGTCGAGGACGATGGAGGAGAGGTCGGGGGTACGGACCTCAACGGGCTTCCAGGTTTTGTCTCCTGATTGGGCTGCAAAGTGCGCGGCGTTCCAGCCATGTTGAATGAGGCGAGCGTCCTGGGTTTCGCCGTCGTAGATTTCAGATTTGAGGATGGGGGATTGCGCGGCTTGCCAGGTTCGGTCGGTGACGACCCAATCGACAGTACCATCCTTGTATTCGATGCGCAGTTCGGCCATAAGCGACGGCGGCGTGACGCCGTAGGCGTTCGGCTGGGGGACGAATCCAAGCGGGGTGGAGTACCAGCCGGGCGCGACGAGGGCTCCGATAGCATTGGCACCCTCGACGAGGCTGGCGGTAACGTCATAGATCTGGTATTTGAGGCGCAGGCGGAAGTCAGTCCAGCCGGGGGAGAGAATCTGGTCGCCAACGCGCTTGCCGTTGAGGAAGACCTGATATGCGCCGAGGGCTGTGGCATAGAGGCGCGCCGATGCGATCGGCTTGTGGACATCGAAGTCGCGACGGAGGGCCTTTACAGATTGCGATGGCCACGGATTGCCTGGAGGATCTGCCAGATCGGTGATAGGGTGGGAGCGTTGGACGAAGGCGACCGCCGGCTTCCAAGAGGCATCCTCTTCGGCACCTGAGGTCCAGTTGGCAGCGGGGTGGATGGAGGCTTTCCACTGCGAGCTCGGGGCGCTCGCAAAGGTAGCAACGGAGCCGTCTTCGTAGAGGACGGCGATGGTGGCGCTCATGGGTGGGGTGTCTTTGGAGGGCCTGTAATGGGTGATCTGGATTGCGAGCGTGTTTTGGCCAGCTCGAGCCTGCGGAGTCGCGTCGATCTCAGCGTAGAGTTTCCACGCAAACCCCTTCCAGGGCGGAAGGGACGCGCCGGTGGCAACCTGAGCGCCGTTGAGCCAGGCCGAGGCCACGTCTTGTCCCGTGACGAAGAGAATCACCTGGCGGACGGGCTTGTCGAGGGTGAAGGCGAAGTGGTAAGCGATGTGCTCTTCGGAGGATTTGGAGCTTGTGGAGGCCTGGGCAAGCTCGGCCCCGTCGGGGGTCGTGATCCAGGAGGCGTTCGCGGCACGGACGGCGGCTTCGGACCAGGTCTGGCGGCCGATCCACTTCCCCTTCCATTCCGATTTGTCGAGCAAACCCGTCTCCCACCAGGCGATTGGGCTGGGCGGATAGGGTATGCCGTCCTTATCCCAGGCAAGAATCCGCCAAAAGTAGCGGGTGGTGGCGGTGAGAGGCGACCCAGCATAGGTCACGCCGACGGACTGACTGGAAGAAATCTTGCCGCTGTCCCAAATATCGGCGTGGGCTTCCGGTTTTCCAGAGACAAGCAGTTCGCGTTTGGTCGCGATCTGAATTTGATATGCAGTTTGGCGGGCGGCGTGACGAGGGTCGGCGAGTTGCCAGGAGAAGTGCGGAGTCGTGTCGTCGAGACCGAGCGGCGAGACGAGATTGTCGGTCTGAAGTGCGATGGGCGCCTTCTGCTGCGCAAGGGATGGGTGGGAACAGACTGCGGCGAGCGAGCAAAGAGCCGCCAAATGGATGAGTTGGGGAAGGGGGCTTCGAATCATTTGAACCTTTCCTTATTTGCCGGGTGCGTTGCCGTCTCCAAGGGGATACGCTTCCAGCAGAGGCAGAGAGGGGTCGTACAGAGTACGGACTGGGCACCTGTGACGATCGAGGTCCGAGGCGCGGAGATCAGTTGAATGTACAGAACAAGCATTCGTCTCGTCATCGCTCCACGACCGTGACGGTTCCCGACACATCCTTTTCCAGAGTCCACCAATGACCCTCGTGATGCGCCCTCACTGAAGCTCCATCGACGCACACTTCGCTCGAACCCTCCAGCGCAGGCAACTCGACCTTGGCGGTCATTCCAGCCGGCAGGGTGAGTGTCAGAGTGAAGTTCTTGTCTCGCTTCCAGCCCACCGACAGCTCGCCGCGCGGTGTTGGCATGCGGCCTTCCGCATTGGTCAGAGTCCCGGGATGGGGTTGGATCAGCGCTCTGCCCCACCCCGCCGTCAATGGCTTCGCGCCCAACACGAAGCGCGGTAAGAGATTCGCCGGAGCCGCCCCCCAGGCATGGTTCCAGTCCTGATTTGGCTTGTACTTTTGGTCCCAGGCTTCCCAGGTAATGGTCGCACCGCTCTCAACCATGTGCCGCCAACTGCGATCTCCCGGTGCGGTTACCAAGGCCAGCGCGTCCGCATCCTCGCCATTCTCGAAGAGAGCTTCCAGCAGATATTGCGCCGCGTAGACCGATCCCGCCATTCCCCGCCCGGCGAGCCACTGTGCGATGTTTGGCCGCTTGTCGGCAGGTACAAGCCCAAAGGCCAAAGGAAACAGGTTGGCATGGAGCGAAGCATGATCGGTTTCGGCTCCATCGCGATAGAGCCCACGCGCCGGATCGAAGAGCTTCTTCTGGAAGGTCGCCTGCGCCGTCCTCTCCTGCTCCGAAAACTCGTCGGCCTCCTTTGTCTTACCGAGTGCTTCGGCCAACTGGCTCATCTCTTCCAGGGCGTGCAGATGGAAGGCGTTCACAACCGTGTTGACCCGGGTAAAGACATAGTCGTCGCGTTCGTGTCCCGGCCAGTCAACAATATCCCCGTTTCGAATCTGGTTCGGCGTGCTCGTCACCAGTCCGTCTGGCCCGATGCGCTTATCCAGCAGTTTGGTTTTGAGTCCCTCATAGTGCTCTGCCAGCCAGGCCGTGTCGCCCGTTTCCATCCAGTCGGCGTAGGCTATGAAGACCATTTGCGGGGCCCACTCGGACGGCCAGGTCGGAAACTTCATCAGGTGATCGAAAGTGGCCCGCGATATGCGTGGATCGGCATTTCCGGCATAGTAGCTTAGCTGCGTCAGATAGGCGTCCGCCTCATAAGCAAGGCGCTCGCGATCCCCATCCACGAAGACTCCGGCAAAGGTGGTCGCCTTGATGGAGTAGTGGCAAAGGTCCCAGACCTTATCCAACATGGGGTCCGAAGAGTGGAAGGTCGCAGCATCGTCGACCCATGTACTGTCGAAGGCAGCACGGCGGCGAATCTGGTCCGCGCGCAGTTCAGTCGGCCAGCCCTCCACTTCCACCCACCGAAAGGGCGTCAAGACTCCCCACGGCGCTGGGCTCAACACGGCAGGAGCCATCGTGTTACGTGCATTCACTGGAGGAGCTACAATTACGGTCGCCGCACCATTCAGCGCAACCTTCACCTCGGTATAACGCACGGAGCCGGGTGGATGGGTGTCCACCCTGCCGTCTTTCAATGCCTCGCCAAAGCGTACTGTAACCGCCTCTGGTGGAGTCATGTGTTCATTCGCAGGCGTTAGCGAAAGATTTCCAAACGCTACCCGCCCAAAGTCCGCCAGGAACACCCCGGGCGCGATCTTGCTGATCGCCACAGGCGCCTGTTCTACCAGATGTACCGACGCGGCTTCCTGCGCGGTCGCCGACCCCAGCATTACTCCAAATACCACCGCGCTTAGAGACCACTTAGACATACTTACTCCCCGAGCCTTGCTTTGGACTTCAGAATTGTTGCCCAAGCGATCCGTGAACTGCGGTTGCGACGGATAATTCGATGCAGCCTGAAGTTCCGATCAGATCATTTCCAGTACCAACAGATTCCAGTCTATGAATCCCTTGTGGCTGAGCGCCGCGCCTGTGTCCGGGTGGTAGTACTCGTTGAGAGCGCCGTTCACTTTGAGGTCTGAGGCAAGCAAAGCGATGGTCTTGTCGGCAAGAGCCGCAGCCTCCTTGTGGAAGCCGTATCGCTGAAGCCCCTTCCACGCGAAGTAGTTCACGATGATCCACACTGGCCCTAGCCAGTTACTGGGATTGGAGCTGAAGACGAGCGAGTACATCGATTCGCGAGACGAGAGCGAGCGAACACCCCAACGGGCACAGAGCCGGTCGTCGGCAAGATAGTTGGTCTTCACTAGTGCGTCGGCCTGCGTCTGCGACGCAATGCCGCACCAGAGGGGCAGGAATCCGGTGAACATCTGAATCCTCAACGGCAGAGACTTCCAGGACATGTCCATGCCGCGCTTGACCGTGGGAATGAGTTCGGCGCGGCGGTCGACACATTGGACATCGACCGAATAGAAGTAGCTGTCCCTTGGATCCCAGCAGTAGGTGCCGACCTGCCGGGCCAGAGTCTGGGCCTGCGCGGCTAAACGATCATGATCCCTCGCACGTCCGAGCCGCCTGGCGAGTTCGGCCGATGCCAGCAGATCTTGGTGGAAGAGACAGTTAAGCAGGAGGTTGGCGGACGAGAAGAAGGGGCGACCAAAGGTGGCTGGATCGTTATCGTCGCCAATCGCGACATCGTCGCCCCATACCAGTAGACCTATGGAAGATGTATTGTGCGCTGTCCAGGCGTCGTAGAAGCGCAGAATTGTGTCGAAGTACGGCGCCAGCCAGCCAACTTCTCCGCGCTGATCGGCGACGAGCAACCCCAGTTGGCCGAACACGGGCTTAGCTTGATTTTTTGAGATGGCATCGGACCCCAGCACATGAAATGGATCTGGATCGTTTGCCATCATCATGATCGGGATTCGTCCATCGGCAGAGGCATGATCGAGAAAGTTCAACAGGCTGCCGGAGACGTGCTCGCAGAGCTTTTGCTTGAGCGGTTCGTCCTTTTGCAGCGCGGCAACACGAAAAAGTCCCTGGCTGGTCCAAAGCGTGTCCCAGTCCCAGAGCTGAGCTGAGTAGTGCGTGCCGGGCACGCTCTGTGATACGCCAGGATGCTTCAGGATTCCATCCGAGGCCCACAGCATCCGGGGCGCACTCGCAGCAAAAAAACGCAGCAGTGCATCCGCGTTTTGACTGCGCTCGCCGCTGGAGAGGGCCGCCTCCTTGCCGGCGGGGGAGATTTGGGGTTGTGCGCCGAAAGCTGTAACTATGGAGGAAGCACTTGAAACGGCCAATCCAGCTAGAACATCACGCCTAGAGACAATGGTCATTCCGTTTCTCCGCATGGGCCTGGAGTTGCGCCTGATTGGACGCGGCGGATCACGTCGTGCTCGCTTTCGAGGGGACGGACTTGCCAGATGCGATCATCTTGCGGAGCATGTCGGGGGACAATGGCATCTTCGGGGCTGCCATCTCCCCGATCTGTGCTGGAGTCGGGCGATTTGGTTCGGTGGCCTTCTCGGGGTTCAACATCAATGCTCCAATCTTGCAGGTTCTTCCGGTCGATGTGGGACTCAGAACAAGTAAAACGAATTCCGGAGAGAGAAACCCCCGCGCGCGCGGAAGAAGCGCGGGAGTAGGGCTGGCAGTTTAGTAGCTAAAGGGGTGGGCTTCCGCGCCGGGATGCAACGGCCAGGAAGCCCACGGTCCCCGTGAAAAGGCCTTCGTTAGAAGTTCAGTCGCAGGCTGAGCTGTATCTGTCGAGGCGTGTTGTAAGAAGAAGCGCCAACACCTCCGGCCAAATAAGTCTCTGTGCCGTCGGTTCCGTTGGGGTTATTGAATCCTTGATGGTTGAGGAAGTTGAAGACATCCAGGTGGAATTGCAGATTGAGGCTCTCCCGGATCGGAAAGACTTTATACAGCGAAATATCCGAGTTCCAGTTCCACGGACCATAGACAAAAGACTTGGCGTAGGGATTGGATCCTGACTGGGATGTGAAGCCCTGCGTTTCGCCGCCGGCTTTCAAGCTGCCGCCAGAGACGATTACGTTGTTGTTGTTGGCTGAGGGGTTGATCGGCTGCTCGTATGGAGTGTAGCCGGCTGGAAGTCCATAGACGCAGTTGACTGTGCAGCCGCTGTTGGCGTTGGCCGACGGGGCGATGAATCCGTTGAACCACAGGTATTCAGCACGGCAGACACCGCTGCGGCAGTCCGTGATAGGCGCCTTGTGCTTGTAGAGGTGGATCGGGCTGATCGCTCCCCAATTCGAACTGCCGGGCGCGAAGATCTGGTTCAAGACAGCTCCATCTCCGGCGATCTGATATCCGCCGACCAGTTCATCGATAAAGCGGTTGGAGTTGCCCAGGAACTTCTTTCCACGCCCGAAGGGCAGATCGTAGATGTAGTTGAATTGGATGTGTTGAGGCGGAATGTTGCTGTCGAGCTTGTAATCTTCAAAGACATCCAACGCCTTGTAATCGCGGTAGTTCGCTAGGTTGGACGGCAACGGGGGAGGGAGCCCGGGCTTTGTGAGTGTCCCACCAGCCGGTACGGTGACGGTCACGTTCGCGTTGGTTGTGGTGCCGTAATAGTTTGCCGCTGGGTAGCCCTGGCCGTCGCGAAAGCCGTTGTCGCCCACGCGGAACGCCCTGGACCACACGTAGAAGATCTGATAGGCGAAACCGTGATTGAAGAGCCGCTGGTAGTTGACCTCGAATTCGTTATCGTTCGACCAGCCGTTCTTCTGGTCGTAGTTGAAGTTGCCGTAGACAGTGTTGTCATAGGGGCCGAGTGCTGTGGCTTGATACTGGTTGGTTCCGATAGTGCTAGCCCCGCCGGTGGGTGGATCGGTGCCGGTTTGCGTTTCCCAGACGAAACCTGAGGTAGCGCTATTCGGCTCCCAGTAACGGTCGAGATACGATCCGTGCGAGTATACCCAGCTAACCCGAAGCGCCGAATTGCCTTTGAGCGGTTGCTCCACCGTAAAGTTCAACACGCTGGCCGCAGCCGGCTTGTAGTCCGGAGAATACACCGTGAAGCCGAAACCGGGATTGATGGCCCCGACACCCCCGAGCCCGGTGAAGCTCGTATTCACCACGCCCGAGGAGTTCACTCCCATAACGACAGACTGCGGATTGCGCAGCAGGTAATTGGGCAATCCATCGGGCGATTGAGTCGCGAGACTATAGTTTTGCGTGTAGCCGTAGGCGAAAGGCGCATTGGTCGGGCCCGGATTTTCGCTGCGAGTGGGGATGGGGAAGGTATATCTGCCGTAACCTCCGCGCACCACCGTGCCTACCTTGTTGGTCCCGAACGGCTGCCATGCGAAGCCGAAGCGCGGCTCGAAGATGAGATCTGCGTTCTCTTGCAAGCTGGAGGGCATACCCGCTTGCGCCGGTGTTTCAAACTTGACGCCGATGGCCGTCATATTGTTGATGATGGCCTGGGTCGTCAACCCCTGCGAGATCAAGCTGGAGATCGGCGTGCCCAGAACCAGCGCATGGTTTACAAGATCGAATGATTCGGTGACATTGCCTCTCACCGACCTGGCCGGATGGGCCTCGTAGCGGACGCCGAGATTGAGTGTCAAATCCCTGGCTGCGTGCCAATTGTCCTGGTAGTAGCCGTCTATCTCGTAGTCGGTAAACCAGCTTGGAGGAGGCTCCAGATTCACCGAATAGCTCTGCGCGTTGCCCATGAAGAAATCGGCGTCCGCGATGCCTGTCAGCGACAACGCAGATCCATTCGAGCTAGTGCTGCCCGATTGGGGATTGTACAAACCGGTTCCCTGGCCATTCGCGAAATTGGTGTTATCCGAGTTGCGGCTGTTCAGGTAATAGAGCCGCTCATGGCGATAGCGGCCGCCGAAATGCATCTCGTGCCTTCCCATCGTCTTGGTCAGGTTCTCGTCGAGATTCGAGATGATCTGGTTTTCCTCGTACTGGTACTGAGTACCGCCAAAATTGAATGTGCTCAGGCCATTGATCAATGGAAAGCCGGTCTCGCCAAAGTTATTGGGCAGCCCCAGCATGGTCTCGTAGTTTAGGTTCGGATTGCCGCCGCCGCCCACGTATTGCCTGAACCATTGTTGGCTGAGGATGGTCTCGGAGTATAGGGTTGGTGAGAAGAGGTGGGAAAAGCCGGCTGCGGCAGCGAAGTTGGTAACTGGGATGACCTGGTAGCCGCTGGCGCCCGCCGGAAAGCCGTTGGCCGCAATGGTTCCCGGCGTATTGTTGGGATAGTTGCGCAGCGCCCGGTTGTAGTCCTCGTTCGACGTGAAGCGCAGATAGGCCTTATTGGTCTCATTGAAGTGATGGTCGAGGCGGAATGTGACGGTGGGAACCGCGGTGTAGGTGAGGTTGGGCGCGGACAGGTTTGGCGCAACAAAGGGGTTGACATTAGGCAATGAGGGCTGCGGAATAATGGAATAGAGCAGCTTTGCGCTGGGGCTGAGCAGGCTTAAGGGAATCTGGTTCCCGGTGAAGGGCGTTCGGCAATACGCGTTGGGGCCGGGGCCGGTGTTTCCGGGACCGGATAGCGGGCAGTTGGCATTCGAGGTAGTCGACCGCGGATCGTAAAGTGTGACCGCGCTGCCGTTAAGTTGAGCGCCGCTAAAGTCGCCGCCCGCCATGGCCTGCGTCGGTACGCTCACCAATTCTTGAGTAACTTGTGCCAGCGAGTAGCGCTCGAAGGCCAAGAACCAGAAGCTCCTGTTTCTGCCATTATAAATGTGCGGCAAAACGATTGGGCCGCCGGCGGACACGCCGAATTCGTTGCGTACCAAGGGAAGTTCACGGTAGGTGCTGGATTGATTTCTGTTCTTCGCAACGCCGAAGTAGCTGTTGACCGCAGTCTCAAAGGCCGAGCCATGTATGGTGTTGGTTCCCGACTTGGTGGTGATGATGCCTGTGGCTGGAGTGGCAAAGGACGCGTTGGAGTCGGCAACTTCCATGCGGACTTCCTGAATCGCGTCCGCGTCGACATATTGGGCTAGCGTTGAGGCGTTGGAACCGCCGAAATTCCGGTTGTCGAGAGGCGCTCCGTCAGCCACGTATTCCAGAGCTTCCTGCATCAGGCCATTCGCTCGCGTGCCGGTGCCGCTGTTTGACTCCAGGCCGGGCGTCGTCATAAACGCCAGCGTGACTATCTGGCGCGTATTCATCGGGATCTGGCTGATTCGCTGGCTTTCCAGCGTGGAGCTCACCGACCCGCTGTCGGTGGTGGTAAGTTGAACGGTGTCTGCAGTCACCGTTACCGTCTGGGTCACCGCTCCAGCAGTCATCGCCTGATTGATTACCGCGTTTTGGTCCACCAGCAATTCAATGGTCGTGTCGTAGGTCTTCATTCCGGGCGCCGAGATCGTGACCGTATAAGTGCCGGTGAAGAGATCCGGCACCTGGTAAAACCCCGCGTTGTTCGTCTTGGTATCGGAAATTGCATTGGTTCCCTGTTGCACGACGTGGATCGAGGCGCCAGGTATCACCGCGCCTCGCGAATCGGTCACCGTGCCCTGAATGCTGCCGGCCCCGCTCTGCGCCCGCAATGGCGATACGAGACTGAAACCAAGCATTAGCAGCAAGACAAAACAAAAAACTTTGTTGAGTAAATAAATTCTATGCACGAAAGACCTCCATAAGATGTTGAAAGAAGCGTTCTCTGAATGCTCGTCAGCGATCAGTTCCCGGTTTATCGAGAACATTCGATCGCAAAGATTTCGGCGTTTCGGAGACAGGTCATCTTCGAGACGGGAGGAAAAATAAGCAAGTGAATTCACGGGAAGTTACACGTAAACACTTACCGTAAGGTCTATTTGTTTCAATAACATATACGAGGTTGGTTAGCTGCGAGATGGCCGGCGGCATTGATTTCAAGCCAAGGAGAGGCAGCCGCTCAGTCGAAAAATGGTGCATCGAAGCCGCAATCGCCGTCTAAGAAAACGACTTTGCCGTGGTCGGTCAGCCAACTTTGCGGCGTTCCACAGAGAGACACAGGCGACTTCTCTTTCACCTCCGCTCGCCGGGACTTCGCGCATATCTTTGGTGCCGGAGCGGAGCACACCTACAAGCACACCTACAAATGAGCGTTGGTAAGTGGCTTGTGAGTTACACTGAAGGGGACTTCGCCCCGTCCACCATCGGAGGCCTTAATCACGTCTGACCAAGAGATGGCCCCACATGCTAGAATCGCTGTTCTTGCGAGTCTGGATGGCCTATGGGTTCTATAGCGAATGCTCCGGTGGATGAGCGCTTGGATCAGCCCAGCGTGGACGAGAAGCGTGCTCTCATCGATCGCATCGCACGCAGTTCGCACTTCAAACGGTCCGCTCGCCTTCGGGATTTTCTGCTCTATGTTGGCGGTCAATCGCTGAAGGATGGCTGCCCTGAGATACACGAGCAGGAGGTCGGCACCAAGGTCTTCGGAAGGCCCGAAGCCTACGACCGAGGCCAGGACAACATCGTCCGCGTCAGCGCCATGGACTTGAGAAAGCGCATCGAGTTGTACTTTGCGTCCGAGGGCGCGCACGAAACCTTCATCCTCGAGATCCCTCGCGGTGCCTATAAGCCTGAATTCCGTCGACGCTCCCCAGAACTCCAGAGCGGCCCGGCGGTATCCACGGAAATCCCTCAGCCAAGAGACGCCGTGTTCCCCGACACCGCGGCGCCACCGGTTAGCGAGCGCCGCAATTACAGCCTGCGTCTTGTATGGGTAACGGTAAGCCTGGGTCTCGTATGCCTGGCCCTCACAGTCGCATATTTATTGCAATTTCAACAAGCCCGCGCCATGCACAGGCTGCTCGACCCCTGGGAGGGCAAGCCGACGGTCTCGACGCTTTGGAAGGACTTCGTCAAGCCCTCCCAACAGACCGATGTCGTTCTGCCCGATGCCTCGCTCAGCATCCGCGAAGAACTCACCGGACACCCTGTATCGCTGTCCGACTACATCAATCGACAATACACGAACGAGTTGGAATCGCTGCCTGTCAGTAAGGATCGGCGCGACGACATCATGGACATCTACTCGCACAATCTGGTGGCTTTTGGTGACTTCCGCGCCGCCCAGCGGATCCTCGCCCTTAGCCCGGTCGGACCATCGATGCACCTGACGCTTTCCCGATTCTTCCAGGCCGAATCGGCCAAGACTGACAACCTTGTTCTGATTGGGGGGAAGAAGGCGAATCCATGGATTTACCTGTTCGACGACCAGATGAACTTCAGCCTCGACTTCGACGCCGGCAGCGGGCTCGGATACGTAGCAAATCGCCGTCCGCGCCCCGGCGAGGCCGCGTCCTATACCCCTTCGTCCCAGTATCCAAATGGATTTGTTGGCTATAGTGTCGTAGCCTACTTACCGAACCCAAGCCATAACGGCGACGTGATCATTATCACCGGGACGGATTCCGACGCGACCAGTGCGGCAGCCGAGTTCCTCACCTCAGAGCAACAGTTGAAGAGGTTTCAAGACACCCTTCACGTCCAGAAATTTCCCTACTTCGAGGTGCTCCTTAAGACATCACGCCTCAGTGGAACGTCCTTCAATTCGGAGATCCTCGCCTACAGAATCTACCCGAGTCCTAAATAAAACTGTGCCCCAGCCAAAGTTGCCAATAGGCGATCGCCCCGTCGCGCACATCAGGGCTTCTAATGAGGGTTCAGTTGGCGATAACTGGGCAATGCACTCATCCAACCTTGACCGCGGACAAAGAGGGCGATGGTTTGGGCATCGCTTTCCTTATCATATCTGAGACATGTTCTACACTGTTCACCGTTGGGCGCAGGAAGCAATACGGCTGCTTTCTTGGCCACAATCATGTTTACTTCCCGCGGGATTTCCACTTCTTCCCCTCTGCTGCACGTGTCACCGATGCGAGGATCAAAAATGCCAAACCTTTGAAGGCGCGCCCCAAAAGTGCCGATAAGAAGACTGAATCGCTGAGCTGTTCTACCGCGTCGTCCGGGAGGCTCCTCGCAAACTGCGCATCAGGCAAGTAGGGGCGCGAGCCATAGACCTCCTGATTGTTGCAGTGTTACGCAAAACGCCTCGGTCCACCCCCCGGTGAGGTCAGTTAGTCTTCGCCGTATAACCGTGTGATCTGTTCCTGCTGGAACAGATGATCGCCCCACATCAAGCGACTGCATGGTCGGCCATGGGGAATTTGGGTGCGGGATCGCCCATGATTAGGAGAACGGAGAATTCTCAAACCAAGGCCAGTTCGTGGGCCCGAAGAGCATAATGAAGCGTTACGAGCGGGAGGGGTTGGTCAACGATTCGACGCGTCGGGCAGTGGATTAATGACCCTGCTTGCCCGGCCAACGGTTCGTTACGGTTGAACCACTGACTAAAAGACCCCTGATGATTGCATCCTATCTCTTATCTACGCAGCGCGTTGCGTCCACATCGTGGTTAGGGCGATTTCAAAAAGTTGTACTCGATTGGCGTGCCTTCATTCTTGAGCTTTGCGCTTTGCGCGGACCCGTCGTCGCGTATATCGCCATTGGAGTCGTTGCAATCAACCCCGTCGCTATCGGCGAACTCACGACCTTCATGGTATATGGCCTGGTGAGAGGGCGTCAGTTCACATCTTCTGGTTTTCTGACTCAAGGGCCGTCTTTTTCGGCGGAAAGGCCTATTCGCCCTCTCTCCTACCTCAGGATCGATACCTTTCGAGGGACTCTGGCTCGAAGATTCCTATCAATTCGAGCCCCAGCAGAGATAGAAAAGCGCCCCGGCGATGCCGATATAGTCTTAGAGAACAAGGTGTTCTCGTGACGGTTCAGCAGGATTCTATCCGGTGAAGAAACCGATTTCAGCAGTTGCGGTCATTCTGGCAACGTGCTCGGCCGTATGGGCCGCGGCGCCGTCCGACACACTTACCTCTCTGCGCCAAATCACAGCCCTCAGCAACGCCCAGGCCGGCAACGGTCTGCCGGTCGCCTTTGAGGCGACGGTAACCTACACGGTGGACTATACCCTCTTTGTGCAGGACGACGGCGTAGGCATCTACGTGGGGATCAAACCGGATGTCGTGCTGGTTCCAGGAGATCGCATCCTGGTGCAGGGCAAGACCGTCGGCAGCTTCCGTCCCACCGTGAACAGCGAGAGCATCTCCGTGCTCCACCACGGCGACTTGCCTAAGCCTGTGCCAGCCACCTACGACGAGGTGATCCGCGTCCAGCACGACTGTGTGCTGGTGACAATGCGCGGCGTGGTTCGCTCCGCCGACCGAGCAGACGATTCGCGCGAGGGCCACTTCGCCCTTTTGCAGATGCAAACCGAGGGCGGCTACATCATAGCGGTGGTTTCGGGCGGCTTTACGGCAGAGCAACTCCACGAGCTTTTGGATGCCGAAGTGGAGATCACCGGAGTTTCCGGCGGACAATTCGACGGCAAGATGCAAATCGTTGGAGCTATGCTCAACGTCTCCTCGCCCGCGGGCATCAAGATTCTCCAGCACGCCGCCGTCAGCCCGTGGTCCCTCCCGCTCACGCCCATGGACCTGATTATCACCAATCATCGTGTTACGGGCGCACAGAGAGTCCGGGTTCATGGAGCCATCACCTATTACCAGCCGGGCTCGGCAGCCGTGCTGCAGGACGGCGCAAGAAGCCTGTGGATCTCGACCAAAACGCGTGAACCCTTGCAGGTTGGCGATGTAGTGGATGCAACAGGTTTCCCCGATGCGCGTAATGATTTTTTGGCCCTGGCTCGCGGCGAGATACTGGATAGCCATGCCCAGACGCCCATCTTGCCCTTGGCAACGACCGCGGAGGTACTTGCCGAGAGCCACCATATCATCGATCTGGTAACCGTCGAAGGGCAAGTGGCTTCTGCAGCCCGTGGGGCCACGCAGGACGAATATCACATTACCGCCGACGGCCAGATCTTCACCGGAGTTTTCCGCCATCCTTCCGCCAACCGCGCAGTGATTGCGCCCATGAAGATGATTCCGATCGGCGCCATGGTCCGCGTCACCGGCATCTGCATCACGGAAGACGCCAACCCCTTCCGGGGCGATGTTCCCTTCGATATTCTGATGCGTTCCCCGGGCGATATTGAGGTCGTCGCCGGGCCTTCGCAAATCAACACGCGCAACCTCCTTTTGGCTCTCGGCATACTCCTGATCGTGGTCTTCGTGGTGATCGTCAGGGGCTGGGCACTGGAACGCAAGATGCGCCGCCAAACCGCCATTATGTCGGCTCGCACCGAGATCGAGGCCGAACTGGAGCGGCGGCGCAGCCGTATTCTTGAGGACATCAACGAATCGCGGCCCATCGCCGAAATCCTGGTGGAGATTACGGCGATGGTTTCCTCCACGCTGGAGGGAGCTCCATGCTGGTGCGAGATCACCGATGGAAGGCGGCTTGGAGATTGCCCGCGGGAGCAGGACAGCCTGCGCATTGTCCGCTCGACCATCGATGCCCGCGTCGGTCCGGCGCTCGGCACGCTCTTTGCCGGACTCGATCGGGATACGCATCCGAGCGACCGTGAAACCGGAGCACTGCGCAGCGGGGCGCGGCTGGCCACTCTGGCCATTGAGACCCGGCGGCTCTACTCCGATCTGCGCCGCCGCTCCGAGTACGACCTGCTCACCGATATTCCCAACCGCTTCGCGATAGAGAATTTTATCGAATTGCAAATCGAAAAGGCCCGCCAATCCAGTAGGATCCTCGGATTGATCTACATCGACCTCGACGAGTTCAAGCCGATCAATGACACGTTCGGACACCGTACGGGTGACTCTTACCTCCAGGAGGTTGCCCTGCGCATGGGCCGCCAGTTGCTGGGCCACGATATGCTGGCCCGGGTGGGCGGCGACGAATTTGTCGCGCTCGTCTCGCTCCACCACGGTCTCAACGACCTGGACAAAATCGTTGCCAGGCTAGCAGGCTGTTTCGACGCCCCCTTTTTCATCGAGGGGCATGTCATTAAGGGCTCAGCCAGCATTGGCGTTGCTCTTTATCCGGAAGATGGCGCCACAAAAGACGCCCTGCTGAACGCCGCCGATGCCGCTATGTACGAGGTGAAGAAGAGCAAGCGGTAAGTCGAAGACAGCCTGCCTCAGATCTGTAGAGTAACCTGACCCGGAATCCGTCCAGGTTCGAATGCGAGGCGTATTACACCTTATCTGCGTCGCGCGTCTGAGTTCACATCGTGCGCATGGGCGCTTCATTAGACTTCTTCAGTTCCATACCATGGGCAACGAATGCCCTCAGATCATATCGAGGACCAGAAGAACGCTGCTAGGTCCTTCCATACGAAGTAGTTCACGATGATCCAGATTGGCGAGCCAGTTGCTCGGGTTGGAACTAGGCTCGAGGGGGATAAACGGTCTTGAGGGAGGAAAGCGATCTCGCGCCCCACTGCGCGCGGAGGAGGTCGCCCGCCAGATAGTTTGTGCGAATGAGTTTCTCCGCGTGTTGTTGGGGCGCGATGCCGCACCAGAGTGGCAGGAAGCCGGTAAACATTCTGGATCCTCAACCGGAGGGCGACGTTCCGGACACGCACTACTTGATCCTACGCATCTACCAGATTATGGTTGCCTCTTCGGCGGATGAGCTTGCGGAGGATCGGGGAAGCCTGTGGGATTCGGGTTGAGTGCAATCCGGCCAGCGTCTCTGTGTCACCTACGGCGGACGGCCATTCTCCTCCCACCAGAGTTGCTACCGGAATGATTGTATTTCTGGGACACGCCCCTAGTCCGTTCCCGACAGCACGCCTTGACGGAGCGCGGTCACTGCCGCTTCCGTGCGATCGGACACTCTAAGCTTATCCATGATGTTATTGACGTGATGTCGAACTGTGTTATCGCTGATGTCAAGGGCCCCGGCAATCTGCTTGTTAGTCGAGCCCTGTGCCACTAGCTCCAAAATTTGCAATTCGCGAGCGGTGAGATCGGAACGCATCATCCGATCCGCGAGTCTGGCGGCGATATGACGCGGTATATAGCGCTTTCCCGCGTTGACGACTGAGATGGCAGTAACCATTTCAGACTGGGTTGTGTCTTTCAGTAAATACCCCTGGGCTCCTGCGCGAATCGCACGATAGATATCTTCCTCTTTCTCGAAGCTCGTCAGGACCACGACCCTGGGGGGATACTCCATTTTCTTAAGCACATTCAAGACGCCGATGCCATCCATTCCCGGCATGCGCAGATCCAACAGCATAATGTCCGGCCTATCACTCTGGACAATTGCAAGTGCTTCCTCGCCACTCGATGCAGATGCGATCACTTCAAGCCCGGAGATCGCACTCAGCATACCCGTCAAGCCGGAACAGACGACGGGGTGGTCATCGACGATCAAAATTCTGATGCAGTCATCATTCGTTTTTGGCATAGACATGGAATATACCCTCCAATATGAATCGCCACATTCGCTGGGCAAAAGTAAATAGAGTGAGGTCGGGTGGCAGAGGAGCCGCAACTTCGACGCAAGTTCCTTCTCCTGGCTGGCTGAATATTTCTAGTTTTGCAGAGAGGGAGGCGGAACGTTTACGCATGCCACGGAGACCAAAACCAATGAGATCCCCGCTCTTGACAAAACCACAACCGTTATCTCTGACTGCTAGTCGAACGAAATGCTTTTCATATGAGACAGAGATTTCTAGGTGGCTTGGATTTGCATGGCGAATTGCATTTGCGATGGCCTCTTGGCCGAT
>Ga0181529_10001979_pt1 | contig 25294 bp, 13 predicted proteins | sample PEATcosm2014_Bin_36_FD_119763 | JGI IMG/M metagenome (GOLD analysis project Ga0181529, IMG submission 119763) | Peatland microbial communities from MTU Mesocosm Facility, Houghton, MI, USA - PEATcosm2014_Bin10_30_metaG | ecosystem: Environmental > Terrestrial > Soil > Wetlands > Peat | place... | reverse complement strand
CCGCCGGAGTGCACATCCTGAAATATCCACCGCTCTCCGAAAGGCGTCTCGTCTGCAAGATAGGTTGCGCTCAGCGCGGCGCGGCTGGAAGCTCTGCGGGCGCTGCCGTGAAAGAAGCCGAGATGCGACGTATGCAACTCGGCCAGAAGATCGCTCATGGATTTTTCAAAGCCGTCCGCTGTATCGGCCGCTTCGATCAAGGGCCGGTGGTGGTCTACAGCGGCACGCCAATCGTCATTCAACTTCTCGGGCTTATAGAAACGCTTGTCCAGGGCGGCCAGCACCTTGTCGAGGATCGCGCGGCGTTCGCTAGTGGAAAGCTGTGGAGGCGCTGTCTTGGCAGAATGACTCGCCGTCATCGGGAACTCCTTGCAGTGAGATTGACCGTTGGCGCTGGAAAGAGGCTGCCGCGAGGATTGCCAGCGAGTACGAAGCCCGCCCAGTAGTACGGCGCCGCTCCTGAATTCAGCATTTCAAGTTGGGCTTGCCTCAATGCCACAGCCTTCTCCTCGCGGTGGCCGAGGTGGTCATAGAAAACGGTCATCAGGTGCGCCGTTGCGTGATCCTCAAGTTCCCAGAGGGTGGAGACAACGCTCTGCGAGCCGACCTCGATGAATGCATTGACGATACTGGCGACGCCCTCTTCGCCCACTGGACCGACGCCGGTATTGCAGGCAGAGAGCGTGACGAGGTTGGCGTTGAGATGAAGATTCCTGATCTCGCGTATCTGCAGTAGTCCATCGTCTGTGGGCTGCTGCTGTGGAGCGAAGACGAGAGCGGAGCGATCTGGAATCTCAGGATCGACATATCCATGAAGGGCCAGGTGGATCACGCCGTAATGGCTGAGTGGGAGCTGCTTGAAGTTTGTCTCCGTGGCGCTGGCACCCAGGAGAATGGTGCTTGGTTTGGGAAGATCTGCGGCAATCGCTTCCACTTCATGGCGGCTTTCCGGGAGCGCCACAAGTTCGCTCCTCTCCGGCCCGGAGACTGCTCGATGAATGCTGGCCAGCAGTGTGTGCGGCGGCGAATCGGTCGTCCATGCCGCCACCCCGACGTACGGCAGGCTTGTCGATTCAGTCTGCTGTACTCGGTGCTCCAGGATGTGAAGCACGGTTCCTGATGGGACCACAGATACAAGATGCGCGGCCAGAATGTAATTGCCGTTGTCTGCCAAAGCAGCGAATGGAAGTAGGTGCAGCTTTCCATCTGGCACCACGATCAACGCCTGCTTCTCCTTGAATTCAGGAATGCTTCCCAGAAGTCCGTTGAAAAGTTGCTGCGCAAGCGGCAGGTCCGCCTTCTGCTTCAGAATCTCAGAACGGTACCGTGTTGACGCTTGCTCCAATTCATCACGGGACGCCAGCGTGTATCGGTGAACGGTGTTATGCGTCAACGCGAGCGCGTAGGAGTGAGGGTTGTCCAGAACATACTCGACCAAAAGCTCCGAGGGGCGGAGTTCGCGCTGGAGTTGGCCAAGACCAACCGGCTCTGGCGCTTTGCCTCCTGCGGTCGAATCTGTATCTAGCTGTAGTTCCGTGTCATAGATGGAGTCAAGGATGTGCCTTCTGGCTGTCGAATCGTCGGTATTGAGCAAGTCGATGTTCAACTTCGTCAATCGCTGCTCGGCGGGAGTCAGTTCGTGTGGCGTCACCACCTCATGGTGCGCCAAGGACTGCACTTCAACCCTACCGCGGGCGCGCTCGATCACACGAAAGGCATCCGCTGTTCTGCCTTGATCGGAGAGGAATTCAAAATACCCCGAATAGACCTTGCTGAGATCGGCAAGCAACAGGCGTTCGACAGTCGGGGTCGGCACTCTGCTGAGCAGGGCGTCGAGCATATCGGCGCTCTTCTCGTACAGAATGATTGAGGACTTGCTGTCCCCTAGGCGAGCCATGATTTCTGCCTTGATTGCGAGATCGCGTGGGACAAAGTACAGCTCATCTGGGATTTGTTCGTTGGATGCAATGGCCTCGTTGATTGCAGTCAATGCGGGCTGCAATGCTCCTTGATGCAGGTACGCCGTTGCGAGTGAGCCGTCAACCTGCGTCAAGCCACGCCAATATGAAAGCTGCTTGGCGTATTGAACTGCCTGACCATAGTCAGAAACAGCTTGATCCCATTGGCCCAGCCTTTCGTAAACGCCGGCTCTGGTCTGGTAAAGCTCATAGAGATGTCCGGCAAGATGGTAGCTGCTCACTCGCTTCATCTCTTCACTGGCCAGCGCCAGCGCTTCCTTGTTCTCCCCAAGGCCGCTAAGGGCCTCGACCTTGGCCGTTATGGCAATCGTCGGATACGCCGCACCGTGCGTTTTCGCAGCGACCTTGATGGCTTCATCGAGCGGTCCAAGCGCCTCCTTATACTTGTGCATTTCCACCAGGCCCGCGCCGTACATGCTGGCGTATCGAATGTGCGCGCCAGGGTCGGCTGTCTTTGCAATGAACCATGCCTTGACCACATTCTTCTTCGCCGTCGCAATGTCGCCGAGCAAGAATGCGGCGATTCCTTGCTCGCCCATAGCCCTGGACGCCAGCAGATAATGGTGCTGTGAGATTGCGAGTGCCTCTACTTCAGCCCATGTCTTCCATGCCATCCCAGCGTCGTAGTTCACTTCGAGCATTCCAAGGATGGTGAGCACGCGAAGCCTGGTCTCTGGCTCCTGCGCCTCAGGCAGCGCCAGATCATGCGTCAGCAACGCGATTTGCGCGGGGACGCTGGTTGACGACTCGCTGTGCGCGGGCATCTCGCTGACCCGCGCATAAAGTGCCTGCGAGAGCTGGTGCCTCTGTGTGAATTGACTTTCCGCTTGTCGGTAAAGAGGTTCGGCCTCAATCCAGCTATTGAGCCACGACATCTCGTCGGCTCGCGCAAGGAGCGCCTCGGGAGAGACAGGATTCCTCCAGTGGAGGACTTGGCATCCAACCACACCCAACAGGACGACCAGCAGCAAACCGGCAGCAATGCGAAAGGAGGGGAGGAAAGCGATTCGCATAACGCCTCGTTCACTTTGGACGTTTAGTTTGTCAGAAAGTGGGAGGCAGGTCAAGATACTCCCCCTTTGTAAGAGAAAGAATATGGATGTATTACACGATCTCCTATCGGGATCCAAGTCGAGAAGTTGGTGTTTCGTGGCGACACCAACAGACGCTCTTCTCTTTGGATCGCCTTTCTCTCACTGCAAAAACGGAACGGTGGATCAGGCCAAGCGGATAATGGTGGCCGCTGAATGTCATACCGCTTTAATCGCGGTGTGGATTTACGGCAAAGACGCGGGTTATAACTGGGGAGTGAATTGACCGTAAGTGGCGGGGCTAATGGCTGTTGGCCTTGATGCTTTCGGCCGCCTGAATAAGGTTTGTGATTTCATCTTCGGTAAAGCTGGCTTCCTTGATGTAGCGGAGCAGATTCATGACCTCGGGTTGGTCATGAAGGTAGTCGACAACTTCTGGGTCCGTGGACGAGGATAAGCGGAACAGCACGTCAGGGTCGGCCGCCAATACTTTGGCCAGTTCCTTGATCACCTCAGGTCTTGGCGGACGCTCCTTGCCACGCTCGATGCGGCTGAGGTAGGCGGGGGAAATGCCTACCTTGGTTGCCGTTTCGCGCAGCCCGAGGTCTTGAGCGACTCGAAGGTCTCGGAGGGTTTCACCAAAGTTTTTCATAGGGCTTAATATACCTCTCTGTTTAGCGTTATGCAACACGAAATTCTTCTGGTAATATTTGGCTTTATGTGGTATATTTTGGTTGAATTTACTCATAGGTAGGCAACTTTTCCCTGTTTTGGCACTGTGCCTTTGGCGGCCAACAGATCTGCAGGAGAGGCGACTTGAGCAATGAAGAGGTTCTGAAATTAAAAGATGTTGCCGCCTTACTTAAGGTCGGCGAAAAAACGGTCTACTCCATGGCCCAGGCCGGGGAACTGCCTGCTTTTAAGGTCCGAGGCCAGTGGCGATTCTCCCGAAAAGATATCGACGCGTGGATAGAGCAACAGAAACGTACAACCCGAGATTTCGGCGAGGACGACCAGAAATGACATCAGCTTTAGTGAGCGGAGTTTCTTCATGAGCAGTAAAAAGAATATTCAGGTCGAGAACACCATTCCAGCGGGATACACGCTCGACTACGTTTCCGGCAAACAACTCAAGGAAACGAACAAGGAGCTGGTCCGGCAGCGCGTGGTTCGCGCCCTTATCCACGAATATGGATTCTCACCTGAAGATATGGATTTGGATCTCTCCATCGGCGGCCGCAAGAAGGTAGACGTGGCCATCTTTCATCATGGCAAGGAACATACCATCGAGAATCTCGGCCGCGTTGTCATCTGCCGGCAGGAGCCAAACGTCGGAAAAAACACTGTGCGTATCCGTGATTACGACCAGGCCGCCACAGATCTCGGCGAACTCGAGACCATCATGCGCGAGGTCGATGCGGTTCAGTACGGTCTGTGGACCAACGGCCTGGAGTTCTTTTTTGTCGAGAAAGAGCAAAAGCGCTTCGAGATCAAGTGCAATCCAATTGGCGACTGGCCGATGGCGGAAGAGTCGGTCGGCACCAAGGATGTCATCTCCGATGCCCACATCCGCGTCGCCGACGCCGAAATGCTCAAGATTACCTTCCGCCGTTGCCACAACTTCATCCACGGCAACGAAGGTATGCCCAAGGATGCCGCCTTCTGGCAGTTCCTTTACCTGATTTTCTGCAAGATGCACGACGAGAACCTGCGTACCAAGCAGCGTCAGGCCTGGCAGCGCCGCTTCTGGGCTGGCCCAAAGGAACAATTCGAGGTCCAGGGCCGCAAGGCCATCCGCGTCCGCATCGAAGAGCTTTTCGCCGAGGTTAAGAAGAAGTATAAGAATATTTTCCGTGGTAATGAGGAAATCGCCCTCTCCGACCGGGCGCTGGCCTTTATTGTTTCTGAATTGGCCAAGTACGATTTCACCCGCACGGATGTCGATGCCAAGGGCGTGGCCTACCAGGAACTGGTGGGCGTCAACCTGCGCGGCGACCGTGGTCAATATTTCACTCCCAGGGGCGTCGTGAAGCTGGTAGTTGAAATGCTCGATCCCAAGGAGAGCGAAACCCTGCTGGACCCAGCATGTGGCACTGGTGGCTTTCTGGTCGCCACCTTGGGACACATGCTGAAGAAGTTCCGCAAGGAGCAAAATACTCAACCCGGCAACGAAAACACTTCTGAGTTCCTAAACGTCCACGAGCAGTTGCGGGAGTATGCCGCGGCCAATGTATTTGGGGCCGACTTCGATCCTTTCCTAATCCGCGCCGCCCAGATGAACATGGTGCTGGCCGGCGATGGCCGTGGCCATATTTACAACATCAACTCCTTGGAGTTCCCTTTGGGGTATCTAGCCGATCTGTCCTCCGCCAAAAAGGAAATTCCGCTAGGGTCGGTAGACATCATTGCCACAAATCCTCCTTTCGGCTCTGACATCCCAATTACCGACGAGCACATCCTGAAACAGTACGAGTTGGCCCATAACTGGGATCCGGATGGCGAAGGCGGTTTCCGCAACACCGGTGTCCCAAAAGGCAGCGTAGCGCCCGAAATCCTCTTCATCGAGCGCTGCATCAAGTGGCTCAAGCCCGGCAAGGGTCGTATGGGCATCGTTCTGCCCGATGGGGTTCTTGGCAACCCGGCGGCGGAATACATCCGCTGGTGGATCATGCGTGAGACCCAGGTACTGGCCTCTGTCGACCTGCCGGTAGAAGCGTTCATCGCCGAAGCAAATGTCAACATCCTCACCAGCCTGCTGTTCCTCCGTCGCAAAGATGACAAGGAAAAGCATCGCGAGGCGCTGGGTGGTGTGGAGGAGTATTCGGTCTTCATGGCTGTGGCTGACAAGGTTGGCATGGATCGCCGAGGCAACAAGCTTTATAAGCGCACGCCAAACGGCGAAGAAATCGTAGCGCCCAAGCAGCATACCGAGCGCATCCGAATTGGAGGGCGCTTTGTGGAACGGACCCTAACCCGCAGTGAAAAAATCGAGGACAACGATCTGCCGGTTATTGCTGAGAAGTATCGCGAGTTTCAGAAGGAGCATGACGGATGTGCGAGCAAGACGAAGTTACTGAAGTCCCGCAAGTAGTAGCGGAAGAGAGCAATCCGGATAACTTTTTCTTTGATCTCCTTACTGGCGAGAAGGAAAGCGCGACGCCTAAGAAGCTGCTTGTTCAGAAGGTGCTGCGCCAACTCATCGAAAGCTACGGATTTGACCGAGTTGATCTTGAGGTCAATTACAATCCGCAGATCCAAAGGCAGGGACGAAAGCGGATTGACATTGCTGTCTTTCGGTCAGGCTCCGAACACAACAATGACAATCTGCAGCGGGTCATTGTTTGCAAAGTCCAGAAGAAACGCGACAAGCTTCGGTCCATTCTCGAGGCTGATGCCGATCTGCGTGAACTCAAAGAGCTTCTGGAGCTGATCCCCGGCGCAACGCTCGGTATGTGGACCAACGGACAGGAAGAGTTCCTGTTCCAGGTCGAACGCGCACGCTTCGAGGTCCGGCAAAAACCGCTTGGGGTCTGGCCGGTGCCCGGTGAGCACACCACCGACCTTGATCGAACTGGTGGAGTCATTCAGATCGGCGCAGAGGCAGAGAACCTCGAAGATGCATTACAGCGCTGCCATCAGTACCTTAACCGAAATCTCGGCCTTGATCATAAAGATTCCTTCAAGCAATTGGCGGTGCTCATGCTGGCCAAGATCTACGATGAGACGTTGCCGACCGGGGACCGCAAGTTCTGGATCAAGGGAGACGAACCTTTCACCGATGTGGGTCAGCAGGCCATTGCCCGACGCATCAACGAATCCATTGCTGGCGCCAAAATATGGCAGCCACAAGTGCTAACCCGAGGTTGGGATCTGACGCTGGAGCCAGACCAGACTGCACGCGTAGTAATGGAATTAGCCCGCTACTCGTTGAGCGAAACCCAGCCCCGCTATCGCACCGGTGCCTTTCGCTCGATTGCTAGCGGCGTGATGGATGGACGAGAAGGCCGCTACCCCACACCTCTCAACGTAGCTGAAATGGCCGTTGAGATGCTTGACCCTCAACCCGGTGAACGGATATTAGACTGCTCCAGCGGCACTGGAACTTTCCTCGCCATGACAGCGGTGCACATCTTCAAGAGGAAACTGGCGGCGCTCGGCACCACTCTAGACGAAGCTACGAGCGAGCAAATCCGCAGGGCACAAAACGAAACTGCGGCTTGGGCGGCTAGCAATGCACTGGGGTGCGATATTGATCCCTTCCTCGCAGTAACGAGTCGTATGAACCTCTTGTTCACCACTGGAAATCCCGGCCGAGTCTTCCGAATCGATGCCAGCACCTTTCCGGATGGCGATCTGGACGGCGTTGACACCGCTCGTTCGGCTATGCCGCTCGGCACCATGGATGTTGTTCTGCTCAACCCTTGGTTCTCAACTCAGGACACTGTGAACGATGCATCCATTCTGCAGGGATATGATCTTGGCAACAGCTGGGAACCTGACGACGAAGGGGGATACCGCAATTCCGGCAACTTGAATGTCGGCGGAATTCCTCCCGAGGTACTATTCCTCGAACGGGCCCTGCAGTGGGTAAAGCCAGGTACTGGCCGCGTGGGTATTTTGCTGCCTGATGGTTTGTTGGGTAACCCCGGCGATGAATATGTTCGCTGGTGGATTCTGCGTCACTGTGAAGTGCTGGCCTCCGTTGACCTGCCTGTTGAGCCGTTCAAGGTTACCGTCAAGGAGTACGGCTTGACACCAGCCTTGCCCAGTCTCCTCGTATTGCGCCGTCGCAGTCAAGAAGAGTTGATCAACACCGAGCATCCTGAGTACAAGGTCTTCATGGCCGTTGTCGACCGTGCTGGTGAAGACACTCGAGGAAAGCTGTTTCAGCGTGCACCCGACGGTGAGGTCTTGATTTTTGAGGAGAATGTTATCGAACGCATCCGCAACGGCGGACAGACTGAGATTAGGCGCGTCATCAAGCGAAGACCGCGTATTCACGACGAACTGCCGATAGTGGCCGAGAAATATAAGGAATTTCGCGCGACTGGCGAGGTAACGCTATGAGCAGAAAATTCCAGATAAGGACGGTCTTGAGTACCTCGCTAGAGAGCAATGGACGTCGTCTTGATTGCGGTCCCTATATGTCTGGGGCTGTCGAGATTCGTGAGCTATTAAGAAAGCACACCACGGATGTTCTTCCCAGACTGACTTCCGGCCCGGAAGGCGGTATTTATTATGGGCCCAGGAGTAGCCGCACCTATGTCGACGATGCGGAATACGGTGTTCCATTTTTGACAACGACATTCATGATGCAGGCCGATCTCACCTATTTACCTCTGATAAGTAAGAAGGAGGCTAAGTCAAGAAAACTATCTAGTCAGCAAGTCAAAGACGGTATGACGCTGATCACTCGGTCTGGAACTGTTGGACGGACTGTATATGCTCGTCCAAGCATGAAGGAAGTTTGGTCAAACGAGGACATCATAAAGATTGTCGCCGACCCCCAAAAGATTAGATCAGGCTATTTGTACGCCTACTTGTGCAGTAGGTACGGCGTTCCGTTTGTCGTATCAGGGAAATACGGCTCGGTAATCACACATCTTGAGCCAGAGCATTTTGGTGACATGCTTGTGCCACGCCTCGATGAGGCCGTTGAGCAGAAGGCTCACAACCTTGTCGAGGAATCTGCCAAACTGCTTACGAAATCTCAGGCTAACTTGAATGAGGCGACGGATCTCTATTTCGATGCTGCAGGTTTGAAAGACATAACACCTGGCGAATGGCATGCCTGGGGATCCGATATCGGCTTTACAGCCATTGCCGGCATCCATTCACTTCGAGCAGTCAACTTTAACCCTCGCTTCGTGCGGCTGAGTGAGCGAATCAGGCAGGGGCGATGGAAACCGTTGGCGGAAATTTGCATCGACGGCTCTCTAAAGAGCGGGCTCCGCTTCAAGAGAATCGATGCAGACCCAGAATATGCGTATCAACTAATAGGGCAAAAACAGGTATTTTGGTTGCGCCCTGAGGGACGCTGGATTGCAAAGAAATCCGTTGGAGCTGAAGTTCTGGTGCCGGACGGCACCATTCTAGTTGCCGCCCAAGGGACATTGGGTGAAAGCGAACTGTTCTGTCGTTCTGAATTCATTACGGGAAGAGCTTTGAAAAGGGCCTACTCCCAACATTTTTTGCGAGTTGTTGCCAACGAAGAGATGATAGAGCGCGGAGCCCTGTTTGCATTTATGCGGAGCGAATCTGCATTCCGTATGCTTCGCTCCGCATCGACGGGAAGCAAACTTCAGGATTTCCATTACAAAGTGCTTCCATCATTGCCAATCCCATATCCAGACAAAGATGCCCGCAGACGTTGCAATGAGTTAGTAATGACTGCCTATGAAGCACGGGATAAAGCTGTAGAACTTGAGGACCAAGCCCGGCTCCTCGTGGAGAGAACCATTTTGGAGGGGGGGCGCTGATGGCGAAGGTGATTCCCATTGGACAACCAGCGAATGACGCAGAGAGAACTGCCATCGGCTTTCTTCGGGATCACCTGCCCGAAAGTTGGTTGATCTTTCACAACTTCGAGATGCGCCAGGGCGAGGAGGTATTTGAAATCGATCTCGCCCTCCTCGCGCCTCATGCGTTGTACCTGGTTGATATCAAGGGCACTCACGGCAACATCGACGTGTACGGTTCCAAGTGGTATCCCGAGGGACGTCAACCGTTCGTCTCACCGCTGGCCAAACTACGCAGCCATGCCAAGATTATGGCTACTATCATCCGCGAGAGCAATACGGGATCGATAGAACTGCGCAAGGCCCACGTACACGCTACGGTGCTGTTGACCGCCGATGATTCTGCTGTAATTGACCCCGAAGGCAAAGACGGTCCGGACGTGACCGATTACAAGCGGTGTCTAAAATACTTTCGCGAAACGAGCCGCATCCCTGCGAGTCGGCTGAAAGACATCACCCGCTTCCATGCTCAGATTGCTAAGGCAATCACCGGCAAAGCTAAGCCACGAAGCGCCGCGCTCGTGTTTCGTGACTGGCAGGTGGAAGAGCGGCTTGGCGGGACCGACCGCTACACGGAATATCGCGCCAAGCACAACTTGCTGGGAAAGAGCGGTGGCTTTGCGCGCTTGCGGGTCTACAAAGCAGATCCATATCAGGATGCAGCTGCACGCAAGGAAGAGTTCAAAAAAATCAGCAATGCCTATCGTGCAGTGGCGCACATGCCGACTCACGCCAACGTGCTGGCCGTGAAAGATCTCTTCGTCTCAGATGAAGAGAATCAGGTAGTGCTGGTCACTGAGGATCTGCCCGGTCAAGCCTTGCGTCTTCACATCAAAAAGCCCTCGATGGCGCTCACCTTTGACCAAAAGCTCCAGGTGATGCAAGACGTACTGGCTGCTCTCGACCATGCGCACCGGTATGAAGTAATTCATCGCAACCTTACACCGGATGCAATTCTCGTGACCAAAGGAGGTCAATCCAGGGTTACTGGCTTTGACTTCGCCCGAGTAGGTAAGAACCGCACCTCGACCATTGCTGATCAGGTTGTGGATGATTTGGATCCGGCCTATCAAGCTCCCGAGTGCGACAGAGATCCGAAACAAGCAAGCATCGCTTCCGATCTCTATGCTACCGGGCTGATCTTTTTCGAGTTGCTGACCGGCGAACTTCCCTTTGAAAGCATCGACCAGATGATGGAGGCCGACGGCAAATTCCCGATGAAGCCATCGGAGCATAAGCCGGACCTGCCCAAGGGGATCGACGACTGGTTGCAGAAGTTTTGCGAATTTGACCCCGAGGAACGTCATGCCAGCGCGGCGATCGCACGCAAAGGCTTGGATGACCTGATCCTGCCCGAGGCCAAGAACGACACTGCTCCAGACAATAGCAGCCAAACTGCGGTTGGAGCGCCGCTGCCTGACAATTTACGGCAATTGCCAAAGGACTTTGTACTCGCAGAGCGCTTCACAATACAGCAGAAGCTTGGAGAGGGCGGCTTCGGTGCCGCTTACAAAGTCTTTGATGCTTACGGAGATGTCGTCCGTGTTATCAAAATCATCGACAAGGACCGTCGGAGTGTTTTTGAGCGCCTTAGACGCGAATATAAAACCTTGACTAATCTGCCAGAACATCCACACGTAGTGAAAGTGATCTGGGCAGATCGCATGGCCGACACCAAGCAAACGCCGTATATCGTCTTTGAATATGTCGAAGGTTTGGATGTTTCGGACCTGATTGATGCTGAGGCATTGTCGCTGGATGATGCGGTGCGTATTGTGCGCGAGGCTGCCGAAGGGCTAGCCCATCTCCATAAGTACGGTGTCTACCATCAGGACGTCAAGCCTTCCAACCTGCTGTGGACCGACAAGGGCGTCCGCATTATCGATTTCAATGTCGCAGTCTCCGAAAACGACGAGGTTCAAGGTGGTGGCGGCACGCGCCGCTACCTGCCGCCGGATTACGATTACTCCTCCGAGCCAAATGCCTCGGATCGAATAGACCGCGACCTTTATGCCTTGGGTATCTCTTTCTACGAGTGTTTGACCGGCAAGTACCCTTTCGACGACCCCACGCCTCCGATTAAGGACCAACCCAAGGATCCAAAGCAGTTCAAAGGCTGTTCCGACCTCAACTCTTCACTGATCAATGTTCTGATGAAGATGATCGCGCCGGAGCGCAAGGATCGCTATTTGTCAGCGGAGGAGTTCCTGATTGCCTTAGCCGAGGTCAAGCGCTATCGTGCAGTGCTTACCACAGGCGAGATTGGAGCTGGACCCAAGGTGGTGGCCAAACTGGGCTTCGAGCCGACCAAGCCCAACACCAACCCTTTTGTCACCCATCTACTGACTCTCTACAGCCAGAGCCAGGTTTCCAATGCGGGCACACGTGGCCTCGACGAAGTAGGCAAGGCCACCTATGTCCCAACCTACCTGGACGAGAAACTCAAGCCTGCGTTGCTCAAGGGTGAGTTCAAGCTGGTGATCATCAGCGGCAACGCCGGCGACGGCAAGACCGCGTTCATTCAGCAGTTCGAGGCCTTTGCTGAAGGCAAGGGCGCACAGATACAGCGTGGCGCGAATGGAGCTGTTTTCCAAATCAAGGGACACACCTTCCAGAGCAACTATGACGGCAGTCAAGATGAAGGCGACGAGCGCAATGACGCCGTGCTGCAGAAATATTTCGCCCCTTTCGCTGGCAAGGACGCTTCTGGATGGCCAGAAAATCACACTCGCCTGATCGCCATCAACGAAGGCCGTCTGGTGGATTTCTTCTCTGAGCATGAAGGAGAGTTCCCGCTGCTTGCCATGCAGATCCAGCGGGGTTTGGCCGGGGCCACTCCAGAAGGCGGCATTGCGCTCATCAACCTAAACCTGCGCTCTGTGATCGCCGAGGCGGAGGAAGGTCAGCCTTCCATTTTGGAACGTCTGATCGCCCGCATGACCCAACAGGAGTACTGGCAGGCATGCGAGAAGTGCGACCTCAAAGGTAAGTGCTATGCCTATCACAACGCCCGGACCTTCCAAGAGTCCGTTGCCGGTCGAAAGGTGATTGAGCGTTTGAAGATGCTCTACACCATTACCCACCTGCGGGGCCGCCTGCACATCACCATGCGCGATCTGCGTTCGGCGCTGGCTTACATGCTGGTAGGGACTCAGGATTGCGACGGCATTCACCAGCTCTATCAGAGCGGCGGTGAAGAGACCCAGAATCGCATCCTCGACGGTTTCTACTTCAATTCATGGCTTGGCGGGGCTGAAAGCTCTAATGACCGTCTGATCGCTCTGCTGCGGGAGATCGACGTCGCCGAAGTCAGCAACCCTGATCTGGACCGAGAGCTTGGCTTCCTCAACCCGAAAACCAAGGCCATGAGCCGCTTCTCGTTCGCAGAGCGAAATGGGTATGACGATGAGCTGGTGGAAACGTTGTTCCGCGACCTGCCTCGCGATTACTCGTCAAAGAACCGTTCCCGGTTGATCACCAAGCACCGGAACTACCTCTCTCATATGCGCCGCCGCTATTTCTTCGAACGACGCGACACCGGCTGGAAGGAGATGCTGCCATACGGGAGCATTGATCCCTTCCTGGATGCCATTAAGCAACCCGGAGCGAAAAGCCCTAATGAGGTAACCGTAGTACTCCAGGCTATCAATCGGGGAGAAGGCTTGAGCGATCCGGCTCGATTAGACAACCAGTTGGCGCTACGCGTCCGCCAAGTGGATAAAGGCACGATCCGCAGCTATCGCCTCTTTGACGGAGACCATTTCATACTCTGCACTGGCCAGGCAACGGCGGCTCATCCTTTCCTCGAGTTCCTGTCTCAAGCGCTGGTGCTGATTTATGACTCCGGCGACGGGCACAAGGCCAGCCTCCGTATCAATCTCGACATCTATGAAATGCTGATGCGGCTCAACAACGGCTACCGGCCCAGTATCGAGGAACAGGAAGGTTTCTACTTGAGTCTGGCGGTCTTCAAGAATGTTTTATCGGCTGCTCCCTATCAGGAGGTGCTCCTGACCGAAAGCGGCTTTGAATTCTTCCAGATCCGGCGCGACGACAAAGGCATCCTGCATCTGGGAAAAGCAAGCAGGAGGGCCGAAGCATGAGCATCAAAGGCAGAGATAAGGAGTTCCGCACTCCCAAGACCACCTATATCGATTTCAAGCACATCGAGATGGATCGCGTGCTGACCATGCTATTTCCCAGGCTGAAATACGACGGCTATGCCAGCCGACGTCCGCCTCGTGGTGGCAACCTGACTGTTGAAGAGTTCATGGATGACTTCCTTGAGCATCCGGAATGGTTTGCCGGCTTTGATCGCTTTCCCCAGGTGGTGTACCGCTGGATTGAGACCGATCTGATGGATGTGGTGAATCGGGGCAAAGCCAATCAGGCTGTTGCCGCTCCAAGGCCGCTGCACGGCAACACTTATAAGTTCCGCAATGCAAAGCACACGCGTGATTACGGTGCGGCCGAACAGATTTACGGGATGCTTTACTATGCACGTAAAGGCAAAGGGCAAGCGACAAGAGATGCCTTAAGGCACTTCTTTTTCCCGGGAGTCGATTTGGTGACGGACCGCTACGATCCCAGCGCATCCGTAGATGTGGAAACCCAGGCAATCCTGCGCTTAGATCACCAAGTCACTCAGGACATGAAGGACTCTAGAGAGCCTTCTCGTTTCCAACCGCTGTGCATTGGACAGGCCGACATTATGGCCGATGACATTCTACGGCTTCTGGCCTATGAACCATATATTCCGCGCACGGTGCTGGTGGATTACCTCAAAACCCTGATGGCATTCCATCTGGCACTCTACCACCTGAAGCTGCTGCAGATGCTACCCAAGCTAGTGAAACAGCGCTCCGGCAACGATCTCTGCACCACCAAGGAATGCCCAATCAACCCCGGCCTCGACAATGCGCTGGAAGGCTGTCCTTACCGCGTGGCGCTGGTCGTGGATTTAGGCAGCGTCAACAATCCGCATATGGCCGAGCTTGCCCGCAGGTCCACTGACCGGCTCTATCGTCAGATTCCGGCCTTTGTGCAGGCCAATTTCGTCGTCAAGAAGCTCGATGAGATGGCGGAATACCTATGCAAAAAGACGGGCAAACTTGCTACGCCTGGAGGTGGCGTGTTCGGCGTCGGCGATCTGGTTTCCCTGCTGAAGCCTGAGCACGACGCCGAGCGGCAAGCCTACTTCAAGTTCCGCTTGGCCAGTCTGATCGAGGAGTCGACCTCTGGAAATGAGGACGTCGATCCTGAGATCCGGGAAGTCACCGCCATGGGCCTCGGCGAGTTCGAATCCTTCATTGAAATCCTGATGGCGTATCGGGGTAAATATCACCGCCAGTACATAACTGAATGTCTGGATTCCCTCTTGCTGAAGAACAAGGAGAACGGCCTGTTGGCTCAATCCCGGACCAAGGGTAGTCCTCGGCGGTTTGTACTGGGGAGCAAACTACTGGAGGTACTGCTTCAGGTGGCCGTGCTTACCCAGGACGGCGGACGCTTCGTGACCCGCGAGGTTCGCATTGAGGAGTTACTGGCCTTTCTGAGAAACCGCTACGGCCTTCACATTGATCGGCTACCGGAAGGAGCCCAGGCCAACAGCAGCATCCTCGACAGACGCGCATTGCGCCTCAACCTCGAAGCCTTCAAACGTCGCCTGCGAGAAATCGGGTTCTACGAGGATTTGTCCGATGCTTACGTGACCCAGAAGGTTTCGCCCCGCTATGCGATTGAGAAAAATGACAGAACAGATAAGAACGGGAGGCACGCATGAGTAACGCGTTCACCAAGCTTTCTCAGGATAAATTGAACGCGGCTGTTGCCGGTCTGCTATGTCCCCGTATCGAAGCGATCCTAGGTGACCGTGGCCCTGGCCACTGCATGCGGGTCACCGATCTCGATGACGACGTAATGGAGTCGGTCTGTAAAGAACTGCGCCGAACAAGGCCCGACGCAAACATTTCTATTCTCGGCAGCCATGACCAGGAGGGCCAACCCTTCCGAATAACCTCCACCAAACTTGTGGAACTTCGTAATCCTGGCGCGAACGGTGAGTTGCGACATCCTTTGCTGGTCTTCATACCGACCTCGCTCCGCACCAGCGCCGAGGATTCTTTTGGCGTGGCGACTTTCGAGGAGCTGACCTTCACTGGTATCTACGAGGACCTTATCGACTCGCTGCTTGATCGGCTCCCGACAACGCTGGTCAGCTGTGTGCGTGATCTTTTGAGTATCCTCACTGAAGAGGAGTGGCTGTTTGCCGACAATGTTTCCCGCGCGCGATATCTACTCACGGCGCTCGAAAACGGGATTGATGGAGAAACCCTCGGGGCCAGTCTGTATGAATTGATTTTGATCCCAGACTTCAAACTCTTTGCAGATCCCGGAGCGGTCAATGGCAAGATTCGCCGAAATCTCGGTAGTGTCCGCAGCCTGATGACCTCTCACAAGTCGATTCGTGGCCGTATCGCCGATTTGGGACTCAGCGACAAGGCCTTGGAGTCGCGCCTGTTCACCTACTTTGAGAAATATGATGTCCAGGAGCCGGAATCCTGGGCGCCTCCCATCGCGACCGACAAAAGTTGGTGGAGCATATCGTTCGATAAGTGGACGTTCCAGGAAGAACTTTCCCTGGACAAGGTTCTCCTGTCGGTCCTTGAAACTGATTTGCCGGTCGTGCAGGAAGACGAGACCAACGATCAGCTGTCCGGCCTGATTGGACAACAGGTTTTGGTCCCCAACGACCGCCGTAAGATGAATGTGGTGTTCGAGGTCAATCCGCACCCAGGCAAGGTCAGCGGACTCGACCATTTTACGGTTCAGATCGTTTCGCAAAACGATGGTCCGGTTGGGAAATCCAAGAAGGTAAGAGCTTGGACGCCAAATCGCCTGCAATGCACAACCAGCCTTGCCAAACTCAACAAGATCGAATATGAAGAGGGATGGCATTTCATCCGCGTCCTGCCTTGGACGGTCGATGGCGATCCGATCCCGTTGGAAGCAGATTCCGATTCTGAGGGTGCAAAACGCTCCCATGAGAGCGAGCCTTTCTACGTCCTACCCGGCGGCAGCATAGAGGAAGAACCACCCCAGCGAGCTATCCCCATTGAACAGAGTTTGGAGCATGCTCGTTTTCGGCTGCAACTGACCGCCTTGGGGGATGAGCGCGATCCGGCCGAGATTGCCATTAGCGGTGTCTCTTGGGCTGAAGGCGGTCGTTCGAAAAAGGCCTCCCGTCATGAAACTTTACTAGCGAAGTTTGGTCGTGAGGGCGCAGTGCAGATCCCACTTTCGCGTATGCTCAAAACCATAGAGCAGCGCATTTTGGCAGAGCCCAAACATCCGTCGGGCTGGAGAATGCAGATTAATCTGGATACCGCCGAGCCGCCTTCCGAGGTTGGACTCGCACTGCCATCTTCGGCTGCGATGGCCTCCTTCCTAGCCGCGCGTGAAGAGTTTTTTGCGATAGTGCGCAAAGACACTGCCGAGCTAATCATGCAAGGGCTGTCGTTTCGAGACACGGAAAAGGAATGCCTTGCGTATGCGGAGGCATTCCTCGATCTGGTAAGGAATCTTGTCCGTCAGGCTGAGACGACTTCTGGCGCCGAGCGCCAGCAACACCTACAAGCCCTCCGAAACGTTTTGGCCGTTGATTCCATTCACGTCATCGTGACCGATTTCCGTGGAAGGCACCGGGAAGCGGTTTTGGTCTCGCCAACACATCCGCTCCGCTCTTTATGGCTGAGCAGTTGGGTCACTCTGGGTAAGGATTGGATCGAGAAGATCAAGGCAGGCGGAAAGGATAACATTCCCTATGTTCGCTCTGCGCTGCTGGATGGTCTTGTGCCGTCTGCCTATCCCGTGGGGGTTCCCGTCGAAGATGGCCGTATCTTTACCCCAGTCGACAATCTGAATGCTTTCTGGGCGCTTTACGCCCCGACTACCGAGGAGAATTCACGCGGCCTGATGGCAGAGATCTGCTCGGCCCTGGGCTTGGCTGAACCCTCTGCATCCGGAACGGATATTTCCGGGAAAGTCATTGCAGATAGAATCGAACGCTATCTCTCCCAGCATCCGTATGTGCGGGAGTTATCGTTAAATATCTTCAACCCAGGTGCCGGTTCTGTGATAGCCGATGCTCTGTTGTCGCTCCAGCAGAAGCGTGAGCATGGTGATTTGCGCTATGACATTCGACTTTTTACAACCGATCCCGACTCGCCGGTGTTGGGTGAGGCGCTTGAATCGATGGTCCGCCCAGGAGCCACGGTAAACGAGGCTGCCGATGCATTTGCGACCTCAACGGGTAGCCATCTGTTCTCCAAGCTGAACTTGGCCAAGCACGCAATAAATGAGTTCCATGCAAATGCGAAGAAGTTTCCTGCTCACATCAGCGTTCTCTTGGATGTGTTTCCCGCCGAGGAGCTTTCTATTGCTGAAAAGCCGATAGGGGTAACACCGTTGCATGGGCTGATACAAGACTTCGATACTGAATTCGTTGATGACGATTCGGGCACCTTCTGGAACAAACGGCCGATTGTAGGGCGCTCCCTCGGTGCGGATACCCACGCTGCGTGCTTCGATCTACTGTCTTCGCTAAGCCGACACCTCTGTTTTGCAACCTCAGCGGTCGCAGCCTCTGGTGCTAGCTTCAAAGCCGTCCCCGTCGTGACCCTTGGCTTGGATGTGGCTCAGCGTGAATTGATCTATGAAGTCCACAAGATCAGCGATTGGGTGTTCACCATTGACCGCAATATGGGGATCGATTTTTTCGATCATGGTGGACGGAAGAACAGACCGGATTATCTGATTGATTATGTGCCGGGTGCTAGCTCTAATGCGACACACAACCTGATTATCTCCTCTCGCTCGAACGATGAACTCGAGGCTATGCTGAAACCGGTGCTGCTTGAGCACGGCTTGTCCGCCAACGGCGAGCAGTCGATTCAAATCCTGGCAAGTTTGCGGTCGCTTTCCGGCCAACTTGCCCTGAAGCTGATTTCTGCACGTACGCAACAGGCGGAAGCACTTGGCCTGGCTTTGGCGCGGCTCTATCTCGAATATCAAGGTGCATTGAGCAATCAAGTCATTGTGCCTTTGGATGCGCACACAGACCTTTACCGTTCAAGCGGTGAATCAGACGATGTCAGCGATGCCATCAGCTTGCAACGCACCGACCTGGGGCTGTTCGACTTGGATTTGAACACTAGGACAATTACCTGCAACTTGGTAGAGGTAAAATGCTATTCACAAGTCGGGGACTTTGCTGCCTTCAATCAACTGAAAGAGCGGATTTCCGCCCAAATCAATCAGAGCGAGCGCATTCTCCAGCGTCACTTTGATCCGGCACTGAAAAAGCCGGATCGTCCAGATAGGTTACTCAAAAGCCGGGAGTTGGCACAGATCCTTCGTTTTTATCTTGAGCGCTCTCTGCGTTACGGAATCTTTGATAAATCTGCCGCGCAGGAAGCACGAGGTTTGCTCGAATCCATCGAGCAGGGTTACTCGCTTCAGTTCAGGCGCTGCGCTCTAATTTTTGACTTCAGCAAGGCGGGAACCGAGGCTCCGGACAACGAGGTCGGCATTGAATTTCACCGCATAGGCAAGAATCTCATTCATGCCTTGCTGGAAAACTGCCATAAGCCTGTTTCGGTCGAGATCGAGGAAGATCCGGCCGTGCATCTTCTTAGCGAGCAGCTCATTCCGAGTGTACCGAAACTCGATACGGCAGCCTTTATCGCACCCAAGAGAGCGCGGTCAACATCCTGGACGGTGGATGAACTCTGGGACAATGAGCGAGAAGCATCGATCATCCCTTCAACATCTCTAGCAGTAGAGAAGACACCTGTGTCTGCTCATCAAGAGGCCGAAAAACAACCAAAACCTGTCGAGCCAACTCTTCCGCATTCAATTGCCGCAGAAGAGGAAGATGTAGACGAACAGCCTGCTGTCGTTGCTGTCGAACCGGAAGCTCCAGTCGAACCTGATGTGCCAGATCACCCGGTATCCGATCCAGCACCTAAAGAAGAGGTTAGCTATGACATCATGCTTGGCGTCACTGGTGATTCGCCCCAGTATGGGTTACTCGGAGAGGTCTCTGGTAGGAAGGTCGCGCTGGATCTTAACCACACCCACACGATCAGTCTCTTTGGGGTTCAAGGTGGTGGCAAGAGCTACACTCTTGGAACTGTAATCGAGATGGCTTCCATGCCGCTTCAGCATATCAATGTGCTACCAAGCCCGCTCGCCACGGTCATTTTCCATTACAGCCCGACGCAGGACTATGCGCCCGAGTTTACTTCGATGATCAATGCCAACTCGGTGGATGAGGAGGTTCGCATTCTTCGTGAGCGTTACAAGGCTAACCCGGAGGCTCTGAAGGACGTTCTGATACTCACCCCTGCGAACAAGGTGGATGATCGCAGGGCCGAGTATCCAGAAATTGAGGTTAAGCCGATTGCTTTCTCTGCCTCTGAGCTCAAGGCAGCGCACTGGAAATTCCTGATGGGCGCGATTGGCAGTCAGAGTATGTACATGCGGCAAATCAATCTCATCATGAGGGGCCTGCGGGATAACCTGACATTGGACGCTCTACGAGTGGGCATTGATAGCTCTGGCCTGTCCGAGCACTTGAAAGAGCTGGCTCAAACGCGACTGTTGTTCGCAGGCGAATATATCGACGACAGCCAACGACTTCAAGACCTGATTCGTCCGGGCCGTTTGATCATCGTGGATCTGCGCGATGAGTACATTGAAAAGGACGAGGCGCTCGGTCTATTCGTGGTGATGTTGCAGATTTTCTCGGAAGCAACCTACCAGGGAAGCACCTTCAACAAGCTGGTAGTTTTCGATGAAGCCCACAAGTATATCGAAAACGATGACGTGGTTTCCAGTCTGGTTGAGGTCGTTCGCGAGATGCGACACAAGGGGACCAGCATCATGGTGGCCTCCCAGGATCCGCCATCAGTTCCGGTCTCTCTGATCGAGCTGTCTTCGCAGATCATAATGCACAAATTCAATTCGCCTGCTTGGCTTAAGCACATCCAAAAGGCGAATGCCGCTCTTGGCGAGCTGACATCCGACAAGATGAGTCGTCTCGGTACCGGTGAAGCCTATGTGTGGTCGAGCAAGGCATCTGACGATGCCTTCACCCGGAGTGCGGTGAAGATTAAATGCCGCCCTCGCATCACGCAGCATGGTGGCAGCACAAAAACGGCTGTGGGCCGGTAAAGGAGGATTGATTGTGAATTCTAAACCTGAAGGAGTTGGAGCCCGAGCCTGCTGGTTTGTCGGGGCCGCATATGGTGGCAACGCTGATCAGACGCCCCGTTTTCTACAGGAAAGTATTTGGGAGAATGGGTATCAGGACAAATACCTCGACGCGGTGAAGTCCATCCAGGTTGGGGATCGAATAGCGATCAAATCGTCCTATACTAGAAAACACAATCTATCCTTTGATAACCGGGGCCAGACCGTTTCAGTCATGGCGATCAAAGCTATCGGAACAGTAAAAGAGAATCTCGGCGATGGCCGCATCTTGAAGGTTGAGTGGACACCCTTCGATCCGCCGCGAGAGTGGTTCTTCTATACCAATCGAAGTACACTCTGGCGCGTCCTGCCTGGCGACTGGACCACAGACGCCTTGATCGGATTTACGTTTGAGGAAAAGGTGCAGGACATCAACCGGTTTCGCAACGCTCCCTACTGGCGAGAGCGTTTCGGCGATAGCTCCGTCGACAAACGTCGCTTCAACTGGACCCGATTTTATGAGGCGATGGCCGACAAGCTCCTCACCTTTAGAAACCGGCGTGAAGAGCTGATTTCCGGGATTCATGCTATCTCTTCCAAGGTTGACAGCCTATCAAACCTGCAGGATCAATTTGGAGATAGTTCATCTGGCCCATTGAGGGACATCTGCCCATTTACGGCTATGGGCATATTTAACCGGGGGATCACCGATGCGAACCGCAAAGTCATAGCGAGCGAACTGGCTAAGCTACTTGGCGTATCCGAACCTGTTCCTGACTCCTTTGAGGGAATTCCTGTTCTCAACAATCAGAGGTCATGGTTTTTTGGTTACGACAGCAAACGCCAACCCGATGACATTGAAACCCTCTGGGAGGCCTTCGCCCAGGCGATTGCTTTCTCGGAATCGGATGATGCCGATGCACGCTCGGCATTTGTTTCTGCCTACAACAACGCGACGCAGCGCTTTGGCGTGGGATGGAACCTTACCATGGGGCTTTACTGGATTCGCCCTTGGAATTTCCCGACACTTGATGGTCAGTCCCAGCGTTACATCAGCAAGAAACTCAATATCCAGATTGGCATGAACGGCCCCAAGGGGCGCTGCAATGCTAGTGATTATCTGGCGGTTCTGGATACCCTCGAAGCTCGCTTTCAAGAGGATGCTTATCCAGTTCACTCATTTCCAGAACTTTCGCTCGCAGCTTGGCTTTTTAAGGACGGTGGGACATCTGCACATCCGAATGCTACAGACACAGATGCGCAAGAAGACGAAGCGAATACAATGCCTGAGGCTGATGTCACTGCTGCTCCTATCGAGCCGTATTCTGTCGATAACATCCTTAAGGAAGGATGTTTCATAGTCCGAGAGAAACTCGAAAAGATTCTCGGATGCCTTCGAACCAAGAAGAACCTGATCCTTCAGGGACCACCGGGAACAGGAAAGACTTGGCTAGCAAGGCGATTGGCATTCGCTTTATTGGGGCAACGCGATGACGGCAAGGTCCGAGCGGTTCAGTTTCACCCGAACCTTTCTTACGAGGATTTTATACGGGGCTGGCGGCCGGCCGACAACGGCAAACTAACGCTGGTGGATGGGCCTTTCATGGAAATGATAGAGGCATCCGCAAAAGATCCAACATCCAGACACGTCATCGTTATTGAAGAAATAAATCGCGGAAATCCCGCTCAGATTTTCGGTGAGATGCTGACGTTGCTTGAGGTGGACAAGCGAACGCCAAATGAAGCCTTGGAGTTGTCCTACAGACGGTTTGATGGTGAGCGGGTCTCTATTCCTGACAATCTGTACGTTATCGGCACGATGAATATTGCCGACCGCTCCCTTGCATTGGTCGATCTGGCTTTGCGTCGCCGTTTTGCCTTTATCGATCTGGAACCCACTCTAGGCAAACCTTGGCGCGACTGGGTTCAAGAGCATTGCGGAATTGATTCAGAAATCCTCGTTGAGATTGAGAAGCGTCTCAACGCTCTGAACAACGACATCACGGCCGATAGCAGTCTAGGGCCTCAGTTCCGAGTGGGGCACAGTTATGTCACACCTCCGTTAGGCGTTCCGATTGCAGATGCTCGGGAATGGTTCCGCCAGGTTGTTGACACCGAGATCGGGCCACTGCTCGATGAATACTGGATTGATCCGCGTGAAAAGTCTCAGAAGGCCAGGGAACGCCTTCTCGAAGGATTCTAATTGTGTCTCCTGTTGCAGCCAACTTGATTTCAGACGCCCCTGAAGGTGTTGGCCGGATTGGCCGCATCCCGGTGCGCAATCTCTGGCTGCTTATGCTGTACGCATCTGATCTCTACAAGGATCTCGAAAAGGAAAATGTCGGCATTGAGGACAACCCTGATGACATTCCGGATCTGGTGGCAGAAATGCTCTGCCGTCAGATCGAACGTCGTATTCAACGCAACTTGAGTTATGGATACAAACCTCGGGAAGCTGTACTGGGTCGTGTGCGGGGGCGTATCGACTTGCTGAATACAGAAAGGCACCGATTACTTGATCGCGGGAAAATAGCTTGCCGATTCGAGGAATTGACCGTCGATACTGCTCGGAACCGCTTTGTGCGAGCAGCCTTAGAGGCTATATCCAAAATAGTTTGCCGTGTTGCACTGGCTCATCGATGCAGGTCGTTAGCGACAAGCTTGAGACGTATGGGCGTAACCGGGGAGCGGCCAGGGCGTGGCGAGGTATCAATTGACCGCTTCGGCAGGCACGATGCAGATGACCGGTCAATGGTCGCTGCTGCGCATCTAGCCTTCAACCTTGCCTTGCCTACGGAAGCAGCAGGCGCGAAGCATTTATCGTTGCCGGATAGGGAAATCACATGGATTCGAAAGCTTTACGAGAAAGGGATCGCGGGGTTCTACGATGTCGTGCTTTTCGGGAAAGGATGGCGGGTCGAGGCTGGTAAATCGATGGGCTGGCTGATTGAAAGCAGGAGTCCTGGAATCGACAAAATACTCCCCTCTATGCGTACCGACATCATTCTGGACCATTCGGGCACGGGACGCCGCATTGTCATCGACACCAAGTTCAACTCCGTGGTGACACGCGGCTGGTACCGGGAAGAAACACTACGAAGCGGATATATTTATCAGATTTATGCTTACTTGAGGTCTCAGGAAGGCAGCGGCGACCCGTTTGCCGAGACAGCCTCGGGTCTGCTCCTTCACCCCTCGGTGGGCGATATGGTTAACGAGGCCGTTGTGATCCAGAACCATGAGATTCGATTTGCTACCGTTGATCTTGGAGCAACGGCAAAAGAAATCCGAGCGCAGCTTTTGCAGGTTCTGGAATTGTCCCATGGAAGTTGATCGTGCCGATGGTTGCCTTCTTGGCCAGCTGGCCTGAGATGCTTTCGGCAGTCTAGTCGAGTTCCATTCGCCGGAGGAAATTAGTTGCAACTATCCGGACGGTGTGTGGGAGACGGATGATGGCGGTGCCTGGAATTCTATCGACGGGTTGCTCACGGACGACTTTGAGTAGCGCTTCTGCTTGCACTGATGCTGGCTGAGCTTGGACCCTACGATTCCCATGCCGCGCTCCGGGCCTATCAGCTATGGCTCGGCTCCGATCGCTACTTGATTCGCAGATGTGAGCCTCGCCGCAATTCGGCGCCCGGAACCTGTTCGTCGCGTTGGATAGCCGCCCTGATTGTATCTGCGTCCGGTCTGAATTCTTGCGCTGTATCCTCCAGCATTTGGGAAAGCTCATTGGGCAGATTCGCCAGCACTGTTTCCCAAAGGACACCGCCAAGGCGGACATCGATCCGACGAAACGCTACCGGCACTGCGGTTTCGTCAGTAATGCACACAGAGTCCTGACTGTTCTTTTGCACACGCAGTGTGAATTCGTGTCCCTCGATCGTTTTGAGGTCGCGGCTCATCAGGTAGTAGAGAACCATGTTCTTCGTTCGCTCCACCTTGCCTGCCGCCGCGCGCGCCCGGTCGCTGAGCCGGGCTATCTCGGCACGGCAAAATTGCTCACGCGCTTCCATCCTACGCAGGAAACGTCCGATGCGGTCCACCTTCTCGCCGTGGGCAGAGCAGAATTCCTGGAAGCGGGCAATGAGTTCCTCGGTGGGCTCTCCGTTCTGCTCCTCAATCTCATCGAAAATGCCGTTTAGTTCTTCGTCAATCTCAAAGAGAGAGTTTGTTTCGGCAATCGTTGACATGGTTTTCTCCCTTACTGGAGTTCTGGTCTTCCAGGAGCATCAGGCGGCAATTCGCTCCTGAGCGGCAACGGCTCTGGCCGCCTGGTAGGCGAGCGCATCGGCGCGGGACTGGATGGGATGGCCGCTGTGTCCTCTGATCCATTGCCAGCGAATTGTTCGCTGCGCGCTGAGATGGATCAACTCGCGCCACAGTTCCTGGTGCTGCAACTCAAAGCCTCGGCTGTTGCGCCAGCCAAACCGCTGCCATCGAAAGACCAGGAACCGCATTCCGTCGATCAGCAACTCCGAGTCAGAGCGCAGTTCGATTCGCGCGCCGGTTG
>Ga0181529_10001978_pt1 | contig 25297 bp, 21 predicted proteins | sample PEATcosm2014_Bin_36_FD_119763 | JGI IMG/M metagenome (GOLD analysis project Ga0181529, IMG submission 119763) | Peatland microbial communities from MTU Mesocosm Facility, Houghton, MI, USA - PEATcosm2014_Bin10_30_metaG | ecosystem: Environmental > Terrestrial > Soil > Wetlands > Peat | place... | reverse complement strand
TCGCAATGGGGGCACGACTTCCGTCCCGAATATCTGCGCCTGCGCGAGGCCGCCGCGGCGCTGGGCGATCCGCAAATCCTCGCGGTGACGGCGACCGCCGACGCGCCGACCCGCGCCGATATCGCCGCGCGCCTCTTCCGCCGGAAGCCGCGCGTGTTCGTCCGTTCGTTCGACCGGCCCAACATCTTTCTCGCCATGCGGCCCAAGGCCAACGCGACGCGGCAGTTGATCGAGCGGCTCGACGCGCACGCGAACGAAAGCGGCATCGTCTATTGCGCCTCGCGCCGGCGCACCGACGAACTGGCGCGCGAATTCTCTGCGCGTGGGCGCCAGGCGCTGCCCTATCACGCCGGCCTCGAAACGAACGTGCGGTCGCGCAATCAGGACATCTTCCTGCAGGAGGACGGCGTCGTCATCTGCGCGACGATCGCCTTCGGCATGGGGATCGACAAACCCGACGTGCGCTTCGTCCTTCACGCCGACATGCCGTCGTCGATCGAGGCCTATTATCAGGAGATCGGCCGCGCCGGCCGCGACGGCCTGCCGGCCGAAGCCTTTGCGCTTTACGGCGCCGGCGACATCGAGCTGCGCCGCCGCCAGATCGCCGAGGGCGGCGCCCCCGACGAGCGCAAACGGATCGAAACCGGCAAGCTCGACGCGCTGGTCGCCCTGTGCGAGACAGCGCGCTGCCGCCGCCAGACGTTGCTCGCCTCGTTCGGCGAGGATTCCGCGCCGTGCGGCCATTGCGACGTCTGCCAGGGCGCGGTGCGGCTGATCGACGGCACGCTCGAGGCGCGCAAGGCGCTCTCCGCCGTGCTGCGCACGTCGGGGCGGTTCTTCTTCGGCCATCTCGCCAACATCCTGTCGGGCAAGACAAGCGAAGCGATCGAGCGCCACGGCCACGACCAACTCAAGACCTTCGGCGTCGGCGCCGACCGCGCGCCGGCCGAATGGCGCGGCGTGCTCAGGCAATTGCTGTCGGCGCGGCTGATCGAGCACGACGGCGCCGACCGCGATCGCCTCGTCGTCACCGAGGATGGGCGCAAGGTGCTGAAGGGCGAAGCCCCATTCGCCCTGCGCGAGGACGTCGTCGCCAAGAAGGCGCGACGCGGCAGTCGCGCGGGCGCCGCGCTCCACGCCACGGGCGACGCCGACGCCGAGCTGCTGGCGGCGCTCAAGGCGTTGCGCGGCGCGCTCGCCAAGGCGCAGAAGCAGCCGGCCTATGTCGTCTTCCCCGACCGAAGCCTGATCGAGATGGCGGCGGCGAAACCCGCCAGCCTCGACGAATTGGGGCGCGTCCACGGCGTCGGCGCGGCGAAGCTGGCGCGCTATGGCTCCGCCTTCCTCGCCGTAATTCGCGAGCGCGCCAATGCCTGAGTTGCCCGAAGTCGAGACTGTGCGCCGCGGCCTCGCGCCGACGATGGTCGGCGCGCGCCTTGCCGAGGTCGAGGCGCGGCGCGGCGATCTGCGCGCGCCGTTCCCGCCGCGTTTCGCCGAACGGCTGAAGGGGCGACGCGTGCTGTCGCTGACCCGGCGCGCCAAATATCTGCTCGCCGCGCTCGACGGCGGCGAGACCCTCGTTATGCATCTCGGCATGTCGGGCTCGTTCCGAATCGAGCGCGGCGAAAAGCTCGTCGTTCCCCCCTTCCACAACGAACGGCCGAAGCTCGCCGCCCACGACCATGTCGTCTTCAGCCTCGACAACGGCGCGCGCGTCGTCTTCAACGACCCGCGCCGATTCGGTTCGATGGATCTCGTCGACAGCGAAGGGATCGACGAGCGGCCGCCGTTCGCCGGGATCGGCGTCGAACCGCTGTCGGCGGAATTCGACGCCGCCAAGCTCGCCGCCCTGTTCGCCGGCGCGCGGTCGCCGATCAAGACCGCGCTGTTGGATCAGAAGCGCATCGCCGGGCTGGGCAACATCTACGTCTGTGAGGCGCTGCACCGCGCCCGCATCAAGCCGACCCGACCCGCCTCGCTGCTCGCCGACGCCAAGGGCAAGCCGACCGCCGCCGCGCGCGCGCTGGCGCCGGCGATCCGCGCCGTGCTGAAGGAAGCCATCGAAGCCGGCGGCTCGACCTTGCGCGACCACCGCCAACCCGACGGCGAGCTCGGCTATTTCCAGCATGCGTTCGCCGTCTACGACCGCGAAGGCGCCGCCTGCCCGCGCCGCGGCTGCCATGGGACGATCGCGCGCGTCGTCCAGGGCGGCCGGTCGACGTTCTATTGCCCGGCGTGCCAGAAGTAGAGCGGGGCGCACAGCGGCGACTTGCAGAATCATCATTCGAGGCCGTCGTCTATGCTACGGCATGACGCATTGAGGTCGAATTCGCGCCAACGTCATTGCGAGCGACGGCGAAGCAATCCAGACTAAGCGACCGCCGCAATCCCTAAGTCTGGATTGCTTCGCTTTGCTCGCAATGACGGCCAAGCGCGGCATGATTCTACTGCAAGACTTGGAGGCCAGAATGACCACCGACTCCCCCTTCACTCCCGGCAATTGTGCGGTCGTCACCGGCGGCGCTTCGGGCATCGGCCTGGCGGCGGCGAAGCTTTTCGCGGCGATGGGGCTCAACGTCGTCGTCGCCGATCGGCCGGGCGCGACGCTCGACGACGCGGCGCGCGAACTCGCCGCCGCCTCGCCGAACGGCGCCAGGGGCGTGCGCGCCGCGCCGACCGACGTCAGCCAGCTCGCCGAGGTCGAGGCGCTGGAGAAGGCCGCGACGTCCGCCTTCGGCCCGGTCGCCGTGCTGATGAACAACGCCGGGATCGGACCGACGAGTTCGGTCCTCGGCGACTGGGAGGGCTGGCGACGGATTGTTGAGGTGAATCTCTGGGGCGTGATTCACGGCAGCAAGGCGTTTGCGCCGGGCATGATCGCCAGCAACCGGCCAGCGATCATCGTCAACACCGGGTCAAAGCAGGGCATCACCACGCCGCCGGGCAATCCTGCCTACAATGTCTCAAAGGCGGGCGTGAAGGCGTTCACCGAGGCGCTGCAGCACGAGCTACGCAATGTCGAGGGATGCCGAGTGACGGCTCACCTGCTGATCCCCGGCTTCGTTTTCACCGCGATGACCGCGGGCGCACGAACCGAAAAGCCTGCCGGCGCGTGGACGCCGGAGCAGACGGTTGCGTTCATGATGCAACATCTGCGCGTCGGAACGTTCTACATCCTCTGCCCCGACAATGAAGTGAGCCGCGCGCTCGACGAACGTCGGATGGCCTGGGCGATCGGCGACGTCATCGAGAACCGTCCGCCGCTGTCGCGCTGGCACCCTGGCTACGCCGACGCCTTCAAGAAGAGCGTCGCCGACCTGTAGTGCGCTCTGTATTTGGGTTCGCGCGGACTTACCCTGAGTGACGCTCTACCGTGCTCGCGGGCCGGCGCTATCGTCGCGCGACGATGAACAGCCGCGGATAGGGCAGCAGCACCTTGCCATCGGCGCGCGGCGCGTAGGATTCGGCGATCGCTTCGCGGTAGCGCCAAAGAAACGCCTCGCGCTCGGCTTCGTCGAGCGGCTCGAGGAACGGCCGGAGACCGGAGCCGGCGAACCAGTCGACGACGCCCTCGACGCCGTCGAGCGCATGGACGTAGGTCGTCGTCCAGACTTCGACCTTCGCCCCGGCGGCGGCGAGCCATTCGTAATAATCCTCGAACGCGGCGATCACCGGCTGGGCGCGGATGATCGGCGCCAACCGCTTCGCCCATGGCCCTTCCGCGGCGACCAGCCGCATCGCCGCATGCGAGGCTTCGTGCAGCGTCACCGGTATCTGCACGGCGAGATAGCCTCCGTCGGCGACGCAGGCGAACAGGCGCGGCAGCAGCGTCCGGTGATCCGGCAGGAATTGCAGAGCCGCGTTGGCGAAAACGAGATCGCAAGGCGCTTCGGGCGACCAGGTCGCGATGTCCTGCCGGACGAAGCGCGCGCCGGGGACGCGCTCGCGCGCGTGCGCCAGCATCGCGTCCGACGTGTCGAGGCCAATGACGCGCGCTTCGGGAAAGCGGACGAGCAGCAGCTCGGCGCTGTTGCCGGGGCCGCAGCCGAGGTCGGCGACGCGCTGCGCCGCCGTCAGCGGAACGCCGGCGAGCAGATCGCGCGCAGCGCGCGTCCGCTCGGCGACGAACTTCATATAGAGGGCGGGATTCCAGTCGCCAGCGGCCGCACCCCGCCGAACAGTCATGCGACCGGTAAGAAATGGGGGGCGAGCGTCAGCGCCGCAGGCCCGTCATTGCCGACGCGGCGAGGCTTGGCGAAAGGAAGCGACGCAGCGACTTCCGAGATCGATGACTGTTTCCCGCTCACCGCCACGCCTCACTTCCGCGCAATCATTCGATACAGTCCGTCGATTTAATTGTCAATTTTTCGGCGACGCTCCTCCGCCGCCGCGATCATTCGTCGCTCCTCTTGCGGCTCAATCTCGAGGCGTCGCCCCGGTTTCCCTTATGGCGTTTGCGCCGTGATCCCGTTATTGCAGCATTTCAACCGGTTGCGGCGGCCGCCGCGACTCCTCAGGTTCCTGCAAGTGACCATGGCCGTTCCGGACCAATGGAGCGCCGAGCGCTTTCGGCTCCGCAGCGCTACGCCAGGATGTCGCGTTGGCGACGTTCGCCAGGGCGGAGACGGGCGGTGAGCGATAGCGCCGAAGCGCCCGCGACGTCGGCGACCGCCCGGCCATGGGGCGGTCGTCGGCAATTGCTGCTGAACGTCGTCGCCATCTGCGGCGGGATCGCCCTGTGGGGCGCCGCCGTCTCGTTTCGCAGGGTCGGCCTGCCCAGCCCAGAGCAGGTTGCCGCGCGAGCGATCGAGCTGATTCGATCGGGTCAGCTCTTCGCCGATCTGCTCGCCAGCCTCGGCCGCGTCCTGGCGGGGTTTGCGCTCGGCGTGACGCTCGCGATTCCCGTCGGCTTTCTGATGGGATGGTACCCGATCGCGCGCGGCCTGATCGAACCCTTCGTGCAGTTCTTCCGCATGATCCCGCCGCTGGCGGTCATTCCGCTGGCGATCGTGACGATGGGCATCGGCGAGACGCCGAAGGTCTTCGTCATCTTTCTCGCCGTCTTTCTCTCTAGCGTCATCGCCACGTTCCAGGGCGTGATCGGCGTCGACAAGACCCTGATCAACGCCGCGCGCGTGCTGGGCGCGAAAGACGCGACGATCTTTCGCCGAGTGATTATCCCGGCCTCGACGCCGTTCATCCTGGTCGGCATGCGGATCGGCCTGGGGTCGGCCTGGGCGACCGTCGTCGCCGCTGAGCTGATCGCGGCCCAATCGGGCCTCGGCTTTCGCATGCAGCAGGCCGAGCTATACTACGATCTCGCCACAATCTTCGTCAGCCTGATCACCATCGGCATTCTCGGTCTGGCGATGGATCGCCTGCTTCTCGCGTTGGAGACCCGGCTTACGCAGTGGCAGGAGCGCATGTGAGCGCCAAGATTTCGTTCCGCAACGTGTCGCGCCAGTTCGCCCACCATGATGGTGCGAGCTTCCTTGCGCTCGACCGATTGTCGGTCGACGTGCTCGAGGGCGAGTTCGTCACCTTGGTCGGGCCCTCCGGTTGCGGCAAGTCGACGGCGCTCAATATCGCCGCGGGTCTGATCGAGCCGACCGGGGGCGAAATGATCGTCAACGGCCGGGCCGTGCGCGGGCCGGGCCCCGAACGCGGCGTGATCTTCCAGCAATACGCGCTCTTTCCGTGGCTCACCGTCAGACAGAACGTCGAGTTCGGCCTGCGGATCGGCGGGAAGAAGGCGTCAGAGCGGCGCGCGATCGCCCAACGCTTCATCGATCTGGTCGGTCTCGCCGATTTCGCCGATTCCCTGCCCAAAGTGCTCTCCGGCGGGATGAAACAGCGTTGCGCCATCGCGCGCGCCTATGCGGTCGACCCGACCATTCTGCTGATGGACGAGCCCTTTGGCGCGCTCGACGCGCTGACGCGCGTGCAAATGCAGGATCAACTGCTCGACACGTGGAGTCGCGAGCGGCGGACCGTGATGTTTGTCACTCACGACGTCGACGAGGCGGTCTATCTCGCCAATCGCGTGATCGTGATGGCCGCCCGCCCCGGCCGCCTCTACGAGATCATTCCTGTCGATCTGCCCTATCCGCGCACCGAGGCGATCCGGCTCTCCGGCGCGTTCGCCGAGATCCGCAATCGCGTCTGGCGCGCCGTCTATCATCAATCTGCACGGCCGCCGGACAGCGCCGCCCAAGACAACGAAAGAGAGATCAGATGACTCGCATTTCGCGCCGCGACTTCGTCGTCGCAGCGTCGGCCGTCGCCATATCCGCCGTCACGGCGCGGCCGGCCTTCGCCGCCGACGTCGTCCGCATCGGCTACATCGGCGATTTCAACGGCGCCAGTCTCGCTGCCGTTGCGACCGACCAGAATCTGTGGGCCGCGCAGGGCTTGCAGCCAGACCTCAAGGTGTTCACCAACGGCCCGATCCAGATCCAGGCCTTCGGGTCCGGCAGTCTCGACTTTGGCTATGTCGGGCCCGGCGCGCTTTGGCTGCCGGCCAGTGGCCGCGCCAAGGTCATCGCGATCAACAATCTCGGTCAGGCCGACCGAGTCATCGCCCAGGCCGGCGTTCGCACGCTCGCCGATCTGAAAGGCAAGAAGGTCGGCGTCCCCGAGGGAACTTCCGGCGACATGCTGCTGCGTCTGGCCCTTCGCAAGCAAGGCATGCCGCTCAGCGACATCCAACTCATCCGCATGGACCCGAGCACGGTGGTGGCGGCCTTCGCCAGTCAGCAGATCGACGCCGCCGGCATCTGGTATCCGCTGGTCGGCGTGATCAAGCAACGCGTTCCCGACCTGGTGGAACTGGCGAAGAACGCCGACTTCTTCCCGCAGATCGCGTTCCCGACCGCCTTCGTCTCCCGCAACGACGTCGCCGACGACCTGTCGCTGAAAGTGATCGCCGTTCTCAAGCAGGCCAACGCTTTCCGTACGGCCAATCTCGCGGCGTCGATCGCCGTCACGTCGAAGTTCATCGGCGTTCCAGCCGACCAGCTCGCGACGGAAGCGGCGAACTCGAAGTTCCTGACCACGCCCGAGCTCGAGGCGAGCGCGGCCGACGGAACGGCGGCTGGCTGGCTTTCAACCTTGAACGCGATGTTCAAGGATTTCGGCCGCTTGCCCGACCCTCTCGACCCCTCGGCCTACTTCCGCGCCGACCTCTATAAGGCGGGGTGAGCGCGGCGGAGCGACCGCTGCGCATCTCTCGGGCAAGCCGCTCCTCGCGTCGCCCTAGTAGACCACGACCGAACGGATGCTCTCGCCGGCGCGCATCAGCGCGAAGCCGCGGTTGATGTCGTCGAGCGGCAGCGTGTGGGTGATCATCGGATCGATCTCGATCTTGCCGTCCATGTACCAGTCGACGATCTTCGGCACGTCGGTGCGGCCGCGCGCGCCGCCGAAGGCCGTGCCCATCCAAGTGCGCCCGGTGACGAGCTGGAAGGGGCGGGTGGCGATCTCCTGTCCCGCGCCGGCGACGCCGATGACGACCGATTTGCCCCAACCGCGATGCGAGGCCTCCAGCGCCTGACGCATCACTTTAACATCGCCGGTGCAGTCGAACGTGTAGTCGGCGCCGCCGATCTTGTCGGCGCCGCGCTTGGTCAGGTTGACGAGATAGGGAACCAGATCGGCGCCGATTTCGCTCGGATTGACGAAGTGCGTCATGCCAAATCGTTCGCCCCACGCTTTCTTCGCGTTGTTGAGGTCGACGCCGATGATCATGTCGGCGCTGGCGAGGCGTAGCCCCTGGATCACGTTGAGGCCGATGCCGCCGAGTCCGAAGACGATCGCCGTCGATCCGGCCTCGACCTTCGCCGTGTTGACGACGGCGCCAACGCCCGTCGTCACGCCGCAGCCGATGTAGCAGATCTTGTCGAAGGGCGCGTTCGGGTTGACTTTGGCGACGGCGATCTCGGGCAGCACTGTGTAGTTGGCGAAGGTCGAGCAACCCATGTAGTGGTGGATCGTCTTTCCGCCGATCGAAAAACGCGACGTGCCGTCAGGCATGACGCCCTGGCCCTGGGTGGCGCGGATCGCCGTGCACAGATTGGTCTTGCGCGACAAGCAGGACGGGCACTCGCGACATTCGGGCGTGTAGAGCGGGATGACGTGATCGCCTTTCTTCACTGAGGCGACGCCGGCGCCGACGTCGACGACGACGCCGGCGCCTTCGTGACCGAGGATCGCCGGGAACAGTCCCTCCGGATCGGCGCCCGAAAGCGTGAAGTCGTCGGTGTGGCAGATGCCGGTGGCCTTGATCTCGACCAGAACCTCGCCGGCCTTCGGGCCTTCGAGCTGAACGGTCATGATTTCGAGCGGCTTGCCCGCCTCCATGGCGACTGCGGCGCGAACGTCCATGGCGATCCGTCTCCCGTCACGTTTTAGCTTCGCGTTCGAAACACAATCGGGATTGCGCCGCAAGCCCGCCAGGGGCGCCGGATTCACGCCGGCGGCTACGTAGGGACCTGCCTGATCGCGAACAACGCCGATTGTCGGTGAAAGGACGCAGGCGACGCGTCCGGCGGCGATCAGTCGGATGCGCCGCGCGCCTCCGTAGCCGCGGCGGCTTGTGCGCCTGCTCCGGGTTGAGCGGTCCGTTTTGACGCGGGCTTTCGCAAACGCGACAACCAGTCCGACAACTCGTCGAGATAGATGTAAATGACCGGCGTCGTGAACAGCGTCAGCGCCTGACTCACGATCAAGCCGCCGACGATCGCGTAGCCGAGCGGCTGTCTGAGTTCCGAGCCGGTGCCCGTGCCGAGCATGAGCGGGACGCCGCCGAGCATCGCCGCCATGGTCGTCATCATGATCGGCCGGAAGCGCAGCAGCGCCGCCCGGCGCACGGCGTCATGCGCCGACAAGTGATCGTCGCGCTCGGCGACCATGGCGAAGTCGATCAGCATGATGCCGTTCTTCTTGACAATGCCGATGAGCAGAATGATGCCGATCAGCGCGATCAGGCTGAAATCGAAATGGAACAGCATCAACGTTGCGATCGCTCCGACGCCGGCTGACGGCAGAGTCGAGATGATCGTGATCGGATGGATGTAGCTCTCGTAGAGAATGCCGAGGATCAGGTAGACGACGACCAGCGCCGCGACGATCAGGATCCAAACGGTCGCCAGCGAATCCTGGAACGCCTGCGCGTTGCCCTGAAAGCTGGCGATGATCGTGGCGGGGAGCTGCAACTCGCTCTGCGCGCTTTGAACCGCGCTCGTCGCCTGTCCGAGCGCCACGCCGGGCGCCAAATTGAAGCTGATGGTGATCGCCGGAAACTGGCCTTGGTGGCTGATCGACAACGGCTGGACGGGCGTCGTCGTCCATTTGGCGAATTCGGACAGCGGCACCTCGCCGCCGGTCGTCGGCGACTTCAGGAATATCCGATCGAGCGTCGTCAGGTCGTTTTGCAGACTTGGCAACAGCTCCATGATCACTTCGTAGCTCGACAGCTGCGTGAAGTACTGAGCGATCTGGCGCTGGCCGAAGGCGTCGAAGAGCGTGTCGTCGATCGTCTGCGCCGTCAGTCCGTAGCGGGCCGCCTGGTCGCGATCGAACGTCAAAGTCAGGGTCGCGCCTGCCGTCTGCTGGTCGGTGGCGACGTCGCGCAACTCGGGCAAGGTCTGCAACTTGGCGAGCATTTTGGGCGCCCACGCATTCAGCGCGTCGGAATCGGAGCCCTGCAAAGTGTACTGATATTGGGTGCGCGCGGCGCGCCCGCCGACGGTCAAGTCCTGCGCCACTTGCATGAACAACTTGGCGCCCTCGACCTTGTCGAGCTGCGGCCCCAAACGCGCGATGACTTGATCCGCGGTGGCCGTGCGCTGCTCGCGCGGCTTCAGCGTTATGAACAGGCGTCCGGCGTTGAGCGCGTTGCCCGTGCCGCCGATCGACATCGCGACGTGAGCGACGGCAGGGTCCTTGAGAACGATCGCGCCGAGCGCCACCTGTCGCTGCGCCATTTGAGCGAAGGATGCGTCCTGCGCCGCCTGCGATACGCCATTGATCTGCCCGGTGTCCTGTTGCGGGAAGAAACCCTTCGGGATCACGACGAAGAGGCCGATGGACAGCGCAAGAAAAGCGAAGAAGACCATCAGTGTGGCGAAGCGGAATTTGAGCGCGACGTCGAGGCCGCGCTCATAGGCCTTCAGCAGCGCCGCGAAGCCGCGCTCGCTCAACTGGTAGAATCGCCCATGATGGGCGTCCTTCGCCGCGGTCAGGAAGCGCGACGCCAGCATCGGCGTCAGCGTCAGCGACACCACCGCCGACACGGCGATCGTCATCGTCAACGTCACCGCGAATTCGCGGAACAGCCGCCCGATGATGCCGCCCATCAGCAGCAGGGGGATCAACACCGCAATCAGCGAAACGCTGATCGAAACGATGGTGAAGGCGATTTCGCGCGAGCCTCTGAGCGCGGCGGCGAGCGGCTCCTCGCCCTCTTCGATGTAGCGGGTGATGTTCTCGAGCATCACGATCGCGTCGTCGACGACGAAGCCGACCGAAATCGTCAACGCCATCAGCGACAGATTGTCGAGACTGTAGCCCGCCACCCACATCAGCGCGCAGGCGCCGAGCAGCGCCAGCGGCACCGCGACGCTCGGAATGATCGTCGCCCACAGGCTGCGCAGGAAGATGAAGATCACCATCACCACCAGCGCGACGGTGAGCAGCAGCGTGAACTGCACGTCCTGAACGGAGGCGCGAATCGTCTGCGTGCGGTCGCTCAAGGTGAAGATGTCGATCGAGGGCGGCATCGAGGCCTTGATGCGCGGCAGCTCGGCCATGATCTCGTTGACGATGTCGATGACGTTGGCGCCCGGCTGCTTGAAGATGACGAGGAAGACGCTGCGCTTGCCGTCGGCCCAGGCCGCCTGCGTCGTGTCCTGCGCCTCGGTCACCGCCTGGCCGATGTCGCGCACCCGCAGCGGGGCGCCGTTGCGGTAGGCGACGATGACGTCATTCCAATCCGCCGACCGGACGAGCTGATCGTTGGTGTAAATCGTGAAGGCGCTCGCCCCGCCGTTGATCGCGCCCTTGGGCTCGGCCAGCGTCGTGACCGATAGCGGCGTGCGCACATCTTCGAGCGAAAGCCCTTTGGCGACGAGCTTGGCGGGATCGAGCTGGATGCGGATGGCGGGTTTCTGCTGGCCGCCGACGCTCACCTGGGCGACGCCGGCGATCTGACTGATCTGCTGGGCGAGCTTGGTCTCGACATTGTCGTCGACCTCGGTCAGCGGCAGGAGATCCGAGGTCGCGGCGAGCAGGAGGATGGGAGAATCGGCCGGGTTCACTTTGCGGTAAGTTGGCGGGCTCGGCAGGTCTTTCGGCAATTGCCCGCTGGCGGCGTTGATCGCCGCCTGGACGTCGGCCGAAGCTGCGTCGATGTTGCGGTCGAGGTCAAACTGGATGGTGATGGCGGTCGAGCCGAGCGTGCTCGTCGAGGTCATCTGCGAGACGCCGGAGATCTGCGCGAATTGCGACTCGAGCGGCTGGGCGATCGCGGAAGCCATCGTGTCCGGACCGGCGCCGGGGAACTTGGCGGAAACCTGAATGGTGGGGAAATCGACCTGAGGCAGCGGCGCGACCGGCAATCGCGGATACGCGATAATGCCGACGAACAGGATGCCGACCATCAGCAGCGAGGTTGCGACGGGATGCCGAATGAACGGTTCGGAGATGCCGCCAGCCATGTCAAGGCGCCTTTACGGGCGCGCTCGGCGCGACGGTCGACGGCGGCGTGTCGGAACTTCCTGCGCTCGGTTGGACCAGCGAACCTTGAACCAATCGGTACTGGCCCGCCGTGACCACGGTCTCGCCAGCCGTCAAACCCGTCAGAACGACCGATTGGCCGTCGCCTTCCTGACCGACCGTGATCGGTCGCGTTGCGACTTTGTCGTCGCCGCCGACGACGAAGGCGTAGAGGCCGTTCGGCCCGCGTTGAACCGCCCCGTCGGGCACGACGGCGACTTGCTTCATCGTGTCGACCAGCAGGCGGGTCGAAACCGAGAGGCCAGGCCACAGGGCTCCGTCCGCATTCTCGAAGGTCGCTTTCATGCCGATGGAGCCGCTCGCCGGGTCGATCGCGGCGTTGACGACGGAGAGATGGCCCTGCGAAAGCGTCCTCAACCCATCTGAACTGAGGGCAGTCACCGGCGTGACGCCGGCCGCAAGCGCCTTGTTGATCTGCGGCACCTCCTCTTCAGGCGCCGTGAACACGACGGAGATCGGTTGCAATTGGACGATCGTCACGATGCCCGTCGTATCGACGGCGTGCACGATGTTGCCGGCGTCGACCTGGCGAAAGCCCGTCTTGCCCGTGAGGGGAGCGCGGATGGTGGTGTAGTCGAATTGCGTCTGGGCGTTGTCGATGATCGCCTGGTCGCCCTTGATTTGCGCCGTCAGCTGATCGACGGTCGCCTGCTGGGTGTCGAGCTGCTGAAGCGAAACCGAATCCTTCTTGGCGAGTTCGGCGTAGCGCTGCAGGTTGAGCTGGGCGTCTCTTAGGCTCGCCTCGTCCTGCGTCTTCTTTGCCTGCGCCTGATCGAGCGCCGCCTGATAGGGGCGCGGATCGATCTGCGCGAGAACGTCGCCCTGCTTGACCATCTGGCCTTGCCTGAAGGCGATCTTGACGATCGCGCCGTCGACTCGGCTGCGGACGAGCACAGTCTGGTAGGGTTGTACGGAGCCGAGCCCATTCAGATAGACCGGGAAGTCGGCCGTCTTCACCGGCGCGACGGCGACGGGGATGGGCGCAGTCGCCTGTGCGCTATCGGTCTTGTCCCGCCCTCCCGTCCTGGCGCCATAAAAGTAGCGCCAGCCGAGGCCGCCGCACAGCGCAAGCGCGACAACGAGGGCCGCGAACGCCCAGCGGTTGCGAAGAAGCGACAGGCGAGGCGAGGCCAAAATGCGCTCCCAAGAGCGGCGGCTCGACAGCGACTGTCGCCCGTCAACCGCTCGGCAGTCCATGGCTTGCGCATGGAGCCGCCCGCTCGACTATAGCGGACAGAGGGCGTCGCGAGGAGGGGTCGGAAACTACCTATGCGCGGCGAACGGATCGCCGCGCCCGCATCGCAGCCGCTCAAGACGCGCCTGAGCGCGGCCACGCGACGTGGGTAGTTTCCGAGTCTGACGGCGCCCGCCGCGGCGCCCTATCTGTCGGCCCAGGTCGATCTGACGGAACGCCGAGCGTCGGATGGCGCGCTGCTTGGCGTCTGTGGTCGAGAAGAGAATCGCCTGTTGACATGACCCATGCCCCACTCGCGCCTCTGATCGGAGCGGAGTTCGACAAATTCCTCGGCGCGCCGATCGGCGCCGATCGAAACGGAACGCCGCTCAGCGTCCTCTCCGCGCTGGCGCGGTTGGACGTCGATCCCTGGCAAGAGGCCACAAGTCTGGCGCAAATGCCGATGGACGCGGCCGCCGCACGACTGACCGCTCTGATCGCAGCCCTGCCGGACGCGCCCACCAAGGACGTTCCCGCTATGGCGATCGCCGCCGATCTTGTGGCGTTGTTGCCGAAGGCGGCGCGTTTCACCGTCGGTCCGTCGGACGGCGTGTTTGCGGCGGTCGGGCCGCAGCAGGCGCAGGTCCGTTTCGCTTTGGGCGCTCTGGCCTTCATGGCGATGATTGCCTTTGCGCTCTCCGCCAGCCTTTCGTCGGCGCCAGGAAACGGCGCTAAGCCAACGGCCGCTCCGGTGGCCGACGCGACATCCGCGCCGTCGAGCGTTCGGAGTCCCTGAACGTTCGACCGAGTGCGCCGATGCGACGGCGTTTGACTGCCGGGGCGCTGCGGGCGCGCCTCGCTCACGGTCTTGTCTCGATCCAGGTTGAGGCCGGCGTCAGTCGACGCGCTGATTTGCAACTCGCTTGGCAACGCAAAGAGGGTCACATGACACACGAATTGCCGAGCGCCGACACGAATCGAGCGACTGCCGCGCCAAGTCTCGAAACAGCCGGCGATCTGATGACGACGGCGATCGTCTCCGTCGCGATCGGAGCAAGCGTGCGCGACGTCGCCCGTCTGCTGCTCGAAAATCGCATCAGCGCGGTTCCCGTGCTCGGCGCCGACCAGCAATTGCTTGGAATGGTCAGCGAAGGCGACCTTGTCGGTCGCAACGACGCCGATCGCGTCGCTCGGCGCGACTGGTGGCTGGCCCTGCTTGGCGACGCGCAACCCCTGGATGAACCGCTTGAAACGCTGGTCGCTCGGCCCGTCGCGCAGGTCATGCGCGCGCCTGTCATGACGATCGAAGCGCAGGCGCCGCTACACGAAATCGCCGAGATGTTCCGCGTCTATGACATCAAGCGGCTGCCCGTCATGCGCGGCGGCCGCATCGCGGGGATCGTCAGTCGGTCGGATCTGGTGCGCGCCATGGCGGCCAAGGTTCCGCCGCCGGCGGCAAAGGGGTCTCTTGGCGGCATAGCCAGCATGTTCGCCGGCATGATGAGCAGCGACAGTCGACCGTCGGAAGGGCCGTCTTCCGCGGCTCCGGCCGTCGTCGCGCCCGCCACGACGGCGGAGGCGTTTCTCACCCTCGTGACCGCTTCGAAGCAAGCCGGGCAGGACGAAGCCGTCGCCGCCAAGGACCAAGCGAAGCAGGAACTGGAACGCCAGGTTAAGGCCATGCTGCAGGAGCACATCGACACGCCGGCGTGGACCGCGTTGCTCGAGCGCGCTCGCGCCGCCGCCGCGCTTGGCGAGAACAGCTTCGAGCTGCTTCGCTTTCCCTGCGACCTCTGCAGCGACGGCGGTCGCAAGATTGACGTCGCCGAGACGGATTGGCCAACTACCCTGAGGGGCGAAGCGGCCGAGTTCTACACGCGGTGGGAACGCGACCTGCGCCCGGCCAAGTTCGGGCTCTCAGCCCAACTTGTCGATTATGTCGACGGCATCCCGAGCAACGTCGCGCTGTCCCTGACCTGGCGCGCTTAAGGCGTGCGCAGCGCGCTTCAGGCGAGCGTCGACGCCCCGCGGCTTCCGCCCCCTTTTGCCCGGCAGCAGTCGTTCCGCCATCGTGACGAGTCTCGGACGCCGTAGGCGTCGAGCGCTTCAACCCGCAGGCCGCGTGCGGTCGGGCTTGACGCATTCCGACCCGCCAAGCGACGATCCGTCTTCGTCTCGAGCGGGGATGGTTGCATGACCGAACGGCCAATCATGGCGAATGTCTTCCGCATTCCGACCAAGGGCCCCGGCGACGTTTCGGGGCTGATGGCGCTGATCGACAGCGGCAAAGTCGCGCCGTCGGAAATCGTCGCCGTGCTCGGCAAGACCGAAGGCAACGGCGGCGTCAATGATTTCACGCGCGAGTATGCCGTCGCGGCGTTGCGGGAAGCGCTCGCGCCGCATCTCGGCCTGGCGCCGCGCGCGGTCGAAGCGCGAATCGCCTTCGTGATGTCGGGCGGCACGGAGGGCGTGCTGAGCCCGCACCTCACGGTGTTTCAGCGAGGCCCGAGCGTGAGCGGCGCCGAGGCGACGATCGACGGCAAGCGGTTCAGCGTCGGCGTCGCCCACACGCGCGATTTTTTGCCCGAGGAAATCGGCCGGACGCCACAGATCGAAGAAACGGCGGCGGCGGTTCGTCAGGCCATGCGCGACGCGCAGATCGACAACCCTGACGACGTGCATTTCGTGCAGATCAAATGCCCGCTGCTGACCAGCGAGCGCGTCGAGGCCGCCGGCCGCCGCGGCCGCAAGACGATCACCGCGAGCGGCTACGCGTCGATGGGCTATTCGCGCGGCGCTTCCGCGCTCGGCGTCGCCGTCGCGCTGGGCGAGGTCGATCGCGTCGCCGAGGAGCAAGTGCTGAGAGACTGGAGCTTGTCCTCGTCAGTTGCGTCGTCCTCGGCCGGCATCGAGTTGATGCACAACGTCGCTATCGTGATGGGCAATTCGGCGAAGTCCGCCAGCCCGTTGGTCATCGGCCACGCGGTGATGCGCGACGCGATTGACCTTGCCGCAGTGCTGCAGGCGCTCGACAGCGTCGGCCTCGAGCTCGCCGACGGCGCGACGAATTTCCAACTGATCAGCATTTTCGCCAAGGCGGAGGCGTCGCCGGACGGCGTCGTGCGCGGCTTTCGCCACACGATGCTCGACGATACGGACATCAGCTCCACGCGTCACGCACGCGCCGCGGTCGGCGGGTTGATCGGCGGCGTCGCCGGCACGGGCGTCGTCTATGTTTCAGGCGGGGCCGAGCACCAGGGGCCGCCCGGCGGCGGGCCGGTCGCCGTCATCGCTCGCGCCTGACCGCGGCGCCCCATAGGTGTTTTCCGCTCCTATCCGGCGGCGTCAGTCGCGCTATCGTGCTTCTCGCATTGAGCGGAAAGCAGGCAAACCATGCCCATGCGCAGAATAGCCTGGCTCAGCGGAGCCGCCCTCATTCCCTTGCTCTTCGCTGCAAATGCAGCGCTCGCCGAACGGGAGTCCAATGTGCAAGGCGTCGGATTGGGCGAGCGGGTGACCGAGGCCGCGTGCGCCGCAAGCGGCGCGGCCGCCCAATCGACCGTATGCCACGATGGTCGGCTGCTATGGGGGCTTTGCGAGACAGGATTTCGCTCGGAACGTCTCCCCAATGCAGGGGTCTACGCGTGCTTCCTTCATTCGCTTTAGCCGCCGCCGACGCGTCGCCGAAGCTCGCGAGCGCGCTTGTCCTTGGCTTGCCGGCGCGATCCGTTGCGCCCTGGCGCCGGCTTCCGACTTTGCCGACGCCGTGACCTTGTTGAATAGGTAAAGTCCGACCCTTTTCTGCGGAACCAAAGGCGTTATGGTGAGCGCGGCCTTCAGCGGAAACAGGGACCACTCGCCATGCGCCTGATCATTGCGTTGATCGTGATCGTTTATCTTGTCGGCGTTGGCGTCGTGCTTGCGCCGACGATTCAGGCCAAATGGAGCAGCGTTCCGGCTTCGGAACTGACGTCGAGCGTCGTGGAGGCGCTGCCCAATGCGCTTGCGTGGCCGGTCAGGGCCTACCACAGCGTCGCCGGTCGCTGACGATCGCGCTCACGCCTCCGCCGGCTTGGCCGAGCGCGAAAGCAGACGCGCTTGCGCCGGCCCTACGATGACGACGAGCACGAAGCGCGCGACCTGCATCGCCAGGACGAAGGGCATGTCGACCTTCGTTGACGCGGCGATGATCGACACCGAATCCGCCCCGCCCGGGCTGGTGGCGAGATAGGCGGTCAGCGGATCGACGCCCGCCACGACGACAAGCGCCGCGCCGAACCCGCCGCAGATGGCGATCAAACTGAGGACGGAGCCAAGCACGCGCGGAACCGCGCGCGCTGCGTGCCGCAGCACGTCCGGCGTGAAGCGCATGCCGATGCCCCAGCCGAGCACGGCGTAGCCGAGGACGAGAACTGGCGTCGGCAACGCCAGCGACACAAACCCCGTCAAGGCGACGACGATGCTGATCGCCATCGGCAGCAACATTGCGCCGCCAGGAACGCGCAGCTTGACGCCAACGAAGCTGCCCGCCAGCGCAACGCCGAGCGCGGCGACGGCGCCCTGCGTCGACCCGTCTTGCGCCGCCATCGCCGCATGAGCGGCCGGCGTTCCAAACAGCCTGGCGACACCTGCGGCGACGACGGCGCAACAGGCGACCCGCGTATATTGCATGAAGGCGACGAGGCGCAGGTCGGCCCCGTAGCTTTCCGACATCAAAGTCATCGCCGTCGCCGCCCCCGGGGACGAGCCCCAGATGGCGGTCGTGCCCGGCAGGACGCGCGAGCGCGTCAGCAGCCAGCCGAGAAACGAAGCGGCGGCGATCGTCGATAGCGTGCCGATCAGGAAGATCGGCCAGTCGGCGCCGATCTCGGCGAAAATCGATCGCGGCAGGAAGCTGGCGATCATGACGCCGACGATTCCCTGAGCAAAAGAGAACGCCGGCCGCGGCGTCTGCACCGCGCCGCCGTTGGCGGCCAGCAGCACGCCAGCGATCATGGGACCCAACAACGGAGCGGCCGGCAGCCGCAACGCCGCAAGCGCCGCCGCGAATATGAGCGACAGCGCGACCAGCGTTCCCCATCGCAGCGACGACGGCCACGCAGTCGGACGCCGAAGCGAGAACCGTTCGACGTCCATCGACATCTCAACCCATCGCAATCGTGGCGAACAAAGAAACAGTCCGATCCGCGACCGGCAAGACATTTCTTGTCGACCACGAAAGAGCGGCGCGGCGCGACGCCGCGGCCGACCGCGGCCACGTCACCCTCTCTCTTATGTTAAGCTTTTGAAATAAGAGCATTAAGCGGACCTCTAGGGTCAAAATTTTGTCCAAATTTTTCGTCTCATTTGCGCCCCCGTGCAGCGGATGATACGTCGCGCGGCGTTTATGAGGCAGGAGGCGCAGCATGCGCTTGAGCGCGCTGATTGGTTTGGTCCTCAGTCTGGTTTCGGTCGCCGCTCTGGCCAAGGACGCCAGCCCCGACAGCGTCAAGGGGCTCTATCTCACCACCGACTTTCCCGCCGTGACGATACGCGCCGGCGAAGAAGCCGACCTCCCGCTGACCATTTATAACTACGGCCTGCCGCCGCAGCGCACGGCGCTTACGGTCGCTGACGCGCCGCCCGGCTGGAAGGCCGAGATCCAAGGTTCGGGCAAGCCGGTGGGCGCCGCCTTCGTCGATTACGACGGCAAGGCGAGCCTCACGCTCAAGCTGACGATCCCCGAGAGCGAGAAGCCGGGCGACTACCGCCTCACGCTCAACGCTGAGGGCGACGCCGCGAAGTCGTCGCTGCCGATTTCCGTCACGCTCGCCCCGCCGCTTGCCGCCAAGCTGACCGCGACGCCGAAATTCCCGATGCTGAGCGGCGCCGCGCGATCGAGCTTCGACTTCGCCGTCACAGTGAAGAACGAAGGCGCGAACGACATGACCGTCGTGCTGAAGACCGACGCGCCCGAAGGCTACACGGAGAGCTACAAGGAGCAGTACGGCACGCAGGATATCACCAGCCTGCTGATCAAGGCCGGCGAGAGCAAGGATCTCACCGTTTCGGTGAAGCCCAATCCGAGCGCCCCGTCGGGCCAGGTGCCGGTGACCTTCGAGGCGATCGGCGACAAAGTCAGCGCCCGCGCCGATCTGACGCTCGATATCGGCGGCCTGCCGGCGATCACGATCGCCGGCCAGGACGATCGCTTAAGCGGCGAAGCCTACGCCGGCCAGGAGCGCTCGATCCCGCTGACGATCGCCAACATCGGCTCGGCGCCGGTGGTCAACGTCGGGCTGACCGCGACGCCGCCGCAGGGCTGGAAGGTCGTGTTCGATCCCAAGCGGGTGCCGACCATTCCAGTTGGCGGCGTCCAGAAGGTCAATGTGTTGCTGACGCCCAGCGCCCAGGCGATCGCCGGCGACTATCTGCTCAACGTCACCGCCATCGGCGACGGCGTGGATCAGAACGTCAGCTATCGCGTCACCGTGCTGACGTCGACGCTGTGGGGCGTCGCCGGCGTCGGCGTCATCCTTCTCGCGCTGCTGGTGCTGGTGGGCGCGGTCGGCCGGTTCGGCCGGCGATGAGCGAACCGATCATCCGCGCCGAGGCCTTGACCAAGCGCTACGGTTCGGCGCTCGCCGTCGACCGCCTCGACCTCACGGTCGAAGCGGGCGAAGTCTTCGGCCTGCTCGGGCCGAACGGCGCCGGCAAGACGACGACGATCCTGATGCTGCTTGGCCTCACCGAGCCGACTTCGGGCCGCGCCGTCGTCGCCGGCTTCGATCCGCTGCGCCAGCCGCTCGAAGTCAAGCGCTGCGTCGGCTACATGCCGGATTCGGTCGGCTTCTACGACCACCTCAGCGGCGTCGCCAACATGCGCTACAGCGCCGCGCTGTGCGGGATGAAGCCTGCCGACGCCGACGCGCGCATCGACGCGGCGCTGAGGCGCGTGCGGCTCGAAGCGGCGGGCGCCAAGCCGGTGCGCGGCTATTCGCGCGGCATGCGCCAGCGCCTGGCGATCGCCGAGATCCTGATGAAAGGCGCGGCGATCGCGATCCTCGACGAGCCGACTGGCGGCCTCGATCCGCAGTCGACGCGCGAGTTCCTCGATCTGATTCACTCGCTGAAGCACGAGGGCATGACCATTCTGCTGTCGTCGCATCTGCTCGAACTCGTCCAATCGATCTGCGACCGCGTCGCGCTGTTTCATCGCGGTCGCATCGGCCTGACGGGCCGGGTCGACGACCTTCTCAGCGATGTGCTCGGCGGCACGCAGGTGATCCGCATCGAGGCGCGCGGCGCCGGGCTTGCCGACGCGATTGGCCGTGTCGCCGGGGTCAAGCGGGTGAGCGAAGCGACGAACGGGTTCCGCGTCGAAGCGCGCGGCGACGCGCGCGCTGCGGTGGCGCGCGCGATCGTCGAAGCGGGCGGCGAGTTGATGAGCGTCGAGGCCGGCCACGCCAGCCTCGAGGAAGTCTACACCCGCTATTTCGAGGGGGTGCGCGATGCGGCGTGACGGCTTCGCCCTCTCCGGCGCCGGCGTGGTGATGATGAAGGAGCTGGCCGACAACCTCTCCAGCGTGCGCATGCGGCTGTTGGAGCTGCTGGTGTTCGTCGCCGGCGCCGGCGCGGTCTACGCGACGATCGGCGAAGTGCGCAGCGTCGTTAGCGAAGACCCGTTCGTCTTTCTGCGCCTGTTCACCACCCCCAAGGCGCCGCTGCCTTCGTTCGTCGCCTTTCTCGGCTTCCTCATCCCGATCGTCGCCATCGCGCTCGGCTTCGACAGCGTCAACAGCGAGTTCAACCACCGCACAATGAGCCGGCTGCTGGCGCAGCCGATCTATCGCGACGCGCTGCTGTTCGGAAAATTCCTCGCCGGCCTGGCGACCCTGGCGATCACGCTGACGGCGCTGTGGCTGTTCGTCATCGGCCTCGGCGTGCTGCTGCTCGGCCTGCCGCCGAGCGGCGAGGAGGTTCTGCGCGGCTTCGCCTTCCTGTTGGCGGCGATCGCTTACAGCGGCGTCTGGCTCGCGCTGGCGCTGTTGTTTTCGGTCGTGTTCCGCTCCGCCGCGACGGCGGCGCTGGCGGCGCTGTCGGTCTGGCTGCTGTTCGCCTTCTTCTGGTCGATGCTGGTGTCGCTGATCGCGCCGATCGTCGCGCCGGCCGACCCTGACAACGTGATGTCGCTGCTGCACAACGCCAACGTAACGGAGGCGCTGTCGCGCCTGTCGCCCAACACGCTGTTTGCCGAGACGGCGCTCGCGGCGCTCAATCCGTCGACCCGCTCGCTCGGCGTCGTGCTGTCGTCGCAGCTCCAGGGCGCAATCTCGGCGCCGCTGCCGTTTGCCGAGAGCGTGGCGTTGATCTGGCCGCAGGTGACCGGCCTCATCGCGGCGGCGATCGGCCTGTTCACCATCGCCTATATCGCGTTCCAGCGGCAGGAAGTCCGCGCCTGAGGCGGCGCGCGCGCCGCGACGGAATGACGCGTCTACCGCCACGCGTCCAGGTCCGTATTAGGTCCGCTAAATACCGAAATTACAATGGAATTTAATGCGTCGTTAGCGTTCTCGAGACATTCTGATCCCTGGCGATCGCGCGGTTTGCGATCGTTGTCGGGGGCATGACGCTCCGCAAACTTCCAATCGAATTGGCGAGGACGGGGTTGCGCGCCGGCCGTCGACGGCCGGCGTAATCCTTCCATTGCGCCGCAAGGGGACGTCGCCTCGTGAACGTCGATAATCTCAAGCTGGGCGCCAAGGCGCTTCTCCCTATCGTCTTGATGGCGGCGATCGTCGTCGCGATGGTCGCTTTCGGCGGCTTCAAGCTGAGCGGGGTCAGTTCGACCGCGAGCGACATCATCGAACGTCGCGCGGCGGGCACGCTCGATATCGACCGCGCACGGGTCAGCGTCGTCAACATCGTCTACGACGTGTTCGCCGCGACGACTTTCGACGGCAATGAGCCGTCGGGAGAGGCCGCTAAGGCCGGCTTCGCTGACGCGCTCGCCAAGGGGGCGGCGCGCTTCGACGAAGTCGCCGCGCTTCTGCCGGAAAAGGCCGACCAGATCGCCAGCTTCAAGGCGCGGTTCCTGGCGCTTGTCGACAAGGCTCGGGCGCCGTTCAAGATCGGTCAGGCGACGCGTTCGCTCGAAACGGGTCGGCAACTCAAACCGGAAGAACTCGACCAGATGGCCGAGAGCGCGAAGCTGCTTGCCGCGGTCGACGTCGAGGCGCGCGCGTTCTCCGAAGAACTCAGGAGCTTTACGCTCGCTTTGCAGGACGAGAACGCCAAACGCGCCGCCGAACTGCGCGCCCAGTCGAACAACGCGCTGTGGACGCTGGCGCTGGTCGGCTTCGCCGCCACGCTCGTGGCAGGCGCCGCCGCGATGTGGCTGTCGACGACGAAGATCGCGCGTCCGCTGCTGCGGCTCGGCGCGGCGATGGGCGCGCTGGCGTCCGGAAACACGGCGGTCGAGATCGCGGGGCGCGATCGGCGCGACGAGATCGGCGAGATGTCGCGCGCTGTCGAGGTGTTCAAGCAGAACGCGCTCGATCGGGCGCGGCTGGAGGCGGAGGCGGCGGCCGCGCGCGCCCAGGCCGACGCCGAGCGCGAGCGCGCGGCGGCGGAGCGGGCCAGGGCGGCTGCGGAGCAGGCCGAGGCGGTGCAGCGACTCGGCGACGGCCTCACGGGAGTCGCCGGCGGCGATCTGACGGTGCGCCTCGACGAAGGCTTCACCGCCGCCTACGCGAAGATCCGCGACGACTTCAATTCTGCGACCGGCAAGCTGAAGGCGACCCTTCTCACCGTCGTCGCCTCCGCCGGCGCGATCGAGACGAGCGCCAAAGAAGTGACGGCGGCGGCTGACGATCTGTCGCACCGCACCGAGGAACAGGCCGCCAGCCTCGAGCAGACGACGGCGACGCTGACCGAAGTGACGGCGGCGGTGAAGAGATCGGCTAAGGGGACGCAGCTCGCGCGAGATGTGGCGGCCTCCGCCGATAAGGACGCCAGGCAGAGCGAGGCGGTGGTGCGCCAGGCGGTCGACGCGATGAGCGCCATCGCCAAGTCGTCGCAGCAGATCGGCCAGATCATCGGCGTCATCGACGAGATCGCCTTTCAGACCAACCTGCTGGCGCTCAACGCCGGCGTCGAGGCGGCGCGGGCTGGCGAAGCCGGGCGCGGCTTCGCGGTCGTCGCCTCGGAAGTGCGCGCGCTCGCCCAGCGCTCGGCGAAGGCGGCCAAGGAGATCAAGGGATTGATTTCCGAATCGGGCGGCCAGGTCGCGGCCGGCGTCGAGTTGGTGGCGGACACCGGCCGCTCGCTCGAGCGCATCGCCGCGCAGGTGGCCAAGATTAACGCGGCGGTGTCCGACATCGCCTCCAGCGCCGACGAGCAGGCGACGGCGCTGCAGCAAATCAACGTCGCTGTCGAACAAATGAATCTGGTGACGCAGCAGAACGCGGCGATGGTCGAGGAATCGACGGCCGCCGGTCATTCCCTGTCGGAGGAAACTGTCAAGCTGGCGCAGCTGATCGGGCAGTTCCGCGTCGCCGGCGCGTCGGAGGCGACGCCGCCCGCCGGAGCGGTCAATGGCGCGCCGCGCGCGTTCCGCGCCAGGGCGGTCGCCGCGGCCTGACGAAACCGCGCCCGCTCACGCCGTCCAGGCTGGAACAGGCGCGGCGTGCTTCGTTTCGATTGCGCGCGCCGAGTCGATCACGGCGAGCGCAGCGCGCAAAGCTTCGGCGACGCCGCGATGGGCGACGGCGGAGAGTTCGAGCGGCGGCGCGCGGCGCGCGCCGGCGGCGAGCGACGGGCCATAGCTGCGCATGGCGCGCTTCAGCCGCTCGCGCTGGACCTTGAGCGTCTCCTCGTCGACGGCGTCGATCTTCGACAGCGCGACGATCTCCGGCTTTTCGGCCAGGCCGCCGCCATAGGCGGCGAGCTCGCCGCGGATGACGCGGTAGGCGGCCCCGGCGTGCTCGCCGGAAACGTCGACAAGGTGGATCAGCGCCCGGCAGCGCTCGACGTGGCCGAGAAAGCGGTCGCCGAGGCCGAGGCCTTCGTGAGCGCCCTCGATCATGCCGGGGATGTCGGCGAGGACGAAGTCGCGCCCGTCGATCCTGACCACGCCGAGATTGGGGTGGATGGTGGTGAAGGGATAGTCGGCGATCTTCGGCCGCGCCGCCGAAACCGCGGCGAGGAACGTCGATTTTCCAGCGTTGGGCAGGCCGACAAGCCCCGCGTCGGCGATCAGTTTCAACCGCAGGACGATCGTGCGCTCGACGCCGGGCTGGCCGGGGTTGGCGCGGCGCGGCGCCTGATTGGTCGCAGTGGTGAAATGGGCGTTGCCGAAGCCGCCGTTGCCGCCTTTGGCGATGACGACTCGCTCGCCGGGCGTCTTGAGGTCGGCGAGCGGCCGCTCCAGGTCTTCTTCGTCGTAGACCTGCGTGCCCTCCGGCACCTTCAGCACCGCGTCGGCGCCGCGGCCGCCGGCGCGGTTCTTGCCCATGCCGTGCATGCCGGTCTTGGCCTTGTAGTGCTGCTGGTAGCGGAAGTCGATCAGCGTGTTGAGGCCGCTGGCGCATTCGACGACGACGTCGCCGCCGCGGCCGCCGTCGCCGCCGTCGGGCCCGCCGAACTCGATGAATTTCTCGCGGCGGAACGACACGCAGCCGGCCCCGCCGTCGCCGGAGCGTATGTAGACGCGGGCTTGATCAAGAAACTTCATGGAGATCCGTCACGGTCGTGTGCGCGACAAGGCCGCCGCGGCGCGCGCTCCAGGCGGCGCGCGACAAGGCGAAGCGATCGCAGGGGACGAGGCCGCCGCGCGCCGGCGCGCCCTCGAGGCCCGAGCCGACAAAAGCGAAGCCCGACTTCTCCAGCACGCGGCGCGAGGCGGGATTCTCGACATGGCTGGAGGCGACGATCTCGACCGCGTCGGTCAGGCTGAAGCCGGAATCGATGATCGCTTCGACCGCCTCGCTCGCCAGGCCCTTGCCCCAGGCTTCGGGGGCCAGCGCGTAGCCGAGCGTCAGCCGCCCCTGGGCGCGGCCTTCGAGGCTGACGGCGCCGAGCACTTCGCGCATGTCGCGCAGCGGGGTCAGCACCAGCGTCATGTCGCGGCCGGTGGCGTTGCCTTCGCGCGCGGCGAAGATGAAACGCTCAGCGGAGCCTGCCGGATAAGGGTGGGGAATGCGGGCGGTGTGTTGGGCCACTTCCCAACGGCTGCAATAGCGCTCGATCGCCGCCGCGTCGGCGGCCCGCGGCCAGCGCAGCCAGAGCCGCGCGGTCTCCAGGCGGAAGACATCGTCTCGGGCAAGATCGGGGAACATTTCCACTCCGGAC
>Ga0181529_10001977_pt1 | contig 25311 bp, 28 predicted proteins | sample PEATcosm2014_Bin_36_FD_119763 | JGI IMG/M metagenome (GOLD analysis project Ga0181529, IMG submission 119763) | Peatland microbial communities from MTU Mesocosm Facility, Houghton, MI, USA - PEATcosm2014_Bin10_30_metaG | ecosystem: Environmental > Terrestrial > Soil > Wetlands > Peat | place... | reverse complement strand
TTGGAGGGGACGACGGCACCCATCTCCACTTCCTTACCGCCCATGGTATTCCCTTAGATGAAGAATTTTCCCGTATACTTTGTCATAAACTTCCTGTATGGTCAAGTGAGAGCTGTCCAAATATTCCGCGTCCGCCGCGATTTTAAGGGCTCCGATGGACTTGGTCCTGTCGATCTCGTCGCGCATCGCTATGTTCCGCTTGATCTCCTCGAGGGATGCGGATCCGTCGCCCTGGTCGTAGCGTCGCAGCGCCCTCGCGTCGGCGCTGGCATCCAGGTAGAACTTCGCGTCGGCATCCGGGAACACGATAGTCGTCATATCCCTGCCCTCGACGACCGCGTCGGTGGAGCCGGCGATGCGGCGCACTATCTCGTTGACGATTTCCCTGAGCGCCGGGATCGCCGATAATTGGGCCACGCGCGCCTCGACGCCCTTCGAGCGCAGCTCCGCTTCCGAATCCGAGCCGTCCAGGACGAGCCTGCCGGCGCGATATTCTATCTTCGCCTCTCGAGAGCAGGCGATGACCGCCTCGGCGTCGCCCGCGTCGGCGCCCTGCCTCAGGACCCGGAGGGTCATGGCTCGATAGATGCTTCCCGAGTTTACGTAGGCGAAGCCGAGGCCTTCGGCCAGCATCCGCGCTATGGTGCTCTTGCCCGATCCGGCCGGACCGTCGATCGCGATTATCACGGCCGCGCCTTTCCGTAGGAGCGGAGGGCCGCGATCTCTCCGGCTTCGAGGTCCCGCGAATCCCCCTCGGCCAGTCCTTCCGTGGTCAATGTCCCGATCCTTGTCCTTCGCAGCACTTTTGCCCTGCGGCCGAAGCGCTCCAGGACGCGGCGTATCTCGCGGTTCTTCCCCTCGACGAGGACGACTCGGGCGGACGCGGGTCCCGTCCTCTCGAGCGAATCGGCGCGATATGCGACGCCGTCCATCTCGAAGCCGATCCTGAACGAGGTGAAGAAGTCGTCTTCGAGGTCCGCATCCGCGATAATCTCGTATTCCTTCTCCACTCCGCCGGAAGGGTGCACGAGGATCGAGGCGAGCTCGCCGTCGTTGGTGAAGAGGAGGAGGCCGGAGGACCATTGATCGAGCCTTCCGACGTTGTAGACGCGTTCCCGGACGCCCTTGAGGAGCTCCGCCGCTAGAGGCCGCCCCTCGGGATCGGACATGGCGGAGATGTAGCCCGCGGGCTTATTGAGGAGTATGTAGCGCTTTCGTCCCTCGGGCTCCAGGGGACGGCCGTCGAGCCTGACCACGTCGCCCGGCATGACCCGAACCCCGAGCTTCGAGGATACCGCCCCGTTTATCGATACCCGACCGTCGAGGATTATCGCCTCGCAGGCGCGACGCGACGCGACGCCCGCGTGGGCGAGGAAGGCCTGGAGCCGGATCCCATCCGCGGGCGCGGGAGAGTCAGGCATCGCTCCCCTCGCCTTCGCCGGACCCCGCATCCGGCGCCGGGCCTTTCGCCGACTCGTCCTTGAAGCGCTCCCGTTCGAGCTCGTCCAGACGGGGCAGGTCCGCGATGGAACCCAGGCGGAAGTATTTCAGGAACTCCCGCGTCGTCCCGTATTGGACGGGCCTTCCGGGGGCCTCCTTCTTGCCCACTTCCTTTATGAGGTCGCGCTCGAGGAGGTAGCGGACCATCCCGTCCGCGGATACGCCGCGAATGGCTTCGACCTCGGCGCGGGTGATGGGTTGGGAATAGGCGACTATCGAAAGGGTCTCGAGGGCCGCGCGCGAGAGGCGGCTCTCGTTTTTCTTGCCGTAGCGATCCTTCAGCGATTCCCAAAGCTCGGCCTTCGGAGCGAGTATCCAGCCGCCGCCGGACCTGACCGGCTCGAGCCCGCGGTTCGCGGCGGAGCAATTCTCGCCCAGGATCTCCAGCGCCCCCGCGACGACCTCGCCGGCGAGACCCGTGATCCTCGAGAGGGAAGCCTCGTCGAGAGGCTCCGATTCGAGAAAAAGGACCGTCTCGATGAGAGCCGCCTCTTTTTCAAACCTGATTTCCATGGCCCTCTCCCTTCTCGTGGGCGCGGATCTCTATGTCGCCGAAGAGCCGGTGCTGGAAAATGGAGACGACGTGATACTTCACCGCTTCGAGGACGGCGAGGAAGGCGCAGACGATGTCCATGGTCGATCGCGGCCTCGTGATGAGGTCGGTGAAGATGAAGGCGCCTCTCGACTCGAGGAATTCGTGGATGAGGGCCGTCTTCTCGTTGATCGAGACTTCTTCGTAGAGGTCCATGATCCGCTCGGAGGATAGATTGGTCACCAGGGACGAGAAGGATCGCAGGAGGTCCCAGACGTCGATCTCGGCCCATAGGTTCCTCTCGTCGGCGAAGGGAAGAGGGCGTTGGATCTTTTTCCGTTCCACCGACCATTCGACTTCCATCTCCTTGCGCTCCATGAGCTCGGAGAGGCGCTTGAACTTTTGGTATTCGATGAGCTTCTCGATGAGCTCGCGGCGCGGGTCATCGATCTCGTCGTCGAGGGAGGGATCGACCGGGAGGAGCATGCGCGATTTGATGTAGATGAGCGTCGCGGCCATCAAGTAGAACTCGGTGAGGTCGTCCAGGTCGCAGGCCTCGGCGCCGTCGAGGAAGCCTAGGTATTGTTCGGTGATGGAGGCTATCGGTATGTCGTAGACGCTCACCTCGTTTTTTTTGATCAGGAAGAGGAGGAGGTCGAGGGGGCCTTCGAAATCCTTGAGGCGGAAAAGCCTGCCTTGCCCGGCCTGGCTGTCCAAGCCCGGAAGGCCGTCCTCGCCGATCGTTTCTGGTATGACCATCGAAGGGAGGATGATAGCCGGCTTAATCCATAAGGTAAATACCCTGGGGAGGAAGTGCCTCGGCGATGCTCGAATACGTCGCGCCGCTGACGGGATCGAGGAGTCCTCCGTCCAGGTCCAGGAGCGGAAGGAGCGCGAATAGGCGCTCCTTGAGGCCGGGATGGGGAATGACCAAGTCGGGCTCGCTCATCGCCTGCGATCCGAAGAGGAGGATGTCGATATCGAGAGTGCGGGGCCCTTTGCGCCGTTCCCTGCCGCGATCGCGCCCGAAGCGAGCCTCTATCGCGTTGACGGCCGCGAGCAGGGCGCGGGGCGAGAGCGCGGTCTCGCCCGCGACGGCCGCATTGACGAAATCCGGCTGGTCCTCGACGTAGAGGGCGCGCGAGCGCCAGAGCCTCGATAAGCGCGCTCCGTCCAGGATCGACGACAGCTCCGAGAAAGCGCCGCGGACGATCCCGGCCCCGTCCCCGATATTGGAGCCGAGCCCGAGGAATACCCGCGCCATCGGCTAGAAGAGTCCCTCGTCCTCGTCGGCCGGGGATGCGCTCGTCTTCGCGGTGGCCTGTTTGGCCGGCCGCCCGGGACCGCGCGCAGCAGGCGGATTCTCGGCGACGGCCTCGGCCGCCTTGCTCGATGCCGCGCGAGGCGTTTCGGCGGCGGCCTTCGCCGAATCGGCTTTGAGCTCCGGCGTTTGGGCGTCGGGATGCTGCGCGGAGAAGATCAGAGCCCGCACGCGCTTCTCGATATCGGCCGCCGCCTCGGGGTTCTGCTCGAGATAGAGCCTGGCGTTGTCCCGGCCCTGCCCTACCTTCTCCTCGCCCCAGGTATACCAGGCGCCCTTCTTGTCGATGACGTCGTACTTGACGGCCGCGTCCAGGAGGGAGCCCGCCCAGGAAATGCCCTTGCCGAACATCAGCTCGAGCTCGACTTTCCGGAAGGGAGGCGCCACCTTGTTCTTGACGACCTTAACGCGGACTTTATTCCCGATCGCCTCCTCCTCGCCCTTCTCTATGGTCTCGATCTTGCGGACCTCGAGGCGCACGGAAGCGTAGAACTTGAGCGCGTTGCCGCCGGTAGTCGTCTCGGGATTGCCGAACATGACGCCGATCTTCATGCGGATCTGGTTGATGAACACCAGGATCGTCTTCGATTTCGAGAGCGTGCCGGTCAGCTTGCGCAAGGCCTGGCTCATGAGGCGGGCCTGGAGACCGACGTGGGCGTCTCCCATGTCGCCTTCGATCTCCGCCTGCGGCGTCAGGGCCGCGACCGAGTCGATGACGATGATGTCGACCGCGCCCGATCTGATGAGGGACTCGGCTATGTCCAGGGCCTGCTCTCCCGAATCGGGCTGGGAAACCCAGAGATCGTCTATGTTGACGCCGAGGTTCTTGGCGTAGACCGGATCGAGCGCGTGCTCGGCGTCGATGAAGGCGGCAATCCCGCCTTTCTTCTGCGCTTCGGCTATGGCGTGGAGGGCGAGAGTCGTCTTGCCCGAGGATTCCGGGCCGTAGATTTCGATGACGCGACCGCGAGGGTAGCCGCCCACGCCGAGCGCCTCGTCGAGGAGGATGGATCCCGAGGGGACGACATCGATTCCCTTCATGGCGTCGTGCGACCCGAGCTTCATTATCGAGCCCTGGCCGAATTGCTTTTCTATTTGAAGACGGGCGGCTTCCAGCGCCTTGAGCTTCTCGTCCATATCCGTCACGGCGGCCCCGGCCTGCGCGGTTTCCTTCTTGACCATAATCCCTCCGCTTTATTTCGCCGACGGTCGAATCGGTCGATTGAAGTCCACAGCACTATACATCCAAACGTCGGGGAAAAAAAGACGATGGGGAAGGGAGGGGATACGACTAATCTCAGATTTTCCGGAAAATCTCGAGCGGAGGCAGGCGGGATGCCCTGCTCGCGGGTATGAGCGAGGCCAGGAGGCACAAGGCTAGGCTCGCGGCTAGGACTGTCGCCAACTCTCCTGCATGGATATGTATCGGGATGCGCTCCAGATAGTAGGCGGGATCGAGGAGGCGTATCGGGGCCCGGGGCGGCGAGGAACCGGAGACCTCGGCCCATAGCCGCGCGGAAGCGTTGACGATCCGCTGGACGGCCGAGATGATATCGTTGATCCTCCAGGCGAGGAGGGAGCCGAGGCCTATCCCGATCAAGGTACCGGCCCCGCCGATCGCCAGGCCGGTGACGACGAAGCTGCGTCCGATCGAGGCGGGCGAGGCTCCGGCGCTTTTCAGTATCGCTATGTCCCTCCTGCGCTCGAGGACGAGCATCACCAGGGCCGAGCCCACGTTGATGGCCGCGACCGCGACCGCGAGGGCCATGACGAGGAGGAGGAGGGCCCTGGTCGTGGCGAAGGACCTGAAGACGTTGCGCTCGGCCTCGGGCCAGGTGACGACATTCCAATCGGGCGATAGGGCGGAGATCGCCGAGGAACGGGGGATCTCGAGGTTGCCGAAGGGGTCTTCGACCTTCATGCCGATGATCGTTCGCGATTCTCCGGGCCAGAAGATCCTCGAACCGGCGCGGAGCGAGATGAAGGCCCAAAGAGCGTCGAGTTCGCGATAGCCCGCCGATACGATGCCTCGAACGCGAAATACCGAGATCTTGGGAAGCAGGGCCGTGTCTATCCCTCCGTATCCCGGCCTTTCGGTCATGACGCTGACGGTATCGCCGACCTTGACTCCGAGATCCCTGGCAAGAGGCTCGCCGAGGAGTATTTGGTTCGTGGAATCGAGCTTCATCTCCCCCTCGCGGAGCTCGAGATAGGCGACGGTCCCCGGATCCTGGAGGAAGGAAGGGTCGACCGCCCGCAGGGCCGCTCCCGCCGTGTTCGAACCCGCTATCGCGACGCCGTAAGCCTGCATCTCCGGGAAGGCCTTGATCCCGGGCCGAGCCCTAAGGGCGGCGGCCGAAGCCTCGAGCGCGGCTTGATCGACGACGGCGAGGGCTTGCGCCTGGAGATGATAGGTGCCGGTTTCGATATATCTCGCGGTGATCCCCTGTATCATGCCGTCCGCCACCACGAGAACCAGGACGAGCGGAACTATGCTCAAGGCCACGCCTATGATCGCGCCGCGTAAATAGCGCCTCGCCGGCGCGTCCGGGCGAGGGCCCGCGACTTCCCTTCGAACGCGCGGCCGAAGGCCGAGCATCCGGCCGGCGAAAAAGAGGGTGGCGCCCGGATTCACGAGGGACCGAGCCTTCCGCCGTCGAGCCGATAGCTGACATCGGCCTCCGAGGCGAGCGACGGATCGTGGGTCGCGAGGACGAGGGTCGTGCCGTAGCGTCCGGAGAGGCCGAACAGGAGCTCCTTGACGGAACGGGCGCTGTCGACGTCGAGGTTTCCCGTCGGCTCGTCCGCCAATACGAGACTCGGCCTGTTGATGAGCGCGCGCGCAATCGCGGCCCTCTGGCGCTCGCCTCCCGAGAGCCGCGAGGGAATATGATCCATTCGCTCGGCGAGCCCCATGTCGGAAAGGAGGACGGCGGCGCGCTCGAAGGCTTCCTTCCTCTTTCCGCCTCTCATGTATGCGGGCATGGCCACGTTCTCCAGAGCGGTAAAATCCTTCAGGAGGTAGTGGAATTGAAAGACGAAACCGACCGTAGTCCCGCGGAATTCGGCCAGCTCCCGTTCATGGACGGAATCGAGATGCCAAGCGCCCACGCGCACCGATCCGCCGTCGACCCTGTCCAGCCCCCCTAAAATGGATAAGAGCGTGCTTTTCCCGCAGCCGCTCGCGCCGGTGATCGCCACGCGGGAACCGGCCTCGACGCTCAAGTCCAGGCCACGGATCACGCGCAGCTCTTCGGCGGCGCTCGCGAAGGTCTTCTCCAGGCCGCGGCATTCGATCAAAGGCTCACTCATAGCGCAGCACCTCGGCCGGGGCGAGGCCGGACACGCGCCCCGCGGCGCTCGCCGCCGCCGCCGCCGCCGATGCGATGGCCGCGGCCGTGACGAAGAAAGTCTCCGGGAAGAGAACGCGCACGGGCACCTCCATGAGGTAGAAATACTGGGGCGAGAAGATGCGGAAATCTGATCCTCCAAAGCTGCCCAGCATCCGCGCGGCCAGATCGACGGCCCCGTTTACGATAGTCTCGACGATGGAGAAGACTTCGTTGACGTTGACGGCGATCAGCAAGCCGATGACGAGACCGACGACCGCCCCGCCCGTGCCGATGGCCAGGCCGTCCAGGACGAAAATGCGCCGCAACTGCTCGCTATCCGCGCCCATCGCCTTGAGGACGGCGATGTCCTCGGTCCTTTCCGCGACGGCGCGCCGCATCGAATGGAAGATATTGACGCCTACGACCAGGAAGATCAAACCGATGAGGAGCATCATCACTGTCTTCTCGGTGCGGAGCGCGCCGAAGAAAGCCCTGTCGTAGTCGCGCCAGTCCTCGACCCTATCGGGCCCGAGGCCGAGATCGGACAGCAATCTCGCCGAAAAGGCATCGTCGGAATTCCTGTCGCGGAGCTTGATCCCGTAGGTGTAGCGCTCGATGGCCTTCGCGGGGAAAATCGAGGCGCCGACGCTCGACGAGAAGGGCAGTATCGCCATCCCGAAGTCGAAATCGAAATAGCCAGAGCGGAACAGGCCGTCGATGCGCACCTTCACAGACCTGGCTTCGACGCCCTCCTCGCCTCCGGCCGAGACGACGAGGATCTGGGCCTCGGAACCCGGGGCGAGGTCGAGATAACGCGCCAGCTCGGCTCCCAGGATGAGCCCTCCCCCGCCGTACCAGGGGGCGTCCGGCTTTCGCCCCTCGATCCCGAGGGCGCTCATCATGCCCGGATCTCTCTTTTCGGAATCGTCGGGAATGGCGCGGAGCGTAAGGGGAAAGGTCCTGCCGTCGCGAGAGCTGAGGAGACAGCGAGTCTCGGCGAAGGGAAGGACGCTTACGACGCCGGGCTCGGCGGCGATTCGCGCCACAAGGGCCGAGTCGATGCCGCCGGCTCGCTTATCGTCGACTCGGACGTGGAAACTCGATACCTGGAGGATGGAGTCGATGAATCCCATCTGAAAGCCGTTCATGACGCCGAGCACCACCACGAGGGCGGCGACGCCGATGGCTATGCCGGAGGCCGCGAGCAGGGAAGAGGCCGAACCGCCGCTCTCCCGCCTTGTCGCGAACCAGCGGCGGGAGACGAAGCCAATCCACGCGGGAATCGCCATCAGTACTCCCTCGTCCGGCTGACGACGCCGTTCGAGTAGAACTCGTCCTTGACCTTGCGTCCGCCGACATAGGTGGCTTTGACGAACAATTGGCCGTCGTCGTAGAGTTCCTCGACCCGACCGTCATCGGTATAGTCGACGGACAGGATCAGGCTTCCATCCCTAAGAGTCTCTTCTCTCGTCAACGTGCCGCTTTCGGAATACGTCATTTTCTTTTCGTTTCGATGCTCGCCTTGGCGCGTGGTCTCCTCGACCAGCCTCCCCGCGCCGTCGTAGCTGTATCGGGTCTTGGCCGGCGGTCCCTTCGACGGAGTGACGATCTTCGAGGACATCCTGCCATCCTCGTCGTAAAGCGTTTCGGCGACGAGGCCCGAAGCCTTATCCTCGGTTTGGACGGAATAGAGCCGCCCCTTGTCCCCATAGCTTCTCCGCTCCACCGAAACCGCGGCTCCGTCCTTCATGGTCTGGACCATAGTGACGCGGCCCGATTCGTCGTAGGCGAGTACCGTCGTGCTTTTCCCCGCTATCCAGGATGCCTGGGGTATGGTTCCCGAGGATATCATGCCCACGGAAATCGTGCCCAGGTCGCCATCGGAGTCGACTCCGAGGAGGCGTCCGTCCCTGTCGTAGCGATAGCTCTGCGTGCCGACGAGCTTCCCCGCGGCATCGGCGTATTCGACCCGCTCGAGCCGCCCGCCTTCCCTGATATAGCTGCGGGTCCGAACCGGAAGGGAGGAAGAGTCGAAAAAGGTCTCCTTCTTGAGCGCTCCGTCGGCGTCGTAGGATATCTCCTCGGTCAGGACCGTATCGCTGTAAACGAGGTCTTTCGTGCCATCGGCGAAATGCTCTACCCGATCTTCGCCGCTCGTCATGCCTCCGGCCATCAACAACAAGACGGCGGCGGCGAGAAAGGGAAAATTCATGCGTCGATCCCTATGAACCCATCGAGGAATCGTCCGAGATCGAAGGCTTCGATGTCTCCATAGCCCTCCCCGGTGCCCACGAAGGCCGTCGGCAGGCCTAGCTCCTTTCCGAGTCGGATCGTCATGCCGCCTTTGGCCGTCGAATCGTGCTTGGTCAGGATTATTCCGTCGATCTTCACGGCCTCGGAGAAAGTCTCGGCTTGCCGGAGCCCGTTCTGGCCCGTCGTCGCGTCGATGGCGAGGAGGCGGCGATAATCCGCGCCGTCGGCCTTCGCCGCGACGACTTTATCGATCTTGCCGAGCTCTTTGACCAGATCGGCCCTCGTATGCATCCTTCCCGCGGTATCGGCGATGACGAGTCCCGCCCCGTCGGCCCGAGCGGCGTCTATCGCGTCCCATAATACCGCTCCCGGGTCGGATCCCGGCTTCTGCGCTACGACTCGAACCCCGAGTCTCTGACCGTGGATCTTTATTTGATCGATCGCGGCCGCCCTGAAGGTGTCTCCCGCCGCGAGGACGACGCCCGTGGTCGGGCCTTCGCGCAAAAAGAAGTCCACCAGTTTCGCGCAGGTCGTCGTTTTCCCCACGCCGTTGACGCCGAGGACGAGGAAAATGCTCATCGTTCCCGGTCGGGGCCGGATGCTCGTCTCTTTCCCGTAGCGCGAGAGGATGGATCGCAGCTCGAGCTTGACCTCGCGCGGCTCCCTCAGGCCCTTGGTCCTGCAGGCCGCGCGCAGCTCGTCCGAAACCGAGAGAGCCAGGCTTCCGCCGAGGTCGCCCTCGACAAGGAGGTCGGCCAGTCCCTCGAAGAGGGAGTCGTCCGCGATTCCGAGGCGAAAAAGGTTCCGGAACCTGTCAGCGAAGGTCATTCTGGGATGTCTCCAATCGTATCAGCGCGCGGAGGCGAGATACTTTATCAAGTGGGTGATCATGAAGGTGAAGGTCACGCCCGTCGCGGCGGCGGCGGCCCAGAGGAAGGCGTACGAAACATAGCCCGAGCTCAAGAGGGAGGGATCGCCCGAGCGGGAATAGGCTTCGGAGTAGCCGTTGTAGACGCCCAGGCTCAGGGAGGTAACGGGAATCGAAAGCACGAACCATCCCAGGGATTGATAGAAGCTGTCCTTCGCCGCGAGGATCCTGCCCTTGGGCCCCAGGCCGTCCGTGGGACGGAGATCGATGTGCAAATCCGACTCTCCGGAGGGAGGGAGGACGAGAGTCTGCGATTCCCTACCCTTCGCCTGAGCCGTGACGATTCGCCGGCTCCCGTCCAGCGGGATGGTGATAGGCGATTGCCCGAGCGGCAACGAATCTACGCTGATCTGGGCCTCGCCGGGAGTGGTGGTCAAGGACACGCTTCCCGTGGCGAGGGGCTCGAGCTTCAAGTCTACCGATTTTTCGTCCCCGGGCTCGAGCGCGACGTCTATCGATCCCGGGGAGTAGCCGGCCGCGGAAGCGTAAAGGTGGAGAGTCTTGCGGCGATAGGCGTAAAGTATCGGGGGGGTGCCTTCGAAAGGCGTTCCATCGACCACGAGCTCGGCGGAAGCGGGGCTGAGCCTGATATCGAGGCGCGCGAAATTCCTTCCAGCCGTCCATCGTTCGAGACGCTTGGCGAATTCGTCGGCGAGGGGGCCCGGATCGTCGACCGAGCAGAAATCCTTCCATGAGAAGACCTCGCGGCCCAGGTCCGCGTCGTAGCCATCGAGGCCGACCGTGGCATAGCCGTCCCGAATTGCGACCGTCCCGGTCACGAGCAGGTCCACGTTGGCGCTTTTGGCGGCCTGATCGAGTCCGGCCGTGGGCGTGTCGATGAGCCTGCCCTTCGAGTATCCGTCCCAGAGCTGGGCGACCAGATCATCGGGTTCCTCGGGCACATTGGTTTTCTTTAGCTTTCTCTCTTCCTCGAGCTTCTTTTCGGCGTCCGTGACCTGTTGATCCGCCTTGGATATCGCGTCCCTCCAAGCTCCTGCGTCGAGCGTTGGATCGAAAAAGCCGAGGGCGCGCGTATCGAGCTTTTTCGCGAGATCGTCTCCAAGGGAAAAGCGGGAGCGGAGCTCGGCAAGCGAGGCGATTTGGGCCGCCGCATCCTTGGAAATATGCCGACTGGGCAGCGACTTCAGGTCCGCGGCTATGAGGAAGGGAATAGTGTCTTGGAGCGAAGATCTCGTCCCGTCGTCGTCGGCGATGACGAAGCGCGCTATGCCGATCAGCCATGGCGCCGGACCGGCGGGAACCGCCGGGGAGGAAGCCGCGGGAGCCGTAGAGCCGGAGGCGGAAGTAGATGAAAGAGCGGCGGTCGCGGTCGTCGCCGCGGTCGCCGCGGTATCGGCCTGGAGTCGAAGGCCCGCCGCGAGGAAGGCGAGCATCAGGATCATCGACTCGTGTTTTGGCCAGGACCGCATGACCCTCCTCCTCTACAAGTCCTCGTCCTCGTCGTCGCCGCCGGAATCGACTCCCGATGCGCCGCCTTGCCAACGCCAGCGCATGAAGGACTCGATGAACGGGTCGATGTCGCCGTCCATGACGGATTGGACGTTGCCGACGGAGAATTTATTCCTATGGTCCTTGACCATAGTGTAGGGCTGGAAGACGTAGGACCTGATCTGAGAGCCCCAGGCGATCTCCTTTTTCTCCGAGGCGAACTTGGCGTTTTCCTTTTCCTTCTCCTGTTTGTAATATTCGTAGAGCCGAGATTTCAGGACGCTCATCGCGACGTCCTTGTTCTTGTATTGGCTCCTCTCGTTCTGGCAGGTAACCACGATCCCCGTGGGCAAATGGGTCATCCTGACGGCGGAATCCGTCTTATTGACCTTCTGGCCGCCGGCCCCGCCGGAGCGGTAGGTGTCTATGCGAAGGTCCTCCGGCCTTATGTCTATGTCGATCGAGTCGTCGAGCACGGGAAAGATATAGACCGAGGCGAAGGAGGTATGGCGCCTGGCGTTGGCATCGAAGGGCGAGATCCGGACGAGGCGATGGACCCCAGACTCCCCCTTGAGATAGCCATAGACGTAATCCCCGTCTATTTGCAGCGTTGCGGACTTGACTCCTCCCTCCACCTCGAGGAGGTCGATGACTTCCGCCTTGAATTTCCTGCGTTCCGCCCAGCGCGTATACATGCGAAGGAGCATCGATGCCCAATCGCAGGCCTCTGTCCCCCCCGTTCCGGCATGGATCGAGAGGAAGGCCCCCGATCGGTCGGCCTCGCCCGAAAGCAGCTCGAGTATCGTGGCCTTGTCGAAGCGCTCGGTGATATCCTTGAAGGAAGCCCGGATGTCGGGCTCCATCGATTCGTCTCCCTCTTCCTTCGCCATCCTGAGCACGTCATCCAGGGCTTCCGAGTCGGTCTTGAGCCTCGTCCACGTTTCGAGCCTATCCCTGAGCTGTTTTATCTCAGTCATGATCCGGCCCGCGCGGGAACCGTCGTTCCAGAATCCGGGCTCGGAAGTCAGGGCTTCCTTATCCGCGATCCGCTTTCCGATGGCGACGGCGTCAAAGACGCCCCCAGATATCGAGGATCTCCTCGCGGAGGGAGGCAACGGGAGCCGCGATGTCGTCTAGCATCATAATCCTCCAAGGAATTGCGCGCGGGCTCATTCTCTCGGCCGGGCGGGATCGCGAACGATGATCCTGCGCCATTTATTGTCCTTGAGGACAGTCATGGCCAAGGTCCCGCCGACCGGGAATTGGTAGAGCCGTACGGTATCGTAGGAATCGGTCACCTTGTCTATGTCGCGCTTGAGGGCGGAAAGGAGCTTGTCCGTTATCGAGGCGCATTCGAAGCAGGCCTTTTGCACGCGCTCGAAGCCGTATTGCGGTAGCAGGTTATAGAGCGCGGCCCGCGAATCCTCGCTGCCCATGTCGCAAACCACCGAAACGAACATGCGGCAATGGTATCGGAAATCGGCCGAACCGTCAATTCGAAGCCGGTCCCGGCGAAAAGCTCCTAGAATACGCTTCCATTATCCGATAATAATATCAATATGAAGAAGCGGATAAGCAGCGTCCTTCTCGCCGCGCTAGCCGGCCTCATCCTCGGGTCCGGCACCGCCTTTCCGCAGGAGGGCGGAGCCGCTCAATCGCCCTTTCCTACGAAACTGAGGACGGCGGTGAACGACGACCTTATCATCTTGACCTGGGTGGATTCCCCGAAATACACCGGGAATTACGTCGTATACCGTTCCGATGAGATTCTGACTCCGGCCAGCTTCTCGACGGCCCTCCGTTTGGGGGAGATCCCTTCGATCGCGCAGACCTATAGCTATTCGCCTCCAGACTCCAGAACCTATTATTTCGGCGTTTTCGCCCTTTCCAAGGATGGCTCGCCCTATCGGGTTTTCCTCCCCGCACAGAATATAACCGCGAGCGGCATTTCCGTCGGCGAGTCCGCGCCTCCAGCCCCGAAGCCGGTCGCCAATTCCGCCAATTCCGCCGAAGGCGCATCCCAGGCCCCATCGCAACCCTTCGTCTCGGATATCGCCGCCAAGGTCAAGGGCGACGCCATCGTCATTACCTACAAGGCTTCTCCCAAATCTCGCCTCGTCCTCTATCGAGGCGTCGCCCCGATAGGCGGGGCTCCGGATCTTTTGGACGCAACCCTCGTCGCGGCTTTTACGGATAAGGACGGCAGCTTTGCCGACTATCCCGTTCCGGGCGTCGATTATTTTTATGCCCTATTGGGAGAAGAGGACTTAAAGGCCGGCAAGATCCTCATCGCGCCCGGCGTGAATTCCTTGACGTCTTCCGTGGAGGTTCCCGCCGGAGCGGTTTCTTCGGGATTGGCGGCGCCTCCCCCGTCCAGGACTCCACCCCTACCCTATTTCCTATTGGAGGAAGGCAATTTCGGCGATGACTCGATGGTCGAGTACGACGGCCTGGTCCCGGCCAGGCCGGTATCGCCAGAGACCGAGAAGGCCATCTCCTCGCTGCTCGCGCTTACCCCGGCCATCAAAGTCCTAATGCCGCCTCCTCGAGACCTGACGGAAGAAACGGCCGCGCCTTCGGGCGGAGAAGACTATGCCCTCTCGCTCATAGTCTCGGATAGGATCGCCGCCAAGGATTGGCCGGCGGCCGTGGGCCAACTGCGCGATTATCTTTCGCTCAACCGGAGCCCCAGGGCCGCGGCGCGCGCCCACTATTATCTCGGCGAAGCCCTTGCCTCCATGGGCTCCGCGCGCGAAGCCTTCTTCGAGTTCCTTTCGGCCCGCGATTCCTATCCGACGGAGACCGAGCCTTGGATCGAATACGTGCTCTCGACCCTGCGCGAGTCCTCTCAGGGATAGAAGCGGTAGAGGGTCTCGTGGGTCCAGGCTTCTCCCGGCGCGAGGCGGGCCGATGGGAAGGAAGGCCTGTTGGGCGAGTCGGGATAGAGTTCGGTTTCGAGGCAGAATCCTCCGTGCTTTTCATAAACCGATCCCCGCTTTCCCGCGACGGCGGAGAGGAAGTTGCCCGAGTAGAGCTGCACGCCCGGCAAAGTGGTCGCCGCGGTCATGCGCCTGCCCGTGGCGGGTTCCCTGATTTCCGCGAAGTCGGCGAGGCCGGGCGCCTTTCTATCGATGACGAAGCAATGGTCGTAGCCGCCCGCCGCCTCTATGTCCCTGCCGATGGGCTTGGCCTTCCTGAAATCGAAGGGTCCGCCGTCGACGGGGACGGCCTCCCCCATCGGGATGAGTCCGGGATCGACCGGCAGGTACGATGAGCATGCCAGGGAGAGCTCGTGATCGAGTATCGTGCCTTTCCCCTCGCCCTTTAAATTGAAATAGGCATGATTCGTAAGGTTGACAACGGTTTCGGCGTCGGTGCGCGCCGCATAGGAAATGGAGAGGGCCCCTCCTCGCCCGAGCGTAAAGCTGACGTCGACGGTCAAGCTGCCGGGATAGCCTTCTTCGCCGTCGGGGCTGGTCCTCGTGAATTTCACGACCGCGCCCGAGTTTCCTTCCGATGCCTCCGCCTTCCATACGAAGGTGTTGAAGCCCTTGAGGCCCCCGTGAAGATGGTTTTGGCCGTCGTTGACCGCTAAGGCATAGGTCTTGCCGCCGAGGGTGAAGCGGCCCTTGGCGATCCGGTTCGCGTAGCGCCCGACCGTCACCCCGAAGAAAGGATGCTTGGCGGCGTAGCCGCTTAGCGTCGAGGCGCCGAGAAGGACGTCGTCGCGTCCTCCCCGTCCGTCGGGAAGAAGGATGGAAACGAGAGTAGCCCCGTAGTCGGAGAGGGTGACGGCGATGTCGTCCGATTTCAGGATGAACAGGGAACATCCCTCGCCGCTCGCGAGAAGACCGAAAGGCTTGCGTTCTATGGACATTGGGGACTCCTTCTTAACCGAGTCTGTAGTATTTGCCGAGCCGACGCTCGAAGGCGCGGGCAGGAAGCCAACGACTCGAATACGCGCACATCCGCCTCTCGACCGATCCCATGGTCCTCATCGGCGCGGCGTGACGCGCCGCTAGGATATTGTAGACGGCCCTTGCCACGATAAAGGGATCGGCTCCGCCGGCTACGTCCCTCGAGAGGATGCCCGAAGCCGATTCGAGCGACGGCTTGTAGGCGCTGGAAGCCGAATATCCGACGGCCAGCTTGCGATTTTGCCCGAAGCCGGTTCGAAACGACCCTATCGCGATGAAGCTCGCCTCGATCCCGAAACCCCGGATTTCCAGGCGAAGCGATTGCACCAAGGCCCTGAGCGCGAACTCGCTCGCGGAAAAGAGGCCCTGGAAAGGAGTGGCTACGACGCCCTCCAACCCGCCGACCACGACGATGCGCCCTTTCCCTTCCTCGCGCATCCCCGGAAGGAAGGCTTTGATCGTGCGAAGGGTGCCCAAGTAATTTACGTTCATTATGGACTCGGCTTCTTCCACGCTCGAGTCTTCTATAGAGCCTACGAGACCGGAGCCCGCGCAACAGACGAGGGCGTCGACCCTGCGTTCCGCGGCGTATATCCTGTCGGCCGCCTTGACTACGGATGCGGTATCGCTCAGCTCCATCGGGAGCATTTCGAAGAATTCGTCGGCATTCCTTCTATAGGAAGCGGGATTACGGCAGGTGCCATAGACGCGACTTCCTTTTTTCGCGAGGAAGGTAGCGCAGGCGTTGCCGATACCGCTCGACGCCCCGGTTACCACTATCACGCTCTCGCGATTGTCCATGAGCCTTGGCTCCTCGGCTGCTAATCCTAACGCGAATGGACTCTCCCGGCAAGGACTTTCGCTTGACAGGATGCGGCTCGGCGGGTTATAGGGTCGCATGAAAGGTCACAATTCGGGCATTCCCGCCGGGCTTGCCCTCTCCTGTCTCTTCGCGGCCTTGTGCTGCGCCGGCGCCTATATTTCGATACCGATTCCGGTCGGACCGGTGCCTCTGTCGCTTTCGAATTTTTTCGCGGTGCTCGGGGGCCTCGTCCTCGGGCCGCTTTACGGAGCCCTGTCCATCGTCCTCTACCTGGCGCTGGGGGCGCTGGGCTTTCCCGTATTCTCGGGGGGCAGCGGCGGCCTCGCCCATTTCATCGGGCCGACGGGGGGATACTTGCTGGGCTATGCCATAGCCTCGTTCCTCGCCGGCGCAGTCGCGAGGAGGCGCGGCCCGATCGAATCCATCCTGGGATCCATCCTCGGCTTCGCTTCGATCCTCGCCATCGGCGCCGTCTTCCTCAAGTTCATGGCTAAAATCCCTTGGGACAGGGCTATGATCGTCGGAATCCTCCCGTTTATCGTCGGCGATTCGATAAAGACCGCTCTCGCCGCGATCATAGCCCTGAGATTGGGCCCCTTCGTCGATTCCCTGACCGGACGACGCGATCGACGCGCTCATGGACCCGCTTGAGCCCGCCCTGCGCGCCGAGGCTCTCGGCTTTCGCTTCGCCGACGGCGCATGGGCCTTTCGCGGGATCGATTTCTCTTTATCGGCAGGGAAAATCGCGGTGCTCGCGGGGCGCAACGGCGCCGGCAAGACGATATTCGCCAAGCACCTCGCCGGCCTCCTCGAGCCGACCGAAGGGAGCGTCTTCGTCGCGGGTCTGGATCTGCGCCGGGTGCGGGGAACGCGGGCCGGAAGGGTCGGCTACGTTTTTCAGGACGCTCGTCTCCAGGCCGTCGGCGAGACGGTATTCGACGATGCCCTTTTCGGCCCGACCAATCTCGGATTCCCGCCCGAGCAGGCCAAATCCAGGGCGATGTCCGCCCTCGTTTCCTGCGGCCTCGTCGAAAAGATGGACAGCTTCGTGCATACGCTATCGGGAGGGGAGCTTCGACGACTCGCGATAGCGGGAGTGCTCGCCATGTCGCCGGCCGTCGTCGTCTTGGACGAGCCTTTCGTCAACCTGGATTTGGAAGGCGTGCGATCCGTGCTTAAGATCGCGAAAGATATGGCCGAAAGAGGCGTCGCGGTGCTCGTCGTCACCCACGAAATCGAAAAGGTGCTCGGCCTGGCCTCCGACTTCTCGATAATGGACGGCGGGCGGATAGTCCTGTCCGGCGAGCCGAGGGCGATCCTCGAGGCAGGCGTCGAATCCTATGGGCTTCGCGATCCCTTTCGATGCCGAAGCGGCATCGAGGAATTGCAGTGGATCGATTAGGACCGGTTGCCTCGCTCGATCCCGCCGCGAGACTCCTGTGTCTCGCCCTCCTGTCTTCGGCCTCCCTGGCCGCCCGTCCCTCCTTCTCGGCGGTCGTCGCCGCTACGGCCGTCCTCTTATTGAAAATGGCGGGTCTGTCCTTCGCGAGGATTCTTCGCGATTCCGCGTTCGTCGCGGTCTTTTTGCTTTTCGCCGCGGCGCTTCGATATTTCGACTTCTCCCTGAGGGGCATCGACCTTCCCGCGGCGGCCGGGTATATCGGGGCATACGGAGCGAGGCTTCTGGCCGCCTTTCTCGCCGGCCGCCTTTTTTATGCCTCGACGAGCCTTTCCGAGCTGCGCGACGCTACGACGAGGATAACGCGGCGCCTCCCCCTGCTTCGCAGAGCGGATATGGGCCTCCCGCTTTCGATGGTCATCGGCTTCGTACCCCTGATCCTGTCCGAATGGTCGGCATCGCTCGAAGCCGCGCGATCGCGGGGGATGCCGCGACGAGCCGGCCTCGCTAAGCAATCTCTGTTCTTGGGGGCTTTTCTGCGAAGACTGATGCTGCGAGCGGTCGCCACCCCGGAAGCCCTCGTGGCTCGGGGTTGGACGAGGGATCGTGGAATCGCGCTCTCGAAATGGAGGAAGAGGGACAGCCTTTCCCTGCTCGCGTGCACGTGCGCACTAGGCGCGGCCCTGCTGCGCATTGTATGAAACAGTAGACTTTATTAGACTTAATTATTTATGAATCATGGAATTCGCTTTACTCACCTTCGGTGGGAGAGGGCTGTGACTACTATCTCGACGATGGCCTGGGGTTTCCACTTTTCGGTGTTGATCACCAAGTCGGCGAGGCTGAGATCGTCATTGTCGATTCCGTAAATGGTCAAATAGCGCTTATGGTCGCTCTCGTCGCGCTCCCGAGTAAAGGCGAGCTTGTCCGAAAGCCTGGCCCCTTCGCGTTCGTGGATGCGGGATGCGCGAACTTCGAGACTTCCCGCCAAGAATACCCGCAAGTCGGCGTCGGGGAGGAGCCACATCGCCAAACGGGAACCGATGACGCAATCGCCCTCGTGGGCGAGCTCGACCTGCTTCGCGTCCAGCGCCCTGTCGTAGGAATAGTCGGGTTCCGCGTTGGCGAGCCGCAACATCTCTTCGAAGGAAACGCCCTTGTCCTCCGCCATCCTGCGGAAGGTATAGTTGATCAGCTTGACGCCCAAGCGATCCGAGAGGAGCCTGCTCACCGTCGAATTGCCACAGCCGCTTTTCCCCGATATCGCTACGATGCGCGCAGCCATCTGCTCTCCTTCATTCTATATTCCGCAGTTGTTCCCTGACGTTCTCCAGGGCGTCTTTCAGCTCTACCACCGCCCGGCTTACGGCGAGCAGCATGCTCTTCGAGCCGATCGTATTGACTTCGCGGTTCATTTCCTGACAAAGGAAATCGAGCTTCTTTCCGGGAGAGGACTCGCTATCCATTATATGGGCGAAAGACTCGATATGCGCGGCGAGCCGCGAAAGTTCCTCGTTTATCGTATATTTCATCAGCGAGGCGGCGATCTCCGAAAGCACCCTCCCCTCGTCGATCGCGTCTCCCATTACCTCCCTGAATTTGGAGCCGAGCTGGGCACGGATCGTCCTGTCGATCTCGGGGACGAGCTCCCTGACGAGGCCGACCGAGCTCGAAACCCGCGCCAGCTGGGCCTCGATGTCGCGGCGCGTGGCGTCGCCTTCCTTTCGGCGGGCGGACTCGTAATCCGCGAAGCAGGCCTCCAGTTCCGGTTGGACCCTGGCCCAGAGCGCCTCGTCGTCCACCTCGCGATCGAGGGAGACGACTCCGTCGAAGCCGATTACGGCTTCGAGGCTCAGGGGTTCTTCGATACCGCAGGCCTCGGATATTCGGGCTAGGACCGATGCGACCGCCTTGGCGGCCGCGATGTCCGAGCTCGCCTCCACGGGGGCGTCGAATTCCCTGACGCGCAAGACCGTCTCGATCTTCCCGTGCGCGATCCGACCCGAAAGGTAGGATCGGAATCGGGGCTCGAGCCTGGAAAGGTAAGGAGGAAGGGATATCGCGAGATCTAGGTAGCGATTGTTGTAGGATTTGATCTCGAGGCTCGCCCTGAAGCCCGTCTGCGCTATCTCCCGGTGCGCGAAGCCCGTCATGCTCTTGATCATCCTTCCGCGGCTCCTTTCCCGAAACGCGAGAACAGGGCCTCGCCGAGCCTCCAATTGTCGCCGGCGCCCATCGTCAGGAAGAGGTCTCCCGGCCTTAAGGCGGCGGCGACGTCGTCGAGGCCCTCCAGGACTCCCTCGAAGAAATAGGCCGGTCGGGAGGGGAGCCTCGCCTCTATAGCCTCGAAAAGCTTTCGGCCGCTGACGGCGGGATCGGGAAGCTCGCGCGCCGATGCGTATATGCCGTGGAGGACGACGACCTCGGCTTCGTCGAGGCTGGCCGCGAAATCCTCGAAAAGCGCCTTCGTCCTGGAATAGGTATGGGACATGAAATCCACGACCAGGCGCCTATTCGGCCAGAATTCCCTGATACCGCGGATGGTTTCGCGGATCGCCGTGGGATGGTGGCCATAGTCGTCCATGAAAAGGATTCCGCCGGCCTCCCCGAGGATCTCGGAGCGGCGCTTGGAGCCGGAGAAGCGGGCCAAAGCGTCTCGAAGGGCCGATAGATCCTCGGGGCTCGGTCCGGAAGCGAGGGACCCGCGCGCTCGCCTTTCGCTTGCGAGGATCGATAGGGCGAGGGCGAGCGCCGCCGAGGCGTCGAGGGCGATATGCCGACCGGGCACTCGAAGGCCGAATTCGAGATCGAAGCCCGCGAGGCGGAATCGGGCCTCCCCCTTGTCGCTCCCGTAGCCGATGAGGCGAAAGTCCCCATCGGCGGTCGTTCCGTAGGGCGTCAACTCGAGGTCCGGGCGCTCCGACGCGATATCGCGCGCGGCTGCGGAGGCCCCCGGGTCGTCGGCGCAGTAAATGAGCTCGCCGCCCGAGGGCAGGAGGCGAAGATAATCGAGGAACGCCGCGAATATGTCCGCAAAGGTCGGGAAGCAGTCCTGATGATCGCTCTCGATGCTCGTGAGCACGATCCGCGAGGGCCTGAAGTGGAGGAAATGACGCCTGTATTCGCAGGTTTCGGCGATGAAATATCGCTCACCCAGAATCAAGGTCGAGCGGCCGGAGAAGCCGGAGACGGCCGAGCCGGCCAGGACCGTGGCCGGCAGCCTGAGAGCCGAGACGAGGCAGCCGGCGAGGGCCGTCGTCGTCGTCTTGCCGTGCACGCCGGCTATGCCGGAAGAGTCCGAGCGTCTCGAGATCGAGCCCAAGGCTTCGGGGTAGCTCATGATCGGAAGCCCTCTGCGCGCGGCCTCGAGAAGCTCCGGATTGCCGTCGCGGACATAGGCCGCTGAATGGACGACGAGGCGCGTCTCCGCCGGAACGTGGCCGGCCTCGAATCCCCGGCTGACGACCACTCCGAGCGACTTCAGTATGGCGTCGGTATAGAAAACGTCGGGAACGTCGCTTCCGGAAAGCCTGGCTCCGCGCGCGGAGAATATCTCGGCCAGGGCCGCCATTCCCGTGCCCTTGGCGCCGACCATGTGGATGGGAAGGCCTTCGAGCGATTCGGGGAGACTCGGGTCGTCGGACATGGAGGCATTTTAGCGGTAAGGCGAGCCGAAGGCAAGCTTGACCCCTCCCCGGAAGGAAGGGTCAGGACCGCAGCTCGAGGCCTATCGATACCCTTCGCGCGGAAGCGGGAGGGATATCCAAGTCCCAGCCGAGGATGATGTCGCAGCCTTGATAGGGGGAGGCCGCGGGGCTCGATGCCGCGTCCGGGACGATGGGCTTGTGCACGAGGGCGAAGGGGAGATCCGATCGGATCTCTATCTTTTCGTCCTTGGCCAGGTTGGCGAGCCTGAATCCGTTCAGGTCGGGCTCGAGGCACCTGCGCCCGGTCTCGAGCCTGATTTCCTCCCGGGCTCGGAGGCCCATGAGCTCCACCGATTCGGCGCTGAATCCGGCGGCGAGATTGAACTCCACCCCGATCCGCAGGGATAGGGGCGACGTCTCCCGGTTCGATATCTCGTAGTCGACGGATAGGCCAGCCCTTCGGAAAGAATACAGCTTCCCGACGGAGAAGACGCGTTTCCTGCCGCCGATATCGGCCTCGCCCTCGCGAAAGAGCGAGGCGACGCTCGCGGGTCGCTCGGCATCGACGAGGGCATAGCGCGCGTCCGCGAGATTTCCCCTATCTTCTCCGAAGGAGCCTTTCTCGAAAAAATGATCGCGAAAGCAAAGCCTGCGAGGCCCCTGCACGCGAAGGTCCATGACGTTTACGTAGTTCGTCCTCGTCTTGAAGGAATCCAGCTCGGATAGGCAGGCTCCGCGAAGTTGGACATAGGCGTTCAGGTCGGCGCCCTGGTACATGATCTCCTTCGCGCCATTGAAGTCGATATCGGCCGAGATGATCCCCGGGGAAAATGAGCCGCGCTGTCTGGTGATCTTCTCCGCCTCTATCAATGCGGCATAGGCCGCCGCCCTGACCGGCAGCCTGGCTATGCCGCCCTCGGGCGCGGGCCAATAGGCGCCTCCGCATTGCGCCTTCCAGAGCTCTTCCTGGGCGGTCTTCTTTCGCGATTTATCGCCCCGGAGCTGGCTCACCAGGATCCGGACATAATGCATCTTGGCATAGAGCGCGAGGCTCTCCTCGTGCCGCAGGAGGAGGCGGCGCGGGCTTCCGATGGCCGCGGAGGGATAATCCTCCGGCCGGGCGGAGTCGATCTTGAGCTGGGCCTTCCTCGAGCGGAGGCCCGAATCCGGAGACTCGAGCGGCAGGCTCCGTTCCATGAGGAGGGCAGAGGCGCAACTGGGGAAGTAGGCCCTGGCGAAATCGCGCGCGCCCTTGAGGAGGCGCGAGGGCGTCGTAGTCTCGAACCTGGGCGCCTCGCGCTGCAGGGCGGCGAAGCTGCGCTCGAAGAAGACGTCCGGCGACTCGAGCTTCGAGGCGGCCCACAAGGCTCGAGCCGACTCGCCCGGAAAAAGGAGGGAATAGAGCGGCCGATCGCCCAGTCTGGACGCGAGGGAGGACAGAGCCTCGACGATCGGCATGGGATGAGGAAAGCTCTCCATCGCGTCGTAGGCGGGGAAGACCAGGAGGCTCCTGCCCTGGTCCTCGGTCATCACGGCGCTTCCGAGGCCCTCGGCGTCCGCTCCCGCTATGCGAAAGTGCCTTTCGGTGAGGAAAGTATAATCGAATCCGCAGGATTGCAGGGTCGACGGAAGGCTGGGCTCCCACGCGTAATCGGGCAGCCAGCAACCCCTCGGGCGCTTGCCGAAGGATCGGCGGATGTAGGTCGTCAGCAGCTCGATCTGCCCGAGGCGATCGGGACCGGGGATGAGCGGGAGTATCGGAGCGTAGAACCCGCCGCCGAGGAGCTCGACCTGTTTGCGGAGGACCATTTCCTCGAGTAGCATGATGAACTCGGGGTGGCGGGATTCCAGCCAATGGAGGACGGTTCCCGAATAATGGAGCACCGCGGCCAGGTCGGGAAAGCGATAGAGGACCGACAGGAGGGGACGCCAGCAGACCTGGTAGGTCTCCTCGAACGACTGCTCTTCCGTCCCTTCGGGCAAGAGATTATATGCGCCGATTATGACACTGCTACTTTGCATTTATCGATTGTCCTCGGGGTCGCGTAGCTCAGTATATACTAGGGCCTGGTCGCGGGCAAAGGGTGGCGGCGTTTTTTTTCGGCTCCCGCCTGGGCGATGGCCCCCGTAGGGCATCGTTCCGAGATCTCCTGCCATCTGCCGCCGATCGAATCGGGATTTTCCCGCGCGAGCTTGCCCTCGAGCGAGAATTCCGAGCGTCCCGAGCGCCTTGCGCATTCGCCGCATGCCGTGCAGGCGGCCGCGCAATCCGCCGATCTCCACTCGGGCCCGCGCTTCGACGAGCAGGCGACATACCAGGATTGGCTTCGCGGGAGCATGGAGATGACGCCCTTCGGGCAAACCCTCTCGCATTCGCCGCAACCTGTGCATAGGGACGGATCCACGACGGCGAGGCCGGATGCAATGCTGATCGCGCCGATGGGACAGGCCTCCGCGCAGGTACCGAAGCCGACGCAACCCTCCTTGCAGCGCTTCGGCCCGCCGTACAGCTCGACCGCGGTTCGGCAGTCGCGGCGCCCGTCATAGGGGAATTCCTCCACGGCGACGCCTCGGCGGCCGCCGCAGCGGACGACCGCGCGGAGAGAGAGCCCGCGCCTATCGCCGGGCCGCTCCTCGAGGGAGGAACGGAGCCGAGTCTCCAGCCGCTCCCCTCCCGGCAGGCAGAGCGCCGGGTCGGCGCCCTCGAGGTCGACGGCCGCGGCATAGGCGCGGCAATCGGAGCGCCCGCAAAGACCGCAGTCGAAGCCGGGAAGCATCGCCTCGAGCCTCAGGGTACCCGGCGCGGCCTTCCGTCGCCTCCGCCAAGCCGAGGATAGGAAGGATGCCCCGAAGGAGAATGCCGCCGCGGTCACGAGGACGATGGCCAGCTTGAGCCACATCATGCGGCTAGCCCGTCAATCCCTTCACGAAGGCCGAGTCCATCCCCATGAAGGCCAGAGCCATGAGCCCGGCGGAGATGAGCATGGCCGGCGCGCCCTTGAAAGGCTCGGGCAGGTCGCTGAGCTCCAACCTCTCTCGGATGGATTCCAGGAGCAAGGATACCAACCAATATCCGAGGCCGGCCGCCGAGCTGGCTATCAGGGCTTCCGGCAAGGCATATCCGCCGCGCGAGGCGATGAGGGCCAGGCCGAAGACGAGGCTGCCCACGACGAGATCGTCCGCGTCCTCGCCGACGCGCGAGAGCAGGGCCTTCCCGGACGACGAAGCCGCGCGGGAAAGGAATTTGAGCGCCGGTACCGCGAAGAGGGCGAAGAAGAGCACATCGAGGGAGCTCAAGCCCAATGGAAACAGGACGAGGCTGTGGACGACCCATAGGAATAAGGCGGCGAGCGCGTTGACCACGGTGAGGGCGATGGCCGAAGGAAGAGAGCCGAGCCGACCGCGGTCGCGATTCGGGATCGAGCCGAGGCCATAGGTAAGGAGGGCATTCGAGGCGAATACCGACGTGACGACGATGCCGATGTAGCTCATGGCGATTTCCTTCCGCCCGCGCCGACGATGGCCCTATAGGCTGCGACGACGAAGCCGAGGAATATGAAGCCTCCGGCGGGGGAAACGAGAATGCCGAGGGGCGCGGCATCGGCGAAGACGAGGCGCGCCGGGGACAGGCCCGGTACCGGCAGCGTCAAAGTCCCGAGGCCGATGAGCTCGCGCGCCGAGCCCACGAGGGTCGCCGTAAGGAGGAACAGGAGCGCCTCCAACGTTATAGCCCCGAGCCGGGACTGGCCGTCGGGCCCGAAGCGTCCCAGGGAAGAGGCGGAACGCCGCAGCGCGGAGAGGCTGAGGCCGCTCACGGCGAGGAGGGGCAGGTATACCCAGAGCCCGGCCGCTATCGCCGGCGAATACAGGAGGACGCAGAATGCGTAGACCAAGGCCAGCGACGCGGATAGGGCGAGCAGGGCTGGAGCCTGAAGCCTATCGGCGACGACCGACCTCAGGGGCGGGGCGACCGCGCCCAGGACGATGGCGCAGAAGGCCGACCCGAGTCCGTAGGCCGCCGCCTCCGCCAGATTCCTGGAGACCGCTATCAGGGGACAGATGCCCACCAACCCCGCGAGTACCGGATTGGGTATGAATCCTTCCCTTCTTTCGCTCATGTCTTGGCCCCCGAGGAGTTTTTCGCGAGTTCCCGCACGGTTTCTGAGGCTCGGGCCAGCGTCTCGTCCGCGCCGGGGAACTGGTCGACGAG
>Ga0181529_10001975_pt1 | contig 25317 bp, 25 predicted proteins | sample PEATcosm2014_Bin_36_FD_119763 | JGI IMG/M metagenome (GOLD analysis project Ga0181529, IMG submission 119763) | Peatland microbial communities from MTU Mesocosm Facility, Houghton, MI, USA - PEATcosm2014_Bin10_30_metaG | ecosystem: Environmental > Terrestrial > Soil > Wetlands > Peat | place... | reverse complement strand
GAGGCTGATGGTATCGGAAAATTCCACGAGCACGTCCACATCGCTGCCGCTATGGGTGTCACCCCTCACGTACGAGCCAAAGAGCCCGATCCTTTTAACCTTGTACCGGTCGCGGAGGATCTCCTTGTTGGCGCGGAGAATTTTTTTGATGGCAGCGATTTTTTTCATGGATGATCGTGGCAATCCGTTTCAGTGAGAATGGTATGCCGGTCGGGTTATTAATGCATCGGCACAGGGGTGGGATATTCAAAGCCGGGTTTTGGGATCTTTTTGGGGGAGGACGCTCAAACGGGGTTGCCGCCCCGTGCCGCGTGGGCTTACCCCGGATTATACGGTAAAATGATATGGGTGGTGAGGGGAGAACAACCACATGCAAAAAAAATCTCTATTTTTTCGTAGGTAACGTTATCCATTGTTTAAACTCATCCGGCAATAACCGGATAAGCTCTTCACCAGTAATTGAATAAAGATCATAGGTAAGCTCAAACTGCTGCAATACATCAACAAATCGTCTGAGTGTTCCCGGTTTATGTTCCTGAGCGGAGGAGCCACGTTTCGGGCGCTTTTTTGCCGGATCCCAGTACAGAATTTTCGCAGCTTCGATAATTCCTTTGTTTGTTCCGATTTCCTGACGTCCCATTAACTGTGCGAGAAAATCTCCCGTCTCATTTACAGGGTTGTAAAGAAGAATAATCGAGTTGGTACGATGAAGATCATAAATCATAACCGGGCCGGCTAAAAGATGGCGGAAGATTCTGTCCCATTCATCACCGTTCAGAATATATCGTGACGCTGCTCCGATTTTTCTTACCCCTTGTGTATCTGCCGGACAGAGGACATCGAAATAGAATGCGGCAAGCCAGGTCCACATGCCGACACTTCTGTATTTTTTATCGGGAGAAATTCCGGAGACTTTTTCGTGAAGATATTCTGCAATTTCAAATTTTGTCAAAAAATTATGGGGCTCAATCTCTATTTTATTGGGAAGGAGTCTGGTATATGTTTCGTCCGATAGCAATTCCGGAAGCAAGGTTTCCGACTCACCGGTCTCGTTCATGGATTGGAGGAAATACTTGAATCTTTCAATTCCCGCCTCATTAAATTCCCGCACTCTGACCATTCAGGCACCCCCCATCTCGGATTCAAATTTATTCTTAATGCTATATTTCCGGCAGAAAGCCGGTATAGCCTCATCATCGATCCATTTCTGGAAAAAATCACGGTTCAAAGAATGCTCCTGATTCCCGAATTCATCTGTTTCGGTAATCTTCGACACATCCGGCAGATCCTCAACAAATTTAAGCCAGAGATTCTGCCATAAATCCGGATCATCCGATTCGAAATCGTCATCCATTAACAGGATCTGGAGCAGTATTTCATGAAGAACTGACGGATAGACAAGGCTGAAAAAAAGATCATCTGTTTTTACAATTTCCGTTATACTCATCACTTCGATCTTCTGGTTTACAATAAGAACAGGTCCGGTGTTCCTGAAATCCAGTTTCCATATCTCCGGTCCAAGATCGTCGTATGTTACCGGCAGCAGCATTATCCGTCTGGCGTCCTCGGGGCTTTCTCCTGCAGAGGTCAGGCGGTCTGCAACTGCGAGGATTTTTCCGTGTTGTGCCAGTGGATCAACCAGTTTGACCCGGAACAGTATTGCATCGGTGCTGTGAATGTCATAGAGATGGCGGTCCTCCGGAAGCAAAGGCCGTTTTAGGGTTCCACATCTGAACCTCATGAAAGACGAACGGTCATATGCTTCAACATAAAGTTCCGGATCATCCGGAAAACCGCTGGTATCGACATCGAGTTTTAATTCAAAATAAGGATACGGTGTTTTATCCTTCACCAGACGGATGCTGATATCTTTCCGTTCAATCTTTTTTCGCCCGGTATAGTTGAATTTACGGATCATGCCGGCACCTCTGCATGAGATGACCTGATGATCAGATCCCTTTGTTCATCAAATCCTGTGACCGCCAGATCAAAGGCCTGATCTGTAACGTCGAATATGAGGGTGTTTTCTGAAGCCCGGATCAGAGTGTATCCCGAACCACTGATTTCAATGGGTTTCTTTCCAAGATCAAAGTCCGGCGACCTGTATTTCAGAATGGCATTCCCTTTTCTCACAGCATAAGCAAACTTCACTTCAACCGAAGAGATTTTCTTTGATGAATCCGGATTGTGATAAATCCGTACGCCTCCAGATATTTTCGTGACAAAGACCGGTTTTGCCCTGCCTTCAACTTCGATAACCGGAATTTTTCCCTGCTGGTCTCCTTTTTTCTCTTTGTCGGGCGCCTTCCGTGGCTTTTCCTCTGGAGTCTGAAACTCGGGAATATCGACATAAAAAATTTCCCCGAGTAGTTCTTTGTCAACACCTTCGGCAGGCTTCATAAGTCGGCGGATAATTTCCCTGAGGCTGGCCTTCACGAAATTAAGGGTACTGGGACCATGGTGATATCGCTCCCTGAATTTTGATGAATCTTTCTGCCACTCGGTATGAGCGGGGTTTTCAGCATCCCCAATCAGGGTGGTCAGATCGCCCTCATCAATGACAACCATCCCACGGATTCCCTTGTCTTTGAATGAGGAGATCCCGCTGATTGTAATACCTTCACGGATGAAATAATTTTCAGCTCCCTGAAGTTTTCCATCACGCTGGACAAATGCCTTGAACCACGATATCCGGCTCTGGTGACCTTTTCGTTCAACTTTAACCGGGATTCTGAAACCGATCACAATACCCTGATCAAAATTTTTTCTGAGTTCCTGAAGTGATATATCCGAGAATAACTGGTCGTCCCACGTGGGGGCGGCAGTGATATTTTCCGGTACGTTGAGAGTGACATATTCCTCTGTCTTCATCTCAATTGCCTGTTTTGCAAAATTAAACAATTTTAACAGGTTGACATCTTCAGCATCGCCATTAAATTCAGATGTGAGGAATGCACCATTGGTTATCAGTGTGAGTATAGATTCCCTGTTAAGTGAAATACAGGAATCGTTTTCGTGTATTGTGACTGAAAGTGTCCCTGCCATGATCGGATAAAAAAACTGCTTGATCATACCTGATTTCAGGGATTCTGCAGTGATGTCCTGATACGGGAAAGGAACAACGATTGATAAACCCGGTTCAGTTGTTCTTTTCAGATGAAATGCCTGGGTGAATTTCTCAATGGTTGATTTATCTTCAAGAGGTATTGGGAAAAACTGCTCTCCCAGCGAATCTCTGAATCTTCCAAATCCCCCGTATGGCATGTACGGTTGATTTTCTATATTATGGATCTTCAGCACGGACTGCCCCAGCAGAAGAGGACGATGATCACTTTCCCGAATGGTCAGACCGAAGAAAGTATTGATTTTTGATACTGCGCTGAATACGGTTTTCCCAAGACCCCAGCGACCGCGTTCTTTCCCTGATTTCCCGGACCTTCCATAATTTCTCCAGAAATAAAAAAAGTTCTCTCCGGTGGTGCCTTCTTCAGGAATGTCTGCCCGATGGGGGTCTCCTTCGAGTCCGGTGGTATTGAAATCCTCAATTACCAGAAAATCCAAAGGAGCATCCGGTGCAGGTCTGTTACTGATCCCATTATTTGGCGCTTTCAGGTGATTATCCAGATCCGTGAAAAAAAACTGATAGTTTTCATCCCCGGCGAATCTGATATTCCGGAAAATAGAGATATCAACCCTTACGGAATCATTACCCGCAGATTTCGCGTCAAGTGAGTTCTGAATGGTTTCCCTGAGGAGGGCATGTGAAAATCCCCCGACATATCCGGTTTTGAAAAACTCATCCTGAAAAGGATCAACACCCATGTCATCTTTTGTTTTTGGCTTGAATTTCCACCCGGGTTCCATTTCCCGAACAGTTTCCATGGGTTGCATTCTATTTTTTCACAGGATATATATTCCGAATTGATCTGGTCCTACACACCTGGATTATTAATAGTTCCGGAATCAAATACTATCCTGAAAATCCGAATGGAATCCAAATTTTTTACAGTCGATCTGTTTGCGGGATGCGGAGGGATAAGCGAGGGCTTTCATCAGGCCGGATTTAGCACGGTCGCTCAGATTGAAATGCATCCCCCGGCCTGTGAAACACTTCGGACCCGTCAGATTTTTTATGAGCTCGTCAAGAAGCAAAGAGCCGATCTATATGAAAGATATGTGCGTGATGAAATCACCCGCGAGAATATTTTTTCTGAATTTGATGATATCAGGGAAGCTGTATCCCACCGGGTTATACAAGAAACGCTTAGTGAAGAGTCCATTCAATCGGTAATTGGAAAAATCCGTGACAGTATGAAGTTTCACGGGGCAGAAAATATTAATGTTTTTCTCGGTGGGCCGCCATGCCAGCCTTATTCTATAATTAACAGGGCAAGAATTCTGAAAAACGGAGACCCACTTAACAGAAATTATCTTTATGAGCATTATCTTACACTGATGCGTGAATTCCGACCGGATGTGTTTATTTATGAAAACGTTCCCGGTCTTTTCTCTGTCAGAGACCGGGGTCAAAAAATTTTTGAAAAATTACTAGATGATTTCAAGGATCTGGATCCGGCATATGAAATAATCCCGCCATTGCATCTTGTATCGAAGGATCCCCACAGTTATATCCTCAATAGTGCAAATTTCGGAGTACCCCAGACCCGGAAAAGGCTGATTCTTATTGGATACCGTCAGGATCTGGAACAGAAAAATGAAAAAATCAGGGATGTTTTTGAAAAACTTAGACAGACACGGATAAATCCCGAGGAATATCTGACCGTAAAGGATGCTGTCAGTGATCTTCCTCATGTGAAACCTGGTACTGGAGATGACAAATTTTTCGGACAATATCCAGAGAAAACAGAGATCAGCAAGTATCAGAAAAAAATGAGAATGTCATCACCTGGTATCCTCAATCATCGGGCGAGAAACCATATGCCCAGCGATCTCGACAGGTACAGATTTTTTATTCAGTACTGGAGAGATAATAAAAAACCCGCAACCCTGCGGGATCTTGTTAAACAGTGGCCGGCATTTTCTCCCGATCATAAAAATCTTGATGAATTTGTGGACAGGTTCAAGGTCCAGTGGTGGACAAAGCCGGCATCGACAATCACTGCCCACATCTCCAAGGATGGTCACTATTTTATCCATCCGAGTATCAGACAATGCCGCTCCTTCACGGTCCGGGAGGCTGCCCGCTGCCAGTCATTCCCGGATAATTTTTTCTTCGAAGGACCGAGAACCGAGCAGTTCCGGCAGGTCGGGAATGCAGTGCCACCCTTACTGGCCCGGGCAATAGGGAAAGAAGTCAGAAACGAGCTGGAAAAGGTTTACTCCTGATTTAGTTTTCACGGACTTTCTCAATCAGTTCTGATATCTCTTTCACAATTGCGTCAGGATTTTTTCTGACATCATGCTCCCAGAATCGCAAAACCGTCCATCCCTCTTCCATCAACTGTTTATTGACTTTTTTATCCCGTTCGACATTGGATAGGATCTTTTTCATCCAGAATTCTTTTCGGGTTTCCGGCTCCTGAAAACAGACCGGACACTTATGCCAGAAACAACCATCAATGAAAATTGAGATTTTCTTTTTTGTGAATACGATATCGGGTTTGCCTGGTAGAATATAGTGGATACGGTAGCCCCGAATACCCTGTGACCAGAGCAGTTTTCTGAGTTTTATTTCCGGCCCCGTGTTTTTTCCACGAATACGGGACATATTGTATTTACGTTGAGCCGGTGTGAGAACATCTGTCATAAAATACGCCCCGGTGTAGTAGAAGGGGGTTTTTGGATTAAAAAGGTAATCACTAAATACCAATCAAGGGATAGTCATGTTTAATCAATAGTAAAAGATGACCGTCGCAAAAGGACTTTGATATGGAGAACGAACTAACAGGTTTCCGGGTTGATTTGCGTTTACTCCTCGAATTGGGAGAACGACTAATCTCAAGAGATGAAATCGCTGTTGTGGAACTTGTAAAAAATGCGTATGATGCAGATGCAAATTCCGTTAAAGTCGAAATCGAAAGTGCAAATATTGAAATTTCCGATGATGGGGAGGGAATGGATAAATCGGATATTGTTGAGGGTTGGTTAACTATTGGAAGTTCTTTCAAAAAACAGCATGTTACTACCAAAAAGGGAAGACGTGTTTTAGGGGAGAAAGGACTTGGGAGACTGGCAATTCTCCGGTTAGGCAGGAAAATTACTATTTTTACACAGAAAAAAGGGCAACCTTGTTTTAAAATTATTATCGATTGGACGGATCTACGAAATAAATTAGTTCATTCAAAAAATTATACGGCCCTTGCCGATTTTGATTTACAAATAATTCAAATTACAGATAATGTCTTCCCAGAAAATCACGGTACAAAAATACTCATAGAAAAATTGAACAAACCTTGGGATAAAAAAGCGATTGATCATCTGACTACATTTTTATCAAGGCTATTAGAAGAACACGATAGAGGGATGATCGAAGAGGAAAAAAAATTTAAAATCACGTATATCGCAAATGATAATTTAATTCCGCTTCGTCCTCCGGAAATATTGTTTAACCCCCATTATTATCTCGATATCAGCATTGATAATACAGGTAAATACTCGGGATCTTTAAGCTGGAAGATCGAAAAAGATCAAGGTTCTGAAATTGTTGAAGGTCGTATCCCTCATGCAAAAAAAGTGAGAGGTGAAACGGAAATATTCTGGGAAAGTGACCCGGAGATGGGATCAGGACCGTTTTCATTTAAGTTATACGCTTGGGATTTAGATGCAAGAGAAATCAAAGGATCAAAGGACGCTCTTAAATTGTGGTCCGGAGTCTCTCTGGTAAAAGATTCAATTCGTGTTATTCAACCGGATTCAGATTGGTTAGGATTGGATCTTCGAAGAGTCCAGAATCCAACTACCCGATTAAGTTCCAACCAAGTAATAGGTTCTGTGTTTACTAAATCTGAAGATAACCCCGGTTTAATCGACAAGACTGATCGAGAGGGGTTGCTCGATAGCGATTCTTTCAGATTACTAAAAAAAGCAATTTTTACTTTTTTTGATATTGTCGAGAAAAAAAGATACAAATTACGTCGTTCAAAAACACTTTCAAAAGGATTTGTTTTCACGAGTCTGGATACACAGCCATTAAAATTAATGACCAAAGACCTTCCCAAAGAGAGACAGGAAGAGTTTGAAGAATATATCGATAATCTGGATTCATATCGTGCGTATGTTGAAGAGTGGGCACTCGGAAGAGATCGAATGGCGACTATGGGATTACTTGGAGCGAGGTTGATTCATGAAACCAGAAATGCCCTCGTGAACATTACCGATAGTTATCCTTTAATTAGAAATTCTCTTTCAGAAATCCCGCCGAATATCCGAGATGCAGTTGAAAGAATGGTCAGATCCGGCGAATCAATCAAACGAACGTTCAATGAATTAAATCCATTCCTGAAATTCCGGCAGAAAAGAGCTCTCGAAGATATCCACTTTAAAGCGGTTGTCTCGTCCCTTGAATATTTATTCAAACCCGATATAAACCGAAACAAAATCCAGATACAAAACAAAATAGATGATAAAATAATTTATAGGTCCAACAGGACGGATAGTTTTGTAATTTTCGCAAATTTGCTTGATAATTCAATATATTGGATAGAACAAAATGAATCGAAAATGCGGCTAATTGAATTTCGAGCAACATTAAATAAAGACAATCTTGTTATTCAGATTGCAGATAGTGGACCTGGAATTGACTCCGAAGAATATGATTTAATTTTTGAAACTGGGTGGTCTAAAAAATTTGAAGGAACAGGACTTGGTTTATCTATTGTCAAAGATATTGTTGAATCCTATAATGGAAAAATCCGTGTAGATAGAGACAATGACTTACATGGAGCACTTTTTGAAATTACTTTACCTTTCAAGAAGGGATCGTCATGACACGACTTAACGTAGATATTATTGATGACGAACCCGATGCCATCGCCCTTAGTACTGATATGACTAATACGATTATTTCTGAATTAAACACCAATTTTCGAACTCAAGGAGTAACCGTTGAACCTAGGATCACCCCTTTTTCCACGGTAAACGATTACAAAGCAGGTCTCGGTGAAAGATCTCCGGATGTTATTATTGTAGATCTTGCATTTGGAACCGCTTTTGATAAAAGTGGTTGGACAATTATTAATGAAATAACAAAACGTGAGATTATCCCGGTTGTGGTCTTTTCTGCACATGCTGATGATCCCCTTCCTGGAGATGAGATATACAAAAATCTGTTAATTATCCGACAAAAAAAAGGAGAGGGGAATTACAAAGAAATATTAAAAAATGTAATCGAGTTAAAACTGAATTTTATTCTTGAAAAAGAGCGAGTAATAAATGAATTTGGTCATATATCATTAGAGACTTGTAAAAAACTGATCAATGAAACGGAAATTCAAAGAGTAGATAAAAATATTTTATCTTTTTTGGCATTGACACGACTTACCTCTCTCTTACTTAATGTACCCCCAAAAGATGGTTCAAAATTTCCTCCAGAATCAATATTCATCTACCCCCCGTTAATTCACAAAAATGTTTCAAAAAATTGTGTTATGTTAGGAGACATTCTGCAATGCCATGAAGAAACTGATCTAAAAGGGCTTTGGTTTGTTTGCACCCCATCTTGTGATCTCGTATTCAATGATGATCGAACTTATAAAGTGAAAGATATATTATTACTCCCCTGCTATCATAACCCATCAGAAATCCGTTCTTTCATAGGTAAACCAACTGCATCAATAAAAGATTCAATTAGGACCAACTTGAAAAATAAGACTTCTAAAATTTTGAAATGCCCACTAAACATTTTTTCCAGCCCTTATTTATTGTTTTATTTTAAAGAGTACCGAACAGTCCCATACGAGACGATTAAGTCAGCGCTCGAAAACCACTCTTGGGAAAAAATTGCTTCAATTGCTACGCCCTACGCAGAGAGTTTGCAAAATTTATTCATTCATGATTTTTCAAGAATTGGGACTCCAGATACGACATCGGATGCAGAAGAACAAACTTGGGTTACAGACTTTTTAGGATAAAAAATTGTTTTTTGGAACATTCAAAACTATTAAGATTAATCTAATCTCCCTCCCGTTCAATCCCGTCAGGAATACCCCCTCTTCCCCGGTACAACCCCCCGCACCCCGCCTTTTGGATCCGGCACATCCCCGGCATACCGGGGGATCACATGGCAGTGGCAGTGCATCACGGTCTGCCCGCCCGCTTCGCCCACGGCAAACCCGATGTTGTAGCCGTCCGTCCGGAACGTTTCTTCGATTATCTTTTTGCACTCACCGATGAGTTCAACGATTGCGCGTTTCTCATCATTCGTCATCGAAAAGAAATCCGATGTATGCCGGAACGGGATCACGAGCAGGTGGCCTTTGCTGACCGGGTATTTGTCCCACCGGGCATAACAGAGATCATTTCTCACAACGATCTCATCAGCCGGAGGATTGCAGAACGGGCAGTTCAGAGGTTCCATGCGTCGAACCCCCGGACCTCGATAAGGTAATGACATTTCTCTTTGAGTTTCTGGATGGCCGTCTCCTGCCAGTCGGATCCTGATGCAATGGTTCCTGTCAGGGAAATCTGCATCTCCCGGTTAAATTTCAGGGAATACGATTCCTGCATGAGACTCCAGTATTTCCTGATGACAGGTTTTTGTTTTTCAATAAATTCCGGTGAGGGAATTTTGTCCTTCTTATCCAGATTCACCTGTTTCATTGCCGGAAGCAGATTCCACAGGTCATTATTTTTCCAAATCGAGAAGGGTATGAGATGATCGATGTGCAGGGATTCCCGGCTCTTTATCGGCCTGCCGGACCAGATACATTCGAGGACCTTTTGATCCTTGAGGGTTTTTTCGTAGAACGATCGTGCAGGTTCAACATCGCGCTCTGTAACCGGAAATGTCCGGAGTTTTTCAAGAGCCCCGGACAGGCTGATAGAACCGTTGCCTGCCGACCGGGTAAACTCTGCCCATTGGAAAAGAACGGCATCCTCACCAGCAATAAAGGAGCCGAGAATCTCAAAGATCATGTCATACGATTTGGGCAGGGAATAGGTTCCCATATTCCGGATCAGGTACTCGCGATCCACCGGGAATTTCCCTGAAGGTATCGCAAATTCCCTGTCAAAATTGAACACTGAATAGTATTTGCCCTCTGCTGAGTGCCCGAGATGTTTCATGGGATACCGGGTTATGGTCGTACGGATTTCCCGGACAAGTGAGCGAAACGCTGGAATTATGGCGGGAGGGATTGATCCCTTCATGTAGTCCCGGTAAAACTCTGAAAATTTTCCGTTTCCCGAATAATATTCCGTGATCTTCCGGAATGTTCTGCGGAAGGAGATCTGTTTTGCAGCCTCTTCATTCTCGCGGGGTTTCTGCGGGATATCATCCTCAATGAATGGGTAATAATAGAGCAGCCATTTCTCAATGAGCAGTCCCAGCGGGAGTTCGATCCTGTCGCCGTTCTCCCGTTTAAGATGCTGGTATTCCTGGGAGATCTCCACTGCGCCACGGAGAAGAGCATATTTGTACGTGGTGTCCTTGCTGTCCCGCTCAATAATCGTGTTGATCGTTTTGAAATCTAATAGATCAAACGATTCCATAGTAAACAGACATCGGTCAAGGGTCATCGTTCTTTCGAGGTACTCTGACCTCCGGGGCTAGCCCACGCGGCAAGGGGCGGAGCCCCTTTTGAGCGTCTTCTAAAAAATCCCCCCGGTCCAAAGACACTTAAGTCTCATACATTCAACATTTCCGGCAACTTTCTCGCCCATGACCTGATCGTATCCCCGTCCTGAAAATCCGCTGGGGAAATGTTTTTGTTTTTTGCAAAACGCATCGCAAAAATGAGTTTTTTCTGACCCGGTGCACCGGTAAACAGGATTGTGGAGACCGGAGTGATTGGGGATAGTGCCTGTTTCACGTTTGTCATCACAACGTCAGGATTCATTCCCTCAGGACCAACAGCAAAAAGAGCAACCGGCATGTGTGAGAGTTGTTCGCTAAAGCGTTTTTTGGTAAAATTCCCAATATCCCCTAAACCTGCAGGTCCGGTAAAAATCGGTACTCCGATAATAATGGCAGAATACGTTTCCAGCGAGATCACGTTTTTCATATCAGCTACATCAACAGTATATTCTGCCAAACGCAGTTCGTTTCCAATCTCCCGGGCAATGTCTGGTGTTGATCCGGGGAGTGAGGCATAGGTAACGAGAATACGATTGCCGTAAAACTCTCCTCCCGTATGAGATTCCCCCGATAAGGGCCCGTTTGCCGTTATATCCCGGGCATTCCAGGAATCCGAAACATACCCCCCATTTCCTGATGTCGACGGCGGGGTCCGGTTTTGACGATTCAATTCCTGCATAAGGTGCGTGTGTACAAAATGCCACTGGCAATAGTCCAAGAACACCGTCCCGGAAAGGAAAACGACGAAGATACCGATATCAAAACCCATGAATGGAAGGATTGTAAAACGAAGCTGTGGAATAATGAGGAATAAAATAACCGCTGCCAATAGTACTTTTAGAACGAACATTTTCCAATTGGCGAAATATCCGGTAATAAAATCCATGAATTAACAAATACTATTCACATTAACCTCCTATAAAGAGGAATCCTGGAGAAATTCTCTGCTCTGAAGGAAACAACTGACGGTACTGTCAGGTTGTCGGCAGATCTCAAACGTTAGCACTCCAAAGAAAAGTGACAACCTGCAAAAGACTTGGGCAGGAACCTCCTTTTGAACAAAATTCATCGTCAACAATGCATTATTTCCAATTACCAGAAAAATCAAGCACACCATTTTTGAGTGCGGCTAACGGTGTAGTATAAATTGGATTTACGCGAAGACGGAGGCTGTAAGTGTTCAACCGAATTAAAAAATAAAAAGGAAATTCTGGTTAACTGTGAAACCGGGGCGTTGAAATGGCTAAACGTTTTTTGCAACGCTGGCATGCGGAATCCCGGGTTGCCTTGAAAATGTCCCCGGCGGTTCTGTTTACAATTGAATTTTCTGCATGACAATCGGGACACGTCCACCGTATGAGATATCCGGAGCGTGTTCCCATAACTACCGATTTTAATAATTCTTTAGCCATTGTTTACTCCTTGATACACTGAATTCTCCAGGGTAAACGATATCAAACCCTGATTTTTTAATCAATCAACACTACAAAAATGGTTTTACCTGGGGAGATTATGGATCGCAGTCACACGATCATGAAGGAACGGGCGCGATCGTATGGATACCCAAAACCGTTTGTGTACATGAGAATGAGGTGTCCCGAGGATATAGTATGATGTGCGGAACCTATTGCACCCAAGAGGCGATACCACGCACGTACTCGTAAAAGCAGCCTTAAAAAACGGGGGATATGCGGGTCCTGATACGCTGGCGGTTGATGGAGGATTTTGTCCGGGAGAGAAAAATGAGAGAGCGACCGTGGACCTGTCATGACCCCTGCAGGTCAGATCCCGTGCCCGTCGGGGGACGGAAAAGCCCCTTTTCGAGCGTCCTCTACAAAACCCGCCCCCGGTTCCCTCCGTCTCGCTGCCTCAACGGTATGGATCCATGCAAAGCTTCTATACTTGAAAAACAAGAGAGTCCCTTGTGGTGATAGTAATGACAGAAACCGATTTACAGCGAAAGCACACGAAAATCAGCGAGATCAGGGAAGTTGTCGGGATTTTTGAAATCGACATAGAGGACATGAAATACAGCCCCTTAAAAATCAAGGTAAAACAGGTCCTCAATGCAGGCGGCGAGAGTTATATCGGTGTTGCAAACCTGATGGTAAAAGGCAAAGGCTGTCCTGATTATTTCCGGAGCATGAACCCGAAAGAAACAAAAGAAGAAGCGCTCGAAGATGCCACGGACGGGTTTTTTGAATTCCTTTCCGATGAGTCTGAAATAAAAGAAGTCAAAAACTGGTAATTTTTTTCTTTTTTGTCAGATCAGGGTCTTGAAGAAATTCACCCTTTTTTCTTTGTGGGACGCTCCCGTTTTTTCTTTGTATTCCCTGTGCCCGGTTCTTTTGTTGCGGTATTTTCGGAGATCCTTTGGATCTCCCGCTTTAAAACCGGTAAATCCTGCCTGACGGTTTCATACACCGCTTCATAATCCACGCCAAAATAGTGGTGGATAAGTTTGTCACGCATACCGGCCGTTGCCTTCCAGGGAATATCCGGCGTGTCTTTGCGTAATTGCGGCGAGACATTCTTTGCTGCCTCCCCGATAATGGAAAGCATCCGTTCGATCCCTGCACGTTCAAGCGGGTGGTCCTTGAGATCTTCGGCAGAAGAGATATTTTTTGCAAATTCTTCGATATGGGAAATGGCATCAAGGATATGGAAAAGGTACGCCGGATCTTCCGGTCTCATCCATAGATCACCACTTCGTCCCGGTGAATTGAGGAAGAAAGGTACGGGCTGACCGATTTTTCCGTTACGAGATCGACCGGTACCTTCAGGTTTTTTGCAATCTCATCCTCGATCTGGACAAGCTGGATGAGGCTTTTTGGCTGCGCGAACCGGACAAGAATATCGATATCGCTTTTTTTTCTTGCCTCGCCACGGGCGTAGGAACCAAAGACGGCGATCCGCTCAGCACCGTACTTTTCCAGTATTGCGACGATTGAATCCCTGATTTCTTTTTTGATCCTGTGTGCCGCCATAGTCCTGAACACAACATCCCGTTTTTTTTAATTATTGTAGTATTATTGCCGGCACTTCATCAGTCTTTCGCCGGGCAGATCATGTGATGGGAATTCGTGAGGTTCGACCGGTAACCTCGGGCTAAAAAATAATTCCTCGCACGGGACAAACGCGACAAAAGCCCCGGCCGGCACTCACAACAGGGTGGCGAATTCCTCTACGGTTATCCCCGCCCGGCTTCCCCGGGGAGGGATTACGGCATTAATATATATGGATCCCCACTCACGATCTGGTAGTATCTTCCAGTGCCGGATCCGATGATCCAGGCCAGTTTTACCGGGTGTGAAATGAAAAGATGAATCTCCGTCAGTGTTGTACAGCAGTTTTGATCTCGATTGTGATTTTGTCCGTACTTGTCGGGCCGGTGTCGGGACATGATTACCCTGTCGACCCGTCTACCTTTTCCCTACCGGTGTTCCAGAATTTCCTGAATACAACCTCTGCTGGCGACACGATCACGTTTGGAGAGGGAACTTACGATATACATGATCTCTTAATCGCCACGGATAATCTCACCTTCCAGTCAAACCAGTCGTACGGAGGTACGACCCAGAATACGATTCTTGACGGGATAAATGGTCCAGCTGCTACGAGTGTGGGGATACTCTATAATATTTCTGGAGGTTACCCGATCGAGGTTACTCATATTACCATCAGCCACCTGACGTTACGGAACGGATTTTCGCAGGGTGCAGATGGTGGCGGCGCCGTAGACAGTTATGCCAATGTAACCGTTATCTCGTCGGATTTTTTCAATGATTCGGCACCGGGAAAGTATGGCGGGGCTATAAACATTCATTCTAATGGCCAGAACCTGACGGTTACCGGATCAAATTTCACCTGGTGCCATTCAGGGTATGGAGGCGCTCTTTCCGGCGGAGGTAATGCCTACGTTATTGTCAATTCATCGTCATTCACGAATTGCTATGCGACCAGTGGTGGAGCGGGTTTCGCAGGCGCAATTTATGGAGGTCAGGGCGGGACAATTAACTTTTGCCGGTTCGGGAATGTCACCTCTGATACGGGCGGTAAAATTGTTTCTAATGGCGGGGGCGCTCCATTAAATGTGAATGAGAACTGGTGGGGGACGAACTCTCCGACGTCTTCTTTGACAGGAGGATTAACGATACCCACGTACCTGAAACTGGGTATTACTGCGACACCGACAGGGATTTCAACGTCTCAGACCAGCACCATCCAGGCAAACCTCAGTTACGATAATACCAGCACGCTCGTGGCTGCAAACATCCTCCCGGACGGCATACCGGTCATCTTTTCCATCGGGTCCGGGCCGGCGGGGGCGGCATTATCCGCAGCGCAGGTCCTGACCACGGGTCACCAGGCAGCCACAACGTTCTCATCGCCGGCGATTGGGACCGCTCTCGTTAACGCTTCCGTTGACGGCTTTAACGTATCGGTAAATGTCCCGGTCATTGCGGCACCAACCCCGACTTCTCCCGGCCACCAGAGCACCGGGACCTGCTACTCGTGCAGTTCCGGTGCAAACGACCCGGGCTACACCGGCCCGCAGCCCACTCCTCTGGGGCTTGGCCCGAGCCCGACAAAAACCATCCCTGCAACCCCGGCAACCCCGGCAACCCCGGTTACCCCGGCGGTAACACCTGCCATACTTTCCCCTCATCCGCTCCCGGCACCGTCAGTCCTTGACCAGATCCTGGCGGCGATCCAGCAATATTTCGCCTGGCTGGTCCTTATCGTTATCATCATCGTCCTTGCCGTACTCCTGCGAAGATGGTGGATCCGGCGCCAGAACCCGGCGCTGTTCCGGAAATAATACGAAACGATACACCGGGAACACGTGAAGGGGAAGAGGTATGTACCAGGGGATCCCGTGGCCCCCTGTACGGCCCTCCCCCCACAGCCCCTGATCCGGACCCAATCCGGCCTCCGATTCCCCCACCCGGCACCCAATCGGAGCCCGTATTAGCCTCCTTTTAAAAATAAACCCAAAAATGCCGTATTTTTGCAATCGGACGAATTTAATGGATATCCTAAGGCCCATTCCCGCCCTGATCTTACCTCAAACGGGCATTGGGGCCCATCCCAAAAAAAGAGGCCGCCGGAACGCGTCTATGGCCCGTTTACGGAGATCATATACGACTCAATTTGGGCGTATTTCTGAAAACAGGGCGTTATATTTGTTTTTTTTCGTTTCCTGTGAGATCGAACGGTTTTACGGACATATCTTTCGGGGGATATCAGGGCTATTCCAGTTTCTCCAGTATAGTGAATTTTGTACCTCCGGGGCTACCCACGCTGGCTGTGGGGCGACAGCCCCTTTTGAAGCGTCCTTTAAAAAAAATCTCGCCCTACGCCCGGAACCTCCCCATCTCTCCTATTACCTTCCCCACAACCACCTCGAAATCCTCCCGTTCGCACTCGACCGTGATATCAGCATACTTCTCGTACAGCGGGACCCGCTCGTGATACATATCAAAAAGACTCTCGCCGGAAAACAAAACAATCCCCCGGGTCGTGATGTTTTTGAGTCTCCTTTCCATCTCCTCAAAGGAGATCGCGAGGTACACGACCACGCCCTCCTCTTTGAGGTGCGCCATCGCCGTTCCCGAATATACCACGCTCCCCCCGGTGGCAATCACAGAATTGCGGCAGGAAAGAAACAGGACGGTCTCCTCCTCAGTTTTCAGAAACGCCTTCGGTCCCTCCGCGTCGATAATCTCCTGCAGGAGCCTTCCTGTACGTTCCTGTATCGTGATATCGGTATCGACAAACGTCATCCCGAGCGTCTTTGCAAGGATCACGCCCACGGTGCTCTTCCCTGCGCCGGGCATGCCGATGAGAATAATGTTTTTCATCGAGGTGTGCAGCCTCCCGAATTGTTCCTGATCGGGAAATATCCTTTTGGGATTCCCGTTGCCCTGAAAAGGAGGGCGGACCTGTACGGTGCGTCTGTGCGGTCACGCCCGGTGATCACAGGGAAACCCGGACGATCGAGCGATGCCATAGAAAGAACTCTCCCGCATTGCACATCGCTCTTTTCTTTTACCGGCCCTGGTGACGTGCCGGGGGACCGGAGCGTTTTCGGGAAAAAAAACCCGGGGACATCGTAGCAGGATGCCGGTTCACCGGGTATGCTCATCGTACCATGCCTGGAGCTGGTTCTGGAGCGCTGCATTGCCCTTCTCAAGGTCAGAATAGACCTTCTTTATCGCATCCATAACCGGGGCCGGCAATTGTGCGAACACGGCGTCCTGTGCCAGGTCCGTATGGACCGAGAGTTTTCTTTCTTTGTCCATGGTAACGCTGACGCCCAGGGTACAGACCCGGTCAAGGGAATCTGCAGGCCTGTCTGCTGCGTTTTTTGTAATTTTGAGCGCCACCTCAATGGACTTTTTATTGTTGTCATTGTCGATTTTTAACCGGACAATGGGAAAATGGGGTACGGCGTTGACAAAAAAAGCATCCTTTTCCTTGTTCACGAAAATCGAATAGTTGAAGACCTCAATCTTTTGTGATGAAATAAGGTAATCCACAAAACTTTTGATAAGATCTGACTGCTTGTTGTCGCTCATACATTCCACCCGGATGAGTACCATCTTGTCTTTTTTAGTTCTTGTTGATCTCCCCCTACATTAAATGTCCGTGATGAGACCCGTTACATTTGCCGAGTCCCTCGCGCCCCACCGCACCGCTTTTCATCCTTCCCCGCCAAAACTCCCCTGTATGATCACCCTGTGCCCCTTAACCGGACCGGATATCAGCGTCATCAAGTCCTGGCCCCCGTATCCCACGGAATTTGCCGGGCTGGATTATGCCCTGCGAGACCGCGGCTGGCTCGACGAGTATACCGGCAAACCGGGAACCGAAGCCTTTGTGGCCCGGGAGGACGGGGCCATGGCCGGCTTTTCGATCCTCTCCTTTGAAACGGCCGGGTGTGCCGAGTTCCGGATCGCGCTGCATCCTGAACTGGTGGGACACGGCCGGGGAAAAGAGATCGCTCTCCTCACGCTCCGGCACGGTTTCTCCCGCCCGGACATCCGGTCGATCCGGCTGATCGTGAGAAAGACCAATCTCCGGGCACAGAAACTCTACGCATCGCTCGGGTTCGAGAACGTGGGCGAATGCACCGAAGAGGTCCAGAAAACACCCGTGGAGTTCTACCGCATGACCGTCAGCCGGGACCGGTTCATGCTCGCGGAACAAAAGGTACAGGATGCAAAAAAGGGGCGGGAGGCAGTGCTCGTCATCGATGTCCAGAACGAATATTTCACGGGCCACCTCCCGGTCACCCACCCCAAAGGAAGCCTTGACAATATCCTTTCAGTCATGGACGCTGCACGGGACCACCATATTCCCGTCGTGGTCATCCGGCATTCCAGTACCGCGCCGGACGCACCAACGTTCCGGCCCGGCACGCACGGGTGGGAGCTGCTCGACGAGATCAAATGTCGGCCGTACGATATCCTCATCGAAAAGACCCTGCCGGGCAGTTTCACCGGCACCGGCCTTGGCGCATGGCTCGAAGGAAACGGGATCGCGAAGGTTACCATCGTCGGGTACATGACCCAGATGTGCTGCGACACCACGGCCCGGCAGGCCTTCCACCGGGGATATGCCGTGCAGTTCATCTCCGATGCAACCGGGACGCTCGCTTTTTCCAATGCCGCAGGAACGGTCACGGCAGAAGAACTGCACCGGGCCATCTGCGTAACGCAGGCGATGCGGTTTTCTGCCGTGATGACCACCCGGGAATGGCGTGCCGGCCACTGAGACCAAAAAGGGCGGACCGGCAATCACCCCGGGTATCGTCAGTATTTTTTTTGGTAAATCCGGTCCTCACGTAACTTCAACGAGGTTGAAGACATTGGCATACTCGTACTGGTTGACAAAATCGGCAGTCTCGTCCACGCCAAGGATACCGACAACCGTGCCATTCGAATCCCGTATCGGGGCATACCCGGAGAGAAACGATCCCCACTTTGACGTGTAGATATCCGGGGAGTTTTGTGGCGCGGAGAGCGCAGCCATGAGCACCGGTTTATCCTCGGTTGTCAGGTCCCCGATCCGTGCAACAGACGGGTCCAGCCCGTGCGTAAGGTAAAAGTCATCGACGACGTAACTGATATTCCCGTTATCCACCCGCATGATGTACGCGTTGCTGATATGCGTGTTGTTGCTGCGTGCCTGGTAAATCGTCTTTGCAAACGAGAGATAGAGCGGTGAACCTTCGTCGCCCGGTTTTAAGGTAAGCAGCCTGTCGCCGTTCACTTGGGCAGCGATCTGGCTCGCGGTGACCCGGAGTTCATCCTGGAGCAGGTGCTTTCTTACCTGTACCTGCCCGGTAAACCCGGTGGCAAAGACAACGGCACCGACCACGATCAGGATACAGCAGACAACAACAAGCACCCTCACGCGTACGGTGAACCGATCCAAGACCATTTCAATCCGTACCTTCTCTTTTCCTGCACAAATGAGTTTTGTTCTTATTCCCGGTCCCGCCTGCGGATCATATTGAAACACTCATATACCCGGCAGGGTGACTTCCTGTTGATGGATGCACACACCGGGGCAGCCGCCCCTGAACGGTACTGGCGGCTCAACCTGGCCCTCATCTCCCTTGGCGCTCTGTTGGGGGCCTATGCCGCAAGCAACATCACGGTCTCGCTCCCGCTTATTGCAGGCGATCTCCATACAAGCACCGGGCTTGCCTCAGCTACCGTCATCGTGTACCTGCTGGTTCTCTCGGGACTGTTTCTCTTTTTTGGGAAACTCGGCGACGTATGGGGGTATCGCAGGGTGTTCCTTTTTGGCATGCTTGCATTTACCCTTGGATCATTTCTCTGCGGCTTATCGGACACCGTAAACCAGCTCATTTTCTTCCGTATTATCCAGGCGGCAGGTGCGACGATGGTAGCCGCCGTCATTACCCCGTATGTCACCTGCCATGTCCCGGAACCATGGCACGGGCGGGGTTTTGCGTATCTCTCCGGGGCGGCAGTCCTCGGGGTCATCATGGGGCCGACGCTTGGTGTGGTCATTACCGATTCGCTCACCTGGCGCCGGGGTTTTTTTGCCATGGTACCGGTCAGCCTTGCGATTGTTGCAGCCGGCTTTTTTACCCTGTCGGCAGGCGAAGAGATGTCCCGGAAAAGGAAGTTCGATCTTTTCGGGGCATGCCTCTTTTCCTGCGCCACCCTCGCACTCGTCCTTGCCATCAGTTCGGTGCATGTCTTTGGGATCACGAGCCTCATCACGGCAGGCCTTGCCATTTTAACGTTTTCCTTCTGGACGCTCGCGATCGTGTACGAGAGTGCGACCGAGGACCCGGCCTTTGAGATCTCCCTTTTCAAAAACCGGCACTTTACCAATGCAAATATCTCGTTTTTCCTCATGAAACTGGTCATCAACGGCCCGGTCTTCCTCTTCCCGTTCTACTTAAACCTCGTCCTTGGCTATTCCTATTCACTGACCGGCCTCATCGTCATCGTACCCGCTGCCGTGATGCTCCTTGCCACCCCGGGAGTGGGCCTCCTCGCCGACCGGTTCAGTGCACGAACGCTCTGCATCATCGGTGCAGCGGGATCGGCAGCGGTGTACCTGTTCTTCGCCGGGTTTACGCAAGGCATCACACTCAGTATGGCCGTCCTCGCGCTCCTCATCCTTGGTGTCACCCGCGGGGTATTCCTCGTTCCCAATACCAAACTGATCATGGACCACAGCCCTGCAGACATGAAAGGTGCTGCATCCGGTGTCATGAAAGCGCTCGGGAACACCGGCATCATCCTTGGGATCGTGATCTTCCAGATCGCCTTTTCCGAGACCCTGATTGCCGCGGAAGCCGTGGGGCAGTTACACGATCCGTTCGCGGTCCCGATGCCGGCGCTCGCGGGCGGGTTCCAGGCAGCATTTCTCCTTGCTGCCGTCCTCAGTATCGTCGCGCTCTTCTTTGCATGGCATGCACGGGATGCACCCGTAGATACAAAATAAAAAAAAAGATCAGGTTGTGCTTGAGTGCGGAAGTGCCGTGTAAATACCCAGCGTCACGAAACCGAGTAATGCGGTGCCATAGAATCCCTGCAAGGACAAACGAGTGTTGCTCAAAGTTTAGCCATCCATTATCAGATGGCGAAAAACTTTGTGACCCAAACAGCATTTCTCAATTTGTCAAGTAATTGTAGAAGGAGTAAATAAAATTTTTATTAATTGTTGTTTAATGATGAAAAAATATATATAATGTACAAATATGATAAATTCGTGATCATCTATGACTGATGGTGCAGCAGATGCAGGATTGAAAAGCACCCCGGAAAAGATTCCTGGTGCGGTTGCAGGCTTTGTGTATAAAGGTACAATCATCTTCTTGGGGCTTGCCATTTTGATTGTGCTTGTCGGAGAAGTTCTCATTGTAGGGTTGGGATCAGGAGTAACTGCGAAAACATTACCTGATGGAGTAATCGCAATTGCTTCGGCATCCGTTGGTGCACTGGCAGGGATATTGGCCCCGTCACCTGTTGCATAAGGTTAATTTCTCTCTTTTCTCTTCTCTTGAATAAAAGATAAGGATCAGCCGTGGCCGACGTTAAATTTTCAAGGCTCCACGAAGATTACTTTTCAATACACGATGCACGCACACTCTTCTCCACAACCGGCTCCCGGAATTAGCGCGACTCATATCCTGATACCAAATCTATGGAATAGATAATTATTTATTTTATACTTATAATTATTTAAATTGAAACAAACCGAAAAAGGAGATTTAAATGATCTTTGGATTTCGACCAGGCTTGGGAGTTACCCGTCTGATGATGGTAATCGGGAGTTTCTGGCCTTTGTTTTTATTGTGGGCTATCCGGGGATCGAATTTACTGGATGACTATTTGTTGATCATAATCTGCGCAGTTCTGATAATTATTCCCAACCTTTTCCTCTTCTTGCGAATAAAATTATCAAAAAAAGCTGAAAATAAAATGACCAAAACAGTAGAAAATCCTCAGGATCATCGCGATTATATTTTGACATACCTTTTTGCCATTCTTCTTCCTATCTATGCATTGAATCTGGATACTTTCAGGGATTCGCTAGTCGTTATTATTGCATTAATTTTAATCATTTTCACATTTTGGATCATGAATCTTCATTATATGAATTTATTTTTTGCAATTCTGGGATATAACTTTTTTACAATAAATCCTGATCAAAAAGTTGGCCAACCTGTAACAAGTTTTGTTCTGATAACCAAGAGAACGTATTTAAATATGGGACAAATAATAAATGTTTGCAGAATAAGTGACACAGTATTTATCGAATTGCAGAGTTGAGAGAAATGTCAGTCGTCAATCTGGAAAATATTTCTCAAATTGAATTTGGGATTCGTTTAAAAGATAGTGATGATTTCCAAAATTTCCTAATACCCATCGATAAGTCATTGATACAACATTTTCAAAATATGTTGAAAAACACTTTTTCATCATGCCCGGAAAATCCCGGGGCTATAGAAACATACGACCCAGCTCAGACGTATTCTGGAGAGGTCTGTCTTCAATTATCAATGGACAGTCCTCTTGTTCGTGAAATAAAGGATTTTTTCGATCTCGAAGATATTCCTGCGGATGCAGTTAAAATCAGAAATGATGAAAATATCTTCAGTTACTTCTGTATTTTCAGACATGGAAATGGGGAGAAAACAATCGGTATACGAAGGGCAAATCAATTTAAGGTAGTCACAAATCAAACATTAATCGCCTTTATTGATGATTCACTTAAATTTGCTGAAGGAAAGTTGTTCAAACTGGATTATGATTTTGATTTTATTGTAACAAAAGAAAGAATATTTATTCATCGGATCTCTGGTTTTGAAAACATCGCAAATATGAATGAAGTTATTCTCGAAAGATCTCAGCAAAATACGGCAAGACTTGGAGAACGATTACCCTGGATAAACACCGAACGACTGGAAACCTATACTAAAAACCATATCCGGGCGGCCCGATTGATAGCCTCCATTATAGCACGAGGGGATCTGGAGAATATTTCGACAGATTTGCTAAAAAATGAATGCGGGAAAGATAGTGTGATTCTAGAAGACATAGGTGGAAAAATAGCTCCTGCAGAGAAATCCGAATTTGGTTTTTTGAACGTTTTAGACCGACGGCGATATCATATAACCTTAATCCCAAATAGAGACGAGATCTATGAAGCTTCCTCTCGTTATGGAATTAATTGATGTTTCATGAGATCTTCTTCTTGGAAACTTCATATTTTGCAGTAAATCTATGAATTTATTAAGAATTTTGTTAAATAACCCCCCAATACGGTACAATTTCTCCCGCCATGCCGGGTCTCCCCTTCGATTGCCCGGGGTATTTTTCCGCAGATGATGAACGTATCACCCGCAGTGGTAGATATCCATCCCTGAACCGCCATTGATATATAATAAAAACTTGTATAATTCACTAAAGGATAAGATCGGGTGCGGTATCCCGCCGGGCCCGTTTGCGACAGAATGGAACGTGATACCCGTGGAGGTCGGACCCGCAACAACCGTAGGCACTGAAGTGTATGTCGATCCCGAATTATGCAAACGGTCGCGCCATTGTCATTCGGCTCACAAGTGCGTCAACTTATGCTCGATGGGCGTATTTGTCGGGATAAAAGGAGACGGCGTTTACCCGGAAAAAAGTGAACTCTGCTGCATGTGTTTTCTGTGCAACGATTTCTGCCCCGTGCATGCGATCACCGTCCGGTGGACGCTCCGGGCATGAGTTCGGGATGACCGGGGAATTAACGCAGGTGTGGGAACATGACAACAATCCGGGAAGACAAAAGATGTTCATTCCCGTAAATCCTGATGGTGAAGTTGTCTTGGAATTTCCTGTTTTTTTGGTCCTTGCTTTCTGTTAATCCTGCATCGTCTTTTAAATTTTTTAACAGAGAATCTAAAAAAAAGTACCGTCGAAAATTATATCTGGTGACGTAGTAAATTCAGGTTTAATGGAAGGTTGAACCGGAAGGTGCCGGTAGATCCGGCACGTGATATCTGGAAAGATCTTCCTTTAAGGCAGGTGAGGGCACATGGCAATCCGGAAACGAGAATTTGTTAAAAAATGTGATTACCTCGGCATCATTGGCGTGATACTCCTTATTATGAGCATTATCGTGACAGGGTGCACCCAGACATTCAGTACTAATCCCGGCACATCTGCAGCAACCGTGTCGCCGACCGACTCCGGAAACAACGCAAACAGTCAGAACGGTGTTTCCATAGTCCTCGTGACTTCCGGCCAGCAGGGAACCAACGTTACCTTAACGGGAGCTTTTGTGCACGGTCATTATGTGAGCAATATTACTCCGATGATGGCAGCTGCGCAAAACCTCGGGGTACCCGAGAGCGCTCTTATCAGTGCCCTGACTCCCCCACCGGATAGTCATGTTATCAACTATACCTACGCAGCAGCACAATTGTCTATGGTAACCGGGACTACCATAACTCCAGACCAGCTCATGGCGGCGCTCCGATAAAGCTGAAATAAAGAGTTCTGGTAGAGGAATGGACAAACTCTTATGCGCTTTAATTTTTTAAAAAATAACGGCCGGTGAAAAATTCCCGGTACACCCGGCACAACATCCCCGTGCCGGAGCGGCAGAGCGCACCGTCCCTGCACCATTCGCCAAAATTTACTTAAAATTTTTTTTCACTCAACGCCTTGTATATGAAGTCCTGAAGGTAAATTGCAGTATAGCCCTGTGGTAAAAGGGGGTGATCTGGATGGGATGCTGGGCTTATCCTTATCTGTGTATGTTCTGCGAACACGTTTGCTCGTGTCCGGCCTCATGGGTGTGTTAAGAGGCAGCCGGGGCCGCAAGAAACCCATTACTCCGTTTGGCGTTTTTTGCGGCACAAGCCCCGGGAACCCGTGAATGTTATCCTGAAACGCCGGGTTCCCCTGGCCGTCACTTTTTTATGAGTTTCACCGTCAGAAGTGTGGTATTAAAAAAATACTGCTTGTAGACTGGACTATCACGCATCTTTACGGTAAAACCTGTACACGATGTAGATCAGATTACCAAAAAAACCGGCAATGATCACAATCCCGATTATTGGATTATTAAATAAGATCTCGCCGATATCGGGTACAAGAAAACATGCTAACAGACCGAATAAAACCCCGATTGAAATATTTATTACATCCCGGGAAATCGTTCCCCGATATGACTTTAGCTCCGTATGCCCGCAAAAATGACATGTTGTCTCCCCATCGGACAGCCTGGTCCCGCATTCAGGGCAAATCATACTGGAATGTACGTGACTGAAATATTAATCGCTATCTTGTCCCGGGTTTTGAATATGAAGGGTACAGGTTCATGCACGATTCTTTAAGAGAACGTCTAAAAAAAGAAAATTAAGCGTGACGCATCAGGCCAGTGCTGCGGTGATACCGACAACACCTGACTGGATGATCAGGGCAACAGCGATGATGACGCCGGCGACTTCAAGCGCGACCGCGACATTGCCGTTTTTCAGTTCCTCGAACGCATTCATCTGCTTGGTGAGTTTG
>Ga0181529_10001974_pt1 | contig 25319 bp, 19 predicted proteins | sample PEATcosm2014_Bin_36_FD_119763 | JGI IMG/M metagenome (GOLD analysis project Ga0181529, IMG submission 119763) | Peatland microbial communities from MTU Mesocosm Facility, Houghton, MI, USA - PEATcosm2014_Bin10_30_metaG | ecosystem: Environmental > Terrestrial > Soil > Wetlands > Peat | place... | reverse complement strand
CAACCCGGCTAATCCCGACAAGATCCATTTCATAGGGGCCGCCAACTGGGAGCGCGCCCTGTTCCAGGACCACGAGGCCCTAGCCTCAGTGGGGAAGACCCTCGCCTTCATCCCGATCTGCCTGGCCATCAGCTTCATCTTCGCCCTCGCCCTCGCCATCGTCCTCAACTCGCGGCTGCTGCTCGGGAAATCGCTCTTCCGCACGCTCTTCTACCTGCCCACTATGATCCCGCTCGTGGCCTCGGCCATCATGTGGCTCGGCTCGCTCAACGCCCAGACCGGCTGGATCGACAAGATCCTCGCCGCGGTCACCGGCCTGCCCCTCGCGGGCCCGAACGGCATCCGCTGGGCCGATAGCCCGGGCCTCATCTATTTCACCTATTCGCTCGTCTCTCTCTGGGGGGTAGGCAACACCTTCGTCATCTTTCTCGCCGGGCTGCAGGGGGTTCCCACCGAGCTCTACGAGGCGGCGGAGGTGGACGGCGCGAGCTGGTGGCGGCAGCTGTTCCGCATCACCCTGCCCATGATCACTCCCGTCCTCTTCTTCAACCTGATAATCGGGCTCGTGGGGCTGCTGCAGTACTTCACGGTGCCATACGTCATCAACAACGGCACGGGCTATCCGGGAGGGATGTCCAACTTCATCATGGTCTACTTCTATAGGCAGAGCTTCGCCTACTTCAACATGGGCTACGGCTCGGTCCTGGCCTGGATGATATTCCTGATCGGCCTGCTCTTCACCGCGGTCCTCTTCGGAACGCAGAGGAGATGGGTCTATTACGCGGGGGACAAGCGATGAAGGCCGGAAGCAAGGCGAACGCCCGCGTGAAGCGGATCGCGGTCGTGGCGCTCGTCGTCGGCGTGCTGGCCGCCTTCCTGGTGCCCTTGATCTACGGCCTATCCATGTCCTTCAAGAGCGTGGACCAGATCACCTCCTCCAACTCGGTGGTCCTGCCCAGGAGCCCGGCTACCTTCAAGTCCCAGGGCAAGGACCTCGAGCTCTATGAGGTCCCGATCGATGGCAAGACGAGGCTGTTAGCGGCCCGGGACAAGACGAGGGCGAGCACGACCTTCGTCGATCCCGCCGACCCCTCGGCGGCCCCGATCGTCTGGCAGGGGAATTGGCGGACCCTGAAGCCCGTGATGAAAATCGACCCCCATCCCGAGAACTACGCCACCGCCTGGGACATGATCAGCTTCCCGAGCCTGCTCAAGAACACCCTGCTCTACGCCTTGCTCAACACCCTCGGCATCCTGCTCTCCTCGTCCTTCGTGGCCTACGGCTTCGCGCGATTCAAATTCCCCGGCAAGAGGCTCCTTTTCATGATCGTCATGACCACGATGATCCTGCCGACCGCGGTCACCCTCATCCCGACCTATACGATCTTCCAGGCGGTGGGATGGGTGGGCACCTGGCTGCCCCTCATCGTCCCCGCCTTTTTCTCCAACGCGTACAACGTCTTCCTCCTCAGGCAATTCTACATGAGCATCCCCATGGAGATGGACGAATCGGCGAGGATGGACGGCGCCAACCCGATCCAGATCCTCTACCGCATCATCCTCCCGCAGGCCGCGCCCGCCCTGGTGGCCGCCGGGCTCTTCAATTTCTTCTATTGCTGGAACGACTACTTCTCGCCCATCGTCTACCTCGCGGGCAAGGACAAGCTGTACCCCATCACGATCGGCCTCGGGCTCTTCTCCGGGCAGTACAGCACGCGGGTCGCCTTGGTGCAGGCCGCGACCGTGATGTCCTGCGTCGTGCCGATCGTGATCTTCTTCTTCACCCAGCGCTTCTTCATGCAAGGCGTCGTCGTCACGGGCGTGGAAAAATAGGAAGAGGCCGTGGATAGAGCCAAGTACCTCGACCCTGCGGCCTCGATCGAGGAGCGTGTCGAGGACCTCCTGGGGCGCATGGAGCTCCCCGAGAAGGTCGGGCAGCTCATGCAGCTAGACGGCAGGAACGACATGAGGGGAGCGATCGAGCGCCTCCATGTCGGCTCCCTGCTCCACCTCAACGGCCCGGACGCCGATGCGGCCATCGACCTTGCTCTCGGGACCCGACTCGGCATACCCCTGCTCCTCGCCGACGACGGCATCCACGGGCATTCCTTCTGGGCCGGCGCGACGATCTTCCCCACCCAGCTCGCGATGGCCTGCAGCTGGGACCTCTCCCTCCTGGAGGAGGCGGCGAGGGTCACCGCCCGCGAGATGCGCGCGACGGGGGTCAGGTGGACCTTCTCCCCCGTGCTTTGTCTCGCCCGCGACCTGCGCTGGGGCAGGGTCGGCGAGACCTTCGGCGAGGACCCCTTTCTCGTCGGCGAGCTCGCCTCGGCCATGGTCCGCGGCTACCAGGGCAAGGGCTTGGGCGACCCGGACGCCGTCCTCGCCACGGCCAAGCACTACGCCGGATACTCCGAGACCGTCGGCGGGCGGGACGCCTCCGAGGCCGAGCTCTCCCGCCGCAAGCTCCTCTCGTACTTCCTGCCGCCCTTCGAGCGGGTCGCGCGCGAGGGCTGCATGGCCATTATGACGGGCTACCAGTCGATAGACGGCCTGCCCTCGACTGTCAATCGCTGGCTCCTCACGGAGGTGCTCAGGGAGACCTGGGGCTTCAAGGGCGTCCTCGTCACGGACTACAACAACGTCGGCCGGCTGGTGACGGACCAGCGGGTCTGCGAGGACTATGCCCAGGCCGCGGCCCTGGCCATAGGTTGCGGCAACGACTTGATGATGGCCACCCCCGAGTTCTTCGAGGGCTGCCTCGAGGCCCTGGATCGTGCCCTCGTCTCCGAGGCCGAGCTGGACGCGAGAGTCCGGCGAGTGCTCTTCCTCAAGTTCCGCCTGGGCCTCTTCGAGGACCAGGGCAGGAGCTCGGCCGCGCGCATCGCGGAAGTCGTCGCCTGCGACGCGCACCGGGCCGTCAACCTGCGCGCCGCGCGGGAGTCCCTCGTCCTCCTCAAGAACGAGGAGGTCGAGGGCGCGCCCCTCCTGCCACTGGAAATCGCGAGGCCGCGCAAGATCGCGGTCCTCGGCCCCAACGCCGACGACCCTCTCGCCCAGCTCGGGGACTGGAGCCTCGGCTCCGGGCAGATGACCAGCCGCTCGGGCGACGCGCACCCCCGATCCTCGATCGTCACCGTCCTCGACGGGGTCCGGGCCCTCCTCCCGGAAGGATGGTCCATCGTCGGGGAAAAGGAGGCCGACCTCGTCCTCCTCGTCATCGGCGACAGGCTGGGCCTCGTGGGCGAGGAGAAGAGCACGGCCACGCTGGAGCCCCAGTACGGCCAGGCCGAGCTGGCCCGTAGGGCGGCGGCCCTCGGGGTCCCCCTGATCGTCGTCCTCGTCGCGAGCAAGCCCCTCGTCCTGCCCGCGGATGCCCTGGGCGCCCCGGCCATCATCGAGTGCTTCAACCCAGGCATGCAGGGCGGCCGCGCCCTCGCCGAGGCCCTCTTCGGCGCGATCAACCCGGGCGGCAAGCTGACGGTCTCGCTCCCCCGGCACGCGGGGCAGCAGCCGGTGTTCTACAACCAGGTACGGGGCCAGCACGGGACGCGTTATGCGGACTTGACACAGGAGCCCGCATTCGCCTTCGGCTTCGGCCTCGGCTATTCGCGCTTCGAGTACGGCCGGCCCGCCATCGAGGCGGAGCGTCTCGGGCGCGGCGACACCCTGAGGGTCCGGGTCCTGGTGCGCAACGCGGGGAGGATGGACGGGGTCGAGGTGGTCCAGCTCTACCTCGAGGACGAGGTCACCTCGGCCACCTGGGCCAAGCGCGAGCTAGCCGCCTTCGAGCGCGTGGAGCTGCGCGCTGGCGAGTCCCGCGAGGTGTCCTTGGAGCTGCCGGTCTCGGAGATGTGGTTCGTCGACTCCGAGGCCCGCCGCGTGGTCGAGAGCGGGTACTTCAGGGCCCTCATAGGCTCCTCCTCCCGCGACCAGGACCTCCAGGCCCTGCGTTTCTACGTCGCCTAGCGTCTCCGCGCGGCCTTGCCCGCGCCCCCCCGTGGGGCGGGGCGCGCGATCCCGCTCGGGACCTCCTCGAGGTACATGCGCGCCAGCTTCTTGCCGTCGGCCCCCCGCCAGGGATTGCGGGAGTTCTTGAGCCAGGTCTTGTAAGCCGCGCAGGCCTCGTAGTACCCGTCGGGGCCCTTGAACGTGGACAGCTCGTCGCACTTGTACAGCTCGAGAAGGACGGGGAAGCGGGGATCGTCGATCACGCCTTCCAGCCGATTGGCCGGAAGCCGGGGGAGGGCGGCCGGCAACATATGGTAGCGCACGAGGAAGGACACGTCCCGGATGAGGTCGGGGGCGAAGCCCAGCCGGCCCAGGAAACGCTCGGCCACTGAGCGCCCTATCTCAGCGTGCCTGTCGAACTTGCGCCCCTCGGCCTCCTCGGCCTTGGGCTTGCCGGCGTCGTGGAGGAGGAGGGCGAGGGAGAGGCCGAGGGCGGGGAGCTTCCGGTGGCGAAAAGTCTCGAGGGTGTGGGCCCAGGCGTCGCCCTCGGGATGGAATTCCTTCGATTGGTCTAGGCCCGCGAGGCCGGCGAGCTCGGGCCAGTAGGCATCGACGAAGCCTACGCTCCGCAGGAGCTCTAGCCCGCGCTCCGGGCTCGGCCCGGTGAGCATGAGCCCGAGGAGGTCCCGCTGCTCGCCCAGGCCGATGTCGCGCGGGAGGCCGGGCCTCTCCTCGCCTGCGATCTCATAGGGATAGCGCGAGACGAGGACGGCCGCCTCGAAGAGCCGCTGCTCCTCGGGGACCCCGCGCATCGCCGCCGCGGGGGCGCGCGGGCTCGGGTAGACGCCCTTTGGATCGAGATAGACATCGCGGGACGGGTCCAGGAGAAGGTCGAGGGGGGCGAAGGCCGCTGGCGCAGCCGCCTTCGGCGAATCGGCGCAGAGGACGTAGAGTTGGCCGGGGCCTCGGGCTTCGAGACTGCTGCCCCGCGGGTCGTCGATGGCGACGTCCGCATAGTGCGTGGCCGGGTACCTCAGGCCCTCGAATACCGCGGCCAGATCCTGGAGGCCGCAGCGGGCGAGGGCGAAGCGGACGGGGGCGGGCTTGATCCCCAGATAGGAGTCCAAGGCCGTGAAGGATGACTCGTAGGCCTCGATGCCCGCCGACGCGAGGGTGCGCAGCGGATCGTCCATGCTCTCAAGATACACGTCGGAAGCGGCGTGGTAAAGAAGCGATGTTCCACGGGACTCTTCTCGCGCCGGCCTTCGTGTTATGATCGGACCATGGCGAAACTGGGAAAAATCGAAGATCGGCGCCGCGTCGCCCTCCCCGCCCTCATAACCATCGTCTCGGCGGCGGCCCTCGTGGGCCTCGATCTCTGGACCAAGGGCCTCGCGGCGGCCTACCTCTCGGGAAGGGGGACTGTGAGAGTCCTCGGCGATTTCGCGGTCCTTATATTCGTCCGCAACCGAGGCGCCTTCCTCTCCCTTGGCGCGGGCCTGCCCCCCGCCCTGAGCTTCGCCTGCCTCGTCGTCCTTCCGCTGGCGGCCTTCGCCGCGCTCGCCGCCTTCTTGCTATTCCGGGGCAGGGGCTCCAGGCGCGCCGCGGACGGGCCCTCGCCTGGTCCCGGGACGGCCGAGCTGGCGGCGCTCGCCCTCATACTCGCGGGAGGGGCCGGGAACCTCGTCGACAGGATCCTCTTCGGCCAGGTCCGCGATTTCCTCAATTTCGGCATAGGGAGGCTTCGCACCGGCATCATGAACCTCGCCGACCTGTATATCCTCGCGGCCCTCATCGTGGCGCTCGTCGAGGGCCTCTCGCGTCGAGCGCGACGAGATTAGACAGGCCATGCAGGACGCCTTTTCGAGGACCGCCCTCCTCATCGGGGCAGGGGGCCTGGCCAAGCTCGAGGCGAGCACCGTCGCCGTGCTGGGCCTGGGCGGCGTCGGCTCCTACGCCGCGGAGTCCCTGGCCCGCGCGGGGCTGGGCGGCCTCGTGCTCGTGGACGACGACTGCGTCTGCCCGACCAACGTCAACCGACAGCTCCTCGCGGCGAGCAGCACGATCGGCAGGCCCAAGGTCGAGGCCATGCGCGACCGGGTCATCGACATCAATCCCGCCCTTAAGGTCGAGGCTGTGCAACAATTCTATAACGATGAGTCCGCCCCCTCGGTCCTGAGGCCGGGCCTGAGCTACGTGGTCGACGCGATCGACACGGTATCCTCCAAGATCGACCTGGTCGTCCGCGCCAAGGCGGCCGGCATACCGATAGTCAGCGCGATGGGCGCTGGCAACAAGCTCGATCCCACGCGCTTCGAGGTCGCCGACATCTACGAGACCTCGGTCTGCCCCCTGGCCCGAGCGATGCGGCGGGAGCTGAAACGGCGCGGGATCGAGGCGCTGACGGTCGTCTACTCGCGCGAGCCTCCCATCGAGGTGGACAAGACCTGCGTCGGCCAGCGCTCAATCCCAGGCTCCATCTCGTTCGTCCCCCCGGTGATGGGCCATATCCTCGCCTCCGTCGTCGTGCGGGACCTTCTGGGAATTCCCTGCCATGGCGCTTGACAAATCATATATAAATAAGCCAAATTAGATCTAAATAGTCTGATTTTATTCGGGCTCAGATGGATGAATCTTCCATCGATGGGTCCGGCGCTGTCCCGGCCTAACATGAAGAAGGGCTGGGGGGAGGTATCGATATGGACAGGAAAAGACCGGCGAAGACCTTGACCCTCGTCCTTCTTGCGTGCTCGGCACTGGCTCGCCTTTTCGCTCAAGGCTCCGAGCCGATCCTGATCGGGGTGAGCGGGCCCCTGACTGGTCCTAACGCGCAATATGGGCTCGCCTGGGAAAAGGGCTTCGACCTCGCCTTGGAGGAGATCAACGGCTCGGGCGGCGTGCGCGGCCGTCCCTTGCAGTACGTCTTCACCGACACGCAGAACGACCCCAGGCAGACAGTCGCGGTGGCGCAAAAGTACATCGCCGATCCCCGGATCGTCCTGGCGACGGGGGATTTCAGCTCGACCTCCTCGATGGCGGCCAGCGCCCTCTACCAGAGGGCCGGGCTGGTCCAGTTCGGCTTCAACAACTCCAATCCGGCCTTCACCCTGGGGGGCGAATACTGCTGGTCCAATTCGCCCTCGGATTCGAACGAGGCCCCCGCGCAGGCGGCCTACGTCCAAGCTCTAGGCTTGAAAAACGTGGCGGTCTTCCAGCTCGACACCGACTGGGGCAAGACCGCGGGCGACCTCACGGTCGCCGCGCTGGAGAGGGACGGAGTCCGTGTCGCGCAACGCGAGGCGTACCTGCCGGACGAGAAGGACTTCAAGCCGAGCATCCTCAAGGCGAAGGCGGCGGGAGTCGACGGCTTCGTCTTCGTCGCATATTCGAGCGACGCCGCCCTCCTCGTCCAGCAGATCCGCGGCCAGGGCATCGATCTGCCCATCGTCGCGAACGGGGCCAACGCCACCGCCGACTTTCCAGGCCTGGCCGGCAAGGCCGCCGAGGGCGTCTTCGTCGCCGGCGACTTCTCCCCCGACGATCCCAGGCCCGAGGTCCAGGCCTTCGCCAGGAGATGGAGGGCAAAGTACGATGAGGACCTCGATTATTTCGCCGTCCACGCCTATGATTCGATGAAGGTCATGGCCGCCGCCATCCAGCTGGGCGGAACGGACCGCCGGGCCATCCGCGATGCCTTCGCCAAGATCAAGGACGTGCCGAGCATCATCTACGGCAAGGTCACCTTCAATCCCGTCACGAGGAAGGTGGACGACTTCCTCGGGGCGAGGCTCGTCGTGAAGGACGGGAAATTCGTCGTATGGGACGGGAAGAAGCCATGAGCGAAAAGCTGTCCAAGCGCGAGCGCGTAGAGTCCGCCCTGGCGGGCGAGGCCGTGGACCGCGTGCCGGTCTCGGCCTGGGGCCACCTCATTCCGGCGGAGAAGGCCGCGGAAAGCTTCGTCGAGGCGAGTCTCGCCTTCTTTAGGCGCTACGATTGGGACTGGCTCAAGGTCAATCCGAGGGCCACGTATTTCGCCGAGGCCTGGGGCTCGGTCTACGACTTCGAGGACTACTCGGGAGTCTTCCCGCGATTCGTGCGCGATGCCGCGGGAGCGCTGGACTTCGGCGAGCTCAAGCCCGTCGGGCCCTCCGCCAAGCCCTGGGCCGAGCAGCTCGAGGCGCTCCGCGGGATCAAGAGGGGCATGGGTGGCGCTCCCCTCGTCCAGACGATCTTCTCGCCCGCCTCGGTCCTGGCCTTCCTCGCGGGGCGCACGGCCGATCGCGACCAGGCGGCCATCTCGCGCGACCAGGAGGCCTCCCTCGCGCGCCTCGTCCGCGGCTCGCCCGACAAGGCCCACCACGCCCTGTCCGTCATCGCCGAGTCGCTCGCGGGCTTGGCGGCCGCCAGCCTCGAGGCGGGGGCCGACGGAATTTACTTCGCCATCACGAGGCTCGCGCGGAAGGGGGTCTTGAGCCCCGAGGAGTACGGGATCTTCGGCAAGCCCTACGACCTGAAAGTGCTCGAGGCCGCGCGGGGAGCGACCTTCAACATCCTCCATTCCTGCGGCCCCGAGATCCATTGGGGCCTGATCCAAGACTACCCGGTTCGCGCCCTGAGCTGGGCCGCCGCCGGCAGGGGCAATCCCGGCCTCGGCGAGGCGAGGGAGAGCTCGAGCTTTGCCTTCATCGGCGGACTGGACGAGGAGGGCGCGCTCCGGCATGGCGGGCCGCCCCAGGTGCGCGAGGCCGCGCGCGCGGCCCTGCGCCTTGGGGGAACCGGGAAATTCCTCCTCGCGCCGGGCTGCTCGGTCGACCCGAGCGTGAGCGAGGCCAACCTCAGGGCCCTGCGCGAAGCCGTAGAGGGGGACTGATCCATTGGGCGCGAGCCTCCAGCTCTGGGCCGGCCAGGTCCTCAACGGGCTCGTGCTCGGCAACGTCTACGCCCTCCTGGCCGCGGGGCTCGCGCTGGTCTTCGGCGTGGCCAGGCTCGTCAATTTCGCCCACGGCTCGGTCTATATGGCAGGCTCCTTCGCCGGCTGGTTCCTCGTCTCGAGGCTCGGCTGGCCCCTCTGGGCCGCCCTTCCCGGGGCCGCCTTCGTAGGCGTCGCCCTGGGCCTCCTCATCGAGAGGCTCGCGGTCAGGCCCTATAGGCGTTCAGGCGGCATCGCCCCCCTTCTCGCCACTCTGGGCGCTGGCATGATGCTCGACAGCCTCGCCGAGATCCTCTTCTCGCCCAACCCCCGCTCCTTCCCGGCCGTCCTTCCCTCGACCCGCTATTCCCTGGGCCCCGTGTCGATAGGGCCCCTCGACCTCCTGATCCTCGGGGTCTCGGCGCTCAGCGCCATCGCCCTCTTCGCCTTCCTGAAATTCAGCCGCGCCGGAAGGGGCCTGCGCGCCGCCGCCCAGGACTTCGAGGCGGCGCAGCAGATGGGCGTGCGCGTGGAGAGGGTGGGCGCCGCGGCCTTCGCCATCGCCTCGGGCCTGGGCGCCCTGGCGGGGGCGCTGATCGGGATGTATTATAATTTTATCTCACCATCCTCCGGCTTCGAGGCCGGCCTCAAGGGCTTCACGGCCTGCGTGCTGGGAGGCCTTGGCAGCGTGCCCGCGGCCATGGCCGGGGGGCTCGCCCTCGGCCTGGGCGAAAGCCTCGGCGTCGCCCTCCTCGGCTCCTCGTTCCGGAGCCTCATCTCCTTCGGCCTCCTCCTCGCCGTCCTCTTCCTCAAGCCCGAGGGGCTCTTCGGGAAGCGGGGCGGAGGCCTGGAGCGCGGGGCGGCGGTCGGGACCTTCCTGCCCCTCCGCGGCGCCTTCAAGCCGCCCCGGTCCCTGGCCATCTTCCTCGCGATCGCTGCCCTGGCCCTGCCCCTCGTCGCCCCCGGACCCTATCTGCTCCAGATCTTGACCGGAGCCTGGATCTCCGCCCTCTTCGCGCTCAGCCTGAGCTTCGTCGCGGGAGGGGCTGGAGTCATGTCCCTTGGCCACGCGGGGCTCATGGCCATCGGGGCCTACGCCTCGGGCCTCCTGACCCTCAAGGCAGGCTGGCCCTTCCTCCCCGCCTTCCTCGCGTCGGGCCTCGTCGCGGCCCTCCTCGGGAGCCTCCTGGCCTTTCCCGCGCTCAAGCTCAAGGGCCATTACATCGCCATTGCCATGCTCGGCCTCGGCGAGATCGTGAACCAGGTCATTTTGAACTGGGACGCGCTGACCCAGGGGGCCATGGGCCTGGCGGGCATCCCTGCGCCCAGGATCCTCGGCCTGGCCATCACCAGCGCAAGGGGCTTCTACTACCTCTGCCTGATCGTCCTCCTCGGGGGAGGCGCGGTCCTTGCCGCCTTTCTCAGGTCGCCCCTCGGGCGAACGCTCCGGGCCCTCAGGGAGGACGAGCTCGCGGCCGCTTCCCTCGGCATCGGGCCTCGAAGCTACAAGTCCCTGGCCTTCGCGATCGGGGCCTTCTTCGCCGGTTTGGCCGGATCGCTCACCGCCCATCTCTATACCTATATTAGCCACGAGACCTTCGGCTCGAGAGATTCGATCCTTGGTCTGACCATGGTCATCCTAGGCGGGCTCGGGAATCTCTGGGGCGCGGTCCTGGGCGCCCTGGCCCTCACGGCCCTGCCCGAGCTCCTCCGCTTCGCGGCCCAGGGCCGAGGGCTCGTCTTCGGGATCATCCTCCTCCTCGTCCTGCGCTTCAGGCCCCAGGGCCTGCTCGGGAGCGAGTGAGCATGCCCTTGCTGGAATGCTCGACCCTCTCGCGCTCCTTCGGGGGCCTGCGGGCCTTAAGCGACTTCGGACTCGAGGTCGGCTCGGGCGAGGTCGTCGGCATCATCGGCCCCAACGGGGCGGGCAAGACCACCCTCTTCAACCTCATCTCGGGCGCCGACCGGGCGGACTCGGGCAGGGTCCGCTTCCGCGGCGAGGACGTCAGCGGCTACGGCCTCGATCGGCGGGCCCGGCTCGGCTTGGTGCGGACCTTCCAGGACGGTCGCTGCTTCGCCAACCTCGGCGTCGAGGACAACGTCCTCCTGGGCGCCCATGGCCGCCGCCTGGCCTCGCGGCCCCGCTCGGCGCGTTGGGCGATCGAGCTCGCCCAGGCCCTCCTGCCCCTTGCCGCCTTTCGCGACGAGGAGAGGAGGCTCCGCTCCGAGGCCGCCACCCTCATCGAGAGCTTCGGCGAGCGCCTGGCGCCGCGGTCGGGCGAGAAGGCCTACCGCCTGTCCTACGCCAACCGCCGGAGGCTGGAGATAGCTCGGGCCCTCGCCGCCCGGCCCGAGCTCCTCCTCCTCGACGAGCCGACTGCCGGCATGAACCCGAGCGAGACCCTCGAGCTGCTCGAGTACCTGAGGGGCCTCAAGTCCCGGGGCCAGGCCATGCTGGTGATCGAGCACAAGCTTCCCCTCGTCATGAAGCTCTCGGACAGGATCGTCGCGATGGACGAGGGCGAGAAGATCGCCGAGGGGGAGGCCGAGGACATAGTCCGCGACGCGCGGGTGATCGAGGCCTACCTCGGCAAGGTCCATTCGCAGTCGGGCGCTCCGGCGCGGGAGGGGCCGCATGGCGCAGGCCCTGCTTAGCCTGAAGTCCATCGACACCTTCTATGGCCCCGCCCAGGTCCACTACGGCCTGAGCCTCGATGTAGCCGAGGGCGAGATAGTCTGCCTCCTCGGCGGCAACGCCTCGGGCAAGTCGACGGCCATGAAGGTGATACTCGGCCTCCTCGCGCCCCGCTCGGGCTCGGTCCTCTGGGAGGGTCGAGACATCACGGGCCTCCCGACTCCCGACCGGATCGGCCTGGGGCTCGCGAGCGTCCCCGAGGGGCGGAGGATCTTCCCGGACATGAGCGTCGAGGAGAACCTTCTCATGGGCGCCTACCTGCGCAGGGACAGGAGGGAGATAGGCGAGGACGCCGAGGGAGCGCTCGCCCTTTTCCCGCGGCTGCGCGAGAGGGCGAGGCAGGCCGGGGGCAGTCTCTCGGGCGGGGAGCAGCAGATGCTCGCGATAGCCCGGGCCCTCATGTGCCGCCCTCGGCTCGTGTGCATGGACGAGCCCACGATGGGGCTCTCTCCAAGCTACGTCGAGTCGGTCCTCGAGGCCGTGAAAGCCCTGAACGGGCGGGGCCTCTCCGTCCTCATGATCGAGCAGAACGCCCAACAGGCCCTCGGCATCGCACATCGCGGCTACGTGCTGCAGGACGGGCACCTCGTGCTGCAGGGCGGCGCGCGTGAGCTTCTCGAGGACCCTCGGGTCCGCGACGCCTATCTGGGCGGGGAGAGGATGGAGGGGATATGACTCGGGGGGCTATCGCAGCTCAGCCTAGCCGGGGATCTCGAAGACGCCCTCGAGCACGTGGCGCGGGGCATAGGAGAATCGCCCGATCTCCTCGCGGGAGGTCACGCCGGAGAGCACGAGGATCGTCTCGATGTCGGCCTCGATGCCGGCGATGATGTCCGTGTCCATGCGGTCCCCGATGATGGCGGTCTCCTCTCGGGTCGCGCCGAGGCGCCGCAGGGCGTGGCGCATCATGAGGGGGTTGGGCTTGCCGACGAAGTAGGCCTTCTTGCCCGTGGCGAGCTCGATGGGCGCGATGAGGGCTCCGCAGGCGGGCACGATCCCGGATCCCGAGGGGCCGCTCAGGTCGGGGTTGGTCCCGACGAGCCTGGCCCCGCCGAGGACGAGGCGCACGGCCCGCTCGATCGACTCGAGGCCGTAGCCCCGGCTCTCGCCGAAGACCACGTAGTCGGGATTGACGTTGTTCATCGTGTAGCCCGAGTCGTACAGGGCCTTGGTGAGGCCGGGCTCGCCGATCACGTAGGCCGAGCCTCCCGGCTTCTGCGAGGCGAGGAAGCCGGCGGTGGCGAGGGCGCTCGTATAGAAATGCTCCGCCTCGACCTCGATGCCGAGCCGCGAGAGCTTCTGGGAGAGCTCCGGAGGCGAGCGCTCGCTGGAGTTCGTGAGGAAGAGGAAGCGCTTGCCCGCGCGGCGCAGCCACTCGATGAGCTCGCTCGCCCCGCGCAGGAGCCGATCGCCGTGGTAGATCACGCCGTCCATGTCGATGATGAAGGCCTTGATCGGGCCGTCCAGCCTTAGCCTGAGTTCCTTGGTCATACTGCCATTATGTTGGGCCGGGGCAGGGCCTGTCGAGCCGCCGGCGTGACCGCCTCAGTCGCCGCCGGCTACGTGCCGCCCTGGGCCTTCCTCGACTTGGCCTTGGCCTCCCTCCGTTTCGCCATCTCGGCCTCGAATGCCTCCTGGACGAGGGCGCTGACGCCTCGGTCGAAGCGGTCGTGGATGAAGCCGTTGATCTTGGCGAGCATCTCGGGCGCGAGCCCTTCCTTCCCGCGGTAGACCTTGAAGACGAATACGTAGACCGACGACTCGCCGTAAACCCGCTTGGTGAAGAGGACGGCGTCGACCGTGCAGATGATCCCCCCGAGCCTGAGCTGGATGGCCGTGGCCCTCTCGTACATGCTGAGCTCCGGGTCCGGCCCGGAGAACGCGCAGGAGAAGTGGCTGATGCTGATGTCCAGGACCCGCCCCTCGAGCCTCTCCCCGTCGCGAATGTAGTTGAATTCGGATGTCTCGCCGCAGATCGCCCGCAGGTACTTGCGGCGACCGTTGGCTTGGTTGGCCGTGAGGACGCCTAAAAGGAGGGAGAGATTGCCGGCCTTTCGGAATTCGATGGGTATGCAGCCGCAGGTGATCCCGATGTCGTAGAGGTAGGTCTTCTCGATCCCGTGCCTTGTCTCCTCTCCGATGTGCTTGCCGTAGAGCACGCCCATTCTCGCCTTGTCGTCGAATTCATCCTTGATCGCCCGGACGAAGCTCGGCCAATCGACATTGGCGAGCTTGCGGTCCGTATTGAAGAAGAGGATGAGCTCGGGAAAGAGCGAGAGGAGGATGCGCACCTTCGAGGGGATGTCGAGGTACTGATCGTCCATCAGATAGTAGGCCTCGAAGCCTTTGAGGAAAAAATTGGGCAGGAAGTCCTCGGGCATCACGGATAGGTCGGGCACGACGAAAAAGGTTTTGATGCCTTCGATTACTTCCCTTTTTTCAATAGCCATACATCCTCCAGCTCATGAAATGCTGGTTTTCGATAGTTTTGACTTTCGTGAAGGAAAGGGGGCTGGTCAAGGGCAAATCGCAAAATTTTTATTGTGTTTTTTCTTACGTAGCCCTTGCAATAATCTGAATAATTTGCAAAAATGGCTTATATTTCGTAAGGTAAACGGAAGGCATTCGGAAGTGATCGACGAGCTGGCGGATCGAGAGCGCACTATCCTCAAAGTTCTATCCGAGCGTGGCTCCCTCTCGGTCTCGCTCATGAGCCGAGAGCTGGGCGTCTCCGAGGTCACTCTTCGCTCCGATCTCAAGGAGCTCGAGGAGAAGGGCTACCTCATCCGCTCGCGGGGGGGCGCCTACCCGGCCCTCCATCAGAGCATCGTCGAGAGGCAACAGCAGAATATCGAAGTGAAGAGCAGGATCGCGCGTGCGGCGGCCGAGCTCGTCAGGGACGGCGATCGGATCATGATCGAGGCCGGGACCACCACCGCCCTCGTCGCCCGCTACCTGATCGGCAAGCGCGACGTCCAGGTCGTCACCAATTCGACCCTGGTCTTCTCCTATGCGCGGCTCAATCCCTCGCTCCAGATTACCCTCACCGGCGGGGAGTTCCGCCGCGAGACCGAGTCCATGGTGGGCCCGGTGGCCCTGCGCACGATCGCGGGGCTCAACGTGCGCCTGGCCTTCGTGGGCACGGACGGCTTCAGCCTCCAGAAGGGGATGACCACCCAGCTCGTCGAGGGCGCCGAGATCGTGAAGGCCATGAGCGGCTGCGCCGAGGAGGCCCTCCTCTTGGCGGACGCCTCGAAATGGGGGAAAACGGGCTTCGTCAACGTCCTGCCCCTGTCCAAGATAGGGGGGATTATTACGGACAATGGGCTGGGGGAAGAGGCCGCGAGGGAGCTCGAGGCCGCGGCGATACGCTGCGCTCTTGTATGAATGACGACGGAGGTCATAGGTGGCTCACGCGCTGATCATGCCCCGGCAGGGCAATACTGTCGAATCCTGCATCATCGTCCGCTGGAAGGCGGCGGAAGGCGCTCTCGTGGCCGCGGACGAGACTGTCTGCGAGGTGGAGACCGACAAGGCCAGTTTCGACGTCCCGGCCGGAATGGCCGGCGTGCTGCTTAAGATCCTCCATCCGGAGGGGGACGACGTTCCCGTCCTGGCGCCTATCGCCGTCATCGGCGAGATGGGCGAGGATTGGCAGTCGGCCCTCGGCGCGGCGGCGGCCGACGCGAGCCCTGTCCTGGCTGACGCTTCGGGCCCCGCTTCCGGCGTCTCGCCGCGCGCGCGCTCGTTGGCCTCGGCCGAGTCCATCGACGCAGGAGCCCTCGCCCGCTCAGGCTCGGGCACCGGGCCCGGCGGCCGCGTGATAGAGCGAGACGTACGGACGGCCCTGGCCGAAAGGCCGCCGCTCACCGCTGCGGCCAAGGCGGCCGCGAGCGCTGGCGCCGCGCTGCCTGCCCGCGGTACGGCCCTGGGCGGCCGCGTGGGGATCGCCGACCTGGGGGCGGCCGCCGGAGCGGAGGCGCCCGGCGTATCGGTAGGCTCTTCCCTCGGCGCGTATGAGGAGAGCCAGCTCAAGGGCGTGCGCAGGCTGATCTCCGAGCGCATGAGGGCATCCCTCGCGAACACGGCCCAGCTCACGTTCAACGCGAGCGCCAAGGCCGAAAAGCTCCTCGCCCTGCGCGCCCGCTTCAAGGCCAGCGACCCGGCTCTCGGCCTCTCCGAAGTCACTATCGGGGACCTGGTGCTCTTCGCCGTGTCTCGGGTCCTGCCCCGCTTCCCCGGCGCGAACGCCACTCTGGAGGATGGGCTCCTCCGGAGCTACGAGCGGGTCCACCTCGCCCTGGCGGTGGACACTCCTCGGGGCCTCATGGTGCCGGTCATCCGCGGCGCCGACCTCCTTCCGCTCCGCGCCCTCTCCGTCGAGGCCAAGCGCCTCGCCGCGGCCTGCCAGGCCGGCAGCATCAGCCCAGACGAGCTTTCGGGGGGGACCTTCACGGTGAGCAACCTCGGCGCCTTCGGCATCGAGTCCTTCACGCCGGTGCTCAACGCGCCCCAGGTGGCCATACTCGGCGTGGACGCCATCGGGGCTCGTGCCGCCGAAGGCCCGAGCGGGGAGCTGGTCCTGGAGCGGCGCATCGGCCTCTCCATCACGGTGGATCACCAGGTCATCGACGGGGCGCCCGCGGCCCGGCTCCTCAAGGCCTTCGCGGACGCGATAGCCGACATCGACCTGCTGTTGATCGGATGAGGCGGGAATGGCCAAGCATGACGCGATCATCATAGGCGGCGGGCCCGGCGGCTACGTGGCCGCGGAGCGCCTCGGCGCCGCGGGCAAAAAAGTCCTCCTCGTCGAGAAGGCCTCCCTGGGCGGCACCTGCCTCAACGTGGGCTGCATCCCCACCAAGACCCTCCTCAACTCGGCCAAGCTCTATGCCCATGCCGCGGAAGGCGCGAGGTTCGGCGTCAGGGCTGAGGGAGTGAGCTACGACTGGGCGGCCATGCAGGCCTGGAAGCGCGAGGTCGTGGAGAAGCTGCGATCCGGCATCGCGGCGACCGAGAAGAGGCTCGGCGTGGAAGTGCTCGCGGCGGAGGCGAAGCTTCTCGGCCCAGGTCGAGTCGAAGCGAGAGACTCGGGCGGCTCGGTCTCGACGCACGAGGCCGAGGCCGTCGTCGTCGCGACCGGCTCCACTCCCGTGCTGCCTCCAATCCCCGGCGTCAAGGGCAACTCGGCCGTCGTGGACTCCACCGGCCTCCTCGAGATCGACCACGTGCCCGAACGGCTCTGCGTGATCGGCGGCGGGGTGATCGGCGTCGAGTTCGCCGGCCTCTTCGCGGCCCTCGGCTCCAAGGTCGAGGTCGTCGAGATGATGGACGAGATCGTGCCCTTCATGGACAAGGAGCAGGCGACCGTCCTGCGCAGGGCCATGAAAGGCGTGAGCTTCCGTCTTGGATGCAAGGTCGAGGGGCTCGAGGGCGGCACGGTGAGGTACAGGACCGAAGCGGGCTCCGCGGCCGCTGCCGAGGCCGACCTCGTCCTCATGGCCGTGGGCCGCAGGCCGGCGGTCGAGGGCTGGGGAGGCGCCGAGGCGGGGCTCGACCTCGGCCCCAAGGGCATTGTTGTGGACGATCGCATGCGCAGCAACCTGCCGGGAATTTGGGCCGTAGGCGACGTCACGGGCAGGAGCCTACTCGCCCACTCGGCCTACCGGATGGCCGAGGTGGCCGTCGATGACATACTCGCCGGAGGCGGAGGCGGCGTACAGGTTATGCGATACTTGGCCCTGCCCTGGGCGGTCTACGGGATCACCGAGGCGGCCGGAGTCGGCATGACCGAGCAGGAGGCCCAGGCCAAGGGCCTCGAAATGAAGAAGGCGAGCCTGCCGCTGCGGGTCTCGGGGCGCTTTTGCGCCGAGAACGGGTTCGCCGCCCAAGGCGCGGTCAAGGTCATCGCGGAGGCCGGCTCCGGCAGGATACTGGGGGTCCACGTCGTCGGCTCCTACGCCTCGGAGATGATCTGGGGCGCGGCCGCCTTGATAGAGCAGGAGATGAGGGTCTCCGACGCCAGGGAGGTGGTCTTCCCGCACCCGAGCGTCTGCGAGGCCATCAGGGACGCGTTATTCGAACTATAGCGGGCCCGAGACGAGAAAGGCCCGTTCCGCGACCGCCTCTCGGAGGATCGCGCATTTCGGAGGTCGGGAGTAGGTATGCCTAAGTCGTTGGTGGTGGATCCGTCCGTCGTGCGCAGGCCGGGGATGCTCGAGATCGCGAGCATCCCGCTGAATCAATACAAGAAGGACTTCAAGGCCGAGCTCGGCCGCTTCGGCAAGGACGGCCTGAAGCGTCTCTGGCTCGACATGGCCGCGATCCGCGAGTTCGAGACCATGCTCAACTCGCTCAAGACCCAAGGGACCTGGAGGGGGATCGAATACAACCACAAGGGGCCGGCCCACCTGTCCATCGGGCAGGAGGCGGCCTCGGTGGGGCAGTGCGCAAGCCTGGAGCCGGAGGACTTCATCTTCGGCTCCCACCGCAGCCACGGAGAGATCCTGGCCAAGTGCCTCTCGGCCTCGCGCCGACTCGGCGAGCGTGAGCTTGTCGCGACCATGGAGGGCTTCCTGGGCGGCGAGACCCTGCGCCTGGCCGAGAAGGTGCCGCACTCGAGCGTCATCGAGCTGGCCGAGGCCTTCATCCTCTTCGGGACCCTGGCCGAGATCTTCGCGCGCAAGGCGGGATTCAACCGAGGCATGGGCGGCTCCATGCACGCCTTCTTCACGCCATTCGGCTCGATGCCCAACAACGCCATCGTCGGCGGCTCCGCCGACATAGCGACGGGGGCCGCCCTCTTCAAGCGGATCAACCGCAGGCCCGGCATCGTCGTCGCCAATATCGGCGACGCATCCTTGGGCTGCGGCCCCGTGTGGGAGGCGATCTGTCTCGCATCGATGGACCAGTACCGAGGGCTCTGGGACGCCGCCTCCGACGCCGCCTCCGGCGCCGCCTCCGACGCCGCCTCCGACGCCGCCTCCGGCGCCGCCTCCGGCGCCGCCTCCGGCGGCTCCCCGCCGATTCTCTTCAATTTCTTCAACAACTTCTACGGCATGGGCGGCCAGACCGACGGCGAGACCATGGGATATAAAATATTAGCTCGAGTCGGGGCCGGCGTCAATCCCGAGAACATGCACGCCGAGAGAGTGGACGGCTACGATCCCCTGGCCGTGGCGGACGCCGTCGCGCGCAAGAAGGAGATCCTCCTCGAGGGCAGGGGGCCCGTCCTCCTCGACACGATCACCTACCGCGTGTCAGGCCACTCGCCCTCCGACGCCTCGAGCTACCGATCGAAAGAGGAGATCGAGCTCTGGCAGGGGGCCGACCCCCTCGACCACTACGCGGCCTACCTCGCGGACAACAAGGTCGCCACGGGCAGCGAGCTCGACGCCGGGCGCGCGCGCATCGTCGAGCGGCTCGAGGCGGTCGTAAGGCTGGCGACCGACGAGGCCGCCTGCCCCCGCGTCGACGGCGCCTTCATCGAGTCGGTCATGCTCTCGAACGGCCGCGTCGAGGCCTTCGGCGAGGGGAAGAGCGAGCTCCTCGGGGAAATCGCGCAGAACTCCCGCGTGAAAGCCTTGGCCGGCAAGGCCCGCTATGCCCTCGGCGCCGATGGCAAGGCCGTCCCCAAGAACAAGCTCTACCAGTACCGCGACGGCCTCTTCGAGGCCATGCTGCACCGCTTCTCGATCGACCCGAGCATGGCGGCCTGGGGCGAGGAGAATCGCGACTGGGGCGGGGCCTTCGCCGTCTACCGCGGCCTCACCGAGGCCCTGCCCTACCGCAGGCTCTTCAACAGCCCCATCTCGGAGGGGGCCATCGTGGGCTCGGGGGTCGGATACGCGCTCTCGGGCGGCCGCGCCGTCGTCGAGCTCATGTACTGCGACTTCATGGGCCGCGCGGGCGACGAGCTGTTCAACCAGGCCTCCAAGTGGCAGTCGATGTCGGCGGGCCTGCTCAAGATGCCCCTCGTCGTCCGCGTCTCCGTGGGCAACAAGTACGGGGCCCAGCACAGCCAGGACTGGTCGGCCTTCGTCGCGCACGTGCCTGGCCTCAAGGCCTACTTCCCGGCCACGCCCTACGACGCGAAGGGCATGCTCAACCTGGCGCTGCGGGGCACGGACCCCGTCGTCTTCTTCGAGAGCCAGCTCCTCTACGACGTCGGCGAGCAATTCGAGAAGGCAGGAGTGCCCGAGGGCTACTACGAGGTGCCCGAGGGGGAGCCGGCCCTGCGCAGGGAGGGCAGGGACCTCACCATAGCCACGTTGGGCGCCACTCTCTACAAGGCGATGGAGGCCGCGAAGGACTTGAGCACGGACTACGGACTCGAGGCCGAGGTCCTCGACCTCCGCTTCCTCGCGCCCATGAACTACGACCGCCTGGTCGAGTCGGTCAGGAAGACCGGGCGGCTCCTCCTCGCCAGCGACGCGGCCGAGCGCGGATCTTTCCTCCACACCGTGGCCTCCAACGTCCAGACCCTCGCCTTCGACTATCTCGACGCGCCGATCGCCGTGCTGGGCAGCCGCAACTGGATCACGCCGGCCGCGGAGATGGAGGAGCTCTACTTCCCGCAGAAGGACTGGATCCTCGACGCGATCCACGCGCGCATCCTCCCACTGCCTGGCCGGCGCGCGGTCACGGTCCAGACTCCGCTCGAGCTGGCGCGGCGCGCGCGCAGGGGGGTGTAGGCCCGATGGAGGATAACGCGCGGCTGCGCGCCCTGGTCAACGAGGCCGGGGCGAGCCGGGAGGAGCGCCTGGGGGCCCTCGCCGGGCTCGTCGTGCTCGGCGAGCCCGCCGGCCTCTCGCCTCGGCCATCCGCCGAGGACGCGGCCGGGGCCGAGTCCAACAACCACGTCCACACGATCTACAGCTTCAGTCCCTACTCGCCCTCGATGGCGGCCCTCCTCGCGCGTGAGGCGGGACTCGCGGCGGCGGGCTCGGTGGACCACGACTCCATCGCCGCCTCCCGCGAGATGCAGGCGGCCTGCGCGTTAGTCGGTATAGGAGCGGTGACGGGCTGCGAGCTGCGCGTCGGCTTCAGGACCGGGCCGGGCGGCGAGCGCCTCGGCTTCGCCGGGCGCAAGATCAACAACCCCGACTCGGCGGGCATCGCGTACATGACCATCCAAGGGGTGGCCTCGGGCAAGGTCGAGGAGCTCTCGGCCTACCTCGAGCCCATACGGCGCCGCAGGACGGAGCGCAGCGAACGCATGGCCGCCTCGGCCTCGGCCCTTCTGCGCGAGGCCGGGATCGAAGGGCTCGACTTCGAGGCCGAAGTCCTCGGGCGATCCAAGGCGGCCGAGGGCGGGGGCCTCACCGAGCGCCACCTCCTCGCCGCGGTCGCGGAGCGCCTGATCGCTCGCTATGGCCGCGGCTCCTCCCTCCTCGAGGGGCTGGCGAGGGACTTCGGCATCGAAGCGCCGAGAAGGGTGGGGGCCTTGATCTCGGATCCGGCCGATCCCTTCCTGCTCTACGACCTCCTGGGCCTCCTCAAGGCGGGCTTCCTGGAAAGGATCTTCGAGCAACCGGGGGAGGAGGAGTGCCCCGAGGCCCGAGGCGTCGTCGCCTTCGCGAAGTCCATCGGGGCCGTGCCCGCCTACGCCTACCTCGGGGACGTGGGCGAGTCGCCCACGGGCGACAAGAAGGCCGAGAAGTTCGAGGACGGCTTCCTCGAGGAGCTCCTCGACGCCGTGAAGGCGGCCGGCTTCTTGGCCGTCGCCTACATGCCGCCCCGCAACACGGCCGCGCAGCTCGCGCGCGTGCGGGCGCTCTGCGAGGAGCGCGGCCTCATGCAGATATCGGGCGTGGACATCAACAGCCCGCGGCAGTCCTTCAATTGCCCCGAGCTGCGACGTCCCGAGTTCGCGCATCTTCGGGACTCGACCTGGGCCCTCGTCGCCCACGAGAGGCTCTCCGCAATCGACCCGCGCGCGGGGCTCTTCAGCTCCGACGGTCCCCTGTCCTCGCTGAGCCTCGCGCCGAGGATCGCCGCCTTCGCCGAGGCCGGCCGCGCCCTCCTCGGCCCGGAACGGAGAGGGTACGACCATCAGGCGGAATTCGTCCTCGCGGACTTGATGGAAGGAAGGTTTACGCGATGAGCGACATAGTGCCTTTCGCCGCGCCTATCGCGCGCGGACTCTACCTGAACGCCGCGGGGCGCGCCCTCGTCCTCGCGTCGACGGCCGCCGAGAGGGCGCCCGCTGGCGCGCTCGAGCTCGATCTTGGGGAAGGCGGCCTGCCTTCCGAGGCATCGGCCGCGGCCTCCCTCTCCGCAGCTCTCTTGGCCTGGCGAGCAGAGCGCCCCGTCTCGCCCGCGGCGCTGCCTGGCTGCATCGTTGTCCGCTCCGGCGCCTCAGGCGCGGCCTTCTGGCCGGGCGCGGGACTGGACGAGGCGAGGCGCCGCGCCGAAAGGAGGGACGACTCGCCCCTGACCCTGTCCCCGCGCGCGGCCGCCGCGCCGGGCTCGGCCCGGGACAGGGCCGAGGTCGTCGAGGGCAGGATCGCCCTCGTAACGGGAGGGGCCCAGGGCTTCGGCGAGGAGATAGCCCGAGGACTCGCGGCCTCGGGGGCCCTCGTATTCGTCGCCGACCTGAACCTGATCGGGGCATCGAGGCTTTGCGCCGCGCTCAACGCCGAGGCTGGGAGAACCCTCGCCTTGCCCGTCGCGGTCGACGTCTCCGACGAGGCCTCGGTGGCCGCCATGTTCGATTTCGTCGCGAAGGAGGCCGGGGGCATCGACCTGGCGGTGAGCAACGCGGGCGTCCTCAAGGCCTCATCGGTCCTCGAGCAGGACTACCGCGCCTTCAAGTTCGTCACGGACGTCAACTACTCGGGCTTCTTCCTGATCGCCAAGCGCGCCGGCCTCCTGATGCGCGCCCAGTCCCGCTCGGCCCCGCGCTGGTCGACGGACATCATCCAGATCAACTCGAAGTCGGGCCTCCAGGGCTCGAACAAGAACGCCTCCTACGCCGGCTCCAAATTCGGGAGCATCGGCCTCGTGCAGAGCTTTGCCCTCGAGCTCGTCGAGTGGCGCGTCAAGGTCAACGCGATCTGCCCCGGCAACTTCTTCGACGGGCCGCTTTGGTCCGATCCTGCGAACGGCCTCTTCGTGCAGTACCTGCGCTCGGGGAAGGTGCCCGGGGCCAGGACGGTGGCCGACGTGAAGGCGGCCTACGAGGCCAAGGTGCCCATGGGACGCGGCTGCGAGGGCCCCGACGTCATGCGCGCGATCTACTATCTCGTGGAGCAGGAGTACGAGACCGGCCAGGCCTTGCCCGTCACCGGCGGGCAGGTCATGCTCAGCTGACGGGAGGCGCAATGAGAGAGGCGATAGCCGTCATCGACATCGGCATGACCAACAAGAAGGTGGCCGTCTATGGCCGGGACCTGCGCCTGCTCGACTCGGTCTCCCGGACCTTCGAGCCCGCCATAGTCGAAGGGCTCGAGACCCACGACCTCGAGGGCATGGAGGACTGGTTCCTCGCGCGGCTCGCGCTCTTCGCCAAGGAGTACGAGTTCGGGGCCCTCGCCGTCACGACCCACGGCGCCACGATGGTCTGCGTCGACGAAGGCGGCAGGGCCTGCGCCCCATGCGTCTACTACACCTACGAGCCGGGACCAGAATTCCAGCAAAGATTCTATAATTTAGCCGGGGACAGGATCGAGCTCCAGGCCGAGACCGGCACGCCGCCCCTCTCCGCTCTGATCAATCCTTCAAAGGGCGTACTCTTCGTAAAGGAGCGCTTCCCCGAGGCCTTCGGCCGGACCCGCAGGCTGCTCAACTACCCGCAGTACTGGGGCCTCCGCCTGACCGGCCAGGCGGGCGCCGAGGGGACCTACACGGGCTGCCACAGCTATCTCTGGGACTGGAAGGCCGGCCGATACTCGAGGGTAGCCCAGAGGCTCGGCATCGCCTCCATGCTTCCCTTTCCCCTGCGCGACTCGTGGGAAATACTGGGCGGGCTCAGGCCCGAGCTCGCCGCCCGGACCGGGCTCCCGCGCGGGCTCGTCGTCACGATGGGCATCCACGACTCGAACGCCTCCCTCCTGCCCCACCTCGCCAAGGCCCGGGGCCGGGACTTCATCCTCAACTCGACGGGCACCTGGTGCGTGCTCATGCACCCGCAAGAACGCTATGGCTTCGAGAAGGGGGAGCTGGGCAAGGTGGTCTTCTTCAACCGCTCGGCCTACAACGAGCCGGTCAAGACGGCCATCTTCCTCGGGGGCATGGAGTACGAGGCCTGGACCCGTGCCATAGCCTCGGCTGCGCGGGGAGCGCACATGGAGCCCCGGCCTCCGGCGTACGCCACAGTCGTCGCCTCGGCCTCGGCTTTCATCCTGCCGGAGCTCGTGCCGGGCTCGGGCCAGTTCCCGGGCTCCGCGCCGAGGGCCGTCCAGGACGGCCGCGAGTACGCGTTAGCCGACATTGAATCAGGCAGGAACGTGCCGCCCTTCATGCGCGACGGCGAGCGCGCCCTCGCCGCCCTCAACCTTTCCTTGGCGCTCCAGACCCTCGTGGCCCTGGAGAGGGCGGGGCTCTCGCGCGGGGCCGAGGTCTACGGCGAGGGCGGATTCAGGAGGAACCGCGGCTACAACGCGGTCCTCGCGTCCCTCCTCGCGGCAGAGGGCATCGGCGCGGGCTACTGCCTCACGGACATCGCCGAGGCCACCTCCTTCGGCGCCGCCATGACGGCCGTCGCGGCCTTGGAGGGGGCGAAGCCCGACGCGTTAGGCGACAGGTTCGACATCGAGTACGCGAGAGCGCGGCCGATGGAAGGATTGGATGGCCTCGGCGCGTACCGCCGGGCCTGGCTCGCCCTGGTCGGGGGCGAGGGAGGATCGACATGAGGACGAAGGCGGTCAGGATACACGGGGTCGACGACCTCAGGCTGGAGGAGTTCGAGCTTCCCCCGATCAAGGACGACGAGATCCTCGCGAAGGTGGTGTCGGACTCGATCTGCATGTCGAGCCACAAGCTGGCGATGCAGGGAGACCGCCACAAGCGCGTCCGCGCCCCCCTCGCCTCGAACCCGGTCATCATCGGCCATGAGTTCTGCGGGGCCCTCGTCGAGGTGGGCCGGTCCTGGAAGGGTCGCTTCGAGGTTGGGCAGAAGTTCGCTATCCAGCCGGCCCTCAACTACCAAGGGACGCTGTGGGCGCCAGGCTATTCCTACCCCCACATCGGCGGCGACGCGACCTACATCGTGATACCCCGCGAGGTGATGGAGCTCGGCTGCCTCCTCGACTACAAGGCAGAGGCCTTCTACATGGGCTCCCTCTCCGAGCCGGTCTCTTGCATCGTCGGGGCCTACCATGCCCAGTACCACACGAAGGCCGGCTCCTACGCCCACGAGATGGGCATCAAGGAGGGCGGCGCCCTCGCGCTGCTCGCGAGCGTCGGGCCCATGGGCATCGGCGCCATCGATTACGCGATGCACGCCCAGCGCAGGCCGCGCCTGGTCGTCGTCACGGACATCGACGAGGCCCGCTTGAGCCGCGCCGCCTCGATCTTCACCGTCGCCGAGGCGAAGCGCAACGGCGTCGAGCTGCATTACGTGAATACCAAGGACCTCGCCGATCCGATCGCGCATCTCAAGGGACTCAATAGCGGTGGGCTGTTCGACGACGTCTTCGTCTTCGCGCCCGTAAAAAGCGTCGTGGAAATGGGCGACCGGCTTCTCGGAGGCGACGGCTGCCTGAACTTCTTCGCCGGCCCCACCGACACCTCCTTCTCGGCCTCGCTCAACTTCTACGACGT
>Ga0181529_10001968_pt1 | contig 25368 bp, 20 predicted proteins | sample PEATcosm2014_Bin_36_FD_119763 | JGI IMG/M metagenome (GOLD analysis project Ga0181529, IMG submission 119763) | Peatland microbial communities from MTU Mesocosm Facility, Houghton, MI, USA - PEATcosm2014_Bin10_30_metaG | ecosystem: Environmental > Terrestrial > Soil > Wetlands > Peat | place... | reverse complement strand
GGATCTGATCGAAAAGTTCAAAGCCTCCGGCCGCACCATCCTGCTCACCACTCACTACATGGATGAAGCCGAGCGCCTCTGCGACCGCATCGCCATCATGGACAACGGCAAGGTCATCGCGCTCGGCACGCCGCGCGAGCTGATCGCTTCGATCGGCGTCGAACACGTGGTTGAGTTTTCGGCCGGCAGCGACGTCAAACCTCTCGACATCTCCGCCTTGCGCCAAATCGACGGCGTGCGCGAGGTCCGCCATGAGAACGGCAGCGTGCAGATGCAGGTCACCGAACTCCATCGCGCCGTGCCCGCCCTTCTCGACGAGCTCAGCCGGCAAGGTGCTCCGCTCACCGAGCTACGCACCCATTCCGCTTCTTTGGAGGACGTCTTCGTCACCCTGACTGGACGGCATTTGCGCGATGAGTGAGGCTACCATGCCCGATCTCGCTGTCCGTCCGGCTGGCTGGACCCGCCATCCGCTGGCGCAGTTGACGCTGGTGCGTTTTCTCGAATTCACACGCGAGCCCGAGGCGTTGTTCTGGGTGTTTATCTTCCCCGTTTTGCTCGCCGCCGGTCTCGGCATCGCCTTCCGCAATCGCCCCGCCGACGTGCTCCAAATTGCCGCCGTCACGCCGCAACTGGCTCAGGCGCTTCGCCAGGAGAAGCTTCTCGACGTCGCGGAGTTGCCCGCCGCGGCCGCCGCGGCCGCGCTGCGCAACGGCAAAATTGCGCTCCTCGCCGCGCCGTCGGCCGGCGGTGGCGTCGTCTATCGCTACGACGACACCAATCCGGAGGGCCGCACCGCGCGCATGTTGGCGGACCGCGCCGTCCAACGCGCCGCGGGCCGCATCGATCCGGTGGCCGCGACCGATCGCTTCCTGCGCGAGCCCGGTTCCCGCTACATCGATTTTCTAATCCCCGGCCTGCTCGGCATGAATTTGATGGGCAGCGCCATCTGGGGCATGGGGTTCGCCATCGTCGATGCCCGCCGCAAGAAACTGATGAAGCGCCTGGTTGCCACGCCCATGCCCCGGCATTATTACCTGCTATCGTTTCTGCTTTCGCGGCTCCTGTTGTTGGTGGTGGAAGTGGGTGTCCTGCTGGGTTTCGGCGCGCTGGTATTTGGCGTGCCCCTGCGCGGCTCGCTCGTCGATCTGGTGGCGCTCTGCGTGCTCGGTTCGTTGTCCTTCAGCGCGCTCGGATTGCTGATCGCATCCCGTGCCAGAACCATCGAGGCCGCCTCGGGGCTGATGAACACGGTAATGATGCCCATGTGGATCGTGTCGGGCGTTTTCTTCTCGGCCCAGCGGTTCCCCGTGTTTGCCCAGCCCATCATCAAGGCGCTCCCGCTCACCGCTGTGATCGATGCTCTGCGAATGAATATGCTGCAGGGTGCCGGCCTCGCGCAATTGACGCCGCAACTGGGAGTACTCGCCGCCTGGCTGATCGTCTGCTTCAGTCTTGCGCTGAAGCTCTTTCGCTGGCGCTAATGTCGAGTATGTCTTAGCCCAGTGTCTGAAAGACCACTGCATACCTACCTGGCTTGCCCGGTCTGAGCCCCGCCCTGCGTCAGCCGTGGCATACTGGAACGTGCAACTGGCGGTGGAGACTCTGAAGGAAAGACTGGCAGCGGTTCGCGCGCGCATCGAGGCCGCTGCGGAGCGGGCGCGTCGCGATCCGGCCGACATCGCGCTGCTGGCCGTCACCAAGCTGTTTCCGGCAGCGGCTGTCGCCGAGGCTTACGCCTTGGGCCTGCGCGAATTCGGCGAAAACTACGTGCAGGAATTCGCGGGCAAAGCGCCGGAACTCCGCGGCCTTCCCGGCGCGCGTTTTCACCTCATCGGCCATCTGCAATCCAACAAGTCCGGCTTAGCGGCGGAATTGTTCGATTGTGTACAGACGGTGGACTCGGCGAAGCTCGCGCGCCGCCTGGAATCGGCCGGCCGAAAACTGGAAGTGATGCTCGAAGTCAAACTCTCCGGCGAAGCGGCCAAGAGTGGGGCCGATCCGGGCGAGTTGCCGGAGCTGATCGCCGCCGTTCGCGAGTGTCCCCACCTCGCTCTCACCGGCCTCATGACCATGCCGCCATGGTCGGAAGATCCGGAGGCCGCGCGTCCGCATTTTCGCCGCTTGCGCGAGTTGGCCGGGCGGCACGAATTGCGCGGGCTTTCGATGGGAATGTCGCATGACCTGGAGACCGCCATCGAAGAGGGCGCCACTTGCGTGCGGGTCGGCACGGCGCTGTTCGGCGCGCGGAAAAGAGCGTGACGGTCGGCTTCTATTCGCCGCTGCCTCCGGCCCGCACCGGTGTGGCGGACTACGCGGCGGCTCTGCTGTCCTACCTCCGCCGCTGCGGGCGGGTGGATATCGCGCCGGCGCGCTGCGATGTGGCACTCTATCACCTCGGCAACAACACCCAGCACGCGGCCATCTACCGGCAGTCGCTCGAACGGCCCGGCGTGGTGGTGTTGCACGATGCGGCGCTGAATCACTTCTACCTCGGCCAGCATGACGAAGCGTCGTACACGGAAGAGTTCGTGTATAACTACGGCGAATGGAGCCGCGGGCTGGGCCGCGAGCTGTGGCGCGGCCGTGCGGCCTCCGGTTCCGATCCGCGCTATTTCGAGTTTCCCATGCTGCGGCGCGCGGCGGAGCGCGCGCTGGCGGTGGTGGTTCACAATCCGTCCGCGGTGGCGGCGGTGCGGCGCCACGCGCCATCTGCGCGCATCGTGGAAATCCCGCACCTGTTCGTGCCGCCGGCGCTGCCCTCCGCATCCGAGTCGTTGCGCTTCCGCGCGCGCATCGGCGTGCCGCCGGGAGCGTTCCTGTTCGGCGTTTTCGGCTACCTGCGCGAACCCAAGCGGCTACTGCAGGTGCTCGACGCGTTCGCCGCCGTGACCCACGATGTTCCGCAAGCCATGCTGCTGGTGGCCGGCGATTTCGTTTCGACCGATCTGGAACGCGTCACCGCGCCGCTGCTCTCGGCGCCGCATGTTCGCCGCCTTCCGTACCTGCCGGACGCGGATTTCTGGCTGGCGGCCAGCGCCGTGGATGCTTGCATCAATTTGCGCTATCCGGCGGCGGGCGAAACCTCGGGCATCGCCATCCGGATGATGGGCATTGGCAAACCGGTGCTGGTGACGGATTCGCCCGAGTGCTCGCGCTTTCCCGAAGGCGCCGTGGTCCGCGTGGCGTCCGGACTCGGCGAGCGCCAGTCTTTGTACGAACACATCGTTTTGCTAACATCGATGTCTGACGTGACGCGTGCCATTGGCCAACGGGGCGCCGGGCACATTCAGACGTGCCACGTCCTGGACCTGACCGGAAGCCTCTATTGGGATTTGTTGTGCGAGTGCTGTACCTCATCGCCGCTTCCGCCGCTGCCTTCGGCGCCCAGCCGCGGCAGCCGATCGTAAAGCTGCTGCACGTAGCCGTTCCCATGCGCGATGGCGTGCGCCTCTACGCCAACGTTTTCCTGCCGTCGGAACGGGCGCACGTGCCGGCCATCCTGGTACGCACTCCTTACGGCAAGGGCGAGGGACTATCGCCGAATTACCAGGCGCTGCTCGATCACGGCTTCGCGGTGATGGTGGAGGACGTGCGCGGGCGCTACGAATCCGAGGGCGAATTCGAGCCGCTCACGCAAGAGCCGGCCGATGGCGACGACACGCTCAACTGGATGGCGCGCCAGCCGTGGTGCGATGGCAAGATCGGCATGACCGGCGGTTCCTACCTCGGAATTGTGCAATGGAAAGCGGCGTTGCGCGCCAATCCACATTTGAAGGCGATCTTCACCGTGGTGGCCGGCGACGACGATTACCGCGACCGCTTCTACTCGACGGGCGGCGCCATGAAGTTGGGCAACCGGCTCGAGTGGATGGCGGAGAATCTCAGGACGCCGGGCTACCACCCCGATTTCAATCGCTTCATTTGGCACCTGCCGCTGCGCACGGCCGACGTCGCCGCCACCGGCCGCGTCTCCAGCATGTACCAGCAAGCTGTGGCGCATCCGTCCTTCGACAGTTTCTGGCGCTCGATCAGCACGCGCGAACACCTGGACCAGATGCACGTTCCCGTGTTCGCCGTGGGCGGCCTGTACGACAACTTCGTGGAGAGCGATCTGGAAGCTTTCGCGGCACTGGACAAGCAGTCCGGCCTGAATCGCGTTCTGATTGGTCCGTGGCCGCATAACATGTCGTACAAATTCGCCGATGCGGATTTCGGACCCGAGTCCGTGGTTCCGGTGCGCAACCTGACGATTGACTGGTTCGACCACTGGCTGAACGGCAAGGACACGCGCACCGTTTCCGCCGCGCCGCTGCGTATCTTCGTCATGGGCGCGAATAAGTGGTTGGACGAGCGCGAATGGCCCCCCGAGCGCGCGCGGGCTCGCAACTTTTATCTGGTCAGCCAGGGCCACGCCAATACGGCGGCGGGCGATGGCGCGTTGCAGGATGTGCCGCCGCGGCGTGCCGCCGCCGATCGCTTCAGCTTCGATCCCCGCGACCCGGTGCCCACACGCGGCGGCGCGGTCTGCTGCAACCCGCGCGTTTTCCCCTGGGGCCCGATGGACCAGCGCCCGGTTGAACAGCGCCGCGACGTGCTGGTCTTTACCACCCGTCCGCTGGAACAGGATCTCGAAGTGGTGGGCCCGGTGAAAGCCGTACTCTATGTTTCCACCAATCAGCGCGACACGGATTTCACGGCCAAACTTGTGGACGTGTTTCCCGATGGCTCCGCGCGCAACCTGACCGACGGCATTCTGCGGCTGCGCTATCGCAATTCGCTCGAGCGCCCCGAGCCGGCGCGGCCCGGCGAAATGTACGAAATCACGCTCGACGCCGGCATCGCCAGCAACTCGTTCCTCAGGGGCCATCGCATTCGGGTGGAGATTTCGAGTAGCAACTTCCCGCGCTTCGACCGCAATCCCAACACCGGCGCTGCCGTCGCCGGCGAAACCCGTCTAGTGAAGGCCAATCAAACTATTTACCACGACCGCCAGCATCCCTCGCGCCTGATATTGATGGTGATGTGAAGCGTGGGGCAGCCAGCTCCGAATGCGCAACGTTGACAGGCGGAAGCGCCTGCCCCACTTACTTGTCGAGTTCGGCAAACACCTTCATCATGTCGGCATGGGCGATCACGGTGCCCGGATCGCGCTGCATCGCCTCCCAATAGCTGCGTGCAAAGCGCTCGCCGTTTTCGTCCGGCGCTACCAGCGCGCGCGCCATCACTATCAGGCCTCCGGCATTTTCCTCGTCCACCGGTTCCTTCTGGGCCAGCGTTTCGTCCACCATCACCACGAATTGCGACAGCTCGCGCAGCCAGCTAAAACGTGGATCGTTCATCACCAAATTGAGATATTGGCCGGTGTTTGCGATCTTCGCCACGTCGCGCTCATAGGCTGCGCGCTCCGATTCCATGAGTAACTTGTGCAGACGAAGCAATCCATTCCTCAATGCAATCAGGCGCTCTCGGGTCTGGCCGGTCATGCGGCTTATGATATCGCGTTGACGTGCGGCCGCGCGAACCGTTTGCCGTTTTCGCGTAATCTGATCTGTATGCACAAACCCAGTTTCGACCCCGGACTGACACAGCAGTTCGGCGCGCCCTACCGGCGCGTCATCAATCGTGACGGCAGCCTGAACGTGCAGCGGCGCGGCCGCACCTGGCGCGACTTTCATCCCTACCTGCATCTGATCGCCATGGGCTGGCCAGCATTCTTGCTGACGCTGTTCCTCGGCTACGTGGCCGCGAACACGGCGTTCGCGCTGTCTTATTTCGCGCTAGGTCCGAATCAATTGCAAGGCGCCGACGCGGCCAACACCATGGGCCGCTTTCTGAACACGTTCTTCTTTAGCTCGCACACGCTTACCACGGTCGGTTATGGCAACATCTGGCCGAAAACCGTTCCGGCGAATCTCATTGCCGCGTTCGAAGGGCTGGTGGGCGTGCTCGGTTTCGCTGTCGCGACGGGCCTGCTTTTCGGCCGTATCTCGCGTCCCTCGGCCCGCTTGGGTTTCAGCGGCAACGCGTTGATCGCGCCTTACCAGGACGGCACCAGCTTGCAGTTTCGCGTGGTCAACCGCCGCTCGAATTCACTGGTGGAGGCGCACGCGCAGGTTCTGCTGATGACGGTGGAACAGCAGGGTGGCACGCCCGTGCGGCGCTACCAGCAGTTGACGCTCGAGCGGTCGAGCGTCCTGTTCCTGGCTCTTACCTGGACCGTGGTGCATCCGATCGACGACCAAAGCCCGCTCCACGCTAAGACCGCGGCGGAACTTGGCCGTCTCCAGGCCGAAGTCATCATTCTGATCAAAGCCTACGACGACACCTTCAGTCAGACCGTGATTTCGCGCTACTCATACCGGCACGACGAGTTTCTATGGGGCGCACGGTTCGCTCCCGCGTTTCACGTGGACCCGGCTGGCGACCTGGTGCTGGAGCTGCGCAAGCTCGGGGCCATCGCCTCCAACTGATGCTACAATCCGGATGAAGCACAGCCGATTTGAACCGAGGAGCCACGCGCGGTGTCCGCTTTCTTACATAACCAGTTCGAGCGCAACGTCGTCACCACATCCGTCGACCATGTGTTCAACTGGGCCCGCCAATCCTCGCTGTGGCCGCTCACCTTCGGCCTGGCCTGCTGCGCGATCGAGATGATCGCGTCGTCCACTTCGCGCTTCGATATCGCGCGCTTCGGCGCCGAGGTCTTCCGTCCCAGCCCGCGCCAATCCGACCTGATGATCGTGGCCGGCACCGTGTCGCTGAAGATGGCGCCGGTGCTGAAGCGCATCTGGGACCAGATGCCGGAGCCTAAGTGGTGCATCTCGATGGGCGCCTGCTCCAGCGTGGGCGGCCCTTTCAACACGTATGCCGTGCTGCAGGGCGTCGACAAAATCATCCCCGTGGATGTCTACGTCACCGGCTGCCCGCCGCGGCCGGAAAATCTGTTCTACGCGCTGCTGAAGCTACAGGACAAGATCGACGCCATGTCGACCCTCGTCAAGCGTCCCACCGAAGTGCGCCTGGAAGAATCGATGCTCGCCGAATTCCAGCAGCAGGTGCGCATTTCGCAGATCTCGCATCCCGCATAAGACTTCGCCCTCTATTGTTGCCGCGCGAAGGCGGCGGCGAGCATGCGCTTGCGATCTTCCTGCATCTTTCGCGTGCGTTCGGTGATGCGCGCGACCAGCGCCGGGGATGCGGTGCGCGGAGATCCGGAATCGAAGGGCGGCGCGGGATCATATTCCATCATGAGCTGGATCGAGCGCGCCACGTCCTCGCCGGACAAATGCGCGGCCACCGCCAGGCCGAAATCGATTCCGGCCGTGACTCCGGCGCCGGTGATGCGGTTCCCATCGACGACGATCCTCTCGTGAACGGGGATGGCGCCAACGACGGGTAAGAGATCCATGCTGAGCCAGTGGGTGGTCGCCCGATAACCTTTCAGCAGGCCGGCCGCGCCGAGCACCAGCGCGCCCGTGCAGACCGACGTCACGTACTTCGCCGTCGGCGCGCGCTTGCGGAGAAAATCCAGCGTCGGCCGGCTTTCGATGGCCTCGGAAATGCCGAAACCGCCCGGAACGAAGAGCACATCGAGCGGAGGGCAATCGTCGAAGCGGGTGTCGGGCGTAATTGCCATGCCATAAACGCTCGCCACCGGCTCGATCGAGTGCGCAATCAGGTGCACACGCGTATCCGGCAATTGCGCGAAAACTTCGTACGGCCCGGTCAGGTCGAGTTGCGTCAGCCGGGGGAAAAGCAGCATTCCAATATGGGTGGTCAAGGTGGCTCCCGAGCCTTAAGTGTACAAGACCGCACAGCGACACGTCGGACATGCCGGAGTGCGCGACGCGAAAGTAGCGAGGTATCGGATTCCGAGGCAGTTCAGGCCATGTCGCCCGGCGCGACACTCGCGAGCATGAAAACGCCATTCTGCCGCGCATTTCGAATCAATAGCTTACGGGTATTTACAAGAGAGTCTCCCAGTATCCGAGCGTGTACGAACGCTCGGCCGGGTCTTCAGCCCGGAGGGCGTCAGAAAATTGCCCATGGCGCAAGCCATGGGCAACGGTGGTTGCCTGCGAGCCCCGGAACGGGGCGGAAGATCACCCGCGAAGATCGTCTTACGCCCCGTTCCGGGGCTTGGCCCGCACCGCAACGTTGGAAGCTGTGATCCACTTCTTTGCAGTGGACCGGGCGCGCTCGCGATTTCAGGGAGCGACACTATGGCTGTTCTTCCTCGCCAGGTTGCGTCTCACCGAAAGATTCGTCCGCTGAGGCCGCTGGCCAGCCTACCATCACCAGGAAGACGTCGAAAACGAAGAGACCGATAGCCGCGTCATTCATGAGGACCGCCTGGCGCGACTCCGGCCAGAGTTGATTGGCAGCCCAGAAGAGAAATGCGGCTGCCAGCAGGATCGCCTTCACCCACTCCCGAATCGCCGGCCTACGCGCGCTTTGATAAACCAGGTAGGCAAATGCAATCGCCGCGAGTGGAAATGCGCCGAGGAAATCGTGAGATCGGGCCGGAAAGTGTTCCGGGAAGGCGTCCCATAAAAAGAGCGCGCCGACAACAGCCAGCGCCAACAGTCCGAGGACCACGGGCGCAGTCCGATGAGCACGATCGAGGCGGGTGTGCATGGATCAAGCCTGACGTGAAGTCTGTCTCAAAAAGCCGGCCGGCAGGGCATACGCCGCCTTATGCAGCCTCTTGCGAATGGTGGCGCCGCCGACGGCTTCCCGTGCGGCAGCGAAAAAGAGCGGGAAGGCAATGAATGGACTCGACACGTCGAAAAGCCTTTCGATGGGAACGCGACTACCGTTGCAGGAAGTCCTCCCGGTGAATGACGAATTCGGGATAGGCGCCAGCGCCGAGTTCGTGCAGATCCAAGCCCAGGCGCTCGCCTTCGGACGCCACGCGTTGCGGGCTCAAGCGATCCAGGACCCAGTTAACTCCATAGATTAGCGGCAGCACGAAACCAAGCAGCGTGGCGACGCCGGCGATTTGCGCCAGCGGCTGCACTGCGCTTCCGGCTCGCGCAAAGAAGCCGAGCGCCAGCACGCCCCAGATGCCGCCGATGGCGTGTACGGAAACCGAGCCGCTGGGGTCGTCGATCTCGCCATAGATATCCAGCCATTCGACCGTGAAGACGACCAAAGCGCCGGCCATCAGGCCTACCAGCGCAGCCGCGGCGGGAGCGAAGAAGAGGCAACCCGCGCTCGATGCCGCCAATCCGCCAATCCAGCCGTTGGCGCACAACGAAGCATCCGGGCGGCCGAATCGAACACGCGTGATGGCGGCCGCGGCCAAGCCGCCCATGGCCGCCGACAAAGTTGTGTTCAATCCAACCCGCACCAGTGCACCCACCGGCGCGCCGCCAAAAAGCATGGCTCCGGCGCAATTCAGCCCCAGCCACCCCGTCCACACGAGAAAGCAGGCAAACAGAACCAGCACCGCGTTGTGCCCGGGAATAGCTGCCGGCAAGCCGCCATCGCTCGCGTACTTGCCACGGCGCGGCCCCAGGATCCACGCGATGGCCAGTGCGGATAGACCGCCTACGGCTTGCACCGGCGCGCCGCCGGCGGCATCGACGAAGCCGATCTGGGCCAGCCAGCCGCCACCCCACACCCAGTGAGCGAAGAGCGGATAAACCAATCCGGCGAGCAAGGCCGTGGACGCCGACATGGCGCCCAACCGCCAGCGGTCCAGGCCGGAGCCGAGGGGAATCACCGCCGCCAGCGCGACGCTTAACAATTCCAGCCAGACGATCAGGCACGCGGGCGAGCCGTCCAACGGCAGCCCGCGCAAAAACAGCGGCTGCGCGGCGATCCAATTCCATTGTTTGCCCGCCGCCGCGATTGTGTGTGCCGGCCCGCCGGCGAAACCTTGAATGGCAAAGCCGCAGACGAAATAGGCTGCCGCCGCGACCGACACCGCGCATAGCGACGCGAGCATGGCATGCGACGCGCTGCGCGAACGGCCAAGTCCGGTGTTGACGAGAGCGATGCCGGCGATCGCCAAGGGAATCAGCAGAAGGCAGGCCAGCACGAGCGCTGTGCCCGCTTCGGACGGCGCTGGCGCGGACGGAATCATCGCTTGGCCTCCCGCACGGAAACGTGAGAGCGCGCCAGCAGGCCGAGGCCTAGCATCTCGATCGCGACGCCCGCGGCAACGAAAACCGCTCGCGCCGCCGTGGCGCCTAGCATGAGGAATGCGGCCAAGACGATGGCCCATCCTGCTACGAGTAACAGCAAACCGGCAAGCCGCATAGAACCTAACTGGTTACAGGATAACCGATTAGTGATGGCAGCTAACATGTTAACGGCGTGTAATTTTTACGATCCCGGCGATAGAAATTATCTATTTCCATCTGGCATCAAAAAGTCGTAAAAATTGTATATTCACTACCATACAAGCCTGCCCCGTAATTGCCGGCTTGGCCTATTCCAGCTCCGCCCGCTGGGTCCATACTAAAAAAGTTGAAAGGATCACGATGCGATACACCGGAGCAACGATATTTGTCGCCACGTGTCTGATGGTTGGAACTGCCGTCGCGCAGACTCCCACACCTGACGCACCAGCAACGACAACCACGCCAGACGCTCAGACAGCGACCACGCCGGCGCCCGCGGCGCAAGCTGTGCCTGCCGCGGCCCCGGCCGCACCAGCGCCGCCCTCCGCTTACCACCAGATGGGCATGGACTTCTCTTTTCTGTTAGACGGCTACGTCGACGGAAACTTTGACCAACCGGCTTCGGGTTGGAACGGGCTGCGCAATTTCGACTACCGCTCTGACACGGTGCATTTCAATATGGGCAAGATCACGATTGACCGCGCACCGGGGCCGATTGGCTTCCACCTGGACGTTGGTTTTGGCGAGATATTCTCCGCCACCCATGCCACCGACATGGCTCCCGAGGGGCTGAAGTACGTCGAGCAGGCATATGTCGACTTCAAACCGAAGTCGTGGAAAGGCGTCGAAGTCGACGTTGGCGAGTTCGTCACATCGGCGGGCGCCGAAGTGATCGACGTCAATGGGAACTGGAATTATTCCCGCTCGCTGCTGTTTGCGTGGGCGATTCCGTATTACCACTTCGGTCTCCGCACTTCGTTCCCGATCGGTACGCACTTCACGGGCGGCGTGCAACTGGTGAACGGCTGGAACAACGTCTACGCGAGCGACCAGGGTAAGTTGATCGGCTTGAATGGCGCGTACGCGTGGAAGAAAGTAACCTTGACGGAAGTGTGGTACGGCGGCCCGGAGCGGGATCAGAATAGCCCCGGCTGGCGCAACTTATTCGATACGGTGTTGCAGGTGAACCCGAACGATAACCTCAGTCTCTATATCAACGGCGACTACGGCCGGAACAAGAACATCGGGCCGGGCTCCGCGGAGTGGGATGGCATCGCCGTGGCCGCGCGGCGCGCAATTGGCAAGAAGGCCGCCATCGCCGGACGCCTCGAGATATTCGACGACGTAAACGGCTTTTCGACCGGCGTGGCGCAGGCGGTGAAGGAATTCACGCTCACCGGCGAATACAAGCTCTCCGATTGGCTGACGAGCCGGTTGGAGTTCCGCGACGACTGGTCGAGCCAGCCGTTCTTCGAGAATAGCACCGGCGGTTTGACCAAGAACCAGCCAACCGTGCTGCTGGGCATGATCGCCTATTTTGGGCCCAAGAAGTAGCAACGTCAGACACCTGAGAGGAGCAACCGAATGGCAGACAACTCTGAAGTTAAAATGCAACCGACGTTGGGCCTGACGGGCCTGACTTTCAACGCGATGGCGCTGATCGCGCCCGGAGCGTTCCTTTGGCTCACCTTCGCTATCCAAGGGGCCACTGGAGCCACTTCGCCTGCAATGTGGCTCGGAATCGTGGTCGCGCTGATGTTATGCCTGGCGACCGCCGTATGCTACGCGGAAATGGCAAAGCTGTATCCCGGAACTGGCAGTTCGTATTACTTCGCCGAACAATCGTTTCTCAACCATGATGCGGTGTGGCGTTTCGCACGGCTGGCTAAGTTCATCGTCGGCTGGGCCTCGCACCTCTATTACTGGATCTATCCCGGCGTGATGGTCGGCGTGATGGGCATCCTGTGTGGCTATCTGGTAGGCACCCTGTGGCCTAACTTCATGAACGCCTCCAACCCGGGCATGCTGTTCATGATGGCGGCAGCGGTCGTGTTCTCGTTCGCCGTCGCCTACATCGCGCACCGTGGCGTTGTCGGTGCGACGTCGGTCAATATCGCCATCAACGTGATTCAGATCTCCGCGCTGGTGGTCTTCGCCGTAATGGCGCTCGGTTACCGCTCCAGCCATCCCGCCGGCACCCCCGGCTGGCAATTCGATTCCAACTCGGGCGACGCGTACACGTACGAATTCGACACCACGAAGACCATGGTGAATGGCGTCGCCACGGATAACGTCGTGCGCGACGCGGCGGGCGTTCCGAAGCCTAAGCTCGACGCGGCGGGCAAGCCGGTTCCGTTCCTGGTCGCCTATCCCGCGCAGGACGACAAGGGTAACTTCCTTTCGCACGGTAGTAAGGCATCGGTAGTAGCCCCACATAACCTCGGCTGGGTGTTCATTCAGGCGACGGTCGCCATCCTCATCCTGGTCGGCTTCGAATCGGTGACGGCGATGGGCGGTGAAGCCAAGAACGCCAAACGAGACGTTCCCATCGCGGTGATCGTTTCGCTGCTGGTGCAGGGGCTGTTCTGTTACCTGTTCGAGTACTTCGCGGCGAATTATTTCCTCAACTCGGGGTACACCATGCAGTACGCGACAGGCTCCGCGGCGCCGATCGGCGACATGATGATCGTCATCGGCAACGCAACCTTCGGCGCGGGCGGCGGACGCATCTTCATGCTGGTCGAGGCCTTTACGGTGTTCCTGGCACTGATCGGCACCACGCTTTCCTGCATGAACACCGGCGCTCGCGTCACTTATGCGATGGGCAAGGACAAGGAAGTCCCGGAACACTTCGGGCTGTTGCATTCCAATAACCTGACCCCTCACCGCGCCATCTGGACGCTGGCCGCGATCTCGGCCGTCATCGGCTGCATCGCCGTGGCCATGCTCTTCGGTGACGCCTCGGCGCCCACCGATGCGACCATCAAGGCACTGCCGCAGGGCATCTGGTCCAGCTTCGGTTACACCACACACGACGGAATGGCGGCGCTGCCCAATTCACTGCTGACAGTGACATTGGCGTCCAACTTCGGCACTTTCCTGCTGTATGGGCTAAGTTGCGTCATCTGCTTCGTGGCTTATCACAAGCACCCGAAGTTCAGCGTCATACGCCATCTGCTGATTCCGATCTTCGGCGTCGTGGCCAACCTGGCCTGCATGGCGTTCTATCTGATCGGACCCTTCATGGGGTACGGCACCAAGATGGAGCCGCTGCTGGCCCTGGGGATCGCCGGCGTATGGGCAATCTACGGCGGGATTTACTTCGCGCGCGCCGGCAAGAAAGACGGCCGTACTACACTGGTGACGAGCCGAGCCGAAGCCTAATCCACGTTATCGATAGGAGCGAAACGGTCCGGGCGGACGGGAACAAATCCGCCCGGATCTGTTTTTATGTTGGAAATCGAATTCGCACAAGCCTCCGATTGTGGACGGGTTCGCGACCACAACGAGGATTACCTGGGCTGCTTCGCGCCGGAAGCGGAAGCAGAGGCTCGAACACTGGGATTTCTGTTCGCGCTGGCCGATGGAGTGGGCGGCGGCGACGATGGAGAGGTCGCTTCCCGATTGGCGGTGGAAACTCTGCTCCACGATTTCCGTCGCACTGCGGCCGGCGTGCCCCATTCCTCGCTGCTGCCACGGCTGGTGCAACAGGCCAATACACGAGTTTTCGAAACCGGCATGGCCAGCGGTCCGGGCGGTTCCAACATGGCGACCACGCTGGTGGCCTGCGCCCTGCGTTATGACCGCGTGGTGGTCTGCCACGTCGGAGATTCGCGCTGCTACCGCATCCGCCACGGCCACGCCGAGGCGCTCACGCGCGATCACACGCTAGTCAACGAGCACATGCGTCTGGGACTAATCACCGCGGGCGAGGCCTCCAGCGCCGAAACCCGCCATGTCTTGAGCCGCTCGCTCGGACCAGCCATGATCGTCGCCGTGGAGACGCGCGATTACCAGGTCATTCCCGGCGACGTGCTGCTGCTGTGCTCCGACGGCCTGCATGGGCCGGTGGACGCCGATGCGATCGCCCAGTTGGTGAGCCGCCACACGGCTCTCCCGGATGCCGCCAAGGAACTGATTGACCTTGCAAACGAGCTGGATGGCGGTGATAATGTGAGCGTGCAGCTCATTCGCGTCCGCCAGGTGGAGCGCATCGGCATGTACCGCGGGCGCCCTTACAAATTGGCCTGACCGGCGCCCATCCCAAATTCGCATGAGTTCCCTACGCGCGGGCGAGCAGCTCGACCACTATCGTATCGACAGCGTGACTGCCCGCAGCGGAATGGCCTCGATCTTCCGCGCCGTGGACCTGCGCAATGGGCGCGACGTCGCCATCAAGGTTCCACATCCCGAGATGGAGGCCGACCCCGTTCTGTACGACCGCTTCCATCGCGAGCAGGCGATCGGCGTGGCGCTGGACCATCCTGGCGTGATGAAGGTCTTCGAAGACAAGGATCGCAGTTCGCTCTATATGGTGATGGAGTGGGTGCCCGGGCGCTTGCTCCGGCAGATCCTCGGCGCGCAAGGCAAGCTGCCGATCGAACGCGCCGTGAACATCACCATCGCGATCGCCGAAGCGCTCGATTACATCCACTCGCAGGGCGTGGTGCATCGCGATCTCAAGCCGGAAAACATCATGGTGGACGATGCGGACCGGATCAAACTCATCGATTTCGGCATCGCGGGAAAGGAGGGTTCTCGCCGCCTGACCTTTGCCAAGCTCTCCCAGGTCATGGGCACGCCCGACTACATCTCCCCGGAACAGGTGAAGGGCAGGCGCGGTGACGGCCGCAGCGACATCTACTCGCTCGGCGCGATGCTATACGAGATGCTCACCGGCAAGACACCGTTCACCGGCAACAATCCCTTCGCCATCATGAACGACCGCCTGCTGAACTACCCGGTACCGCCGCGCGAGCTGAATCCGGAAATCTCGCTGGAACTCCAGGAGGTCATCTACCGCGCGCTGGAGCGCGACCCGAAGAGCCGCTACCCCAAGGCTCGCGAAATGGCCTGGGACCTGGCCCACCTGGATCAGGTCGGCGCGGCCGAGCGTCCGGAACTGCTGGAGTGGAAGAAGCGCCGCCGGCCTTGGCTGCGGCAGGTTCTCTTCTACAGCGCAATGGCGTTGATACCTGTGGCAGTCTTCGGCCTGCTGCTGTACGTCGCCAAGCACACTTGATTCATACGGCCTTGGGGCCGGCACAGATGTTAATGCTGCTGGCCTGTTGGGAGGGGCCGCCGGTGATCTGCCGGGATTCCCGGCACTCCGGGGCGGTTTTTCGACCACCGGAAACGATGATCGCGCGCCCACACCGATCGGCATTGCCGAGCTTGTCGACGGGGTCAAGTCGAGTTTCTGGCTCCAGTAACCGCAAAGCGTCTCAATGACTTACAGTGTGCTTTCGCGAGTAATCCTATAACTGCGATACTCGGCGCTGTCGCGAAGCCCCCCACCGAGAGGCTGTGAGCATGGAGCCGGCAGCTTCGCGATTCGGTAAGCCGTCACCACCCAGATCGGCAAAGGTTCTGGAATAGAAGACCTCGTCGCCAGAACAGTGACCTGCGGAGCAGGCGAGCCTCGCGGCGACGGAACCGCCGAACTTGGCGTGAGAGATCTGGTTCGCCAAAAGATCCCCTTGCGTGCCACCAGCGAGTCGTTTGCCTGGATTGGCGCAGCGGGTTTCAGCTTGGTTCCGTGGCTGGCAGGCGCGTTTCCCGCACCTCCCGATCCCGGCGCTTCCGAACCGGCGTCATGGCGTGGCGCACCGCGAAGGCACAGCATCGCGAGGCCGCAGACCTGACCTCGAATACCGGTGGTCAGCCAGCATGAAATACCTCGCCATCGGCGTTCGACGGCAGTTGGCATGTGCGCCTCTGCTGCCGTTCAATCGCGGCGAACAATAGCGCAGGTTGTATTGGCTTGGTGATGTAGTCATCCATGCCGAGATTCAGGCAACGCTCGCGATCGCCCTCCAATGCGTGAGCGGTAAAGGCGATGATGGGAATGCGGCCGCCGCTCCGCTGCTCCCGCGCGCGGATTTGGGCGGTGGCCTCGAAACCGCCCATCTCTGGCATCTGTATGTCCATCAGCACGAGGTCGAAGTGCTGCCGCTCCAGGGCCGCCAGTGCTTCGATCCCGTTGATTGCGGTCACCACAGCGTACCCGCGCTTGTTCAGCAGCCGCAAGGCGAGCTTCTGGTTCACCGGGTTGTCCTCAGCCAGCAAAATGCAAAGCGAACTGGAGACTTGCGGAGGATTCTCCGCGGCGGGGATGGCGGCCGGCGCGGCGGCGGTGTTCGTTTCCGTTTCGACGGCGTTTGCGAGAGCCGCCAGGCCCGAGGCCTGCGTGCCTTCGCCGACTTCCGGTTCGGCACGCAGTGGTGCGCTTTGGAACGGTGCGGTGAAGTGAAAGCGACTGCCTTGGCCGGGCTCGCTCTCCACCCAGATGCGCCCGTGCATCAGGCCCACGAATCGGGCACAGATGGTGAGTCCGAGGCCCGGACCGCCATAGCGGCGCGCGTGCGACCCGTCGACCTGAGAGAAAGGCTCGAAGATCAAGGCTTGGTTCTCCGGAGCGATGCCGATGCCGGTGTCTGCCACCTCGAAATGCAGCGTGAGGCCGTCCACCGCATCTTGCAGTTCCACGCGCAGGGAAACGTGGCCACGCTCCGTGAACTTCACAGCGTTGTTCAGGAGGTTGACCAACACACGGCGCAGGTGTACCGGGTCGCCCATAAGAAGTCGCGGCACGCCCGTGCCGAGGTAGGTCTGTGCTTCGAGTTTCTTGCGGCGGGCCTCGAACTCGATGTTTCGCATTGCCGCGCTCACCAGTTCGGTCAGATCGAAGACGGCCGTTTCCGATTCGGTCTTGCCGGCTTCGATCACGGACAGGTCGAGGACCTCGTTCAGTATCCCGAGCAGCAATGCCGATGAACTCCGCACCGTCAGCAAATACTCCCGCTGCTCGGCCGTGAGAGGGGTGTCCAGCGCCAGTTCGGTCATGCCAATGATGCCGTTCATGGGCGTGCGGATTTCGTGGCTGATATTGCACAGGAACTGATCTTTGAGACGTGCCGCCAGGCGAATTTCGCGCAGCAGGTGTTCGATTTCGACCTTCTGCTGCTCCACGGTATCGCGCTCGCTTTCGGCGCGGGCCTTTTCGAGATTCAAACTCTGCGTGCGATCCGCCACCGCGACTTCCAGGTCCCTTTGCCGCCGGAGTATGGCATGCACGCGCCAATACCAAACCAGGCGGGCCAGCAGCGCGAACGCGGCGATGGCCCCCAGCTCGCACCACCAGCTACGCCACCAGGCGGGGCGGATGGTGAAGGCGAAGCGCGCTGGCTCTCCTGCCCAGGCGCCTTGCCCGGCGTTCGACTCGACTTCGAAGGTGTAGCTTCCAGCGGGCAGGATGGGGAAATGCGCTTCGCGTGACTGGGTTTCGGTCCAGCGCTCTTCGAGGCCGGCGATGCGATGACGGAAGCGCACCGTGTCCTCGTTGACGAACGTCAGGGCGGCAAAGCCAATCTTTAGGGATCGCCGGGACCACGGTACCGAGACTCCCGCGCCTAGGCCAACACTCGACCCACCCAGAGCGGCGGAGGTCAGCAGCACCGGAGCGGCCGTAGGGCGCGTCGGCAGCCCAGAGGCTGGAATCCGCAAATGGGAGATGCCCCGGCTGGTGCCGATCCAGACGCTACCATCGGCATCGGCCCAAAAAGCGTTCGCATTCGTATCGTCCCAAATCAAACCATCCGTGCGGTCCAGGTGCCGCCAATGGCTGCCTTCCAGAATGTCCACGCCTTGATCGGTACCGAACCACGTCCACCCGCGCCGGTCGCATCCGATGAAGAAGATATTCCCCTCGCGCATACCGTCCTTACTGGAGAAATGGCGCCAGCGCGGATGCTGCTGTCCATCGTACACAAGCTGCGACACACCGGCCGGTTCGGCGTAGGAAATCCACAAAGATCCGTCCTGCGCCTCGGCCAGCTTGCTCACCCGGTCATGGAGGAGCCCGTCGGCCGTGGTCAGCCGCGTCTGGCGTTCGAAGCGAAGGGAACCGCCCTGGCTCGCCGCGAGATACAGCCCGTTGGTTGTGCCCGCCCAAACGCGGTTCCTGGAATCGACGGCAACCGTGCTAACCCAGGTATTTTCCAGCCCCGATTCCCGCCCGTAGGCCGTGGCCAAGCCGCGGTGCAGATCGACGTGAACAGCGCCGCTGGGCCGTGCCAACCACATGGACCCGTCGGGCGCCCAGGCCAGACCGGTGGTGTAGCCGGCCGGCAGACCGGGCATCCGCAGGTCCTTCCACCGCCCGTTGCTCTCATCGAAGCGGCTGACCCCGGCATCGTGAATGCTCCACAGTACGCCTCCGGAGTCGCGCCGAATGCCCCAGACCGATTCGGACGAAAGTCCTTCCGCTTCGGTCCACTGATCCCAGTTCGGATAGCCCAGCCACCGCGCCAGGCCGGCACCCCACAGCCCAATCCAAATCGAGCCCTCGCGGTCTTGGAGAGCGCAGATGACGGAGCTGAGCGGCAGCCCACGCGACCTTCCGATGATTTCCCAGCCGGCCGCCGTGCGGCGCGCCAGCCCCCGCATGGTCGGAACCCACAATTGACCATCCTGGCCAATGTGAAGCGTCCCCGAGTAAGCCGGCGGCAGATCCCGATCCCGGCCGAGAAACCGGCGCTCCCCCTTGGGCAGTTCGATCAGCTTGTCGCGGCTGCGGGCCCACAGATTGCCCTGGTGGTCGAAGAGCACCGAGTACCACATGTCTTCCGGGACGCCCTGTCCGGCAGCAAGAACAGCCCGCCCATTCTCCAACCGGCAGAGGCCGCTGCCACAGGTGTACCAGACCGAGCCCGTCGCGGACACCGCGACACTGCGTACTATTTGCGCCTTCGACTCCGGAACGCGGTGCAGAGTGGAGGTGGGCTTACCGGCTCCGCCCGCCGGAAGGGCCAACTCCAGTAGGCCCTGCGAAATGCCAACGTACAGGTGCCCGAGCGCGTCGGAACTGAGGGCGTTTGCGCCGGTTCCGGGTGAGATATCCACCGTTTCGAACCGCTCCCCGCGCAGCCGGGCCAGGCCGCGTGGCGTCGCCACCCAAAGTGTCCCATCCTGGGCCTCGTGAATTGCCTGAATCTCAGACGCCGGCAGACCCTCAGCCGCCTTGAAACCGCGATAGCGGCGGCCATCGTAGCGATAGAGGCTATTCGTCGTCCCGATCCACAGAAACCCCGCGCGGTCCTGGAGCAAGGCATGAACGGCTTGACTGGGCAGCCCCGATTCCCGGTCGTAGTACTTGAAACTATAGCGTTGTGCGTACCCGCTGGCTGAGAGCAGGGCCAGGCATGACAGCACACATACGGCTCGAGATGTCACTCTGTGAGGTCTATCGGCTGAACTGTAGTTGCACGATAGAGTCCCCCGTCGCATCCGAACGAGACACAGCGCCGCAATGGGAGAAACCGTCTGCCCCTGCCCGGCCCCGGACGTCGCTGGCGACTGCACTATGCCGGCAGCGGGCGCCCACGCCGTCGAACATCGAAATCAAGGCGACCCTTCGCGACCGTGCCGCGGCGGAAAGCATGGCCGCCGGATCGCCGGGGCGGACGCCGCCGAGACGCGAGCTCCACGGCACCTGCTTGCGCACCGCTACGCCGTCCGGATACACCGTCCAGTATTCATCGCCCCAGTTGGAACACCCGGTGAGAGGATTGGGATAGGCGCGCTTGTAGTTCTTGGTTTCCGAAAGCGCATACCGCCAATGCACCGCACCCGCGCGTCGGTGTTCTTCAGAATCCGCACGCGCGAGTTGCGGCTGGCTTATCCCACCACCCGCGGCAACTCATCCATCGGGCCCATCCACTCGAGCTCGCGCTCGATGTCGGTGTGCAGGCGGTACTTCCTGCGCACGGCGTCCAGCTTCGCGCCGCGAATTTCGATCTTACTCAAGTCGTATTGGCCGATGCCGAAATCGCCGCAGAAATTCAAGTAGCCGGGCCACTTCGGATCGATGCCCATCAGATCCAGTCCCACACGGTCGGCCGCGATGTAATCGCGCGAGGCAATCGCCACCCGCGACGCAATCGGCGTCCCGGACGATGGCCCATTGCCTTCCATCCCCTCGTATCCGTCGATCACCGCCGCGCCCCAGAACGGTTTCATCGCCTGCGCGGTCAGGAAGATGTTGTAGTGCGTCTGGCGCAGCCCGTTGTGCGTCACCCGCTTGTCGTTCCACTCCGGCCGCACGCCCGGCGCGCTGTGCAGCGGCGCGCCCAGCGTCATGTTCTTCACCGTTAGCGTCGCCACCACGGTGTTGTGCGTTTTCATCACCGCCGAGCAAATCACGAAGGCGTCCGGGTCCATCAGACGCGCGCCCAGCCGCGCCGGCTTGGCGTGCAGGTCGAAATCGATCAACGGAACCGTGACATACTTCGCCTCGCGGTTTAGATCCACCAGATCCACTTTCAGCGACTTGTGCTCGCTCGCAATTCGCCCGTAGCGGAACTCCTCGAACGCCTCCATCGTGTCGCCCGCCGAAGCTTCCACCACCACCACCCGCCCTTTGAAGCGCGGCTCCAGGTAATCCAGGATGCCGTGGATCGCGTTCGCGTGCGTGGCCGCGAGCTGGTTCGTGGTCGAGACGAAATTCGGTTTGATGACCACGTACTTCTTCGCCCGCAGCCCGGGCAGAATCTGATCGTCGATCGCCGTCAGCGCGGCCGTGACATTCTTGCGGCGGTCGTTGCCCGCGGCCACGGCTACCGTCGAGCGCGGCTGCGGCGCGGTCTGCCCCAGCAGTGGCCGCAGGGCCGGCGAAAAAGCCGTCAATTGCAGCATCGTGCGGCGCGTGAAACGCATGGGGGTAGACCTCGACTCTGAAATACAATACGATAATATCATCTCGTTATCTCGAGCAGGAGCCACCCATGAACCGCACCGCTTCGCGCCGTAGTTTTCTCGCCGCCGCCGGACTCGCTTTGCCCGCCGCCGCATCCGCCGCTCGCTCCGCCGATTCGCAGCAACCGGCGCAGCAGCCCCACACCGGTTCCGCCGCGCCGGCCATCGAGTACCGCATCCTCGGCAAGACCGGACTCAAGGTGACCACCGTCGGCTTCGGCTGCATGATCACCTCCGATGGCAGCGTCATCGAGCGCGCCGCCGACATGGGCATCACTTACTTCGATACCGCTCGCGTCTACCAGAACGGCAACAATGAGCGCATGGTAGGAGCCGCGCTCAAGGGCCGGCGCAAGAACATCGTGCTGTCGAGCAAGACACCCGCCCGCAACCGCGCCGACGCGCTCGCGACGCTCGATACCAGCCTTAAGGAGCTTGGCACCGATTATCTCGATATCTGGTATCTGCACGCCAAAGAAAAACCCGAAGACATCACCGACGAGTTGATCGACGCGCAGCAGACCGCCAAGCAGGCCGGCAAGATCCGCTTCGCCGGCGTCAGCACGCACAAGGGTCAGCCCACGCTCGTCCCTTTCCTCGCCGCGCATCCCAGGATCGACGTGATTCTTTCCGCCTATAACTTCACGCTCGATCCGGCTGTCGGCGCGGTTTTGGAGCAGGCTGCCAAGGCGGGCAAGGGCATTGTCGGCATGAAGGTGATGGCCGGCGGCTTCCGCCGTATGAGCCCGGACGATCCCAAATACAAAATTTTGAAACAAGATGGCGGAATGTTGTCGGCTCTCAAATGGGTGATCCGTACCCACAGCGTCCACGCCACCATCCCCAGCATGACCGATAACGATCAGCTCGAAGAGAACTTCAAGGCTATGTCCGCGCCTTTTGGCCATGAGGACGAGAAGCGGCTGTCCGCCCAGCTCGACTTTATCAGTCCGCTCTATTGCCGCATGTGCGGAGAGTGCGCGGACCAGTGCCGCCAGGGCTTGCCTGTAGAAGACACGCTGCGCTTTCTTACTTACGCCGAGGGCTACGGCCAGTTCGCACTCGGCCGCGAGCACTTCCTTTCGCTCGCCCCCGCCCATGTCGCGGCGAGCTGCACCGATTGCGATTCCTGCACGGTCAGTTGCCGCCACGGCGTTCGCGTTCCCGAGCGCATGCTCCGTGCGCAGGAGCTGTTCCGTTGCTAGGCGCCCGTTCCACGGGGGAAACCGGCCGCTTTGGTGGGGCACGCTTTAGCTTGCCAACGCCCGCTTGCGGGCGCGTTGTTTCACGCCTTCACAAGGGAGCGCTTGCTACGGCTACTCCGAAGCTGTTTCTGCGAACGCTGCTGGCACTCTCGCTTGCCGCGCTCGCCTGGGCGGCCGGCACTCCGGCCCCCGCGCCAACTTGCACGCTCGTGCCCGGCTGGGCGCAAAGCGGCCCCTCCCGCAGTTATGAAGCCGCCAATCTCTTCGAGTACATGGATGGCAACGCCGAAGGCTACCTCATTTACGGCTTCCGCAACATGAAGGGCGTAACTTGCCGCCAGGGCGAAATCAGTTTCGTCATCGACCTCTCCGACATGAATGATGCCGATTCCGCCTATGGTATCTTCTCGGCCAATCGCGATCCCTCCCAGCCGGTCAGTCCGATCGGCATGGCGGCGCAAGTGACATCGCGCCGCGCCATGTTCGTCAAGGGAGAATACTACCTCGAGATCGCCGCCAATCCCGAGGGCGATCACACGGCGGCCTTGCGCGCCTGGCTCGGGGCTCTGGATGGCATCATTGCCGGCAGCACCGCATTGCCGGAAACGCTTGCCTGGTTTCCCGCCGAGGGCCGTCAGTCGCTGCGCCTGGTGCCGGAAAGCGTGCTTGGCATACATCTGCTCAAGCGCGGCTACGTGGCTCAATACGATTTCGGCAAAGCCTTCGTGGCGTACGAAGCCTCGCCCGATTCCGCCGCCGCCGTCATGCAGAAACTGCGCACCCGCTTCAGCCCGGCTACCACTTCCAGTATTGCCGACGAATCGTTCGCGGCCACCGACCAGTATCTCGGCTACCTGTTCATCTTCCGCAAAGGCCGTCTGATCTGCGGTTACTCGGTCAAAGCCGAAGGCCACGACCCCGCCGCCCTCAGCGCCACCTTAGCCGCCCAAGTCCACTAATAACAGTGGGGCAGGTCCCCGACCTGCCAACCGGGCGAAGCCCGGAAGGTGTTCCCCACTCATAGAATCACAACTAATCCCGCCTACTAACTCAACCACTTAGCCCAAAAATCCCTTGACACACCGTTCATACTGGAATTGGGACTATGGCGCTAAGCTCCGCTGCTAGTTCTTACTTCGTGGCCACGAAGCGTTGCATTCCAGTGGTACTGAACTTCCGGTAGTGGGTCAATTTGGATTTCCGGGGGTTCCCCAGTGAGGCCCCTTTGGCAGTCCGCGTGCTGGCAAACCGCTCTGGCATGTGCTAGGGTGGGGAAATGGGGCCTTCAGCCGATCGGCAGCAGCGTGGCAGGATGGACCGGATTTGGAGATCCAGTTCATTTGGCTGGGCTGTTATTCTGGCCACCTTTGGAATGTTCATTTGGTGGACGTTCTCTATTCCATCCCCAGGGAAGGCGGTGGCTGCCCTCGCCGTTGTGGCTGCCGTTATGAGTTTTCGGGGCGAAACCAGCGGACTAGAGAAGACCACATGGATGCTCGTTCTGTGCGCCTTTTTGTTTATTGAGGTCCGGGCAATCGATAGAGATCGAGAAGAAGCAGCTAAACAGCAACAGGCTGCCAGAAAACAGGAGGATGATCGATTTGCGGGTTTACTGAAAACGCAGCAAGACAATTTTGCTGAAGTACTGCGCAAGAACCAAGAGGCTTTTGATAAAACGATGGCAAGGTTAACCTCGCTCGCCGGCGTCATCGAGACCGTTAAGGTATTATCGGATCGCAGCCTCAATAAGCTCACAGAAAAGGAGGGCGCGCTCGTTCCCGGCGGTTCAGCGACACCTCCCAACCCATGTTCGAAAAAAACCGCAGCCGTCTATCTTTATCTTGGCGGGGTCGGTGTATTTGCCGATACTCTCCCCCATACCGTTATTCGTCTTAATCAGAGGGACATTTTGGTAATTGATAAGGATCATAACGGAAACCTTCTCGTATCATCCGAAATATTCGATGAACGCGGAGACTTGGTGGCGCGAATCGATAAGAACAAGTTCCTGGCTACGCCAGCATCTCCACGCATTGAGAAATCTATAAGTTCCTTGCGGATCTATGAACATACCGACACACCTTTGCTCTCTGTAGAGTTCCTTAATAAGGATAGTGTTCGGATTGGCGGCAGCTTGCATTCTGCCGATGGCTCCCTTCAACTCACCGTCAACGAGGACAACTCTGTTGGTATACGGATGGGCAATATGAACATAGCGAGATTTGCCCCTGGAGCATGTTTTGGTTCAATAGATGTCTGCCCGAGCTGTAGGTAGGGTAATCTTGGGGACTCAATGTGCTTCTAGGCAGCCGTCTCTAGTAGCTGAGATCCGGCCAGAGAAACAATCTCATGAATCGACCACACGCGCTGACTAATTCCAGCTTCCATGGCCGGAGTAACGCGGAGACTCTTGTGAATCCGCACGAAGTTATAGTGCATATAGAACAGGGCGACCATATGCATGTGATTGTCGATCTTCTTAGAGAAGGCGTTAGTCAGCCGAGTGAAGCGCCGCATGTTCATTCTCATGGTGAGGTTCTGGCGCTCGACATAGGATGTGCTGATATGGGCAGGATCGGGGTTGCCGAAGATGGCTTGCTTGGTTGCGCCGAGACATTGCGCCGGGCTGTAGCGCTTTTGCCCTTCAGGTTCGTTTCCGTAGACCTTAATCAACATCGCATAATCGATCTGATCCGTGAAGGTGTCTGCCACTGCATTGAGGTACATCCTGTGGCCGTCCGTGGTCAACTGGATTCGATTCGATACGCGGCGTTGAACGTCCTGAAGAAACTCTGTCGCACACCCGGCGTCTCTCCTTCCCACCAGCCAGCTAATCACCAGCTTGGTTTGCGCTTCGATGGCTACGAAGGTCCATGCATCACCGCAGATTCCGGCTTCCATCTTTTCGAGGGTGACGTTCTTTTCCTTGCATCCGACGAAGCTCCAGATTTCATCGATTTGAACGCGCTTAGCGGGGATGTTGCGGAGGGCCGCATTCTGGTAATCGGCGCACGCTTGCCCAACTTCGGCGAGCAGCCGGAGGATGGTTCCCTTCG
>Ga0181529_10001967_pt1 | contig 25371 bp, 19 predicted proteins | sample PEATcosm2014_Bin_36_FD_119763 | JGI IMG/M metagenome (GOLD analysis project Ga0181529, IMG submission 119763) | Peatland microbial communities from MTU Mesocosm Facility, Houghton, MI, USA - PEATcosm2014_Bin10_30_metaG | ecosystem: Environmental > Terrestrial > Soil > Wetlands > Peat | place... | reverse complement strand
TGAAGAACTACGAGGTCATGAAGATGCTGATGGACCGTTGGATCGATCTGGCCACCGAACTATCCAACCTCCGCCTGGCCAACAAGCGCTCCTGATCCCAACCGAGAACTTGGCACTGTCCAGATAGATATGTTCCCGCAGGAAAAACGAGCGTGCCGCCACCCGCTGCAGCGACGGCTTCAATTGCGCGGTTGATGGCCGGCGTGTCGATCGTCTTACCATCACCACTTGCTCCGTAGGTGCGCACATTGAAAGTCAATTGAGCCTCTAAGGTTGATGGAGCTTCTGCAAGAGCAGTGCGTCCAATGACAGCTGCGGTCGTAACGGCGAGTGGCGAAAATTTGAGCAGATTCCGGCGAAATTTATCCATTGTGCAAGCCAGCCTACCATAGAAGAACGAGCACGTTGACAACTATTTGACGACGCTGTCATCGCGGCCGGACGAGTGACCAATGAAAATGTCGTGCACTCCCGCAAGACATCTTGCGGCCCTTGTGCCTAGCACCGATTGGCAGCCCTGCGCGAGGCGGCGTGCAAATTCAGCGAACCTATAACAGCGTTGTCAAAGTGTAGATGACGTTCATTGACCACATGAGGCCGAGCAGTGGCTCTATATCAGAAAGGAGACATTGGAAGGGGGGCGTCAGGGCTGCATTTGAGATAAAGTGCAATCATCTCTTGAGCCTGATCACCGAGCAATTCTCTTTTCCCAAACAAGTCGTTCTCCCGAATGGAAACGGGTATTATCCCTTATCCTTTGGCTTGCATCCGCAGGATCCGCGAACGATGAATTCAGTATTGAGGATGATCTTCCTTGGTGGTTGTTTTCCAGTCCCGGCGATTCGCTCGAAAAGAGTCTTAGCTGCCTGGTGTCCCAATTCATGCACTGGTTGGCGCACCACAGTTAGGCCTGGGGGAATCAATTCGGCAAGCTCAAAATCGTCGAACGAAATGAGGGGAAAATCCGTCAGTATCTTCTTCTTTACTGTGTTGAGCGCGCGCATGACCCGCATAGTACAGACCCAGTTGAGGGTAAAAATAGCTTCAACGCGCTTCGGACCGAATAGGAATGGCGAAAGACGCTCCGGAGTCAACTCGTTCTCGTGCTCAACCAACAATTCGACCGGCTCTATTCCCGCGCTTTTCACCGCTGATCGATAACCAGAGAGACGCTCGGAGCAAGTGTATAAACGCGGACGAGCGCCCACGGCAAGAATCCGGCTGTAGCCGTGAGCAATTAGATGCTCGGTGGCACCGCGGGCCGACTTGCGGTTGGTCACAGTGATGGTGTCCACCTCTCCACCTCGGAGTGGCTCGTCAAAAACGACAATCGGCACGTTCTTTGCAAGCAGCAGCTTCAGGTTGCTCTTGCCGCAGCTTGCCGCGATCAGGACCACACCATCGATCTGTCGTCGGAGCATAATCTCAAGCTCCGATTCTTCGAGTGCAACATCTCCACCAGAGCTGGCGAGAATTACGGCGTATCCATTCTCCCGGGCTACTTCCTGAACGGCCTGTACAGCCGTGGCTGTGAATGGGTCAGCAAGATTTGGAACGATCATCGCGATAGCAGCCGAACGCTTCGCCTTCAATCCCCTGGCCAATTCGTTCGGCTGATAGCCTAGTCGCGCCATGGCTTCGCGCACGCGAGCGCCGGTTTCTGGACGAAGCTCTGGGGAGTCGTTCAAAGCGCGCGAGGCTGTCTTCAGGGATACGCCAGCCAATCGCGCCACATCAACCAGGGTTATGGAACCGCTTTTCGCTATCAATTTCTAAGCTATACCCTTTCTGGGAGACCGTTTATCTATTATCTCTCATCGCCAGCCAATTACTGATGCTCGAAGCGGGTATTTCCAAACTGGTGTCTTTCGTTTCTGGATAGACGAACAAATCACTAAGCACTATATGGCCATACAAGCAGCGAAGCCCGCAAATGCTTCCCCCCCAGGCTCCTCGCGAATGGAGGGGAAAACCCGATGGAATTGGCCTCCCAATGCGCGGTACCCCGGGAGCCCTAGCCCCGGGCACGGTTCAGGAGGGAGAATTTCGCCAAGATTGGGCCAGACAACCGTGCCCTCGGAAAAGCCGAAAAACACGTTGCAGCAAAGCCAAATCATGAATACGGCTTCGACGGGCCAAACCATGTACTCAATCACAGGCAGCACGAAAAGGAGGCGCTCATGCTCGCCGCTCTGGCTAGCAGAAGCGGGTTGCGATCAACCTTATCTAGAATGCCTGCAGCGATTGTGGTCACTGGAAGGTTAAATGCGACCATCAGGATTCCATCTTTGCGCCCGCTCAAACGCCCTGACCTATTGGTATCCTGTCAGTCCCAATTATCTCTGACAAGCGATCTCGGCTGAGTCATTAGTGGAGCGGGAACCCGGGCGCCGCGTCCAAACAAATTTCGGTCTCAGGGACGCTATCACCCTTGGGACTTCGACTACGGGATCACTCCCGCCGTTGACAGTCTCGGAGGAGAGGATAAACAATATTCGCAAGGGTGACAACGTTGTCTCTGCTCGTGTTTCGACCGTGGAGATCTCGTGGAATTGGGTAGCGGCAAGCTGGCGGGGCCAACGGAGGTTCATAGGAACCGGAAAACGGGGATCCAAGTTGCCACAAGTTTCATAAGCCTGAATCATCCAAATCAGTCCTGAGGTTCTATGCTATCGTTGCTACCTCAATTGGTTAAAAAGTGAATCGGCAACTATCGATCTCAGTATTCGCAGGCTCGTTCTGCGGGCTCGTGTTCGGATATGACATTGGGGCGATCTCCTGTTCCACGGTGGAGTTGAGGGCATATTACGCACTCTCGGCCCCACTGCTTGGAATCGCCATGTCAGCCGCTCTTTTCGGCACGATTGCGGGGTCAATCTCCTCAGGCCTGATCGGGGATAGGTTAGATCGGCGCCACACCCTTCTTCTCTCCTGCTTGCTCTATTCCTTGGCATCTCTCGGAGTTGCACTCTCTTTTCATTTCATCTTATTTGCCCTATTTCGATTCGCTGGTGGCGTTGCAATCGGTCTCATTTCTGTGGCTGCACCCATGTATCTGGCTGAGATCGCTCTTTCCCACCTGCGCGGACGAATCGTAGGTACCTTCCAACTGAGCGTTAGCGGCGGCGTAGTGCTCGGATTTGCTCTGGGCTATTTGCTATCCATGTCGCCGTTGCTGCACGGCTCGGCTTGGCGGTATTCGTTTGGTTCCGGAGCACTTCTCGCTTTGCTATCCGCGGGAATGATCCTGCAGGCCTCTCCAAGCCCGCGCTGGTTAGCACGCAAGAGACGTTTCATCGAGGCAGCATCAGTTCTGAAAGCTCTAGGTTCGGAGAATTCGGATTCGGATCGCGCCAATCTTGCAGCATCTATTGAAGAATCGATTTCAGCGGACCATTCAAGTCTCTTCTCTCGGATCTATGTCCGGCCGCTTCTTCTCGCTGCCAGTGTTGCAATCTTCAATCAGCTCACAGGCGTGAATGTACTTCTCTATTACATCCTCGATGTATTTCGTGACCTTGGGTCTGGCCGTCTGAATGGTGGAAAAGACGCTGTCCTTGTTTCGACACTGAGCCTATTAGTTACTGCTCTCGCGGTGGGCCTCATCGACAAAGTCGGGCGTAAGCCGCTTCTGCTCGTCGGAACCGTAGGCCTCGCCCTGTGTCTGGCGCTGCTATCGGCTATTCATTCCTTTCATTGGCCGGCGGCGACTGTCCCCATCGTTCTGGTTTGTTATAACGCTTGCTTCGCCTTCTCGCAAGGCACGGTCATATGGGTTTATCTAAGCGAGATATTTCCGGTGGCGGTGCGTACTCGTGGTCAGAGCTGGGGAAGTAGCGTTCACTGGGTAATGAATGCCTTCATAATAGGAGTCTTTCCTTCGTTCTCCCATGATCTGGGTGAAGGAATCTTCTTGATATTGTCCGGGGTAATGGCAATTCAGTTTTTCGTTATTCTCTTCGTCTATCCCGAGACCAGGCGAGTCAGTCTCGAATCGCTTTGATCGGGCAGAGGCTATTTGCTCTAAGGTCTATCGGACCTTGCAAGGAACAGACAATCATTGGCTAAACCTGTCCAGTCACATTGGGTCGACGACTTCGACCCGGCGCGCGTGTCGGTATCGGTTCCAGTGATAAAGACTTTGCCGGCGACTGCGGTAAATTTCATCTTTTAGCAAACCGCAGGTCGAGTGTGTAAAGAGCGACATAGCTAAAGCATCCGAGACCTCAAGCCGCAATTAGATGAATGGTCGACGATCCAGGGCAAGCTTGAGCGGCCAATACGGCCGTCTACACCGCGAACAATGACGGAAGCATCCAGGTAAGGGAGTCGTTTGCGCCCGAGGGTGAACGCATTTCGCTGGCGAGGATCGGCGTACGCTTGCTTCTGGAAAAGCGTCTCGACCGGTTCGCCTGCCTGGGCAGAGGCCCATGGAAAACTACTCCGATCGCGACCGGGGCTCGGATATCGGTCTTTGTGCCAGTTCGGTACGCGAGCAATTGACGCCCTATGCCAAGCCGATGGAGGCCGGCAACCACGAGGATGTTCGCTGGGCTGCGGTGAGCGGCAAGAAATTGCCGGGAATTTTGGCGGTCGGCAATGACCCAATGATGCAGGTATCCGCGCTTCCCTATACCGACGAGCAATTGAGCAGCGTGGAATACCCAGTGAATCTGCCTGAGATTCAGGCGACTGTGCTTGTAGTTGCCGCGAGAACGTTGGGCGGAGGGTCCAACAGTTGCGGACCGCGACCCCTTGAAAAATAATTTGTGTGGTCCGATCCAACGAAGTTCTCCTACTCGCTGCGCATTCTGGTGGCGGCCGCCACGGACTTTACAAGCCTGGGACGCACCTAACCTCCAACTGCGGATCGAGGCAGCAATTCAGGGATGGAATGATCGGTTGAGAGTGAAGCCGCAGCAATTCTCCATGGGTGAATCACTGCAGCCGTGGAGAAGTTTTTGGTGTTGATTAAGCGTTATCGCAGACAGCCGGGCGTTATAATCGCGCGGGCAGGTAAATCAGCTCAATCCCTTTTCCGTTCCGCGAATCCTTGTTCCGCGAATACTGCCGCGTCTCATCGCTATCCCAGTGCTCAAAGACACCCAAGCTTGCAACCGGCTTGCCTGCCTGTTTGTAGACGGTTCCCGATGGCGCATTTTGCGGCGAAGCCATCTCCTGCAGGTAATCGTCGGCATTCTCACGGATCATGATGCGCGGGTGGCCGTGCTCGTCCTCGTTATTCTTTGTCTGCGAATACAGAATGTCGAGTCCCACCGAATCCAGCGCCACGCCATCCAGCGAAGCCAAGAGGCTCGAAGGCCATTCCGGGTTCTCATAAGGCGTTACTCGGTTGTTGAAAGGCGCATTTGGAAAATGCAGGGGATAGGATTGATGCCGCCGGGCGCAGTACAAGCCATCCAGAACGAAAAGAATTGTCTTGGCGCCGAGGTTGGGCGAGGCGGCCAGATCTACAATCGGCGAATAAGCATGCGGCGTGCCTTGCCGGTTCGTATTGATCGCTCCATGCAACTCCGGCGTGCCTTTGATTGAGCCAAAGTGATTCTTGCCGGTCATGGTCACACCGGTCTGGCCCTCATCCCCGCCTTCCTCGCTCGAGTACGGATAGGAATGCGCTTTGAGCAGCGCCACGTTCACCAGATAAGCAGCGTCCTTGATTTGTTTCGGAATCAGCTTGGCGTCATAGTACTCATTTTGGTTGACAGAGTAGCTGATGCCCTCCACCCATTGAGCGCCCTCAAGTCCGCGGAAGTCACCGTAATGCGGGTTCACGGGTTGAGGCGCCGCGGGCATTTCCCACTGCACAAAGCGAACATCCGGAAATTCGGTCCAAATTTTTGTCAGCAGGGCAGCATAAATGCTGCGGCGCGCGTCGTACACTATGATGTCGCCGGGGCGCACCTTCGCCCTGTGCACCAGTTGCCTCACCATGGCGAGCGCTACCTGCGGAGAAACATTCACACAATTGGCCGGAGCTGCGGCATAGCTGCTGTTCAGATTCACCTTCACAGCAATTGCTTCGCCGGGCAAATAACCACGACCGGTTCCATGGGCGCGTTGGTTGTAATGGCCGAATATCTTTGCCCATGCTGCTTCGTCACTCTTGGCACCGGTCAGGCCGCGCAGTGATTCTGAGAGCATCGCATCCACGCGGTGCTGATCGGTGCTTGTATCCGCCCACCAATGCCCGCTGTCTTGAGCGACGTGTCCACTCCATCGCGCAGCTTCGGGATCATGCACCCATACCACACGCCCCGGGTAGATGCCCCGTGATTCGCCCACGGGCGCGTTCCTTGATGTGGGCTTGAAATCGTAGCGGGTGACGATTTCGGTCGCGCTCAAGCGAACCGCCCCACCGGGCAGGCCAAGCAGTGCAGCCGAAACACCGGCGCCTTTCAATACACTCCGTCGAGAACATTTTGGACTCATGGTCTTATTTCCTCCGTTGCCTTACCTAGGTTGTGCTCTTCGAATTCTGCAAATGGATGATGCACTGCGAAGCCAAGGGGCCAGCGAGGAATTGCTCCCTTAGCTCATTTCCAAAATCTTTGGATGAGAAGCGGCGAGACGAACTACAAGCTCGCCGAAAAGAGAATTGCACCATGCAAACCACGCGCGTGTGTATTTGCTTGGGTTGTTGGCATCGAAGGACTCGTGCATGAAGCCCGTTCCAGCGTTCGTGTCCAGAAGCATGCGCAAGCAATGCGAAATCTCGTTTGAATCGCGGCTTGTCAAGGCGCGCATGATGATCGATAGTGGCCATATCATGTCTGGACCCACGTGTGGACTGCCGATACCCTCTGCGACGCCTTGGATGAAGTATGGATTGTCCTTGCTGAGGGCAAACGCCCGTGTCCGCTGGTAAGTGGCGTCTTCGAGTTTGCAGCAGCCCAGATAGGGCAGGGAAAGCAGGCTTGGAGCGTTGGCGTCGTCCATCATCAGAGAATTTCCGAAGCCGTCAATCTCAAATGCATAAATCTTGCCATGCACGGCGTGATTCACGATGGCATAGTTCGCGATCGCGGCATCCAATTGGTCCGCCAGCCGCGCGGCATCGTCGGCCAAATCCTGATCCCGGAATACGGCCACAGAAAGATGCTGGAGTTGGCGGAGAGAAACGACTGCAAACAGGTTCGAGGGAATGAGAAACGGGAACAGGCAAGCATCATCTGATGGACGAAAAGCCGAGTGCAGCAAGCCGATCTTTCGCGTCGGATTGCCGAGGCCGCGGTTGGGGGCATTATCGTAGAACATCTGAGTGAGTCTTTGAAAACGGTAAGGGCCATCGTTCTTGAGGCGCTGCTGTTCGCGAAAAGTGCCCACTATGCGCCGCGCAGCCGTATGCCAGCTCTCATCCAGAGGTTCAGAGTCGCCAGTTGCACTCCAGTAATTGTACGCAAGGCGTATGGGATAACACAGTGAATCGACCTCCCATTTGCGTTCGTGTACGCCAGGCCGCATGTCGGTTAAGTCCGTGGAGAAGACACCCGTTATGTTGGTTGCGTAGAATGCGTTGGCATAGGAATCCAGGAGTATGCAGTCCGCCTGTCTATGAATGAGCCCTCTGAAAAGCAACTGGAGCTTTTTGTCCTTCGGCGCTAGATGTGCGTACGGCAGCACCTGAGCGCTGGAATCCCGCAACCACATCGCAGGAATGTCGCCAGTCACGATAAATGAATCGGGCTTCCCGTTTCGTACTGAGAGCCGCACTGTCGTGTCGAGCGTATTCGGATAGCAATTCTCAAACAGTGCGACTAGCTGTGGATTCCGAATCTTGCGTTTTACGTCGACTATGGCATCCTCCACGGCGGCACTGACAAGAGCCCGCTCACCCTCAGGGGGGCGGCCAGTCACAAGGGCCACGCGAGGGACGTTCATTTCCTCTGCTTTCAGGAGGGCCGAACCGGGCAGGCCGAATGCACCGGTAGAGCTATTTGCTTCTCGAACTCCGCCCGCCAAAACCGCCAATGTCCCGATTGTGAATTGCCGTCGATTCATAAAGCTCTCTTTCGCTAACTTCGGGTAGACGTGCGCGGAACTGGCACTCAGCGCTTCGGCAATGTCGCACTGGAATTCGAGAGAAAACCAGAGTGACGATCAACGAACGTTCGCCATCGATGTTTGTGGCAGAGCAAGCATACAGCAAAACATAGATATTGACAACGATGTCATAATTGTATACTCTTTCGACTCGTAATAAAAGAGAGTGTTGCGTTTACCTCGAAAAGACAAGGGCCCCGGAGACTCCAGAGGCCGGACGAAGCTGGGGACGTTCTCAAGACGCCAACTCGGTTTCAAAATGGCTTTCTAACCACCATTGACGGTCACGACACTCCGGCAGGGAGCGCTGGGGCCAAATCATTTGACGCCATGCTTCGTCTCGCATTGTTTACGAACTGCGCTGTTCGGATATCCGACTGGTCGCTTAGCTCAAACTGCTCGATATTTGGCTGCTGCCGTAACCGGTGAACAGAACCCGTCAACGAGATCAACTGGCCCCGATATCATCATGCCTGATTCGGAAGCAAGTGCGCACACGCTGAATGGAATTTCCAATGGTCGGTCGCCGAGCGCCCGGCTAGTATTAGGAGAAGAAAGCATTATGCAGCAGGAAATGCTTCACAGGTATTTGCTCGGTATGCGTCTTCGCTCTACTTGGAGGAGCTTCTTCGCAGCAGACGGCAACATGTCGTCCGTATTTGATCGAGATTTATGTCTGTTGGGAGGCTCCTAATGAGTTCGTTTGGTCCCTATGCAGTTCTCTTCATCCTTCTTCTGGCTTCGGTAGGAAGAGCTGCTGAGACTGAAACTCAGTATCTATCCGGCCTCGGCAAGGACGATCCCGTCCAGTGGCAATTGATTTGCGACAATGGCCGAAACGCCAACAAGTGGTCCACGATCGGTGTCCCGTCCAATTGGGAGCTGCAAGGCTTCGGCATTTACACGTATGGCAGAATCACGCCTCCTGGTGGTTGGCCACGTGTTCACTGTACCTACAAGCGGTCATTCACTACGCCTGCGACCTGGCGAGAGAAAGCCGTTTTCGTCAACTTCGAAGGCGCAATGACCGACACGCGGGTCACAATCAACGGTCAATCGGCTGGCCATCTTCACCAGGGCGGCTATTACGCCTTCAAGTACGACATCACGAATCTGCTCAAAACCGCCGGCCAGCAGAATGAGATCCAGGTCGATGTCGATGATGAATCCAGTAATGAATCGGCTAATCACGCCGAGCGTCGAGGAGATTACTGGAATTACGGCGGCATCTTCCGGCCCGTTTACCTCGAGGCCGTCCCCAAGACATTCATCGATCACCTGGCCATCAACGCGACTGCGACCGGCTCCCTCGATGTCAACGTAAGCCTCTCCGATCTGCGCACGGCAGCTTCGAGCGGCCCCGCAGCCTCTGTGGAGATGCAAGTGCTCGATTTGAGCGGCAAGCGTGTCGGCGATCAGGTGATAGCGAAAGATGTAGCGCTGAACCAAGAAGCACACCTTGCCGGAAAGATTGTCAATCCCAGACTCTGGACGGCAGAGACGCCGAATCTCTACCAGCTCGAAGTGCGATTGAAATTAGGGGATGCCGTCGTGCACACAGTGCATCAGAAGTTCGGGTTCCGCACCATCGAAGTTCGCCCCGGACAAGGCCTGTTCGTCAACGGCAATAGAGTCTTTCTCAAGGGTTTTGCGCGCCACTCATTCTGGCCCGACTCCGGCCGCACGCTGTCCGAACAGATTTCCAGAGACGACATCAACCTCATCAAGGAGATGAATGGCAACGCAGTCCGGTCCACCCACTATCCGCCGGACCGCCACTTCCTCGATGCGTGCGACGAACTCGGCCTATACGTATTCGATGAACTCACCGGCTGGCACGCGAATTACGATACCGACATTGGCAAGAAGCTGGTTAAGGAGATGGTGGAGCACGACGTAAACCATCCCTCGATCCTCTTCTGGGACAATGGCAACGAAGGCGGGTTCAACTTCGATCTCGATGGCGAGTTCGCAAAGTACGATCCGCAAAAGCGCACGGTCCTACACCCATGGGCAGCCTTTCCTCCGGGGATCGCCGATACCAAGCACTACCCCACGTATGAAGGGCTGCAGCAGAAGCTCGCCCAAGATCCAGTCCTGTTGCCCACGGAAATGCTGCACGGCAACTATGATGGCGGGGCGGGAGCAGGAATGCAGGACTATTGGGATGCCATTCTCAAAAGCAAGTCCGGAGGCGGTGGAATCATCTGGGCGCTTTTGGATGAAGATGTGAAGCGCGTGGACAAGGGAGGCATTCTCGACTCTCAGGGTAATTATGCCCCCGATGGCATTGTTGGCCCGTATCGCGAGCGGGAAGCGAGCTTCTACACCGTGAAGCAGCTGTGGTCGCCGATCATTGTGAAGCCGCTTGAGGGCAACTCGCGTTCCTACACAGTATCGAACCGTTACGGCTTCCTCAACGCGGACCAATGCAGCTACGAATGGCAGACGATCGCCTTTCACCGACCCAATGACGCAGATTCGGGTTCGGTGGTGCTCGCGTCGCGAACCGATCACGGCCGCTCGCTTGCTCCGGGGGCGACGGCAAGCTGGGATGGGTGGGGACCGCCTGCTTCAGACTCAGGCAGCAAGGGGAAGAAGACAGCCGATGCCACCCGACTCATCATCAAGGACTCGACAGGCCGCGTGATTCAGACTTATGTCTGGCCTGTCGACGATCTCGAAAGCCGACTGGACAAGATGAAGCAATCCGTTGGCCGGGTAAAACCCGCTGTGACCGAGACCAGCGACACACTCACTGCGGCAGCGGGCGATCTGTCGTTACAGATCAGCAAGACCACCGGCTTGCTCATCTCTGTCTCCCGGAAGGGTAGTTCGTTCTCGCTGGCCAACGGTCCTCGCGTTGTGGCAATGGGGCCCAGGTCCGCTGCTGTGCGCAGGCAAACGCCACCGCTTCCGCCTCCCCCGCCATCTGCGATTGCACCGGACTCCAAGATGACGTCTCTAAGTCATGTAATCGACGGCGATGATCTGGAAATCTCTGCGGCTTTCGATGGCCCCATGAAATCGCTCACTTACCGTCTTAGGTCCAACGGTTGGTTGTCCATCGATTACATCTACAGCAGGAGTGGTGCCCAGGAGTACTTCGGCGTCGGATTCGACTATCCCGAAGGCGATGTCAAAGGCATGCGATTCCTTGGCGATGGCCCCGCTTCGGTCTACCAGAATCGTCTCGCCGGCGGTACTCTCGACGTTTGGAACAGGCCTTATAACAACTCAATTGTCGGGGATCCGGACGACCTCAAGCCCGGCGAGCACTTCGACTACCCTATTTTCAAGGGGTTCTACTCAGGTGTGCGCTGGCTACAGCTTAATACCTCCGAAGGCCCGATCACCGCGATGCTGGACCAGCAGCGCGACTCTCCAATCTACGTGCAGATCTTTACGCCGAAGACTCCCTCCTCAAACTTGCTGGGACAAGTTGCCGTACCATTTCCGAATGCCGGAGTTTCCTTCCTGCACGCCATCCCGGCCATCGGCAACAAGTTCGGCGGCCCGCAATCCATGGGCCCCATGGGGCAGCCCGCGATAGCCAAAGTGGAGTATAAGGGCCACATCAGCCTGTACTTTGGAAAGTTGCCATCACGGTAAGACTGACTGACCAGTACTGGAAGCGGTTGCCGGCAACCTGCTGTACTTGAACGGCAATCGGTACGCACCTGGCTGGTCAACTCCTTTAATGACGTGCCAGACCTCCGCAATCGCGCCGAGAGTGTGCCGGCCTGACCCGATCTCGGGCCCTCGTCATCCTCAGGCGTAGCAGAGACACATCCACGCCAGATCCAACCCGGTTGTCTCTTGCGGGCGCAGGGTGTAGCGTATTCTGCGACGACATATGACAACGTTGTCCTAACTTCTGATTTTACCCAGGAAACGAGGCGTCATCCCAATGAAGAAAAACTGCACGATCTTGATTCTGATTCTGGCCTCTATGGTCTTGAGTCTCCAGGCTCAGAAGCGGCCGGTGGACTACGTACACCTTCCTGGGGACCGCCCCGCTGACCAATCCGGCGGACATCGGATTCAAGCCACCGTGGCGGGTATGGGCTGGACTTGTCTTTCCAGGTGCATCCGTACCCAACGCAATGGTGCAGCTGAGCCCGATCACCAGATTCGGCAGCGGCGCCGGATACGAGTATGAGAACCCTCAGATTTACGCGTTCGCCCACACCAACAAAGGCCACTGGAATCTCTGCAATATCCCCGTGCTCCCGGTGAGCGGGAGTGTGAATCCGTCCGATTATGGTTCAACCTTCAGCCATAAGAACGAATCGACGCATCCCGGCTACTACCAGGTCTATCTGGAGCGATATGGCATCAACGCCGAGTTGACCTCGACTCTGCGGACCGGATACCACCGCTATACCTATAAAGACAATAGTCAACCCAAGAAGCTGATTGTGAATCTTGCCGTCTCGAACGAGCGAATCCGTGACTGGAAGTTTGAGCAGGACGGACATAACGCCTTCAAGGGCTATCAGGTGGCAAGCGAAAAGGTATATTTCTATGCGGTGTCTAACTACAAGATCGAGGGCATCGAGATGCTAAAGGGAGCGACAGCCGACCTGCCAGTTGTCGACTTCATCGATGGCAACAAGCCAGTGGAGATCAAGATTGGGCTGTCGTTCGTCAGCACCGAAAACGCTAAGGAGAATCTCGAAAAGGAGCTTGGGGACAAGAGCTTCGAGACGGTTAAGGCTGAGGCGTCGGCGAGCTGGGAAAAGCTCCTATCTAAGATTCAGATTTCGGGCGGAACCGAGCGGCAGAAGGAACTCTTCTACTCTTGCTTCTATCGGTCGTTCCTCTGGCCGGCGCTGAGAAGCGATATAAATGGCGAATACACCGACGCCAAGGGAGCAGTGGTCAAGGCGGACTTTCAATACTACACGCTGCCCTCCCTATGGGACGACTACCGGAACAAACTGGTTCTGCTGGGCATGATTTCTCCCGTTGTAACCATCGATGTGATTCGTTCGCTGATCGACCGCGGCGAGAAGACCGGCTTCATCCCAACCTTTTTCCACGGAGACCATGCTGCGGCCTTTATTGCCGGCTCTTACCTTCGCGGCCTGCGCGGCTATGACATTAGGAGCGCCTACAATTTGCTTCTGCGAAATGCCACATTGGAAGGAGGTACGCGGCCCTTTATTCGCGAGTACATGGAAAAGGGGTACATCTCCGATCCCGACGTGGCCAATCCCGTGGTCGAAACAAAAGGGAAGGCGGGAGTCACCAAGACGCTTGAATACGCCTACGACGATTACTCAGTCGCATTGCTGGCGAAGGAACTTGGCGACCAGCCGAACTATGACATGTTGATGAAGCGTTCGAAGAACTATAAGAACATGTTCGATCCTTCGACTGAATTGATGCGGGGCCGCCTGGACAACGGCGAATGGGTGAAGAACTTTAATCCGGAGTATCCCTACTACGAGTACATGTACCGCGAGGCCAACGCCTGGGAATCTTCCTTCTTTGCGCCTCACGATACCGAGGGGCTCATCGGTCTCTACAAGAGCAAGGCCGACTTTGAACAGCATCTCGACTCTCTTTTCACTATCCCCTGGAATCCCAACTACATCGCTGAGAACATTAACTCGTTCATTGGACAATATTGCCAGGGAAACCAGCCGGATCACGGCTTCGCTTATCTCTATTACTTTGTCGGCAAGCAGGAAAAATCCCAGGCTATCTTGAATACCATCATGAGCCGCTTCTACGGGATGGGCGACCTGGGCATGGCGTTGTCGGGAATGGACGACGCCGGAGAGATGTCTTCGTGGTATGTATTCAACGCAATCGGCCTATACCCCTATTCGCCCGCAGACCCCAGGTACATTGTGTCGGTACCGCTATTTCAGAGGATTAGCTTCAAGTTGAATGAGGGAAAGACCCTGACGATTCTGAAGAGGAATTCGGGCCTTCGGATCACCAGCATCACCTATGGCGGCAAGAAAATTGATGGCTACTTTGTGAATCACAGTGACCTTGAGGCGGGCAAGGAATTGGTGATTACTACAAAGTAGTCGGCGTTTCTCGGACTACGCACTCATGCTCAGGAGGAAACATGAACCGGTATCTGAAAGCTGCAATCTCCATTCCATTCCTGGTTACAATCTGCGCCTTCGCAAGTGGGAACAACTACAAGAACTTCGATGTGGCCACCTACGCCACGGTACGCGATGTGGTGCTGATGAATGACCCCGCGTATCTGGAGAGCCGCTGGGAAGCAATGTCGAAGTACGTCAAGTACGACAAGATCTATCTCGAGACCAGCCGGGACATGATTGTTGCCGATCAGGCGAGCCTGGATGCCGGAAGGAAATTTTTCCTGAGCAAAGGGCTCACAGTATCAGGCGGCATCACCTGGACAGTGGACGAACGCAATGGCGTCACGTATTGCTATTCCGATCCGAAGCAACTGCAAAAGGCGATCGATATTATCCAGTTTACTGCCAGAAACTTCGATGAGATTCTCTTCGACGATTGGGGCTTTACTAACTGCAAGACCGACGAAGCCATCACCGCCAAGGGCAGCCAGAGCTGGAGCCAGTACAGGCTGGCGCTGATGGATAAGGTCGGACGAGAGCTGGTTGCGGCGGCCAAAGCGGTCAATCCAAAGGTCAAGGTCGTCATCAAGTATCCGCAGTGGTATGACCATTACCAGGAGACAGGCTTCAACCTCGAAACGCAGCCGAAGTATTTTGACGGGATCTACACCGGTACCGAGACCCGCGATCCCATCAACAATCCCATGCAGATCCAGCAGTACCACGGCTACTCGATCGCTCGATACCTGTCCAACCTCAACCACAATGATCGGGGCGGCTGGGTCGACGCCGGCGACAGCGGCATTCCCAACCGGTATGCCGAGCAACTCTGGATTACGCTCTTCGCCAAACTACCGGAGATTACGCTCTGGCCCATCTACTCCCAGTACGAACCTTCCATGCGAGCCGATGGAACGATGGTTCCCGATTCGAGGCTGGGACGCATCGCCGGCCCTGTGTTCGAACAAGTGGACCAGTTTATCGGCAAACTCGGCAATCCCGTCGGTGTTAAGAGTTATAAGCCATTTCATTCCTCGGGTGAGGATTATCTGCAAAGCTATCTGGGGATGGTCGGCATACCGATGGACATCGTTCCTGAGTTTCCGGCCGACGCGCAGACCGTGCTGCTAACGGAGCAGGCAAGTTTCGATCCGACGATCGTCTCCAAGATCAAGAAGCAGTTGACCGACGGAAAGACAGTCGTAATCACCTCGGGCCTGCTCAAGGCTCTTCAGGGCAAAGGCATTGAAGATATAGCAGACCTGATCTACACGGGTAGCACCGTATCAACGCACGAATTCATGGCCGAGCGCAAATTCGTCGCGGTCAAATCCGACTCTGAAATCCTGCTTCCGCAGATCACCTTCTTCACCAACGATGCTGGCGCTGATATCACCGCCTACACCTCGGGGTCCAAGACCTCGGGCGATCCTGTGCTGCTGAAGACGAGATACTCCAGGGGCCTCTTGTACGTTCTGACAATTCCCAATGCGCAGGGCGACCTTCTATGTTATCCCCAACCAGTGTTGAGTGAAATTCGCAATGTGCTCGCGAACGACATGTTCGTGCGGCTGGACACTCCCAGCCAGGTCGCCCTATATGTTTACGACAATGATAAGTTTATTGTTGAATCGTTCCGGCAGGAACCGATGCGAGCAGTCGTCGTCACCGACAGACGCATCACCAAGCTGCGTGATCTGCAGAGTGGGCAATTGTTGACCGGAGCCGAGCGGGACGGAGCAACCGTCTTTGAAATGCCACTCAATCCCGGTTCATACAGGGTCTTCGCAGCGGAGTGAGTCGGCGCAGAATGAAGCCGAAGAATTTGGTTTGGGGAGGATGGCATTGAGGAGCAAGCTGCTTTGTTCGATCTGCTCATATTCGATTCTTCTGATCGTATGGAGCAAATTGGGCTTGTGCCAAACCCTGCAGCCGCAGGACGCGCCAGCTGCGGAGCAGTCACCGGATAATCACACAGGAGACTTCATTCTCCGCGTTACGGCGCGCGAAGTTGTGGTTGACGTGGTAGCTTTGGATCGACACCAACGCCCCGTCAAAGATCTGAACGAAAGCGACTTCAGCGTTTACGAGATAGGGAAGCGATCGAAGAAGATTCCGGTAAGAATTTCGTCGGCGCGTATCGTCGACCCGGCATTGCAAGACGCCCAGGCTGACCAGCCTTCAGGCGGTTTTCACATCGCATTGAGTGGAACGTGCGCAATTGCTACAAGATTCCACTATCGCATTACGTACCAGCCAAGTCCCGAGGGCTGGGCAAGCGGCTATCACGAGCTTCTCATTCGCGCCAACCGTCCAGATGTCGCGCTTTCATATCGGCATCAGTATTATGTAGGCGAAATGAATGTATCTGAAAAACCTCGCATCCGCGGCAACTCTTCCTCTGATGCGGAAGAATTACGGCGCGCGGCCTGCTTCCACTCGGAAACGCCGCCCTCAATTGCCTTAAACGCCCATCTGATCCAAACCAAGAGCACAGACCCTCTAAGATATGAGCTTGTCATCCTGTCCGATTCTCTGGCATTTACTTCAATGCCGGATAAGCTGCGACGGGTTCAACTGGACTATGGAGCATGCACTTTCAGCAAAGAGGGAAAACCGCTTCAGTACCTCCATACATCGGCAGAGCAAATCCTTAGTTTGAAAGACTACGAGCAGGTATTGGCCAAGGGATATTCGAACCTGCTGGAACTATCTCGAACCGGAGATCCAGCTGTCGCACGTATTGTTGTGCGCGACCGTGAGACGGAGAATGTTGGATCGATCGACGTCTCTACTGCCATCTCCGCGCCGATCCAATTGACGAAGACCGAATTGAAAGCAGCTCAAGCAAAGAATGCAATACACGGCACATTCGGATCGGTTGTGAGGGAGGCAGACTGTCTTTGCGGAGACGTCTATGAGCTTCCGACTGGAACCCGAAATCTTCCTGACTTTGGCAGCATGGAGTCAATTGGGGCGCTATACACGCACTTATTGAATGTTCCCTATGAGTTTGTTCCCGACGGTCTTCCGGGCATTACTTCGAGACCCGAATGGTTTGGAATTGATTACTTTGGCGAGTTTTGGATCACGGTTCCAGGCCTCTACCACTTTAAGATTGCTTCAGATGACGGCTCGGAGCTATGGATTGATGACAAGGAAATCGCTGACTTGGACGGTGTGCACACAAAATTGGGTGACAGCGCCACAGTGATGCTGGGAGAAGGACTACATACGATTCATGTCCCTTATTTTCAGGAGACCGTTCATGTTGCTCTGATACTGCAAATCAAAGTGCCCGGGGCGGATTTCAAGGTGTTTGATCTGCAAGATTTCACCAAACCCGCTACGCCGAATTAATGCTGTTTCCTGCGCAATCTTTTGTAGCCGCTTCATTGTTAGTGTGGCGCGGCTATTGTTTGGATCGATGATCGAAGTGGGAGCGATGGCTTTGCACCGTCATTACGAATGACGTAGGTCTTGAGACTGCTGGAAAATTGTTCTGATTGCCATTCTGGTAACTGGATACATCAGCCGCAGTTGTCCATATAGGGGAAGTGTTCTCGCAAATGCCGCTCCATAAGATTCTTTGCCCGAATTGGGTTCCGTGACCGAACTGCACGGTAAATCTCATGATGCATCTCAGCGGACTGTCTAAGGTCTTGAGACGGCTGTGCCTGCTGCGGCTGGCTGTTATGGAAATTGACAGCAAGTGTTTCGAGGAGAGCATCTAGAATCGGATTGCCGGCAGCTCGAGAGATTATCCGATGGAAGCGGACGTCATGAACGGAGTATTTCTGGGGATCGTTGAAGGCCGCATACATCTCTACAACTTCGTCGGCTAGCTCAGTCATATAGCGGTTTGAAGACCGCTCCGCCGCGAGCCCGGCGATAGCCCCTTCAATCACACAACACGCTTCAAATAGCTGCGAGGAGACAGGCCGGTGCTGCTCGCCTGACGTGAATGTGGAATCGGATGGCAGCTCCTGCGTCCCAAACAACACATATGTCCCAATACCATGGCAGATCTTCAGGACGCCAACCATTCCTAAAAACGCGATTCCAGCTCGCAGGCTTTGTCGGCTCACATTCAGCCTGCGGGCCAACGCACGCTCAGGAGGGATTTGATCGCCCGGTTGCAATTCCCCAGTGTCGATGAGCGTACGCAAATGCGTAACTACTCGCGTGCTTGCGCGCTCTGTGCGGCTGCGGCCCGCCTGCGGCGATATATCGTAACCAGCAGCCATTTAGGTAACCCGCTGGTACTCAGAGCGATTGAAAGCTACCGTCCTCATAGTTATCGACCTTAATTAGCTCTTCTGCCATTCCCTTAGTAAAGTGAGAGTAATCAGTAGAAGCAGCCGCTCGGGGCGCCCCTTAGAGATCGGCACACAAATTTGCTCTTTCAAGAACAAGACAGTCAATGGGATATCGCAGCGTGAGGACGAATGATCTGCTACGATTTTAGGAAATTATTGCGTAGATTTGACATCGTTGTCAAGACCTATAACCCAGACGCAAAATAGGGCGCAATTTGAACTTCTCTACGATCATCAGGACACTGTCTCTTGGCTACGGAGCTTTCATCTTGTTACTGGTATAAAGCGTATCAGCAGCCACGAGAACGTCCAATGCCGAGGTCTGGCTGGCAGCGCTGGCTGAGTGGAAGGGGCCTGACCAGCGTTCCCCCAGCTGGAAGTCAGGTCCCCGAGCATCGCTCCACAGCGTATCGGCATTTCTCACAATGAAAGATTCGTATGCAGTCTGAGGGTCTGCCTTATCGAGCAGGGCAAGATTGCGAATGAAGATCCCCTTAAATTGAACCCCATCGGCGCCACACCTAGGCTCGCATGGGTCATGCAGGATTTCATTCTCATCGGCGAGTTGAGTAATGCCAGCAGCAGCAAGTTTCTGAGCGACCAGCCTCAGGCCGGGGTCGTGGTCTGCCTTTGATAACTCAACGAGCCCGCCCAATATGACACCCTGGTTATAAGTCCAAGTAGTCCGGCCATTGTTGGTACAACCCACTCCTATAACCGCCGGCTTCTCCAATCCATCGTTGACTAAGTTCTTCGCGTTAATCATACCCGAGGCATCGAACCACTTCCATTCCCGCTTAGCCCAGTTCAGGTACTGCCTGCGCGTAGAACCCGAGGTCCGGTTTGCAAGGTGAGCCGCTACGGAAAGAAATAGCTCGTTGGCAATTGCGTTCTTATAGTTCCTGTCCTTACTCCACCAGATGCCCCCTCCGCACGAGGTATCCCACGCCCCAGTCATGTCGGCAAATATCGATTCGGCCATGGAAAGGTAGTTTTTATCGCGGGCGAGGTCATATGCATCGATCCAGGCTAAAGCCCACCAACCTTCATCGTCGTAGTACTTATTGAGGAATCCCGGGTTAGTCTTCTGCGCTGTAGTAAAAGTATTCGCAAATACGCTCGTGTATTGCATCGACCCGCTCACACGCGTATAGTCGACCAGCAATGTGATCGAGTTTGCCGAATTCCACCATCCGGTCGTTTGGTAGAGACCAGTGGAGGGCGTGTACCACGCCTGCAACGTTCGCACCGCTTCGGCCGAATGTTGCAGGTAAGCCACGGCAGCGGGAGTGAGGGCCGGTGAGTTATGTCGATTCCTTACAACGGAGGAAGCGGCACATCCGCAGAAATACACCAGTGTGATCGATAGAGAGAGTCGAAGCATTCGTTGAAACATGGTCCCGTTTCCTGTGTGCCGGCTAGTCGCGAATGTTGTGTTTCGCACTATTGAGCGAGTCACATCATTCGACCCTCAACGCGTTCATCGAATCGTCCCGAAATGAGCATCTTCCGGAGCCGACGGGGAGTCCAGAAAGTGCATTGTGGTCGCCGGTCCCAGATTCTCGGGAGCAGTCCATGACTGCAGAGCCCACACGACCCGCTTCGCAGGGGTTATTTCGATAGCCTGGATGGTGCCTAACATATTTTCCGGCGAATTGCTCCATTCGTTTGCCCAATTGTTTACGACTGTGTCGCCGTTCGGAAGCCGCCAGGCCTGTTGAAGATTCGTGAACACATATCCGGGCGCGTCGGAGGGTGAAAAAGCCCCGACAGAGTCTCCTCATCGCGTGACTTCGCGGACACGTTGCTTATCCGTGATCAAAATGTTTCCGTTGGAAAGCGGAGTTACACCCCACAGGCCGACCGCCGGAAAAGACCACAACTCATTTCCATTGAAGTCATATTCGACAACCTTGTTCAGGTCCATATGGGCCACCAGGAGCGTACCTCGGTCTGTCAACCTGGCGTGACGGAACTGTCCATGCGTGCTGGCCGGGCGCTTGGTCTGTAACGGGATTTCTCTCTCTACGGCATTGGTGATTGTATTGACTACCCGAACCACCGCATGATCGCCATTCTGGATATATAGAACGTGCTCCTTTCCTATCGGTACTGCGGTATGCACCTCGTACCCGGCGGGAGCGTCGTAATTCCATAAGATCTTCTTATCCGGAGTAACCTCTGTCACGCCGAACTGGTGTGCGAAGAGCACATTGCCGTTGGAAAGCATCACAGCATCGCTGATTTCGCCTTTGCCCGCAGGATCATCGTAGCTCCAAACGATTTTCCCTTGCCGCACAATCAAAATCCTGCGGTCATGTGATTCCCCGGCGTACATGAAATCATGCTCGGCCAGTCTCTTCCCCGGAAGGGTAGGAGGCGCAAAAGGCCGATCCACGCTGCCCTGAGTCTGAGCGCTGAGCGCATAACTGGCCGCGAGAAAACAGGTAAATACAAACACTCTTGACACCATTCCTCAATCCTCCATTTGCTGCGCTTTCGGCGAAGCAATCGTAGCGGGCCGCGACATTACGCCGGCGCGGCCATCGGATGCTACGGCGACAACCGAATAGGACGACAACTCGCCCCTCTCCGGTGCGGGTTCTGCATATGTCTCAGTGGTCAGGCCCATTGCAACTATTTTCTCCTCCGGCTGGAGCGTGCTCTTTCGGTAAACCCGGTAATACCGAGCTCCTGGCACCGGGCTCCAGGTGAGCGTTAAACTCTTCGTCACGACAGTCGCCTTAACCGACGAGGGGGCCGGCAGTTCCGTTGTGTCCTTCGCCGGTAAGGCTCCGTACACGCAGAATTGCCCGGTCCCTATGTTTTCTGAGCCAAAGCTCGCCAGATAGACCCGGCCATTCGCAACAGTCGGAGGCGCCATCTTGGAGTACTCGCCGCAGTCATCGCGCTTCGGGATCTCAAGGGAGTTCCATAATTCATGGCGTATGTCATCCGCATCGTAGGCATGGAGAACGCCCGGCCGCGACTCATGCCATGAGTCCCCTGTAGCATGGATCGCCGCCCACAAGATCCCGTCCTTGTTCCCGTTGGCTGAAAGCGACAACATTGCACCCGGATGCCCTTCATTGGCCACATCCCTCATCATCAACGGCGTCTCGATGAGTTTGTCGGCTTCGAACTGATAGACTTTGGCTTTGTCTCGTTGCCCCCACACATAGAGCAGGTTGCCGTTTTTCGCACTCTGCCAGTAAACAAGGCTGTGCAAGTGCGACGCGGTCGCTCGAAAGTGCTGCTGTGCATGGTCGTCGCCCAGATGACCGAGGTTTCGCGTATCCAGTATGTAGAGCACGCCTTCTTTGCCGCCGCCCAGGACCAGATGCGTACCGGGGATCAATGTCGCGCCCGAGGAGTTCAGATCGGCATCCGCCTTGTCGAGCGCAAAGTGGTTTGTCGGTGTGAACCAATCGATCAGGCTCAGCCTGGGAGTAAGCTTCAGAAAACTTTCGCTGAAGTTGTTTACGCCGTCCCAACTCCCGTTACCGGTCACGACGTAGACGTTCCCCTCGGCATCCACAGCGGGACCTTGCCCGGATTGCCAGATGCTAGCTTCCGAACCTGTAGGCGACGTATTCAACACGCTTACTTGCGCGAGCGTCTGTACATCGTACGCCAGCAAAAAGCCGTGATACGGTTCCTTATCGCAGTGCGATGCGTATCCGACATAAACCATGCCGTTCGCCAGCATCAGGGCCGGCCGCTGATTTTGCATCAGCGCATCGAATCCGGGGGCGCCGATGACGGTCGGACTCGCCGGCAGGTCCGCGCCCGTCGCCAGATCGAGCGCGTGAAGCCTTTGGATGAAACCGGTGCCCGGCCCGGTCAGCGCGCCAACGCGAGTCAGCGCCACCACGTACAGCACTCCGCGGCTCTTATCGATGACAGGCGTCCCGATAATTCCCATCTGGCCGTTGATGTCCAGGCACCCAAAATCGGTGCTATGTACATTTGCGGGAGTTCCGAAGTTCACATGCCAAACCGGCGAGAGCGCCTCGCTATCGTTTGCGTCGAAGGCATACACACTGTTATTCACGGTCGTCACATAGACAAGGTCGCGAGTCCCGCCGGCTGCCTGAACGCCAGTCACTACCAGCGGTTGCGTATAGAGCTGATCGTCCACAACCCGTTTGAACAACATTCCAAATTGAGTTTTGTTCACATTCCGGGGCGTTAAATATGTCTCGCGCAGGTTTGCGCCACTTCTTGCGTTGTCGTTGTGCTGCGTGAGCACGTCTGTTTTTTGTGCGCTCGAATCTGCGCATTCCGCGGTGAAGAAGGCGCCAATCGCAACAAGAATGCAGAACCAAGCGAACAAAGAGCTTGCCGTTCGCTCTAAACCGGTACGACGAGGAGAATTCCTAAGCATTCGACAACTCTCCGTGACCTAAGATAGTATTCGTCGGGTCGAAAACTGCAATGATATGACAACGATGTCACAGTTGCAATGAAAGAGTGCTAGACATGATCATGTTTTCTACGCGCCTGCTTATATTTCGCTTCCTGTTTGCCGCATCGTTTTTCGCAGCAATCCTGTTTCCCGCTGTTGCCTAGCAACCGTTCCAGACGCTCCTCGTCGGCATCGACCACCGGACGACCCTCACCAGCCTCGACGGGGACTGGCCCTACCTAGTGGACTATCCGCCATTCCGCGCCCTCTATACCGCAAACGGCGCGATCAACGACCACGGGTATGCCTTGAATAGTCACCCGAACATAACGAGTGGTCCGCACAATGACGAATATGACTTTGCCACTGCTCCGGCGCTGAAAGTTCCAGGTGACTGGAATACCCAGGTCCCCCAGCTCTTCGCTTACGAAGGGGTCGTCTTCTACGAACGTGACTTTAAGGCCGAGCCCAAACCTGGCACCCGCACCTTCCTGCACATCGGTGCGGCTAACTATCGCTCCCATGTCTGGGCGAACCAGAAGCGGGTTTGTGACCACGAAGGCGGATTCACCCGTTTGATTGTGAACTCACCTCGGTCATTCATCCAGGCTCCAATTTCGTTGTCATCGGCGTCGACGCAACCCGCTTGCAAGATGGCATTCCCTCGGTAGGATACGACTGGTACAACTACGGCGGCCTTACCCGCGATGTCTCTCTCGTCACCGTACCTGCGGCCTTCATTGACGACTACGACGTCCATCTCGCCCAGGGGCCCACCTGGCAACCAGGGAACACGGAGCTAACCGGATACGTCCACGTACTCGACGCACCTGCGGGAACGCCCGTGACCATCGATATAGAGGAGGACGCATGGCGACCGCAACGAGGGAGGGTGCTCCCTCCCAATTAGCCGGAGAATGGATTATGGACTGGGAATCTGTTTTCCGGGGGTATGTGTTGAAGTGCGCACTTAATAGTAGCTGTTGGGGGGAACCAAGGAGCGAAGGATGCATCCGGCGAAGATCAGAGCCAAACCGGCAATGAACAGGATAAGCGGACTGAAGAAGATTGGATCGAACCAGAGAAAGCCGATGCCAGCAAGGCAGGCGAGAAGAAGAAATACGGTGGCTGTGATGCAGCGCGTTTGAATCCGCTAGACGACCAAACCGGCAGAGATAAGGGCGATGGCCGAGATTTGGGGACTGATTTCAGGGAGTAAAGGCTGGTTTTAATAAATGAAGGCAAGAGCTACTCCAGAGGTCATAAGAATTCTGGAGAATGGTCCTAAACCTCTACGCAAGCGCGGATAGAGACAGACGGCGGAGCAGATCAGTGCGACAGCCACAGTTGTGGTGATGGTTCTAAATTGATATAAAGTATTGCGACCCATCCACACCCATAAAGCGACGGTGAGCGACATGATGCCACAGTAAACGATAATGCTCGCGGGCGGTCAGCGCGTCTTGCTCTGATGAAACCATTGGCCGGTGAATTCGATGCTACTAGCATATTGAGCATATTTTGCGGTCGTAGCGCGAGCATGGCGAGCCTCTTTCACGGTCTGGCATTCTTGAGAATGCGATCGACGTATCCGTTGTAAAAACCGAAATTCGCAGTCCCGCTGTTGTAGATCGACAGCGCGTGAAGCAGCGCATCGGGGTCGTTCGGTGCCGCCAGCTTTTGGGCGCCATAGGCTTCGGCAAGGAGGTTGGCGCCAACGGCGACGTTGGTGCAAGGGTCGAAGAGTCGCTCTGGATTGAGGTGAAATCGGGCGGCATTGTCGGTGTTGACCTGGAGAAGTCCGACAGAGGCGGAGATGCGGTGTTGGAGAAGCCAGCGCATCCAGAGGACAGCTTCGAGTTTGGAATTTGGTTGTCTTTGAAGCTCGATTGTCCGGCTGACGAGTCCAAGTCGGCTTGCGATTCTCTCCGGGCTGTTGACGCTGATCGCGTAAGGGTGAAAGTCGGATTCGGTAATTGCGACGGCAAGCATGGTATTGAGTGCGGCGTTTGGAGCGCAGCTCTTGAAAAGAATGATCATTTGATCTTGTGAATAGCGGCTATTCGCTTCCAGGACCGCGGCTGTGGGGCCCTGCGGTACGGCGGAGGCCGCAGCCATACCGAAAAGGATCGCGAACATGGATTGAAACCGTTTCATCTGTTGGTTGCACTCACCACGGGAATCCAAAACAGTCTCGACCATGCTTCGACGGCAGATTGCTGAATCTCGGCGATGTATGTGCCTTTCGTCCAATAGTCGTTAGCGATCGACACGATCACTTCGGGATTGTGTTCCATGGAGATGAGGATGGGAGCAATGAGGAGTTGCTCGTAGCAGATGATGGGCGCTGTGCGCCTGGGACCGACGGAGAGAATCGATGGGCCGAAATAGTGAATCGGGACGCCGATATTGTCCCAAGGTCTCCACATAGCGTATGGAATCGGAACGCGCTGCTGAAATGTGGCGGTGTACTGGCCGCGCAGGAGAAGTTCGTTGCGATATTGACCGCCGT
>Ga0181529_10001965_pt1 | contig 25375 bp, 23 predicted proteins | sample PEATcosm2014_Bin_36_FD_119763 | JGI IMG/M metagenome (GOLD analysis project Ga0181529, IMG submission 119763) | Peatland microbial communities from MTU Mesocosm Facility, Houghton, MI, USA - PEATcosm2014_Bin10_30_metaG | ecosystem: Environmental > Terrestrial > Soil > Wetlands > Peat | place... | reverse complement strand
CTTCGTCAACCGCGACCCGCAATCGACGCTGAAGCTCGGCCAGGCGCGCGGCGCGGCGCTGGCGGTTCTGGCGCTGAGGGAGTTGCCGGTGGCCGAATACGCCGCCAACCTGATCAAGAAGACCGTGGTCGGCGTCGGCCACGCCGAGAAGGCGCAGGTGCAGATGATGGTCAAGATGCTGCTGCCCGCCAGCCAGGCCAAATCGCCCGACGCCGCCGACGCGCTGGCGGTGGCGATCTGTCATGCGTCGCACCGCGCGGCGCGCGCTAGAGGCGCCGCATGACGGAGCGCGCGGCATGATCGGCAAGCTCAAGGGAATCGTCGACGAGATCGGCGAAGAGGAGCTGATCCTCGACGTCGGCGGCGTCGGCTATCTCGTCGCCGCCTCGGCGCGGACGTTGCGCGCGCTGCCGGCGGTCGGCCAGGCGGCGGCGCTGTTGATCGAGACGCAGGTGCGCGAAGACGCGATCCGCCTCTACGGCTTCCTCACCGCGAGCGAGCGCGACTGGTTCCGCCTGTTGCAGAGCGTGCAGGGCGTCGGCGCCAAGGTGGCGCTCGGCGTGCTCGGGACGCTCTCTGGCGACGCGATCAGCGCCGCCATCGCCCATCAGGACAAGGCGGCGATGGCGATGGCGCCCGGCGTCGGCCCCAAGCTCGCCGCGCGCATCGTCCACGAGCTCAAGGACAAGGCGCCGGCGTTCAGCGTCGCCGATCTCGGCGGGGCGATCGCCGGCGAGGCGGGGACGAAATTGCCGCGGGCGGCGGAGGACGCGACGCTGGCGCTGGCCAGCCTCGGCTACGGCCGGCCGCAGGCGGCGATAGCGGTCAGCCGCGCGCTCAGCGCGTTGGGGCCTGAGGCGGCGACGGCGGCGCTGATCAAGGCGGGACTCAAGGAGTTGGCGCAGTGACTTGTTTTACGATACGGCCATCAATCGTCGGAGGATAAGAAAACATGGCCGCCGCATCGACGATCTCGCCGAAATATCGGGTCTCGATCCCCAAATCGTTGTGCGACCAACTGCGTTGGCGGCCCGGCCAGAAGCTCGTTTTCATTCCGCAAGGCGCCGGCGCACTGTTGATAGCAGCGCCGATCCGCGAGGAGTTGGTCGGCCTTGCTCGGGGCGCGGACGCCGAAGACTATCGGGATCGCAATGATCGCTATTGACACGCCGCGGCAGAACGCCAGCGTGAATGGCCGCGTCAACCGCGTATTGCGCGTCATGGCCGGGCTTGACCCGGCCATCCAAGATGAGTCGCTCCGAAGTTGGCCAACACTTGCGCACATAGCGGGAGGGCGTGAAGTTTGGCCGCAGGATTGAAACCCTCGAAATGCGCCGGGATGGCCGGGTCAAGCCCGGCCATGACGCAAAGGTGCGGCGACGCCCACTTCGCCGATCTGCCGGGCGTCGTCTATTTCGCCAAGAGCGCGCCATGAGCGAACGGCCGCGCCGGTTCTTTCTGCCGCTGATCGGCTTCACGCTGCTGTTCGCCGCGTTCGGGCCGGCGATCGGCGGCGTGCTGTTCGCGCCGATCGCTCTTGTGCTGGCGGCGCCGACGATGGCGGCGGCGGGAAGCGTCGGAGGAATCGCGGCGCTGTTCGGACACGGGTTGGCGCTAATCTTCGCCTATATCCTGGGAATCGGACCGGCGGCGGCGACGGGCTTTGTCTACGGCTTGTGGGACGCGGCGGCGCCGGCGAACGCGCCGCGCGCGCTCGCCGCGGCGATCATCGGCGGCGCGATCGCCTATTTCGCCTATCTGTGGCTCGCCGCGCTCGGCGCGTCCGCTGAGGCGAACCTCAGCGACTTCAGCCCGGAATTCGCAGCGTGGATCGGTTCGTCATTCCCGCGCGGCTTCGACGTCACGGTGCGCGACGCGCTGGTCGCCTGCGGCGCCGTCGCCGGCTTCGCCTGCGCCATGGCGGCGAGCCTGATCGGCCTGACGACGCAGGGCGCGTTGGCCCCCGCGCCGCCGGCGGCTTCGGGAGGCGCCTGACATGACGCCGCCGCCCAGCCGCCTCGTCACCGCCGAAAAGCGCCCGGAAGACGACCCCGCGCTGCGTCCGCAGACGCTCGCCGATTTCGCCGGCCAGGAAGCGGCGCGGGCCAATCTCAAGGTGTTCATCGAGTCGGCCAAGACGCGCAGCGAGGCGCTCGACCACGTGCTGTTCGTCGGCCCGCCGGGGTTGGGCAAGACGACGCTGGCGCAGATCGTCGCGCGCGAACTCGGCGTCAACTTCCGCGCCACCTCGGGGCCCGTGATCGCCAAGGCCGGCGACCTCGCCGCGCAGCTCACCAATCTCGAGCCGCGCGACGTGCTGTTCATCGACGAAATTCATCGCCTCAACCCGGCGGTGGAGGAAATTCTCTATCCGGCGATGGAGGACTTTCAGCTCGACCTGATCATCGGCGCGGGACCGGCGGCGCGCTCGGTCAAGATCGACCTCGCCAGGTTCACGCTGATCGGCGCGACCACCCGCGCCGGCCTGCTGACGACGCCGTTGCGTGATCGCTTCGGCATTCCGATCCGGCTCAATTTCTACACCATCCTCGAACTCGAGGGGATCGTGCGGCGCGGCGCGCGCGTGATCGGCCTGACGCTCGCCGACGAAGGCGCCAACGAGATCGCCCGCCGCTCGCGCGGCACGCCGCGCATCGCCGGCCGCCTGCTGCGCCGGGTGCGCGATTTCGCCGTGGTCGAGAAGGCGACGGTGGTGACGCGGACGATCGCCGACCGGGCGCTGAAGCTGCTCGACGTCGATCAGGCCGGCCTCGACCAGATGGACCGCCGCTATCTCGAAATGATCGCGGTGAGCTTCGGCGGCGGGCCGGTCGGGGTCGAGACGATCGCCGCGGCGCTGTCCGAACCGCGCGACGCGATCGAGGAGATCATCGAGCCCTATCTGATCCAGCAGGGGCTGGTGCAACGCACGCCGCGCGGCCGGCTGCTGACCCCGCACGCCTTCCGCCATCTCGGCCTCGCCGAGCCGCCGCGCGAGACCGCGCCGCCGACGCTGTTCGACGAGGAGTGACGGCGTGAGGTGTGATAGAGTTTCCCTGATCGCATCGCAGCGCGCCGGCGTTGCGAGCTCGTTTGGACGGAACCCTTGCCAAGCCTGATCCGCTTCATCGTCACTGTCGGCGCGCTGGTCGGCTTGGTCTATCTCGGCATGCTGGCGCTGGTCGCCAACGTCAAAGTGCAGCCGCGCGAGATGACGCAGATCGTCACGCTGCCCAAAGCGAACCCATGAGCGCGCAAGACCGTTTGACCCTCGCCTGTCCCCCCCGCGAAAGCGGGGGTCCAGCGCAGGTCGAGAGCGCTGCGGCGGAAAGGCTGGATCCCCGCTTGCGCGGGGATGACGGAGGATGGAAGGGCGCAAAGTGACAGGCCGTCCCTCTCCCGCCGTCGGCCTCATCCAGTCGTTTCTCGACGCGATGGCGGCGGAGCGGGGGGCGAGCCGCAACACGCTCGACGCCTACCGCCGCGACCTCGACGACTACACAGCGTTTCTCGCCAAGCGGAAGCGCGACCCGCTCGCCGCCGCCGGCGCCGACATTTCCGCCTTCCTCGCCGCGCGCACGGCCGCCGGCCTCGCGCCCGCCTCGCTGGCGCGGCGGCTTTCGTGCGTGCGGCAGTTCCACAAGCATCTCTATGTCGAGCGGAAGCGCGACGACGACCCGAGCTTGACGATCGAGGGCCCGCGCCGCGGCCGGCCGCTGCCCAAGACGCTGACCGTGGCCGAAGTGACGAAACTGATCGACACCGCGCGCGAAGGCCTCGCCGCGCCGGAGCGCCCGGCCCGCCAGCGCCTCGCCGCGGCGCGGCTCGCCTGCTTGATCGAGCTCGCCTACGCCTCGGGCCTGCGCGTCTCGGAGCTGATGGCGCTGCCGAAATCGGCGGCGCGGACCAAGGAATCGCTGATCGTCGTACGCGGCAAGGGCGACAAGGAGCGGCTGGCGCCGATCTCCGAACCGGCGAAGGCGGCGATGCGGGCCTATCGCGCGCTGCTCGGCGAGATTGCGCCAGGCGTGGCGGCGGGGCCATGGCTGTTTCCCGCCGACAGCGAGAGCGGCCATTTGACGCGGCAGGCGTTCGCGCGCGACCTGAAGACGGTCGCCGCGGCGGCGGGGATCGGCGCTGAGCGCATCAGCCCGCATGTGCTGCGCCACGCCTTCGCCAGCCATTTGCTGCAGAACGGCGCGGACCTGAGGATCGTGCAGGATCTACTCGGCCATTCCGACATCTCGACGACGCAGATCTACACCCACGTCCTCGACGAGCGCGCCAAGGCGATGGTGCGCGACCTGCACCCGCTCGGCGACAAGGACGAAGAGCGATGAGCGACGCGCCGTGGCGCGCCACGCTCGACGGAATCGTCGTCGCCTGTCGCCTGACGCCGAAGGGCGGCCGCGACGCGATCGACGGCGCGGCGACGCTGGCCGACGGCACGCGCGTGCTGCTCGTGCGCGTGCGCGCCGTTCCCGAGGACGGCAAAGCCAACGACGCGTTGCTGCGCCTGATCGCCGACAAGGCCGGCGTCCCGACCTCGCGCGCGCGCCTCGTCGCCGGCGCCAAGAGCCGGTTGAAGCAAGTGGCGGTGACCGGCGACCCGGCGGCGCTGATGGCGAGGCTGGAGAAGCGGTAAGACCCCTCTCCCTCCGGGAGAGCGGTTCCGCGTTGACCGCGCCCCCTGCCCTAACTAGGGTCCGCCCGAAAATTGAGACGGAATCCCGTAATGCCGACCGATCCTGCGCTCGACCCGGCGCGCTCCTTCCAGGGCCTGATCCTGACGCTGCAGGATTTCTGGGCGCGGCAGGGCTGCGTCATTCTCCAGCCGTACGACATGGAGGTCGGCGCCGGCACCTTTCATCCGGCGACGACGTTGCGCTCGCTCGGCCCCAGGCCGTGGAAGGCCGCCTATGTCCAGCCGTCGCGCCGGCCCAAGGACGGCCGCTACGGCGAGAACCCGAACCGACTGCAGCATTATTACCAGTATCAGGTGATCCTGAAGCCTTCGCCCGACAATCTGCAGCAGCTCTATCTCGACTCGCTCGCCGCGATCGGCGTCGATCTGGCGCTGCACGACGTGCGCTTCGTCGAGGACGACTGGGAGAGCCCGACGCTCGGCGCCTGGGGGCTCGGCTGGGAATGCTGGTGCGACGGCATGGAAGTGTCGCAGTTCACCTACTTTCAGCAAGTCGCCGGTTTTGAGTGCGCGCCGGTGTCGGGCGAGCTGACCTACGGGCTCGAGCGGCTGGCGATGTACGTGCAGGGGGTCGAGAACGTCTACGACCTCAACTTCAACGGCCGCGACGGCGCCGACAAGGTTTCTTACGGCGACGTGTTCCTGCAGGCCGAGCAGGAATACTCGCGCTTCAATTTCGAGCACGCCAACACCGCCGCGTTGCTGCGCCACTTCGACGACGCCGAGGCCGAGTGCCGCGCGCTGCTCGCCAAGGGCGAGAGCGAAGAGCGCCATCTGATGGCGCTGCCGGCCTACGACCAGTGCATCAAGGCGAGCCACGCCTTCAACCTGCTCGACGCGCGCGGCGTGATCGCCGTCACCGAGCGGCAACGCTACATCCTGCGCGTGCGCGAACTCGCCAAAGCCTGCGGCGCCGCCTGGCTGAAGACCACGGGCGGGGGAGCGGCGGCGTGAGCGGCGCCGCTCGGCGAAGCCTGCGGTCAATCCCCGCGCCCCTCGCCCTGCCTCTCCCCGCGCGCGGGGAGAGGGGTCGCGGGCGCCTTCTTCCCCTCTCCCCGTTCACGGGGAGAGGATGGGTGAGGGGCCGGGCGAGTGGGCGCTGTCGTCAGTTGTTTGATTGAAGAAGAAGCCGATGCCCGACCTGCTGCTTGAACTGTTCAGCGAAGAAATCCCCGCCCGCATGCAGCGGCAGGCGGCGGAGGATCTGAAGCGGCTGGCGACCAGCGCGCTGGTCGACGCGAGCCTGCCTTACGAGGGCGCGCAGGCCTTCGCCACGCCGCGCCGGCTGACGTTGCATGTCGTCGGCTTGCCGGAAGCGCAGCCGCGCCGGATCGAGGAGCGCAAGGGCCCGCGCGTCGGCGCGCCGGACGGGGCGATCCAGGGCTTCCTCAAGAGCGCCGGGCTGGCGCGCATCGAAGACGCGACGATCGAGACCGACGCGAAGAAAGGCTCGTTCTACGTCGCCAAGATCGCGAAGGAAGGCCGCGCGGCGCGCGACGTGCTCACGGAAATCCTGCCGCCGATCCTGCGCGCATTTCCGTGGCCGAAGGCGATGCGTTGGGGCGCCGCCTCGGCCGAACCCGAGGCGCTGCGCTGGGTGCGGCCATTGCACGCGATCCTGTGCACATTCGCCGGCCCGCACGAAGCGCCGGAGATCGTTCCGTTCACCGTGGGGGGGATCGCCGCGGGCGACGTCACCTATGGGCATCGCTTCCTCGCGCCCGCCGCCATTCACGTGCGCCGCTTCGACGATTATGTCGCCGCGCTCGCCAAGGCCAAGGTCGTGCTCGACCGCGACCGGCGCAAGGACATCATCCTCGCCGACGCGCAGAGCCTGGCGCTCGCCCATGGCCTCGAGCTGATCGAGGACGAGGGGCTGCTCGACGAAGTCGCCGGCCTGGTCGAATGGCCGGTCGTCCTGATGGGCGAATTCGAGCCGGCGTTCCTCGACATCCCGCCCGAAGTGATCCGCGCCACCATCCGCGCCAACCAGAAGTGCTTCGTGCTGCGCTATCCTTCCGCCGTCATGGCCGGCCTTGAGCCGGCCATCCAGGCAGAGCGGCGCCCGGCGTCGCGCGATAGCATTGACAGTCCCCGCTTGGATGGCCGGGTCGAGCCCGGCCATGACGCGGAAAGTGCGCGGCCAGGCGAACTGGCCAACAAGTTCATCCTCGTCTCCAACCTCGTCGCCAGCGACGGCGGCGTGGCGATTGCGGCGGGCAATGGGCGCGTCGTGCGGGCGCGACTATCCGACGCGCGCCACTTCTGGCGCACCGACCTCGCTGACCTGCATGACTACGCCGACAAGGCGACGAAGCCGCTCGATCAGCGGCTGGAGAAGCTGAAGGCGCTGAACATTGTCTTCCAAGAGAAGCTCGGCACGCAGGGCGAGCGCGTCGAACGCATCGCCGCCCTGGCGCGCGAACTGGCGCCACGTGTCGACGCCGATGCGGACCTCGCCGAGCGCGCCGCGCGCCTCGCCAAGGCCGACCTGGTCACCGAGATGGTCGGCGAGTTCCCCGAGCTGCAGGGCCTGATGGGCCGCTATTACGCGAGCGCGCAGGGCGAAGAGCCGAGCGTCGCCGACGCGATCGAGGAGCACTACAAGCCGCAAGGCCCGAACGACCGCATCCCGACGTCGCCGGTCTCGGTCGCCGTCGCGCTCGCCGACAAGCTCGACACGCTCGTCGGCTTCTGGGCGATCGACGAGAAGCCGACCGGCAGCAAGGACCCCTATGCGCTGCGGAGGGCGGCGTTGGGGGTGATCAGGATTTTGATCGAGAATTCTATCCGTCTGCCCCTGAACAGCATGCTTAACCAGGTCTTCAATCGCATCGAGACGTCCCTTCGGTCGCAACGATTGCCTGCGAAGCCGTCTTCGGCTGAGAGCTTCAATAGCCTCCTGGCGTTCTTCACCGACCGACTCAGAGTCTATCTGAGAGACACCGGCGCCCGCCCGGACATTGTTGACGCGACATTCGGCGTGCCGCTCGAAGGCGACTTGCTGATGATCGTCCGCCGCGTGGAGGCTTTAGGCGCGCTGCTCGACAGCGACGACGGCAAGAATCTGCTCGCTGGGTATCGTCGCGCGGCCAACATCGTGAAAGCGGAGCAAAAGAAGGATCCAGTGGGCGCCGCGATGGGCGCTTATGCAGGCGCGCATGACGCGAGCGTGCTGGTCCTGCCGGAAGAGAAGGCGCTCGCCGCCGCGCTCGCCGGCGCGCGGGCCGAAGCGGCCGAGCGCGTCGCCAGCGAAGACTTCGAGGGCGCGATGCGCGCGCTGGCGTCGCTGCGGCCGCCGGTCGACGATTTCTTCCTCAAGGTCACCGTCAACGCCGACGACGCGGAGCTGCGGCTCAACCGTCTGCGCCTGCTCGGCGAGCTGCGCGATGCGGTGCATACAGTGGCGGATTTTTCGAAGATCGCGGGCTAGAGCATGTTGCTTTCGAGTCGAATCCTCTCGGCCGTCATCGCGAGCGACAGCGAAGCGATCCAGACTAGGCCGCAGCCGCAATCCCCAAGTCTGGATCGCTTCGCTTTGCTCGCGATGACGGCCGGAATTGCGGCGCCCTGAAGACAACTTGCTCTAGGCTTTTCCCCCTCCCCCGCTTCGCTCGAGAGGACCAGGCGACCGATGGTCGCCCAAACGCGCTGGCCAATTGGGATCGATGCCTGAGCCAAAGTATCTAGAACAAGAACAGGTTTCCCGGCTCCTCTTGAAATTCTCGCTGCCGGCGATCGCCGGCATGCTGGCGGGCGCCTGCTACAACGTCATCGACAGCGTGTTTGTCGGCCAGGGCGTCGGCGTGATCGCGCTGACCGCCGTGACGATCGCCTTCCCGATCATGACGCTGCTGATGGCGATCGGCATGCTGATCGGCATCGGCGCCGGCGCGCTGGTCTCGATCTCTCTCGGCGAGAAACGGATCGAAGAAGCCGAGCAGATTCTCGGCAACGCGCTGGTGATGGCGATCGTCTTCATCGTCCCGGCGGCGTTGATCGTCCTGCATTTCCTCGACCCGCTGCTGACCGGCGTGATGGGCGCGACGCCGCAAGTCCTGCCCTACGCCCACGATTTCGTCTCCATCATCCTGCTGGCGAGCGTCTTTCTGCATATCGGCTTCGGCCTCAACAACGTCGTGCGCGCGCAAGGCAATCCCAACACCGCGCTGGCGACGCAAATCCTGTCGTTCGGGGTCAATCTCGTTCTCGGCTACGTTTTCATCTTCGTGTTTCGCTGGGGCATCAAGGGCGCGGCGCTGGCGACGGCGATCGGCCAAGGCAGCTCGGCGGTGTGGGTGCTGGGGTTCTTCCTCAGCGGCAGGGGCGTGCTGAAGCTGCGGCTGCGCCATCTGCGGCCGCGTCTGTCGATCATGGCCAGGATCGCCGCGATCGGCGTCGCGCCGTTCACCATGCAGCTCGGCATGAGCGCCGTCATGGTCGTCCTCAACTGGCTCATTCTCGGCCTCGGCGGCGACGTCGCCGTCGCGGCGTTCGGCGTCGTCAATCGCGTCTTGATGCTGGTCCTCATGCCGATCGTGGGCGTCAGCCAGGGCGCGCAGCCGATCATCGGCTACAATTTCGGGGCCGGAAAGCCGCGCCGCGTGGTCGAGGCGGTCGCCAAGGCGACCTTGGCGGCTTCAGCGATCTGCGGCGTCGCCTTCCTTGCGGCGGAGCTGTTCGCCGACCCCATCATCCGCCTATTCAGCGGCGAGCCGAGCATGATCGCGATCGGCCGGCCCGCCTTGCGGATCTATCTCGCGATGCTGCCGGTGATCGGCGTGCAGATCATCGGCGCGAACTATTTCCAGGCGGTCGGCCGGGCTTACTACGCCGTCGTCTTCAGCCTGCTGCGCCAGATCATCGTGCTCATCCCCGCCGCTTACCTTCTATCGCGGCTGTGGGGGCTGTCCGGCGTCTGGATCGCCGGTCCCACGGCCGACCTCGCGTCGGCGCTGATCACGGCGCCGTGCGTGTTCTTCGATTTGCGCCGGTATCTCAAGCGCTTTTCCGCCGTCGCGGTCGCGACTCCCGGTCCCGAGGCCCTGGAGTGGGTTGAGTGACTGCGGATCGGCGCGACGCGGCGAAGCGGCGAAATTACAGCGCCGTCGACGGTTTGGCTGGCGTCGCGTTCGCCTGCGGAGCGGCCTTGCCGTCCCAGCCGCCGGCCGGCGCCGGGGCTTCGTTGGCGGCGGGGGCCGGCGTTGCGACCTTGAACGCGGCGAGCGCCTGGGTCGCGGCGGCGATCGCCGCCTGATCCATCTTGGCGGCGACGTCGTCGCGCTTATGGCCGGCGTCGGCGTCGCCCTGCTGCGCGGCGAGCGAGAACCACAGCCACGACTGGCCGAGGTCCAGCGGCACGCCGAGTCCGCGCGCATAGAGGATGCCGAGATTGAACTGGCTGTCGCGCACGCCGAACTGGCCGGCCTTGCGGAACCATTCCGCTGCGGTGGCGTAATCCGGTTTGCCGCCGATCGACCCTTCGGCGTGCATGACGGCGAGATTGTGCATCGCTCGCGCGTTGCCGGCGCTCGCCGCCTTGACGTACCAGCCCATCGCGACGGGCAGATCGCGGGTCACGCCGACGCCCTTCTCGTAGAGCGCGGCGAGGCGATATTCGGCGATCGGCAGGCCACGGGACGCCGCCTGCTCGAACCATTGGGCGGCGGCGTGGGGATCGCGCGCAACGCCGCGACCATCGAGCAGACGCAGGGCGAATTCGAATTCGGCGCCCACGTCGCCCGCCGCGACGCCGTCATGCAGCGGCTGCGACAGGCCGGCGGGGAGCGCCGCCAGGAGATCGGCGGGCGGCGGCTTGGCGGTCGGAGTCGATGCGGATATCGAGCCGGTCGGCGTCGTGTCGAGATCGGTCGACGAGACTTTCGGCGTCGGCGCGGCGACGTTGGCCGCCGGCGGCGACAGCTCCGACTTCTGCAACAGCGGCGCGTGGCCGCCGCGCAGTTCGATCATTGCCAGCATCGCCACGGCGGCGGCGAGCGCCAGGCCGAGCAGCAATGGCCGGCGGCGCGCGGCGACGAAAGCCACCGCCCGGCCGCCGATGGCGGCGATGCGATTGTCGCCCTCCTCTTCGGTCGGCGCGGCCGGCTTGGCGGCCTCGTCGGCGAGCGCCGCCTGGGCGGCGCGGCGCGCGGCGGCGATATGGGCGTTGATCGCGCTCTTCGGCGGCGCGGCGTCGCCCGACTCGGCGGCGCGCGGCCGCGGAAGGCTCGAACCGGGCTCGAGCAGGAAGTCGGCGCCGTCGAGCGCGCGCGGCGGGATGACCGGAGCGGCGCGCTCGGGCAGAGTGCGCGATGCAGCGCCGACGGCGCGGAACGACTCCTCGGCGAACCGCGGCGGCGCGCCCAGCGGCGGCGCGGCGGCGACGGGCGGCGACGCCACGGCTGGCGCGACGACGCGCGTTTCGTCGACGCGGGCGATGTCGTCCTCGAGCCGGCCGAGCCGACCGACCATCCGCTCGAGAATGTCCTGCACGTTGGCGAGGCGCGACTGGGTGCGCTTGTCGGAGTCTTCCTGCTCGGCGCGCAATTCGGCGAAGCTGTCGGCGAGGCCGCCGCCGACTGGCGCGCTCGACGCCTGCATCGCGCGTCGCGTCGCGTCGAGTTCATCGACCAGATCGGCGATGCGCCGTTCGAGCGCCGCGCCGGGACCGGCGCTCTGCAAGGCGTCGAGGCGATCGTGAATGACGGCGATCTGGCTGGCCAAGGCCTCCGCGTCGACGCCGCCGTGCGCGCCGGCGTCGCTGCGCCGATCGAGCCGTTCGGCGAGCAGGTCGGCGACGTCCTCAACGAACTTGACGTCGAAATGTCCCGCCGGTCCGCTGTCGAGCCGATCGCGCAGCGCCGTCAGCGCTTCTTCGAGCGGCCGCGTGTTGAGCGGTTGGCCGACGCGCTCGTCGATGTGCCGGTCGAGATCCCGGATCATCGCGGCGAGGTCGCCAGCCGGCGCGCCACGATCGAGCTTCTGGTTGATCTCGCGCAGCATGTCCTCGAACGGCCGCATGTCGGGCGCGGCGGGCGGAACGAGCTTGGCGCCGAGGTCGCGCATCATCGCTTCGATCGGCGCCGTGTCGATTTCGATCGGCCGATCGCCGAGCGCGCGCAACGCCTGTTCGAGCGGCGCCATGTCGAGCGGCGGTCCGACGCGCTGATCGAGCCGCTGGCCAAGGTCGCGCAGCATGCCGGTCAACGGCTCGAGCGATCCGCCGACGGCGGCGGGGCGGTCGAGCTTCTGGGCGATGTCGAGCAGCACCGCTTCGAGCTTGGCGGGATCGGGCTGACGCTCGACAGCGCCATGCAGGCTGTCGATGCGGCGGGCGAGATCTTCGAGCGCGCGCGGGTCGATCGGCGCGGACTGCGGCGGGCGGCGCAACGCCGCGTCCATGCGCTGGGCGAGATCTTCGAGCCGGCGCTCGATCGCGGTCAGCGCGGCGGCGGGGATCGAGCGTTCGATCTGCGCTCGCGCGTCGGCGATCAGCGCGCCGAGCCGCGCCGATTCGGCCTGTGGCGCCGGGCTGGCGGCGAGCCGGTCGACGCGGTCGGCGAGTTCGCCGATCTGCCGTTCGAGCCGCTCGACCGGCACCGGCCGCGACGCGGCGGCGGCAAGCAAGTTGCGCACTTCTTCGGTCTGGGCGCGGATGCGCTGGAATGCGGCGGGATCGACGACGCCCTGGGCGATCGCGTCGACCTTGGCGCCGAGGGTGCGCAGTTCGCGCTCGAGCCCGGCGACGGCGGCATGAGGATCATGGGCGCGCAGGGACTCGCGCGCTTCGACGATCAGCGCGGCCAGCGCGTCGCGCGCGCCGCCGTCGCCAAGCGCGGCGACGCGCTCGCTCAGGTCGCGCATCGCGCCTTCGAGCGCGACGACGGCGTTGCGGGGAGCGAGATTGGCGAGGCTCTGCGCCATCGCCGCCAGCTCGCCGCGCAGGGATTGCACGTCCATGCCGGCCGGCGCCGGTTTCTCGGCCTGGTCGCGGCGCATTCTTTCGAGCCGCGCCGTCAGCGCCGCGATCTCTTCGCGCAGCGGCTCGACGCCCGACGGCGCAGCGGCCTGGGCGGCGGCGCGCGGACGCGGCGCGGGTTCGGCGCTGACGGCGCGCGCATCGAGTTCGTTGCGCCGGCGCGCGATCTGCGCCGCCGCTTCTTTCGCGTCGAAGCGCGGCCGTTCGGCCGGCGGCTGATCGACGCGCGACCGTTCGGCCGCAAGCGCGGGCTCGCGTCGCCGCTCGGGTTCGCGTTCGACGCGGCGGGCCAGCGCGTCGAGGCGCGCGTCGAGATCGCGCACCCGCGGTTCGAGCGTCCGTTCGACCCGCTGCTCGACCGTCGCCAGCCGCTCGGCCGCCGCCTGCAGCGCTTCGGCGCGTTCAGCGCGGCTTTCGAGGCGGGCGATCGCGTCCTCGAGCAAATCGTCGTTGCGGCGTGATTCGCGCGGGCTGGGCGCCTCGCGCGACCAGCGCGGTTCGAGCCGCGGACGGGCGCGGCGTTCCTCTTCGAGCCGGTCTTCGCGCCGCGCCAAGCCGGCGATTCGCTCGCCGATCGCGTCGAGCCGATCGTCGCGTTTGAGATCGGCGGGATCGACGCCGCGCTCGGCGGCGCGCTCAGCGATGATTTCGTCGAGCCATTCCCCAAGATTGAGCCCGGCCCGGCGGGCGGCCTCTTCGGCAAATACGCGCGTCTCGCGCCCTACGCCCGCAACCTTCCAGGCCGTCGCGCTTTCCATCGTCTCGCCCGTGGCCGCCCCCTGGGGAATCGTTGCGCCGCCGGCTCCATGCGGCGCAGCTGGCCGAGTTTTCCGCTGACGTGGTGAACAAATGGTTAAGAACGGCCCGAAATGGGGCGCCTAGCTTTCCCCAAGCTTGTGACGGTTGTCGTTACCGATTGTAACAACTAAGAGTTGCATGTCAGAGGCCTTTGCGTCTATCCCTTGCGTCGCGCCTCATTCAGGCGACGGCGGCTCGTCGTCTTGCGGCGCTGACGAAAGGGAGCGACCATGAAGGCGAATTCGTCCTTGCGGAATATGGTCAGCGCGAGGGAGACCCTGACCGACGCGACGAGCAGGACCGTCGCCGGACGCGAATCGACCATCGGCGAAATGGCCCGCGCCTTTGGCGTGACGCTGAGAACGTTGCGTTTCTACGAGGATCGCCGCCTGCTGCGGCCGCGCCGGGCCGGCAACGCGCGCTTTTACGGCGGCGTCGACCGCGCGCGGCTGGCGATGATCCTCAAGGGCAAGCACCTAGGCTTCACCCTCGCCGAGATCGCCGACCTCATCGGCGCCGACGATGGCGTCGCCCGCAGCGAATTCGAGGAACGGCTGCAGCCGGCGCAGATCGTCGACCAACTCAGCCATCTCGAACGCCAACGGCATGAAATCGACGAGGCGATCGCGCTGTTGAAAGCGACGCGCGAACGGATGGCGCACGTCAAAGAGATGGCGTGAAGCGCGCGCGGTCTCTCTCCCGTTCGCGAGAGGGACGAACGGCGGCCTGCAGACGCGGTCGTCGGCGGCATTCCGTTCGCCAAGAGCGGCGAGGTCGAAAGCAGGCGCGGTCGTCGACCGCACCGACAAAGTGCGTGAGGCGAACGGGGGGCGCTAGCGGCGGCGCGATTCGACGATGCGCAGGCTTTCGGCGAACGCCGCTTCGACGCTCATCTTGGTCGTATCGAGGCGGACGGCGTCGGCGGCGGGCTTGAGCGGGGCGTCGGCGCGTTCGGAATCGCGCGCGTCGCGCTTGACGATTTCGGCGAGGATCGCCGCGTAATCAGCCCTCTCGCCGCGCCCGGCGAGCTCGAGCGCACGTCGCTGCGCGCGCGTTTCCGGGCTCGCGGTGACGAAGATCTTGGCGTCGGCGGCGGGGCAGATCACCGTGCCGATGTCGCGGCCGTCGAGCACCGCGCCGCCCGGCCGGCCGGCGAAGTTGCGCTGCGCCTCGATCAGCGCCGCGCGCACCTCGGGCATCGCGGCGACGATCGACGCCGCCTCGCCCATTTGGCGGCCACGCAGGCTGTCCTCGTCGAACTCGGTGAGGCCGAGGCCGCGCGCCGCGGCGACCGCGGCGCCGACGTCGTGCAAGTCGCGGTCGGCGGCGATCAGGCTGGCCGCGACGGCGCGATAGAGCAGGCCGGTGTCGAGATGCGGCAGGCCGTAATGCGCCGCCAGCCGCCGCGCCAACGTTCCCTTGCCCGACGCCGCCGGTCCGTCGATTGCGATGATCATTGCCTGCCCGCCCTCTGAGGCCCCGCGCTCATAAGGCCTCGCGCCGCCGCTGTCGACCCAAAGAAGGGATTGACGAACAAGCCTCCGGCCGGCTGGTATGACGAACAAGCGACAGCGCGTCCGAGGCTGCGCAAGCGCATGATGATGGGGAACGCCGATGGATCTGACGAATGCGCAGAAGCGCACCGTGCTCGCCGCCTATCTCGGCTGGACGCTGGACGCCTTCGACTTCTTTCTGCTGACGTTCGTCATCAAGGACATCGCCAAGGAATTCGGCGTCGGCGTGCCCGAGGTCGCCTGCGCGCTGTCCCTGACGCTGGCGATGCGCTTCGTCGGCGCGTTCATCTTCGGCCGCATCGGCGACAAATGGGGCCGCAAACCGGCGCTGATGCTCGACATCGTTTGCTATTCGGTGATCGGCGCGGCCGCCGCCTTTTCGCCCAACCTGACGACCTTCCTCGTGTTGCGCGCCTTGTTCGGCGTCGCGATGGGCGGCGAATGGGGCCTCGGTTCTTCGCTGGCGATGGAATCGATCCCGCCGGGCGCGCGCGGGGTGGTCTCGGGAATCTTGCAATGCGGCTACCCGAGCGGCTTCCTGCTCGCATCGATCGCCTATGGCCTGCTCTATGGCCACACCTTCGGCGACTTCACCTTCGGCTGGCGTTCGCTGTTCCTGCTCAGCGTCCTGCCCGCCTTCATCACGCTGTTCATCCGCGCGGCGGTGCCGGAATCGCCGGCGTTCGAGGCGGCGCAGAAGGTTGAGGGTCGCCCCGGCCTGTGGCGGTCGATTCAATCGAACTGGGGCCTGGTGCTCTATTCGGTCGTGCTGATGATGGCGTTCAACCTGTTCAGCCACGGCACGCAGGATCTCTATCCGACCTTCCTGCAGAAGCAGTTGAACCTCGCGCCGCCGACGGTGAGCTGGATCACCATCGTCGCCAATCTCGGCGCGATCGCCGGCGGCCTGTCGTTCGGCTGGGTGTCAGAGAAGATCGGCCGCGTCAACGCCATCACCGTCGCGGCGCTGATCGCGCTGCCGGCCCTGCCGCTGTGGGCCTTTTCGACGACGCCGGTGATGCTGGCGGCGGGCGCCTTCGTCATGCAGATCGCCGTGCAGGGCGCCTGGGGCGTGGTGCCGGCGCATCTCAACGAACTGTCGCCGGGCGCGGTGCGCGCGACGCTGCCGGCCTTCGTCTATCAGGCCGGCAATTTCCTCGCCTCCTACAACGGCCCGTTCCAGGCCAAGCTCGCCGAGGCGAACGGCGGCGACTACGCCTATGCGCTGGCGCTGGTCGCCGGAATCGTCGCGGTGGCGCTGGTCATCATCATCCGCTTCAGCCCGGAGAAGCGCGGCGAGACGCTGCACGCGCATTGAGGGGAGCGAGACGCGAGCCGGAGTGACGCCCCCACTCCCGCAGGGCGGGGATCAGAGCTTCGCCACCACCGCCAGGCGGGTGACCTTGCCGTCCTGGAACGCCTTGAGGAAGGCGTCGTAGTCCTTGAACGACACGCAGCCGTTCGAGTCGCCGTTCGGCCCGAGCATGTAGGAATGAGCGAGCAGACCAGCGCGGCCGTAGACCGAGCCGTCGCCGCCGACGGGGACCAGCCGCAACGCCGCGACGCCGTGAAACAGCTCCTCGCGCGGCTGCAACTCGTACAGGTGCGGCGGCGTCGCGCCGCGCATGCGCAGGTCGACGTGCCGGGGATCGTCGAGGTAGTCGCCAAGGCCGGAATGCGCTTCCAGCTGCGTCCCGTCAGGCAGGTAAACCGTGCGCGCCGAGATGTCGTAGACGGCGGTGTTTCGGTCGTAGCCGGCCGGCGGCGCGAGCCTGGGAGAGAAGATCGAAGAGCCCAGAGCGGAATCGGCGGCGGGCGCAGACCGCGCGTGAACCGAACCGGCCTCCGGCGAGGCGTAGGCGAGCTGCGATCCGGAGGATGCAGCGGTAGGGCCCAGGCCGAACAGTTTCTGGAACACATTGCGGTCGTCGACCGGCGCGGCGGCGGACGCGGCGCGTTCAAGCGGCCGCGGCGCGTTGCGCGGCGTCGGGGCGAGGGCGGCGAATTCCGTCGGCCGCGCCGGCGGCGGCGGGGCGGCGTCGTCGACGCGCGCGACGTCGCGCTCAGGCGGCAGAGGGACGCCGGGCGGAGCGACGACAGGCGCGGCGGAAGCGGGGCCCGCCGCCTCGAGCCGCGCCTGCAACGCCGCCGCCGGCTCCGAGGAGGTTTCCTGTGGGTCGGGCCAGAGATCGACCAGCGCGCCGTAAGGATTGGCCTCGCGCTGCGACGGCGCCGGCGAGGGGGAGGCGGCGAAAGCGATCAGACCGCCGTACGGATTGGCGACCCGGCGCGCCGGCGGCGAATCGGCCGCCGAGCGGACGACGACGATCTGCGACGCCGCGACCGGCGGCTCCGACAGGACCCACGCCCCAAAGCCGGCGGTGAAGGTCAGCGCGGCGCAGCCGCAGAGCCATGGCAGAAGAAGAAGCGGGTTGGCGACGCGCTCACGCTCAAACAACGCTCCGTAGAAGACCGACTCGTTCTCCCGCATCTCCGACCTACGCTCACGCACCACACAGGCCGCCAAATTTAGAGGAAACGAGTTCACGCTCGATTAACCGCGTTCGCGCCGCCGCCGCTCCAGCGCTTTCCAACCCGACGGCGAGGCGGGAATCGTCAGACTGACCGCGATGGGAGAGGCGCCGCCGACGACGACGCGCGAACGCGCCTCCGCCAACGCAGGCCGGGTTCGTCGCGCGTCACGAGGATTGCGCCGAGCCGATGCGAACGCATCGACGGTTCGATTGGTCTATCGCGAATAAGGGGTCTCAGAGCTTCGCCACGACCGCCAGGCGGGTGACTTTGCCGTCCTGGAACGCCTTGAGGAAGGCGTCGTAGTCCTTGATCGACACGCAGCCGTTTGAATCGCCGTTGTCGCCCATCATGAACGGATGGGCGAGCAGGCCGGCGCGGCCGTAAATCGCCTCTTCGCCGCCGACTGGAATCAGTCGGATCGCCGCGATGCCGTGGAACAGCGATTCGCGCGGCTGCAAGTCGTAGAGATCGGGCGGCGTCGCGCCGCGCAGACGCTCGTTAACGTGATTGGGGTCGTCCATGTATTCGCCGAGGCCAGAATGCGCCTCAATCTTGGTCCCGTCGGGCAAGTAGAGCACGCGCCCGCTGATGTCGTAGACGGCGGTGTGGTCGTCGTAGCCGGCCGGCCGCGTCGGCTGAGGGCTGAAGAGCGAGAAGATCGACGTTTTCGCCGGCGCAGCGGGCGTCGCGAGATTGGTCGTGTCGGGCGCGGCATAGGCGAGCGCGGGTCCGAGCGAGCGGCTGGGGCCGAGCGCCTTGTCGGTCGCGGCGGGCGCGGGTGATTCGAGCGCGGCGAATTCGCTCGGGCGCGCCGGCGGCAACGGCGCCGAATCGTCGAGGCTCGCCACATCGCGCCTGGGCGGCAGCGGCGCGTCGGCGATGGCGGCGGCGGACGCGACTGGGGGGGCGGGCGGCGGCGCTTCGAGCGTGCCAAGCGAGCGGCTGGCGCCGAGCGGCGCATCCGCCGCGGCGGGCGGCGAATCGGGGAAGGACGCGACGAGCGAACCGTAGCCGTTGGGGTCGCCGCGACGAAGCGTCGGCTGCGGCGGCGCGAAGTCGACCAGGCCGCCAAACGGATTGCCGACGGCGCGGGCGGGCGCCGAAGCGGGCGGGCGCTCGACGGCGGCGCGGGCGACGACAACCGATGATTCGGGAGGGGGAGACGGCGGCGAAACGAACCAAAAGCCGAAGCCGCAGATGGTCGCAAGCGCAACGCCGCCGGTGAAAATCGGCAACAAATCCGCTCGCAAATCGCGTCCGCGGGACAAGGGCGCGTCCATCAGGTACGGCGTAATGCTCGTCATGCCCAGCCCTAGCTCACGCCCTCCATGCGCCGAGTCTCACCAGCTGATGTTTACGCCGGATTAACCGCAAGCGCCACTCCCCTGCCCCTCGCTGATCGTGTGGCGTCGCCAGGTCCGCGACGCGCCACGCGACAGCTTAGCATAAGAAAGGACTGAGGAAAAATCGGAACTGGCGAGACGTCTGGCGCCTCCTGACGGCGCCCCCGGCCGCAGACGCCGGCGTCCCCGTCGGGTGGACCCGCGTCGGCATCGCGCGTTTGCGAGGGAGGCAGGGCGGACAGGAGCGAATTCGGCGCAACCCCCGTCCGGCGCCGGGCGGCGCCGGACGGGCCGTTGTCGTGAACTCAGCGCAGGCCGCCGCTGACGGCGAAGCGCTCGCCGGTCACCCAGGCCGAATCGTCGGAGGCGAGAAAGACGACGACCTTGGCGATGTCGTCGGGTCGGCCGGTGCGGCCGAGCGGCGTCTGCGCGACCACGCCCTTCTCGAAATCCGAGCCGATGAAGCCGGCGGCCTGGCTGCCTTCGGTTTCTACAATGCCGGGATTGACCGCGTTGACGCGAATCTTGCGGGCGCCGAGCTCGTTGGCGAGCACGCCGGTGATCGCGTCGACCGCGCCCTTCGAGCCGGTGTAGACGGCCGAATTCGGCGGCAGCACGTCGGTGACGACGGAGCTGACGTTGATGATGCTGGCGCCTTCGCCGAGATGCTGGACCGCCGCCTGCGAGACATTGAGAACGCCGAGCACGTTGACCTTGAACGTCTTCTCGAACAGCGCCGCGGTGGTCGCTTCGAGCGGAGCGAATTCGTAGACGCCCGAATTGTTGACGACGACGTCGAGCCGGCCGAAATTCTTGATCGCTGCATCGACGATGGCGGCGGCGTCGGCGGACTTGGAGACGTCGCCCTGGACGGCGAGCGCCTTGCCGCCGGCCGCCGCGATCTCGGCGACCACCTTGTCCGCGCCGGCTTTGCTCGACGCGTAATTGACGACGACCGACGCGCCTTCGGCGGCGAGCGCCTTGGCGACGCCGGCGCCGATGCCCTTCGATGCGCCGGTCACCACGGCGACCTTTCCTGACAGCTTGCTCATGGACTTCAATCCCTGTGTCGATGGGTCCGATGGTTGGTTCAATGGTTCGGGAGTTATGAACTATTGAACGAATGTCAAGAGCGGCTATATCTGGGGTGCAATGACCCCGTTGTCTCATCCGCAAATCGAAGACGTGCGGCTGGAGGCGGTGCTGCACGCGCTGTCGGACCCGGTGCGGGTGGCGATCTTCGCCCAGATCGCCGCCGCGGCGTCGCCGTGCGCCTGCTCGACGTTCCTCAGCGTCGTCGACAAACCCATACCGAAATCGACGCTGTCCCAGCATTTCAAGGCGCTGCGCGAGGCGGGACTGATCCGCTCGGAGCGCCACGGCGTCGAGATGCGCAACGTTTCGCGCTGCGAAGAGATGAACGCGCGTTTCCCCGGTCTACTGCCGGCGATCATCCAAGCCCATCAGGTGCAGGCGCAGGACAAGGCGACGCGGCGCGCGAGCCGAGGCGGCAAACCCTCATTCTGAAGCGCCGGCCTTTCCGCAGCTATCCGGGAACCCGGCCGAACAGCCGTAGCCACGATCGGACGCAGCGGTGGGCGATATCCACGGGCTCGCAATACATCAGCGGACAGCCGCCGACGATGCACGCGACGCCGCGCGCTTTGCATGCCGCGACCGCTTCGTCGGCGACGCTGCCGACGCCGAAGGAGCGGTGAAACCAAACCCGGCCGACGCCCTTCTCGCCGCACTGGCGCACGAGATCCAGCGCTGTGCGCGGCGGCGACGCGATCACGACCCCGTCGATCGCGCCCGGGATCGACGCTAGATCCGGGTAGCACCGCACGGCTTCGACCTCGGCCGCGTTCGGATTGACCGGCAGCACGTCGAAGCCCGAATCGCGCAGTTTGCGGAAGATGGCGTTGGCCGGCTGCTGCGGCCGCCTGGAGACGCCAGCGACGGCGAAGCGCTTTCCCGCGAGAAACGCGGCGACGCTGGAGGGCATGTTCGCCATGGCCGAGTCCCCGTTCGCGCCGCCGCCGAGCCAAAACGACGGACGCGCGCCAGCGTATGACGGCGTGGACTCGCTACGGCGGCAATGCGTCACGCCGCCGCAAGCCGGCCCGCATCCTTGCTAGCGCCAGCGAAGCCATTCATCGCGCCACGGCGGCGCAATCGCAGCATGGATCGCTTCGCTGGCGCTCGCGATGACGGCGGCCGGGCGCGACCCACTCGCTCAACCGTTGAGGATTTCGTACAAGTCGCGCCAATCGGGATTGATCGCCTGGATCAGCGCGATCTCCTTCGCCCGACTGCCGCTCTTAATCTGCTTCTCGCGCGCGATCGCCTCGTCCATGCGCTCGTAGCGTTCGCACCAGACGAGCCGCTTGCAGCCGTACCGCTTGGTGAAGCCTTCGACCGAGCCGGTGCGATGCTGGTAGGCGCGGCGGTTCAAGTCTGACGTCACGCCGGTGTAGAGGGTCCCGTTGCGGCCGCTGGCGACGATGTAAACGCACGGCTGTTTCATGAGCGCCAGCGGCTTCGACTTCGATCCGTTGATCGTAGCGCGAACTACGCAGCCCGTCATTGCGAGCGTAAGCGAAGCAATCCATCTCGCCGCAGCGCCCGGCCCTGGCATGGATCGCTTCGCTGTCGCTCGCGATGACTGGCTGGCGCTAAGAGCCGCCGTGCCGTCGACCTCTTGAATGCCAATCCTTCTGAAGCCGGGAGGCTGTCAAGGGGCGAAGCCCGCCTGCGGCGGCACGCTGAAAGCGCGCCCTTGACAGCCTCCCGGCTTCGGAAAAGGACGCTTTCAAGAGGTCGGCGGCGATTTTCGTCGATCAGCTGACGCAACTCGAAGACGGGCTCGCCGAACAGCCGCTCGACCGGCGTCCCGGCGGCATCCAGCGGAGGGACCGATGACCCACATCCTCGACCGCCCAGTATGGGCGGCGCTCGCCGACCGCCACGCCGGTTTCGCCGAAGGCGACGGCCTCGCCAAGCGCTATCGCCCGGACGTCATCCCCTTCGCCGCCGCACGCGACGACAGCCCAGAGTGTCTCGCGGCGCTCGCCGCATTGCCCCAGCCCGGACAAGTGATGGTGTTGATCGAAGCCAACACGCTGGCCCCGCCGCCGGGTTTCGTGGCGGTCGTGGAGGCGCCGGGCGTGCAGATGGCGTTGGCGCGCGCTCCGGCGCGGATCACGGACGAACGCATCGAGCGGCTGACAGAGTCGGACGCGGCCGAGATGCTGGCGCTGGCCAAGCTGACCGAGCCCGGGCCGTTCACGATGAAGGCGCAGGCGCTCGGCGCCTTCTTCGGTGTCCGCATCGACGGGCGCATCGCCGCCATGGCCGGCGAGCGGATGCAACTGGAGGATTACGCCGAGATGAGCGGCGTCTGCACCCACCCGGACTTCCGCGGTCGCGGCCTGGCGCGACTCCTTTCGATCTTCGTCACGCACCAGATCCTGGCGCGCGGCCAGACGCCCTTCCTCCACGCGTGGGCGGGCAACACGCCGGCGATCCGCCTCTACGAGTCGATCGGCTACGACCTGCGCGCGACGATGCACGTCGCGGCGATCCAGAGGGCGTGAGAGGCGGGCGATTGCGTCCGCAACGACGACAATCTCGCCGCCATCGGTGCGCTGACCGTTAATCGACCCGTCATTGCGAGCGAAGCGAAGCAATCCATCGCGCCGCGTCGCTCAGCCCAAGCATGGATCGCTTCGCTGACGCTCGCGATGACGGCGGCCGGGCGCGACTCACTCGCTCAATCGTTGAGGATTTCGTACAAGTCGCGCCAGTCGGAGTTGATCGCCTGGATCAGAGCGATTTTCTTCGCTCGACTGCCGCTCTTGATCTGCTTTTCGCGCGCGATCGCCTCGTCCATGCGCTCGTAGCGCTCATACCACACGAGCCGTTTGCAGCTGTAGCGCTTGGTGAAGCCTTCAATCGCGCCGCTGCGGTGCTCCTAGGCGCGACGGTTCAAGTCTGACGTCACGCCGGTGTAAAGGGTTCCATTGCGGCCGCTGGCGACGATGTAAACGCACGGCTGTTTCATGAGCGCCAGCGCCTTCGACTTTGATCCGTCGATCGTAGCGCGAATTGCGCGACCCGTCATTGCGAGGAGCGCAGCGACGAAGCAATCCATCTCGCCGCAGCGCTCGGCCCCGGCGTGGATCGCGTCGCTTCGCTCGCGATGACGATGGGCGTCACGCCAATGGAGCCGTCATTGCGAGGAGCGTAGCGACGAAGCAATCCACCTCGCCGCGGCGCACGGCGCCGGCATGGATCGCTTCGCTGCGCTCGCGATGACGGACAGCGCAGCGCTATTGCCGCTCGCAGCGACGCAGGCGCCGCCGACCTCTTGACAGCCAAAACCTTCCGAAGCCGAGAGGTTGTCAAGGGGCGAAGCCCGCCTGCGGCGGCACGCTGAAAGCGCGCCCTTGACAGCCTCCCGGCTTCAGAAAAGGACGCTTTCAAGAGGTCGGCGGCGATTTTCGTCGATCGGCGGGCGATGGAGGAGGTGGGAATGCGAATCCTGTCGTAATCTAGTAAATATTGCTGAATGCATGACCGAGCAGAGATGAACCTGGTTCTACCTGACCGGTGTCTCGCCGTATTCGTTGATGACACAGGGCACGAAAGACTGGTCGATGGCCATCCGGTGTATGGGCTTGGCGGCTGCGCCGTGCTCGGGCGTGATCTTGATCGGCTGATCCGTACGCCCTGGTGCGAGGTGCGCCGCGGCGTCACCGGTTCGCCCGACACGTCATTGCATGCCAACACGTTCGCGGGCTTCGCCACCCCGGAGAACATTGCATCGGTCGCCAAGTTCTTCCGTGTTTGCCCCTTCGCGCGTTTTGGCGCGGTGATCTCGACCGCCACAACTCTTGCGGACAAGCTTGCGCCTGTGGCGACGATTGTGACGGTCCTTCAGGCGCGCATTGCTCAGATCGCGCGCTCGACGGAATTCGATTCGTTGGCCGTCATCTTCGAGTCGTCGCAGCGCACTGACGGTCTCATCAAGGAAGCGTTCCAGGGCTTATTGCTTGAAGAAGACGGTCCCCATTCCAACTCAATGCCACTTCATGCGGAAGCAGCACGGAGAGCCGGCGCTTGAAGTCGCCGACTTCGTTATGCACGCAGTCGGACGTCAGGCGCGGCAGAATCTCAAGAAGCGTGGAAATTTTGCCCCCGACTTCTGCGCTGTCTTTCACACGGTGGATCGAAGGCTGACCAGCTTTGTGGAAGTCTCCTCGGTCACACTGAATGAGGGATCGCCTTAGGCAGGGTTCGCGAATCCGCCTTCCTACCGTCTCCCCCTCGCCCCGCCCTTCGGCCGCGCCTCTCCCCCGCCCCAGTTGTGCGGGCCCATGTCGGCGTCGGTCGGCTTGCGCGGACGGTTCGGGCGGCCAGGCGGGGTTTCCGCGTAGCCGCCGCCCGCCGCGGCGACCGCCTCCTGGCGGGCCAGCGGATCGTCGCCGACGGCCAGCTCGACCGCCTGCAGCCGCTTGATCTCGTCGCGCAGCCGCGCCGCCTCCTCGAATTCGAGATCGCCCGCCGCCGCCTTCATCCGCTTGTCGAGGTCGGCGATCGTCGCCTGCAGGTTGTGGCCGATCGGCGCGGCGCCGGCGAGGCCGAAGTCGACGGTGACGTGGTCGGCCTCATAGACCGAGCCGAGGATATTCTGGATGCCGCGCTTGATCGTTTCCGGCGTGATGCCGTTGGCCTCGTTGTAGGCCTCCTGCTTGTCGCGGCGGCGGTTGGTCTCCTCCATCGCCCGCTGCATCGAGCCGGTCACCGCGTCGGCGTAGAGGATGACCTTGCCGTCGACGTTGCGGGCGGCGCGGCCGATCGTCTGCACCAGCGAGGTCTCTGAGCGCAGGAAGCCTTCCTTGTCGGCGTCGAGGATCGCCACCAGCGCGCATTCGGGGATATCGAGCCCTTCGCGCAGCAGGTTGATGCCGACCAGCACGTCGAAGGCGCCAAGGCGGAGGTCGCGGATGATCTCGATCCGCTCCAGCGTCTCGATGTCGGAGTGCATGTAGCGCACCCGCACGCCGTTCTCGTGCAGATATTCGGTCAGGTCCTCGGCCATGCGCTTGGTCAGCGTCGTCACCAGGGTGCGATAGCCGGCGCCCGCGACGCGCTTGACCTCGCCGAGCAGATCGTCGACCTGGCTGCGGGCCGAGCGCACCTCGACTGGCGGATCGATCAGGCCGGTCGGACGGATCACCTGCTCGACGAAGGCGCCCGCCGTTTGTTCCATCTCCCACTTGCCGGGCGTCGCCGAAACATAGACGCTCTGCGGCCGCATCACGTCCCATTCCTCGAAGCGCAGCGGCCGATTGTCCATGCACGAGGGCAGGCGGAAGCCGTATTCGGCCAGCGTCGCCTTGCGGCGGTAGTCGCCGCGGTACATGCCGCCGATCTGCGGCACCGAGACGTGGCTCTCGTCGCAGAACACCAGCGCGTTGTCGGGCAGGTACTCGAACAG
>Ga0181529_10001962_pt1 | contig 25399 bp, 26 predicted proteins | sample PEATcosm2014_Bin_36_FD_119763 | JGI IMG/M metagenome (GOLD analysis project Ga0181529, IMG submission 119763) | Peatland microbial communities from MTU Mesocosm Facility, Houghton, MI, USA - PEATcosm2014_Bin10_30_metaG | ecosystem: Environmental > Terrestrial > Soil > Wetlands > Peat | place... | reverse complement strand
CTCCGATGCCGAGATGGCTGTCCTCAACATCCAGCCCGCAAACTTCCACGGCGAGTGGAACTACACCTTCACTCCCAGGTCACCTGACACGTGACGCACTTATCAGGGCTCAAGCCCTTAGCCCGATGATTTCAATGCGGGCGTTCGGGAAGGTGTGCGCCGCTGTCTGCGCGCACGTTCTCGTCGCGGCTGGTGCTGCGACGGATCTACGGCAACGTCCGGTCGGCAACGTACTGCAGTAGGTCGGCAGAAACGCTTTCGAGATCACCTCCAATTCCAGCGGAAATGGCTTGTACCGGACATCCACGGAGCGGCGACAGCCAAGTGCACGATGACTGCTGCGGGGTCTCTCAGCGCGACCGGCAGTATGCAACGCAGGCAACAGCCCCGGCGGCGCTTCAGGGCAAGCGCGCCGTCGCGAGATGCGCCGCCTGCCACCAATTTTACAGAGGTGGGGCAGGCGCTTGGTCTGTCCGTTTTTTTGACGCTTCGGCGTCAGCCTTCTGCTTTTCTTCTATCTCAAGGCGCGACACGGCGTTGGCAAAGTAGTTGTCCTCCCAGAACATTTCTATACCACCAACCGACTTGATGCCGGATTCCTCTACATGATACCCTATATTGTAGAAAAATAGAAACGCGCCGCACGCCACTGGCGAGTCCAATCCGCGATCTGGCCCGTGACAATTGATCATAACTTCGTTTGGTATCAGTTTTCCATTGCGGTCGAACGCCAATTGTTCACTGTAGTGTAACGTACCTTGATTGGAGACGGGACTTTTGCCGTATTTTTCTTGCAATGCCAATGTTGTTTTTTCAATTCCCGGACCATTACCCCCGCGGTAGTTAACAAATCTTTCTACCCTGACGAGAACATTACCAGAACTCGGTCCGGTGAACCAAGCATCAGTAAAATCTCCTATGAACAAAGGATCAATCATAGCCGATGCTGGCTCTAAAGCTACAAAATACCGTATCCATGATACATAAGTTATTCCGGTCGCTGATATTTCTTTATGAACTTCCTGCCGCCCATTTTTATTGTATTTCTGGAGAACTTCCACTGATTCCAATGGCGTCATACCGAATTTAAGTCCAAGGATATCAAATGAAGTAGGAGTTTTTGTTGGCGTAATACCAAGGCTACGCAGTGCCCCAGCTTTAGCATTAGCGTTCGTTCGCGCCTTATCGGCAGCCTCTTTCTGTTGGTGCGCCTGTTCGGCGGCCGCACTATCCGCTGCGGCCGCCTCGGCCTGCGCCCTCGCGGTCTCAAAGGCTTGGCGTGCCAGGGCCGCCGCGGCTTCCTCCTCGGCGGCTTTCCTCTGCACTTCCTTCTGCGCAGCCGCCTCGGCCTGCGCCCTCGCGGTCTCCTCCGCTTGGCGTGTCAGGGCCGCCGCGGTCGCCTCCTCGCTGGCTTTCCTCCACGCCTCCGCCCTCTGCACTTCGGCCGCAGCCTCGGCCTCCTTCAGCTGCGCGTCGAAGGACTTCAGAAGCGCGATATACGTCTGGGCGCATTCTTCGTCGGGAGATGGAACAGAACCCGAAGGGTTCCCGCGGCGCCCCCCCCGTAAATGGTCGAGCACATACTGGAAACGCTCAATTTCACTATTGAGTCGATCATACCGGGTCTTTAGAGCGTCTCGCCTCACCGCCGCTGCCTGTTCGAGGTCAAGAATCCTGTTAGAAATCTCACTACCGAACCAAGTCCTGGATAACCCGTTGAAAGCGCATGCGGCACGGACGGTTTCCCTCGAAATCGTGGTCTGTTGCGACTCAGCATTCACGGGTTGCGCATAAGCGGAAGCGACGATGGTCACCGATGTGAGCAACGCTGTAACCAAGCCTATGGCCGACATCGGGGCCTTCGGGACGATTGTCATGGCGTCACCTGCTCTTGGTTTGGCGGCCCCTTGGCCCTCACGGTCTGCTGCCCGAGGCCGGCGCTCGACGAGTGCTTTTCCAGACTTTGCTCCCGATCGCTGAGCTTCGCCATTCCGTTTCGCGTCCGCTTTTCATGTTTTATCCAAATGCGGACGATTTTGCGGTAAGCCCCAACAAACGGTCACCAGTTGTGGGAGCGGACCAAGGTATAACGAAACGGCGTAGGGTTTTCATTTCGAGGGAAAAAGAGGGGAGCCGCTTCCGCGGCTTCCCCTCCACAGTCGCTAACCATCTCCGCTGGCGTCAGCACCGGCGGTACTCCAGCCAGGCCCGCAGTTCGCCGACGCGGCCCCCGAGTTGCTCCCGCAGTGCGGGGCCGACCTCCAGCGCCAGGACGGCCTCGGTGTGCACTGGGACGCCGCGCTCGCGCCGGTCCTCGCGGCAGACCACAAGCGGCTCCTCGGCGTCGCGCAGCTCGCCCGCCAGGTAGCCGTGGTCGCCGCCGTTGTACTCGCTCATCGCGAGCGCGTGCCAGCCGTCCGGGACCCCGCCGAGGCGGGAGCCGTCCACCAGCACGCGGAACGCGATTCGCCTCACTCCCTCGGTCGGGTAGTGGAACCCGGCCCTGCGGAGCGCCGAGTGGGGCAGGCGCCGGAGGTAGGCGTAGCCGGGCTCCCGCGGATCGAACCAGATGCGGTACCACGGGGCGCACGGCGACGTCGTCTCCCGGTATGGGTGTCCGTAGCGGCGGTAGCTGAACGGGAGCGTAAGGAACTCCCGCCCGGATCGCGCTTCCAGCGCCGCCCTGTCGGGGTAGTGCAGCGTCCGCCCCGGGGACCGCGGCGGGCGCACCTCGCCCGGCCGCGGGGCCATCGTGTCGATCAGTTCCATGGCGCTACCCGGGACTGTCGGCGGTGGGCGGCGGCAGAAGGTTCCACGCACGGGCCGCGGCGGTTGCCGTCTCGACGAGCCGCTGCGGGGCGTGGTGGGCGTAGCGCGTGGTGGTGCTGAGCTGGCGGTGTCCCAGCACCGCGCCGATCTCGTATAGCGGCGTACCGGCGTTCGCCAGGGCCGACGCCAAGCTGTGGCGCAGGTCGTGGATGCGTAGGTCGGCCGGCAGACCAGCGGCCCGCTTGGCCCGCGCCCAGGGCTTACGCAGGCCCTCCAGCGGCCTCCCCTCGATGTAACGGCTCGGGAAGACGTAGGGGTTGCCGGGGACGCGCCGCCGGGTCTGCACCTGCAGCACGGCCACGGCGGCCGGCGACAGCGGGATGTGCCGCGGCCGGCCGTTCTTCGATAGCGGCACCGTCAGCATGCAGCGGTCGAAGTCGACCAGCTCCCACCTCGCCCGCAGGGCCTCCTGCTTGCGCGCGCCGGTCAGGATCAGCAGCGCCAGCGCCGACGCCGCGTCCTGGTTCGGTTCCGCGTCCAGGGCCCGCACCAGCGCCTGGGTCTCAGCCGCGGTCAGGAAGCGGTCCCGATTCCGCTCCGGTAGCATCCCCGGCGAGGCCGCCGGGTTCCTGCCCTCGTACAGCTGCCACTTCAGGGCGAGGTTAAACATCGACCGCAGCGTCGCCAGGTGGCGGTTGACGGTGCTGGCCGACAACCCCTCGGCGATAAGTCTCCGGCGCAGCGCGGCGACGTCGTCCTGATGAATCTCGTCCAGCGCCTTCCGGCCCAGGAAGGGCAGGATGCGCAGCCGCAGGTGGGTCTCGGGGTTGGCCGCGCTGCGCAGGCGCTCGCGCACGTGCGGCAGGTACCGGTCGCGCGCGAAGTCGGCGAGCAGCGGCACGGCGCGGCGCTTCGCCCGCTCCGCCACCGGGTCGACGCCGAGGCTGACGGAGGCCCTGAGCTGCTCGGCCTGGTGGCGCGCCTGGTCGACCGTGACGTCGCCCAGGCGGCCGAGCTTCACCTCCCGGCCGCGCCCGCGCAGGTCGGTGTAGCGCAGGTAGAAGGTGGTGCAGTTCTGGCGGCGCTCCGCCAGGAAGCCCGGTACCCTGTCGTCGAAGATCCGCACCTTGGCCACACCCGCGGGCGGGCGGGGCAGGTCGCGCATCAGCGCGCGGGTGATCGTCGTCGTGGTCATCGCCGTGCCTTTCGCGTTCTCTGTGCCCCGGGTCGGGCGGTGCCCCGCTGGGGGCACCGCCGTTCCGTTAGCGGTTGAAGTTCAGTTCGATCTTGACCAGCGCGACATCGCGCACCGGCAGAGCGGCGCCGGGTCGCGGCACGGGCGCGGGCCACGCCGGCGGCCGCACGGCGACGACGGCCTGGATGCCGCCGATGCTGCGGAACGCCGACGTGGCAGTGCCGGCGATGAAGTCGCCGATGGATGTTGTCATTCGTTCGTCTCCGGTTCGTGGTGGTGACAAGCCAGCGCTTCGGCGAGGCGGTGCCTGCCGTGCGCGTTGGCGTTCGTTCTCGTAGGTCAGTCTTTGGACGAGGCTCGGCGCACCTCTGCCGCCAGCGCCGTCGCGATGTGGCGGCGGCACGCCCATACGTCCCGGGCCTGCGGGAAGGCCCTGGTCGCGTCGTGCAGAAGCTGGTCGAGGATGATCAGCAGCTGCTCGGGCGTGATGCCCTCTTCCAGGCCGGCCGCGTCGGGGCACAGCGGCAGGTGGAACTCGCCGCACCTGGCGACGGTCCAGGGGTAGGGCGACGGCTCGCCGCCCAGCTCGAACGCGACGGGGTCGTCACGCGCCAGCCGCCGCGCCGAATGCCGGCAGCGGGTGCTGGCGAGGTCCAGGTGGGCGATCGCGGCGACGCTTGCCGCGGACGGGCGGCGCTGGTTCTCGGCGGCCATGCGCGCCTGGGCGACGGCCAGCAGCTGGCGTGCCGTCCAGCCCTCCGGCGCGGCGCTCGTGTGGAGCCGGACGAGCAGGCCGAACCCATCTCCGCCGGTATCGGCGATAACGCCCCACCAACGGATGGGCCAGTCCGGCAACACGTCAGTGGAGGTGAACAGAACGGTGCGGCCGCGGGACGTGCGGCGCGCGATAACGATGTCGGATTCGTTGACGTCGATCATGGTGGGGCTCACGGCTCGAACAGGAGCCAGAGGCCGTCACTGGCCACGGTGACGGCCACGCCCTCCGCGACGCGGAACGATCGGACTTCTTCCTCGGTCTCGTCGTCGTTGATCCGGAGCAGGTCGTTGAGCGCGCGGACGGGCAGGCCGAGGGTGGCGAAGTAGGGCAGGATGTGGAGCGGATCGTCTCCCCGCTGCACGGCGTCGGACAGACGCACACGGGGTACCTGACAGGGTTCGTCGTGCTGGTCGCAGTAGCGTCGTAGCAGCGCGGCCAGCGTTTCTGGCGCGTCGGACATTCGGGACCTCCAAGATGCAGAAGGCCCCGCCGGTGAGACGGGGCCTGGGTTCACGGGTGTTGCTCACGCCGGAGCACCCCGATGACATCTGCTCGGAGGGCGGGGCTGATGCGGTGCCCCGCGGGCGTAGCCAGGCAGCGGCTTCGTTGGCGCTCAGCGGCGCCCGAAGCACCACCACCGCGCCGTCACGCCGCGGTGCTTGCGACGACGCGGCCGTTGACGAAGGTGTCCACGTCGGCGGCGCGGTAGCGGATTGTCTTGCGGCTGAGGCGCACAAAGAGGGGGCCCTCGCCGCTGCCGCGCCAGCGCTCCAGGGCCTTCGGCGTCACGCCGAGCCTCAACCCCACCTCGTCGGGCGTGAGCAGTCCAACAGGGCTTTTCTTCGGGCTGGCGGCCTCGGCCTGTGGGGCGGAGGGTGCAACCGGTGATTCAGGGCACGACGTACGCACGTCACCCAGCGGGCGGTTCAGGGCGGTCGAGGGACGCAGCATGGTGGTTCCTCCAAAGGATGGGGCCGGAGCCGAGGCGGTCAGACGTCACCGGTCGGCATCGACAATGCTTTGTTACGAACGCACACCACTTTTTGCGGAGCGGGACGGTAACGCGTCGCGCGGGGGGAAACGGCGGAAACGGACGCGCCTTGAGCAGCGGTCTGTCGCCGACTCGTGTGCGGCTGCCCACCCGCCGTGCCGGTCTGTCCCACCGGGGGCAAAGTGGCGCCACCGAGACCGGTTGACGCAACCGTACCGCGGGCGAGCCCCGGCCCCCCCTTAAGGGGGGGCCGGGGCTCGCCCGCGTGGTCGCCTGGTCCCGAGATCGTGGGCGGGTCGGCTGCTGGTGGGAGGAAGGCGTCAGGGAGGCGCCACCAGGGCCGCTTGGGGCCAGGGGGCACCGACGGTGAGGACGAGCCCGACCGAGGGCCTCCTCGGCCCTGTCTGGGGCCTTCTCGGGGGGGGGGTGGCGAGACGACGGGTGCTCCCCGGCCGCGTGTTGCGCGGCCGAGAGCCCGCCAAGCGCCGCTGCTCGACGTCCCACAGGACCCCCGGCCCCCCCTTAAGGGGGGGCGGGGGCCCCTGGGTCGGACCGGTGGTTGCGCACGTGGCTTACGAAGTTGCTGACCACGGCGATCGAAACGGTCAGCACGTAGTACCTCGGCACAGAAGTTTTTGCAGGTTGCAAGGCGGGTCTCCTGGTCAGTGCCCGTTTTTCAGCAGGTGTGAGGTCCTGCCCAAACAAGTCGCTCTCGACCCGAAGGCGATGTTTGCCAAGGTTCGTTCCGGTCACTAGACTCTATGCCCTTTTGTCCAAGCCGCGGCTGGGCCGTTGCATTGAAGTTGGGGCCTGAGTTGAGCTTGGCTTACTTCTGGCTCGAAGGGCACAGTTATGACTAAGGCAGCTGACCTTCCAAAGTACGATGACTTACTTAAGCCTACTTTAGAGGTGCTGACGAAGCTCGGCGGATCAGGCTCAATCGAGGAGGTTGAGGACGCAATGATCGCTGCGATCGGTGCCTCACAAGAGCAGTTGGATGTTGCATATCCCAAGAGTGGCATGGCCGTGCTCCCAGATCGCATGTCGTGGGCGCGAAGCTTTCTCAAAGTTGCTGGCCTCGTCACGAACCCAAAGCGTGGTATCTGGGTATTGACTGAAGAAGGTCGGATCGCAGCCACGAAGTCGAACGCCGAGTTGAAGCACATCGTCAGTGCCGCCAGTAGGGCGTATACCGCTGCAAGGAAAGAGGCTCACGCTTCGGACGAAAGTGGAGCGGGTCAGGACGCGGGGGAGCGTACGGTCAGTTGGTTGGATCAGTTACTCCAACGCCTGCAGACCATCGACGCCTCCGCCTTCGAACGCTTAAGTCAGCGCCTGCTGCGCGAGAGCGGCTTCACTCGCGTCGAAGTCACCGGTAAGTCGGGCGATGGCGGTATCGACGGCGTGGGAGTTTTGCGCGTCAATCTGATCTCGTTTCAGGTTCTGTTCCAATGCAAGCGTTGGAAGGGTTCGGTCGGCTCAGAGGTAGTCCGAAACTTTCGAGGCGCGATGCAGGGGCGGGCTGACAAGGGTCTCATCATCACCACGGGCACGTTCACCGCGGAGGCTCGCAAAGAGGCAACCCGTGACGGTGCACCTGCCATTGACCTCATCGATGGTGAGGCATTGTGCGGCTTATTGAAGGACCTTGGCCTTGGCGTTCGCGTGATTGAGGTCCGAGAGGAAAAGGTCAGCCTGGATCAAGAGTTTTTCGCTACAATCTAAGGATCCGGCGGCTGCTTTCTACGCGAGCCAGCCGCACTATGGAGGGCTCCATGCTTATCGATCCGCCACACGGCAGTCCGCCTCCGAAATGGGCGGTGACGCTGGTGAACGCTGCCAACGCACGCAACCGCGCCCGAGGGTCCCGAGAGGATTTTGCGATGTCTGATCTGGAAGCGGCATGGGAAAAATGCGGTGGGTGCTGCGCCATCTCCGGGATGCCTTTCAACTTTCTGGTCGTCGGTGACGGCCAGGCCAGGCATCCCTTTGCACCAAGTCTCGACCGTATCGACCGACATAAGCCTTATCAGCGGGACAATGTTCGTCTGGTGACCTCGATCGCGAATTTTGCCATGAACGCCTGGGGCGAAGAACCGCTCCGCCAGTTGGCCACGGCTCTGCATGAGAAACTTGGAGACCGAACACCGCTGGCCAAACGTGGCGTCTCGGACAGCAACCTCGACGACATCGCGACAACCGATGCGGAGCGGGTGGACACGGACGGGGGGATCGTCCCACTTCCGCATCGGCCGGACTTATACCGGCCGATCCTGGACCTGTTGCGAGATGGGCCACGGTCCTCCCGCGAAATCGAGAATGCCCTCGCTGAACGGTTTGGCATAACGGCTATGATGCGAAGAGCGTTGCTACGCAACGGCTGCCCGGCTTGGCGCAATCACGTCGCATGGGCACTGGTCGATCTCAGCAGGGACTCGCGCGGAACGGACGGGATTGAGCGCATCGAAAGCAAACGTGCGCCCGACGGCGGATCAATGGGAATTTATCGCCTGGTGCGCGGGTCTCCTGTCCCTTCCTTGCCGTCCGTGGGGGTACCCGGGAGCGGAACGGTTACTCCGGAAGTTCCCCCTGCCTAGGCTCGCGCCGTTTCGCACGCTTCCGGGCGGGAGGCGCAACGCCTGGAGCCGCCATGGTGGCCTTCAGCGTCGATTCCGGGATCGTCTGCGTGGCGCAGATGCGTGTCAGCAGGTCGGCCTGCTTCGGCTCCAGCTTGACCAGTAGCCCGAGCACATTCAGGACGTTCAGCAACTCCGTCGTGTATTCCGCCAACCAGCCGTCCGGCTGGATGTCGCCGAGCGGGGATGGCGCGCGCGGTCACCGATTATGGGCCGGCTGCGGTCCTTGCCGCGGTAGCTGAACCATTGCGTCAGGACCTGTTTTCCCGAAACTTCGTAGCGCCAGACTTCTGGCGACACGTTGTCGATGTAGCCGGTCCCGACCTGCAGCCGGCGCGCCGTCTCGCCGTAGGCGACCGTCTCCGGCATGGCGCCGGCCGCGGAGGGAATGGCGCCGGCCGCCGGCACATTCGGGCGCTCGCTTTGCGGCAGGCGAGGGGCGCCGGCCGGCCTGCCGGCTTTCGGGTCGGCGAAGCGCTCGCCGAAGGTGTGCAGCCAGATCACCTCCCGGCCGAGAGCGGCTGCCTCGGCGAAGAGGGTGGCGTTCGAAGTGAGCGGGATGCGCAGGCCGGGCTGTACCAGATCGGCGGCGAAGCGCGCGACGTAGCCCGGATGGGCGGCGATGGCCGCGATGTAAGCCAGGACGTCCGCCGCCGAGACTGCAACTTGGTAGGTCTGGGCCAGGAGGGATAACAGCGCGGGATGTACGTTCGGCTGAGAACATGCAGAGTTGGCCCAGAGTGGGAAGACTCGGCCGCCAAAAGAACCTCGATAGTGATCATAATCAGGAATGAGGGCCGTGAAGGTTAGCGCCGGCCCGGACGACGGCGACGCACGTGTCAGGGCTGTCAGATAGACTTGGTTGCTGGAGTGGCTATGCCACAGCGTAGGGTTCGGTTGATTGATGAGTCGGTTGTCTGGGATGATCCATTGCCGGTTGAATGATCGAAAGGCGTAGTGCGTCGGCTCTACGACATCGTCCTGATCGTTGGCGACGGAGACGGGTCGATGTTCGTGGCCGGTTAGACCTTCGTGGACTACCTTACCCAGGTAGCGGTCGCCAAGTTGTCCGTCCCGATAATGCGGGTGAAACAGCCGTTCCTTTTGCTCCGAGTCCTTTTCGGAGGTTAGCGCTTTCCAACGAGCCCTCAACGACTGGCGATCTGGTGCGATTACCCACATCCTCGCTGGTTGCACACCGGAGCCGTTATAGACGAACAAGTCGTTCAGCTCTGGGTAGGTCGCCCAGATTGCCTCGGCCGCCGGAAGGAAGGGGGCTCGCCACTCTGTTGGGCAGTCAACCCACTTGTCGTCGTCCAGCGTAAGCCCCTCCAGGGCGGCGAACTTTCCCTCCCTGGGCCCTTCAGGGAGCGCCCGAAACCGAACTCGGGCAGGCTTTGCCATGTCCACCTTGTCGGTCCTCGCCGCGAGAACGATGCAGACGGGCTGCTGCACGCCCTGAAAGACACGCGCGGCGATCGCGGGCTGGTGCCCTTCCGGCGAGCAGTCGATCACCCAGATCTCGTCGGTGCTGCGCCGAAGGTCGTCGCGCATCTTCTCGAAGCCGGGCCCGTTCAGGAAGCCGGCGACGGTGATGTAGCAGACGATGCCGGCGCGGTTCGGCGCAGCCTGCGGCGCCGGCTCGGTGTCCCCGAACACCTTCCACGTCGCCCAGCGCCAGAAGTAGATGTAGAGGTTACGCAGGTGCTTCGCGTGCGCGCCGACGCCCCAGGCGGCCGGCGGCATCCATCGTTCGAGCGGTGCGGTCACGTTGGCGCTGCCGGACTCGACCCACCCGCCTCGGCCCTTCGCCTTCTCTTTGTAAGGCGGGTTGCCCAGCACGACCGTGATAGGCTCCGCGCGCTTCACTTTGTTGGCCTGCCGGCGCGATTCCGCCAGCGGCTTGAGCAGCTGCGGGATGTACTCGTTTTCTTCCTCGGGGTTGCCGAGCGTGTTCGTGACGTAGAGCCGCAGCGGCACGTTCGACGGCAGGTTGCCCTGCACTTTGAGCAGGCTGCCGACCTCGGCCAGCAGCCGAAGCTGCGCCACCGCGAAGGGTCCGAACTGCAGCTCGAAGCCGATGATGCGCTTCGCCGCGTCCTTGATCGCGCCCGGCACCGCGCCGGCTCCCTGGTCGGCCTCGATGGTCTGCGCGATGCGGCGGAACACGCCGAGCGGGTAGGTGCCGGTGCCCATCGCCGGGTCGGCCAGCGTAACGTCGACCGAGGCGAGGCCCTCCGCCACGCCGAACAGCGCCGGGTCACGCAGCGCCTCGTCCACCAGGCGCACCATCGCCGTCACCACCGGCGGCGGCGTGTAGTACGAGCCGGTCTGCTTGCGCAGGGCGTTGTCGTAGACCTCCAGGAAGTGCTCGTAGAAGTACAGCCAAGCGTCTGGGTCGCCCTTGCCGATGACGGCCCAGTCCACGACGTCGAGCACGCGCACCAGCGTGCCCAGCGACGTCTTCAGCGCGTCCTGGCTGTCGGCATCGTCGGTCAGCACGCGGAACGCCGCGCCGATCACGGTGTTGGTCTTGCGCAACGACTTCGCCACCCGGTCGAGGCCATCCGCGAGCACGATGCCCTGCGCCCTGGCCATCAGCATCCCGAAGGTCACGGCCTGCGCGTAGCCATCGGCGAATTGCGCGTTGCTGGCGTCGGGGAACAGCAGCCGCCGCCAGTCCTCGGCGAGCCCGGTGAGGGCCTGGACCCCGGCCGCCAACTGCTCCGTGACCTCATCGCGCAGCAGCCGGCAGAGGCCGGCGCTGACCTCGGCGAGCACCCGCGCGCTCGTCGGCGGCACCGGCGCCCAGCGCAGGAAGTCGGCGAGCAGCGAGCCGAAGCCGGCGGGCGCCGCCAGCTTGGCACCGGCGGTCTCGATGGCGCCCTCCAGGTGGATGATCTCTCCGTGCAGCTTCCCATTCCGCCAGAGGCTGAACGCGGAGCCGTCCGTGTAGATCAGGTTGGGCAGCGACTTCAGCTTGTCCCACTGCTTCCGGTCGTGCTCGTCCTTGAACTTGCGCGGGTCGGCGCCCTTGCCCGGCGCCTTCACCTCGACGAAGCCGACGAGGGCGTTCTTCACGTTGACCGCATAGTCCGGCCGGGACTGCAGTGCCGACAGCGTGGACTCGCCGACCGGCACCACCTCGCCCGCCTTGAACATCAGCGCGACGGCGGCATCCTTGATGAGCTCTTCGAGCGGGGAGCGGAGTTGTTCCTCGGGTGCGCCAGTCGCGCCCTTGCCCGACAGCTTCGGTTTCAGCGCGGCCCCGTACCGGGAGACCGCCGTGGCCAGCTGATCAGCAACACTCACGCACAACCTCGCTTCCCGCAGGTGACGGCCGGACTCGTTGTCGGAATGAACGCTATCACCGGCGGCCGCGTCGGGAAGAGGGCATTCCGGCGACGTGGTGGGTGGGGGTGCGCCGAAGTATGGCGGACCCCGGGTACGCAGCAGATCAGGCGCCCCCCGTCCCCCATGGCGGGGGGCGGGGGGCCTGACACCGGGCCGAGTCCCGGCGTTTGGGAATGAGAGCCATGTGCCATGAGCATGGCGTGGCCACTGGGGCCCGCTAGGGGCATCCGCGGCACAGAAGTCGAAATCGGAGCGTAGCAGCTACGGACCAGCCGGGCGCCGGACCGTAAAGCATTGCTAGTACCCGGGCGGAGTAGAGCCGCGGAACGTTGCGATGGTGAAGTGGAGTTTTTGCACCAGGTTTACCTGCCCGCGGATTCGGGCACGACCGGCGCGGGCAGGCGGGCCTAAAGAGTAACGAACTGGGGCGTAAGTCGGATCGGTCGCGATTAATTCTTGGAAGCTCGAAGATATAGAGGCCACGTCTCGAAGCGACCCACGCTTCTACTCGCAACAGGCCGAAAATCTTGTAATAAAAAACGTCGCCTGACGAGGATAAGCGCTGATATTGATGTCGGTAAGACTTCTTAATGGTCGACTACTGCCGTTGCTTCTCTTCCTGAAGCCGACTATATGGGCGCTGCGCAGGCTTCGGATACTTATTGCTGTCCGGGTCTGGGTAAATCCATCGGCCAGACAGAAGAAGGAGCCTACATGGCCATTCGCCGTTATAACCCACCTGGGATTCTGCTCCCGTTCGGGTCGAGGCCGTCGCCTCGCCCGTTGCCGCCGATGCAGTCGGGCAAGCCGGTCACGTCAGACCAGCCGTCCGAAATGCGCGTGGACTCGCCGAGCACGTCCGCTCCGGCCGAGTCGTCCGGATCACCTGATGCGACCCGCGTGTTCCAGCCGGCCCGCGCCGAGAGCGTGACTGGCAACAGCAGCCCGGTGGTCGATGTTTCGGCCACCGACCCGCAGGAGACCGCCCGCGAGCCGACCCAGAATGGGTCGGCGGTGCAGGCGGTGAACGTCGATGGCATGGAAGCCACGGCAATCTCGCCGGAGGCTTCGAGCCCGAGTGAGCCGGCTGTCTCGGCTCAAACCATGCCGCCCTTAGAACCGGGCCGCATCGAGATCGTGACCATCCCCGCGGAGACCGGCGCCGGCTTGGCTGGCGCCAACCAACTTGGCACCGTGAGCAGCGACAGGATGGAGACTGCTGCTGCCGTCGAAGCGCCGCCAGATGACGACGCCTTCGAGGAGTCCGACCTGCCTGAGGTGGGGCCCGACTATACCACCAACGAGCCCCGTTGGTCAGGCCTCGACGGACCGCGCCCCAGCCCGAGCCTGGCCCGCGCCAGGACGCAGCCTGCCGCTGCCGCCGAAGCACCGCCGGATGACGGCGCCTGCGAGGAGTGGGACCTGCCTGAGGTCGAGCCCGACTATGTTCCCAGCGGGCCCCGTCGGTCAGGCCTCGACGGACCACGCCCGGGCCTCGACGGACCGCGCCCGGGCCTCGACGGACCGCGCCCGGGCTTGGCCCGCGCCAGGGACGACGACTGGCCGCGGCTGTTTACCTACGCGGACCTCTGCCGGATACAGTCGGAGGAACCGGAGTTCATCTTGAAGAATTCGCTCCTAGCAGGCACTGTCACTGCACTTATCGGCCCGCCTACCGTGGGAAAGAGTTTGTACTCGATCCAGATCGCGGTGTGCGTCGCCAGCGGCAAACCTCTCGCTGGGGAGCTCCCCGCGGCGCCTCAGCCTGTGATGCTGGTCAACGCCGAGGACAGCGCGGCTGAGATGGCGCGCCGCATCAGGGCGGCCGTTCAGGCCGTCAACGCCGATGAGGCCCTGATCCAGCGTAACCTCACCGTCATGGACATGAGCCGGACTTTCACTATCGTGAAGAAGGGCGGCGGGACGATCCGCGTTGAGCCTACGCCGGAAGTCATGCGGATCTTCCGAAAGGCGAAGCGGATGGGCATAAAGCTCATCATCTTTGACCCGTTCGTGGAGCTGTATGGCGCAGACGAGAATTCGAATGAGGACATGCATGCGGTCCTTGCATGTCTTCGGACGCTTGCCCGGGACACCGGCTGCTCGGTGGTGATCGTGCACCACGCCGGGAAGATCGAGGGAAACCGCATCACACTGAATTCATCGCGGGGCGCCAGCTCCCTGGGTGCCACAGTGAGGGCGGCTCGCGCGGTCTCGGAACTGGATAAGGCGGACATCGCGAGACTGCAGCTGGACGCCGGGGATGAAAGGAACCACTTCAAGGTCGACGACCTGAAGATGTCGTACGGGCCCCGCAAGCTGCAGCCCACCTACTTCCGCCGCGAGAACGTCACCATCGCCGGGATCGCCACAGCTAGGATCGTGGTGGTCGATCCCGACCGGCAGATCGGCGAGCAGGAGCTGCCGTGACGGAATAGCGTGCCCATGCACCCTCGCGTGAGGGTGGGTGAGAGAACGGGCCCGGCTGAACGCCGGGCCTGTTTTTTTCGGGCTCGTTTTGGGGGGCGTGAGCCCACTTTCCAGCCCGCGGGCTTCCCCCACAGTTCCCCCGGTGCGATTAGCGGCCAACCGGAGTGAGTGGGGGAACGAAAGGCGCCAGGAGCGACCGCAGTGGGCAGAAAGGCCTTGAAGTGAATACAAAATGGGCCATTTTGCCCATGGTGTCCGTTGCGTTCCACGAACTTTTAATCTTGGGGCCGTGGGTTCGAGTCCCACCGGGCTCACCAAGGCCACCAACACTTTTGGGCCGCCGGCAGAAATCCGCCGGCGGCGCTTCCCCCGCCCTTCCCCCGAAATGGCTGGCGAACACGGCTGATCGGTTGGGGGCGTAGCGTGCCCTCACCGGCCCCTCCCGTTCGTGCCCCTCCCTGAAGCCGCCTTTCGCATTCTACCGAACCGATGGGTCGAATTCCCGTGGGGTCCTGGTTCGGCGCGTGTTCACACACAGCCATCGCAAGCCCACATTAGAGCGACGACCGTGCGGCCGAATCCGCCGGCGCAGCCGGTGACGATCGCCGTCTTGCCGTCGAGGCCGTGGCGAGTCGCGCACATCGCGGGCATCAGGCTCCCTTGGCTGAAATCGCATTGACTCCCAACACACTAAAGGCCAATATGGAAGCCACTTCCAAATTGGATATCCATTTCTTGTCCGTCGCCAACGTCGACCGCTGCCTGAGCCTGATCGAGCTACTTGCCGGCCACCCGGCAGGCATCGGCCTGAGCAGCCTCGCCGAGCGGCTCGACCTGCCGCTCAGCGGCGTGCACCGGCTGCTCGGCGCTCTGATCGCGCGCGGCTATGTGCGGCAGGACCCAACGTCCCACCTCTACGAATTCACGCTGCGTTTCGCCGCGATGGGCTTCCGGTTCCTCGATGCTTGCCACCTACCCGACGCGGCGCAGGGCGTGCTCGACGCGCTGGCACGGGACACCGGCGACTACTGCCGCCTCGCCCTGGTGCAGGACGGCAACCTCACCTGGGTCGCGCGCGCCCAAGGCGCCACCCAGGCGCTGCGCTACGACCCTCCGATGGGTCGTCCCGTCGCGCTGCACGCCACCGCCTCCGGCAAGGCATGGCTGGCCTCGTTGGTGGAGGAGGACGCGCTGCGCATCGTCTACGCCCAAGGTTTTCCGGTGCCGCGGAACATGCAAAACCACGTGTTCGGCCGACACCTCATCCGGACAGTCGACGCGCTGCGTCAGCAGCTCGCGATCGCGCGCAGCCGCGGCCACGCCGTCGCGGCCGAGGAGGGCGAACCGGGCATCGTCGCCATGGCCGTCGTCTTCCGCGACACCGGCCGGCCTGGCGGCGCGGTTATCGGCACGGTCAGCGTCGCCGGTCCCGTGCAGCGGCTCGACCCGGCGCGCTACGCGGGGATCGCCGTCCGGCTGCACCGCGCGGGGGCGTCACTGGCCGAGATCTGGCCGCTGCGACGACGCCAGACCGCTGGTCAGGCGACGCCCGGGTAGATGGCCGCCTGCAACCTCGTCCGCCTCCCCAAGCCGCTGGGCGCGACCGCGTGACGCCCGGAGTGTGCATCGGTCCCCAATCCGGGCCCCGCGTCGGAGCGGATCTCGCGCGTTGCTGCCGCATCCGACGGCACCGACCGGCCCATCCCGCATCATCCCGGACTTACGCGGTCAGGGCACCAGCCGTCATACCCTGCACCATGTATTTCTGCAGGAGGATGAAGGCGATGACGAGCGGCAGGCTGGCCAGGACGGAGAAGGCCATCATTGTGTTCCAGTCGGTCACGAATTCGGCGAGCAGGCTGTAGATCGCCATGGTGAGCACGCGGTTGCTCCAGGATTCGATCAGAACGACTGCGAAGAGGAATTCGTTCCAGGCGAGCAAGAACGTGTACAGGCCCGCTCCAATGAAGGCTGGCCAGGACATTGGCACGAGTATGCGGAAGATCGCGCCGACGCGGGAACATCCGTCAACCGTGGCCGCTTCCTCGATATCCCTCGGAATGTTGAGGAAGTAGCTCCTTAGCATCAGGATGCAAAATGGCAGGGTGAAGGTAAGATAGACGATGACGAGCGCCGTAAGGGTGTCGTAGAGTCCGAGCGCGACAAAAACCCGGAAATAGGGAATACACAGCAGGACAAGCGGGAACATCTGCGTCGTGATGAGGAACATCATCACGGAGCGATGGCCAATGAAGTCAAACCGCGCCAGGGCGTAGGCCGCCATTGTGCCAAGGAAGAGCGACATACCGGTGACGGCGAGCGCAATCGACATCGAGTTGACGAAGACGCGAAGATATTTCGGAGAAGTCAGGATCTTCTCGTAGGCTTCAAGCGTCAAGACCTGCGGGATCCAGTCCGGCGGCATCTTCATGACTTCGACATTTGGCCGCACGGACACGCTGAACATCCAGGCAAGCGGGAAACATATGACAATGATCGCGAGGATCAGGAGCGAGTAGGCCGTGGCGTTGAGGACCCTGCGGCGCCCTATCATGCCGAGTCCCGATCCCAGAGCTGGAGACGCCGCACTCATCCGGTCTTCTCCTGGAATCACTGATCCTTGCCCATCGAGCGCTTCACGTAGATGGCGCTGACGATGAACAGGCAGACCAACATGACCATCGCTTCCGCGGAAGCGTAGCCGAACTTCAGCTTCTGGAACCCGTCGAAGTAGATGACGGTCGCGAGCACTTCGGACGAGTGGGACGGTCCGCCCCCGGTCATGACGAAGACGGGATCGAAAGCCCGGAACGTCCATATGGAATCCAGGAGCACGACCGTTGTGATGACACTGCGCAATTCCGGCAACGTGATATGGCGGAACTCTTCCCACACTGTCGCGCCGTCGATCTTCGCGGCCTCGTAGAGCTGCTGCGGCACGGATTGCAGGCCAGCGAGCAGCATCACCATGAAGAAGGGGAAGGCCCGCCACACATTCATCGCCGTCACCGAGCCGAGCGCGGTCGACGAATCGCCGAGCCAGGCGATGCTGGACGATGCATCGACGACACCGAGCATTGCGAGCAGGCTGTTGAATACGCCGAAGGGCTCGAGCATCAGAACCCAGATCATGCCCGCGACGGTCGGGGCGAGCAGCCATGGCACGATGAGGATTCCGCGCGCGACCGAGCGGAACAGCTCGTTGATCTTCGTGTTGAGGAGCAGCGCCAATGACAGACCGATGAAAAGATGCAGGATCACACTGCCGGCCGTGAAGACCACGGTGTTCAGGAAGGTGTTCCAGAACAAGGTGTCCGAGACCAGGTCTGTGTAATTGGCAAGCCCTACCCAGACTTCGCGGGTGAGATTGCTTTCGTGCAGGCTCAACCGGACGACCTCGACAAGCGGGTAGACGAACAGCGCCCCGAGGATCAGCAACGAAGGCCAGAGGAACGAATAAGCGAGGGCCTCCTGCCTGTAGCTGCGCCGGTACAGGGGCATCGCTCCGGATTTCGGAAGGGCCGACCCGCCCCGAAGGGCGGATCGGCTGGTTGTTCCGGCAGAAAACATTTATTTACGTTACTTGGCGGCGACGAAGATCTTGTTCCACCCCGCAGCGGCGTCGTCGAGCGCCTGCTTCGCGGACTTCTTGCCCTGTACCACGTTCTGCACTTCTGTCGTGATGATCTTGTTCATCTCCACGGCGTTCGGCATCACGAGGAAAGGCGACTCGGCGTTGGCCTGGCTCATCTGCTCAGTGAAGGCATTGAACAGCTTGTTCTGCTTGAACCAGTCCTGGTTGAGGACATCGAGCCGCGAGGGGAAGCCGCCGGTGCCTCTTGCCCACATCTCGGACCCCTTCGGGCTCGACATCCAGCGCACGAACTTCCAGGCCGCCTCTTTGTCCTGCGCCTGCGTGGTCACCGTGTTGAGCGAGCCGCGCACGATACTGCCGGTCGTCACGCCCTTCGGCAGCGGCGCGATGTCGTATTCGAGCTTCGGATTCAGGCCGCCCTGGATGGCGACGCCCCAGGGTCCCTCGTGCATCATCGCAACATTTCCCGAGGCGAAATTCGCACGCTTCTCCTTCTCGCCGTTCGACAGCACGCCGGGAACCGAGATTTTCAGGGTGTTGATTTGGGCGACATATTCGTCGATCGCCTTTACGCCTTCCGGGGAATTGAAGACGGCCCTGTTGGTGGCGGGATCGATCAGTTTCGCACCGGCCTGAAGCAGCAGCGGATAGATGTCATATGTCGCGTTGGTCGGCGGCTCGATGCCGAGCGTGCCGGTCATGGCGAACTGCTTCTTTTGCGGATTCGTGAGCTTCTTGGCGAACTCGTCGAACTCGGCCCAGGTCCTGGGCGGGCCCGACAGCCCCGCCGCCTTGAAGAGGGCGGTATTGTAGTACAACGCGATCACGCCGCCCTCGATGGGCAGGTAATACTGCTTGCCTCTCCACTTGGTGCGGAAGGTCGCTGGAATGCCTGCCATATAGGCCGGATCTGTCTCTTTGGCGATCCAGCCGTCGAGCGGCGCGAGCATGCCGAGGTCGGCGAATTCCGCCACCCAGTCCACCTGCACGAGCAGGACGTCAGGCAGTTTCTTCGCCTGGTACAGCACCACGGACTTGTCGTGGAAGCCGTTGAATGGTGAATCGACGAGTTCGAGCGTGATGCCCGGATTGTCCTTCTCGAAAGCGGCTTTCAGCTCGTTCATGAACTTTTCGCCGACTTCGGTCGTCTTCCACTGCGCCCAGCGCACCGTCGTCGCGTCGGCCTTGGTCGGGAAGGGAAGGGCAGCAGACACAAGCGACAGGGCGGCAAGGTTCAGCATGGAACGTTTCGACACAGCCTTCATTTCAGTCTCCTCCTTGGACAGTCTTCTCTCCACATGCAGGTCGCCGGAACTGGCATCCGTGCGCGACCTTGACGGATCATACCGCGCGCAAAGCGTTCGTCAGACACTCCGGCGCACAAGGACGAATGATCGTCGTCGCGATACTTTCGGCCACAAGCTTCTTGACGAGATTGAAAGCGGCACTTCGCTCGCGACATTCACGTGGGGGGCAAACGCACCATTCGACGCCCCGCCACCGTGACGGAAGCCCGAAACGACGCCGATTTCGCCCACGCCTTCGCGCGTTCTTCCAGTCCTCGCCAGCGTCTCTAGATAGACGCCTATTAAGATGCGCGTTTCCTCCGATGCCGTGTCGTGGCGCATGCCAGCTCTCGACGAACCACCTTTGCGGGCATCCTTCATTTCCTCAATCCGGGAAAATGTTGACGCCACTCATTGAATCACGATCGTATTTATGCTCCACCGGATTTTTCCTGTCCAGAGGCGATCTCCACTTGTGGTCGATTGTATGTGATTGGGCGGCGGACCGTGGTCTCCGGCCGATGCGCCGCAACCCATTGATATCTCGAACTTGATTTCGTTCAAGGCGAGGTTTCGATCAGCGCCGATCAGGCCCCCGCCCTGAAGGCGCTTTTCGCCCTGCCGAACCGATGGGTCGAATTCCCGTGGGTCCTGGTCCGGCGCTTGTTCACAGTCTTGGCCAGGTCGGCCCGCCGCGCCAGGGTGCCAGCCTGCAGGTCGATCAGCGCGAATTCGCTGGGCAGCGCGGCGACCATCCCGCCGCCGTCACCCCGGGCGAGGCTGGCGACCTTCTCCTTGACGAACCAGGTCCGGCTTTCACCGATGCGTGCCGTACCCGCCAGGGCAAGTTCGGTCGTGTCCATCGCGTTTCGTCCGGCCAACCGGGACGAACGCCGTATCGCCGGCTAGCCATGGCGCCGTGGAAAACGCTTGGGTCCGCCGACTACGACGGGCGCGGCCGCATGGCGAACCGCGCATCCTGCGAGTTGCGGATGTGCTCGCGCGCGCGCTGCTCGGCGGCGTCGGCGTTGCGGCGTTCAATCGCCTCGACCATCCGCCGGTGCTCGTCGACCGCCTTTTCGGCCCGGCCCGGCACGGTAAAGGTCGTGCTGTTCAGCAGCATCAGAGTGTCGTGCAGATCGGCAAGCGTCCGATCCAGATACCGGTTCCGTGCCGCATCGTAAATAGTCTGGTGGAATTCCTTGTTCACCACGGCAAGCTTCTCGGGGTTGCCAAGAGCGTCCCGGAATTCATCATTTATTTGATAGAGGGCAGTAATTTCATTGGCCGAAGCGTGCTGAGCCGCCGAACGGGAAGCCGCGCCTTCCAGGACCTCACGCAGAGCGTAAAGCTCCATGGTCTGCTGCGAGGTCAGTTCGACGACCACCAGCCCGCCGGCCAGGACCTGAAGCAACCCACGCGTCTGCAACCGCGACAACGCTTCGCGAACCGGCGTCCGGCTGACGCTGAGCGCCTGTGCCACCGCCTCCTCGCGCACGCGTTCGCCCACCTTGATCTTCCGCGTTTGAATCCAGCTGCGCACGGTGTCGTAGACGAAATCAGCCCTCGACCTGCCCGTCCGCCCCAGTTCCGGCTCCGCAACCGGCGCGTCATCGTTCGGTCTGGATACCATCTCGTCCTCGCCAATCCGCTCCCCATGAGGGTAGCATCATAAACCGATGAACCATGCCATTACGCCGGTCAAGCACGACACGGCCGCGGAAAATCTTCCCGCTGCTCTTCTCGCGAGCGCCCGGGCGGATCCCGGCGCTCGCTCCCGTGGAATTGACATGTGTAACAGCGCCGCACTAGTATGCAATTGTGTGCAGATGTATAGGCCTTGCCCACCTTCTTCGGCAAGGGCTTTCTCGACATCGGATGACGGCGGGCAGGGCGATGACAAAGATAGCGATGATCGGCACGGGAAGCGTCGTCTTCGTCAAGAAGCTGCTGGGCGACATCCTGGCGCAGGACGCGCTCAACGAGGCGACCGTGCCGCTCCGACGAACCCCATAGGAGTGAACCCCAATGTCTCCCTGTCGCATCGCCGTGATCGGCCTCGGCGAGATCGGGCTCAACCGGCACCTGCCGGTGATCGCCGCGCATCCGGGCTTCGAGATCGTCGCCAGTGCCAAGCGCCATCCGGTCGCGACGGACATCGGCGGCAGGCAGTACCGCGATTATCGCGAGATGTTGGCGTCCGAGCCCACGATCGAGGCGGTTGCCATCTGCACGCCGCCCGACGTGCGCGGTCGCATCGCGTTGGATGCGATCGCGGCGGGCAAGCATGTCCTGCTGGAGAAGCCGCCCTTTGCGACGCTCGGCGCTTTTCGTCAGGTCCGGCTGGCGGCCGAGCGTGCCGGGGTGACGCTTCTGGGCGGCTGGCATTCTCAGTTCAATCTGTCCGTCGAACGCGCCCGCGCCTTCCTCGCGGATCAGCAGGTGGCGAGCCTGGAGATGGTCTGGAATGAGGATGTCGCCGTCTATCATCCCGGTCAGGAATGGATCTGGCAGGCCGGCGGCTTCGGCGTTCTTGATGCCGGCGTCAACGGACTGTCGATCCTGACGCGGATAATGCCGGAGCCGTTGGTGGTTCGCGCGGCAACGCTGTGCATACCGGCTGGCGCGCAGACACCGATCGCCGTGGACATCGACTTCGCCGGTTCGCGGCCGGAAGACCGCCTGCATGTCGGCATGGATTGGCGCACCCCGACCGCCGAACGCAGCATCGCGCTCGTGACCCGGTCCGGCCATCATCTGCGGATGCCGAACAGCGGGCGCCGTCTCGAAATCGACGGCACCGTTCTCGTCGACGAGGCGAACGTGGAGTATCCGCACATTTACGACCGGTTCGCCGAGTTGATCGCCGCCGGCGAGTCCCAACTGGACGAGTGGCCGCTGGTGGTGGTTGCCGACGCGTATCTGGTCGGCCGCACAGTCGCGGTCGAGGCCGTACGGTAGGAGTTTCCCGCGCAAACCGGCGACCGCAAGGGGTATGGTTGATGACAGGTCCCCAGAATTTGATCGGGCCGCAAACGGATGTGATCCAGGTGCCAATGCTGATCGGCGGCGAATGGGTTTCGCCAGTCGATACCTACGATGTGTTCGACCCGTTCCGCGGTTCTCTGGTGACGACGGCGCCGCGCTCCAATCAGGTCGAACTCGATCGCGCCCTGTCGGCGGCGGTCAGCGCAAAGGCGGCCGCGGCGGGGCTGCTGGCGACCGAACGGGCGAAGATCCTGCGGCGAGCGGCCGAGCGGCTTGGCGCCCGGAAATCCGATATCGCCGAAACGATGAGCCGGGAAACCGGCAAGGCGATCAAGGACAGCCACGCCGAGATCGATCGCTCCATCGATACCCTCAATCTTTCCGCCGAAGAGGCCGTCCGCATCGAAGGCGAACACGTTCCTCTCGATGCCTCGCCCATGGGATTCGGCAAGATCGCATTGCTGCTGCGTTTTCCGATCGGGGTCGTCGCGGCGATCACGCCTTTCAACGCGCCGGCGAATCTCGCCTGCCACAAGATCGGCCCGGCGATCGCGGCGGGCAATGTGGTTGTGCTGAAGGCGCCGCCGCAGTGCCCCGGCGTCATTCACGAGCTCGTCCAATGTTTTGTCGATGCCGGTCTGCCCGGCGGATTCCTCAACGTGCTTTACGGCGCCGACATAGGCCCGGCGCTGGTGCGTGACGAACGGGTCGAGTTCATCACCTTCACCGGCTCGACGCGTGCCGGCGCAGAGATCAGGGCCGCCGCGGGCCTGCGACGCGTGGCGCTGGAACTGGGCGGCATCGGTCCCACCATCGTGCACGCCGATGCAAACATCGAGGAGGCAGCGCCGCTCTGTGGGCGGAACGCGATGCGCCTGGCCGGCCAAAGCTGCATTTCGGTCCAGAACGTCTATGTGCACCAGAGTGTCCACGAGCGCTTCATGGAGAAACTGGCAGCGACGGTCGCCGCGATGAAGCTCGGTGATCCGCTCGATCCCGCCACCGACATCGGCACTGTCGTCGACCAGGGCGCGGCCGAACGCATCGACCGGTCGGTGCAGGCGGCGATCGCCGCGGGCGCCAGGGCGGTCACCGGCGGCAGGCGCCATGGCGCCGTCTATGAACCCACGATTCTGACCAATGTCAGCAACGCGATGCCGGTCGTGTGCGAGGAGATTTTTGGCCCGGTGATGACCGTCCAACCCTATTCGGACATCGACCCCGTCATCGCCGAGATCAGCGCGCGGCGCCTCGGGTTGCAGGGTGGGATCTTCACCAAATCCCTCGAGCTGGCGCTGAAAGTGGCGCGAACCATGCGTGTCGGCGGCGTCATCATCAACGGCACCTCGACGTTCCGCACCGATCAACTGGCCTATGGCGGGGTGAAGGACAGCGGCATCGGACGGGAAGGTCCGCGCTACGCCATTCGTGAGATGACCGAAGAACGGTTGATTGTCTTCAATCTCTGAGGGATGAAGCGACCGACGCAAGCGATCGCCTCGGGCACGCGCTGGGGGCGCTGGACCGGAAACAGGACATGGAAACGTTCAACCTCTTCATTGACAATCAGTCGGTCCCGCCGGCTTCCGGCGCCTATTTCGAAACCGAGAATCCCTACACGGGAACAAGCTGGGCGCGAGTCGCGAATGCCGGGGTCGATGACGTTGATCGTGCGGTGTGTGTCGCGCATGGTGCCATGTCGGCGAAATCCTGGCGCGCCGCGCCGACCAGGCGGGCGGCCCTGCTGCGCAAGCTGGGCGATCTGGTCAAGGCCAACGTCGAAATGCTCGCGGCGGCCGAGGTCCGCGACAACGGCAAGACGATTGGCGAGATGCGCGGGCAGATGCGGAACACGGCTGAGTGGTACTATTATTATGGCGGTTTGGCCGACAAGATCGAAGGCCGCGTTCTGCCGACCGAAAATCCGGACCTGTTCAATTTCACGCTCTACGAGCCGGTCGGCGTGGTTGCCGCCATTCTGCCATGGAATTCGCCGCTGCGCCTGCTGGCCTGGAAGGTCGCGCCAGCTCTCGCGGCCGGCAACGCGCTGGTCATCAAGCCGTCGGAGTTCACTTCGACCTCCACTCTGATCTTTGCCGAACTGGTGAAGGAAGCCGGTTTTCCGGCCGGCATCTTCAACGTCGTTACCGGCGCCGGGGCCGAGGCCGGGGCGTTGCTGATGGCGCACCCGCTGGTGGCCAAGGTGGCCTTTACCGGCGGGGAGGCGGCTGGTCAGAAGGTCTATCAGGCGGCGGCGCGGGACTTCAAGCGCGCGTCGCTGGAACTCGGCGGCAAGGCGGCCAATATCATTTTCGAGGATGCGGACTTCGACAATGCCGTGCGGGGTGCCGTCACCGGGATTTTCACCTCGGCCGGACAAAGCTGCACGGCGGGCTCGCGGATTCTGGTGCACCGCTCCATTCACGACAGATTCGTCGAGGCGATAGCCGCACTGGGCAAGAAGGGGCGGATGGGTGATCCGATGGATCCGGCCACCGAGATCGGCCCCATTGCCACGCGCCCGCAGTATGAGCGGATCCTCAAGGCCATCGAAGGCGCCAAGGCGGAAGGGGCGCGGCTGCACAGCGGCGGCAAGCCGGCGTGGATCGCGGGAGGCGCGGGCCTGTTTATCGAACCGACGATTTTCGTCGACGTCGACAACAAGATGCGTATCGCCCAGGAGGAAATCTTCGGCCCGGTCGCCGCCGTGATCGCCTTCGATGACGAAGAAGAAGCGATTCATATTGCTAACGACACGCGCTACGGCCTGACCGGCGGCGTCTGGACGCGGGACATCGCCCGCGCCCATCGGGTGGCCGCCGCCATCGATGCCGGTACCATCTGGGTGAACTTCTACCGCCAGACCTCGCAACTATCACCTTACGGTGGATTCAAACACTCCGGTATCGGCAAGGAAGGGGGCTCCCAGATGATCTACGACTATCTGCGGGAGAAATCGGTGTGGTTCAATCTGGCGCCACACGTCCGGTCGCCGTTTGCCGGCTAGAGGGCCGGAAGGACAAGTGATGCATCCGTTCGTACAGGTAGTTTCGTCAACCAGGGAGAGCGTGGGCCGCGGCTGATGGCCGTTGCCCTTACCGTCATGGACATTTCCTTTACCGTCGTCAGCGACCTGCGGCATGAGGTCGGCGAATGCCCGACCTGGGACGAGCGGCGTCAGATGCTGCTGTGGGCCTCAATCACGGATGGCCGAATCCACGCCCTGACGCCGGCGACCGGGCAGAAGCAAGTCTGGCAATTCAACGGACCCGTGGGTTCCTTCGGTCTCTGCCGGACCGGCCGCTTCGTCGTGGCGCTGCGCGACCAGGTCGTGCTCTTCGATCCGGAAACCGGCCGTACCGAAATCCTGGCCACGG
>Ga0181529_10001961_pt1 | contig 25406 bp, 17 predicted proteins | sample PEATcosm2014_Bin_36_FD_119763 | JGI IMG/M metagenome (GOLD analysis project Ga0181529, IMG submission 119763) | Peatland microbial communities from MTU Mesocosm Facility, Houghton, MI, USA - PEATcosm2014_Bin10_30_metaG | ecosystem: Environmental > Terrestrial > Soil > Wetlands > Peat | place... | reverse complement strand
GGGTCAACCTCATAGATCGGAAATCGGCGCGCGAGCGGACTGCCGGATTATTTTCACCTGGGCTGTAGCTTTTTGTTGAATTGCGTCGTCTATTCCAGTGAGCGAACACTCCGGTTCGACGCACCCCAAGAGGAGAAATGAAATGAAGACGTTTCGTGTAGCCACGGGTGTGGCTGCCCTGCTGATTTCCTGCGCCGCGATCTCGCTGGCGGCCCCCAAAACACAAAACAACTCTCCCGCCGCGCGGGCCCGCGTCGGGCTGGAGCAAATGAATTCTCTATTCGCATCCATGGTGAACACGGCGGACGAACTGGCCCTGGAAGCGCCGGCGACGAAGAAGACCAACGTGGAGCGCCTCGGTCTGGACGAGCTCAAGGACCAGGTCAACCGGGTCAACCTCGATCTGCGAATCCTGCAGGCACAGGCGGAGATTCTTCCGGGTTGGCAGAACCGGGTCATCGAGGATATCGCGCCCCTCATGAAGGCGATCATCGAAAATACCCAACAAGAGATTGATACCTTCAACTCGAATCCCGACTGCGTATGGGCTACCGCCTTCCCGCAGGACACCGCTACGGTGTATCAGGATGCCGTGCGCGCCCAGAGGATCCTCAGCAGCTACTTGAAGTCCGCGGACTCCCGCACACAAGAAGAGAGCCTCGAGACGGTGTCCGCACCCGCCACCCGATAGACACTGCAGCGCTCCGCACGGTTCCCCTCCGCTTTTCCTCCAACCAACTGAACCAGGCCAACGCCCGCCAGGCTCGTTCCGCGGCTCGCAGCCAGACCACTGTCCGTATCGGTGGTCCAGCGGCGAGCGTCGGGACAGGGACCTGGCGGGCGAACTGTTTCGTCCCGTGTCCGCCGGAGGTATTTGCAGCCGCTGACCCCGGACCGGACCAGCGGTTCCGGGCAATGCGCGTTCGGGAAACCCAGTTCTCGCTCCAAAATCCACGAAACTACAGGTTGCTTGTCGATTTGGCTCTGTAGAATTCAAGCAACAAAACTGGATGACATTGGGCTGACAGTCTGCCCCACATAAGATTCTTTCGCCAGGGCTTATAATCGGACGCATGAACTCGCAAACGCGGAGGCAGTGGCTGGCGGGCGCGGCGGCGGCGGGGTTGGCGCGGCGACTGCGGGCGCTGCCGCTCGAAGAGATCAAGCTCGGCATCCTCACCGACGAGATCGACGACGATGTGCTGACAGCGGCGCAATTCCTGGAGCGGTACCACTTGCGATGGGCCGAGATCCGCAATCTGTGGGGGCCGTACAACGTCGACCAGCCCATGGACAAGGTGCGGGAGGCGCGCCAGATTCTGGACGCGCACAGCATCCGCGTGTCGATGGAAGGCACGCCGTTCTTCAAAATTCCGCTGCCGCCGGATACTCCCGAAGGCCGGAAAACCCTGGACGCGCAATGGACGGTGCTGGAGAAAGCGATGGAGCGGGCCAAGGCGTTCTCCACCGACAAACTGCGGGTGTTTACTTTCATGCTGGCGAAAGGCGAGACTCCGTCGGAGAAAAGCTACGCGCGCATCGACGAATTGTTGCGCGAGGCGGCGCGGCGGGCCAAGGGATTCCGGCTGGCAGTGGAGAATATCGGCGGCGGGTTCGTGGCCACGGGAGCGCAGGCGGGCGAACTGCTGAAACGCGTGAAGGAAGACAACGTGGGCCTCACCTGGGACCCCAACAACGCGGGCGAGAGCGGGGAGCAGGCGTTTCCCGACGGCTTCCGTAAACTGGATGCGGCGCGGATCTGGCACGTCCATCTGCGCGACTACAAACATCAGGACGGCAAAGTGGTGTGGACAGCGGTGGGCGACGGCGAATTCGACAACCTGGGGCAGATCCGGGCGCTACTGAAGGCCGGCTACCAGGGCACCTTCACGCTGGAGACGCACTGGCGAGATCCCAAGGGCAAGATGTACTCCACGGAGACCTCGTTGCAAGGCCTGCTGCAGGTGATCGCGAAGGTGTGACGCCGCCTATTTCTTGGCGGCGGGCGGCGGGCCCTGTTCGCTTGATGGCGGCACAATGTTGTTGAGCCGCATGTAGGTCACCAGGTTGCCGTAGTGCTCCATGACGTGGGCGATGTTGAAGTCCATGAGTCCGAGCTTGGTTACGGTCATGCCGAAGAACTTGACGGTTTCGGCGGCTTTGGCGTCGTTCAGCTTGGCGTAGGTGGCGTCGCAATAGGCGAAGGCATCCTTCAACGCGGCGACGATTTGCGCCTTGGTGGTCGCGGTTTTCTCGATGTCCTTGGAAATGGTTTCTCCGTTGACGGGGCCGCAGAACTCGTACTGAGTGTCGGCGATGTGGGCGAACACCTGGCCGAAGGTGCGGATGTCCTTGGTGGGCCGGTAGGACCACAGCGCGTCGGGCACCTTGGCGGTGGACTTCGTCACGTCGTTCTTGGCAATGCCATAGACGGCTTTCGACGTTTCGACCAGCGGATTGACGATGCCTTGCGCGGAGAGCGCGGCGGCGAACAAAAGTACAGTTGTTACCAATTTCATAAGGTTTCTCGGTTGGAGAGTTCTCCCTATGATACGGGATTTCGCTAGTCCTGGCGGAGGGCGATGATGGGGTTGATGTGGATGGCGCGGCGCGCGGGGATCCAGCAGGCCAGCGCGGCGATGGCGGCGGTCAACAGAAGAACCGTGGCGTAAGTGACGGGGTCGGTGGGTTCGACGCCGTAGAGGATGCGGCCGAGCAGGCGGCCGGCCGCCAGGGAAGCGGCCAATCCGAGGACGGTGCCGGAGCCGATGAGGATGGCGCCGCGGCGTCCCACGGCGCCCAAAATCTGGCTCTGTGCGGCGCCGATGGCCATGCGGATGCCGATTTCACGGGTGCGGCGGGAGACGGCGTAGGCCATCACGCCATAGATGCCGGTGGCCGCCAGGATCGCCGCCAGCAGACCGAACGCGCCGAGCACGGAGGCGGCCATGCGCGCCGGGAACAAGGCGAGGCCGAGGCGGCTGGAGAGCGTCCCGACGTTGAAGAGCGCGATGGAGGGGTCCATGCCGGCGACCGCGCCGCGAATGAGATGAACCGCTTCGGAGGGGTTGAGCGAGGTGCGCACGATGATGGCCCCGTGCCGGCTGGTATCGATGTCGACGGGCGTCCAGTAGGCCGGCTCTTCGTGCTCGTTCAGCGAGAAGTACTTGCCATTTTCGGCGACACCGACGATTTCAAGGGGCGATCCCTCGGAGACCAGGAAGCGCCTTCCCAGGGGCCGATCGGTGTGCATTACCCGCTTCACGAAGGCCTGGTTCACGATAGCCACGGGGCGGCTGCCGGCTTTCTCGCGAGAATCGAATTCGCGGCCCATGAGGAGGCGGGTTTGCATGGTGCGGAAGTAATCGGGGCTGACGGAATACACGTATGCCAGCGGGGCTTCGGTGGGTTTCGGTTTGGGTTGACCCTCGGCGTAGACCTCGTTGGAGGACGTGGCCATCGACAGCGGCATCTGACTGGTGAACGCCGCCGACTGAATGCCGGGGAGGGCGCGGACGCGGTCCAGCAGCCGCCGTTCGAATTCCTGCGAGCGTTCGTCGTCGTATCCCAGCGGGTTGAGGTCGAACGACGCGGTAGCGACGCCATTCGGATTGAAACCGAAGGGCGCCTGAAGCGCGCGCTGCAGGCTTCTTACGACCAGCACCGAGCACACCATCAACAGCACGGAAAGCGCCACCTGCGCGCCCACCAGATAGTCGCGCAGGTGCCACTGGCGCAGGCGTTCGCCGAGGGCATCGCTTTTCAAGGCGGAGAGCAGATCGGTCCTGGTGGACTGCAGGGCGGGTACGAGTCCGAAGACCAGAGTGGCGCCGGCGGAAATGGCGAGGGTGAAGAGGAAGACGCGGAAATCGAGGGGTGCGTCCAGGCGGATGGGGAAATCGAGCGGCGGCTTCCAGGAGCGCAAGGCATCGCCGATCCAGAGGGCGAACAACGCGCCGACGGCTCCGCCGGCGAGGGCCACCACGAGGCTTTCGGTGAGCAACTGGCGTATCAGACGGCCGCGGGCGGCGCCGAGCGCCAGACGAATGGCGGTCTGTTTGCGCTGGTCGGTAGCGCGGGCCAGCATGAGGCTCGCCAGGTTGGTGCAGGCCACCAGGAGGACCACACAGGAAACACCGAACAGGGCGCCGGCGAAGCCGATGACCGGGCCGCGCATGTAGTCGCCCGCCAGACCGGGCGGGGTGAGCACGATTTTCATGCCGGCGTCTTCCTGCGGATACTCTTGCGCCAGGCGGCTCGCGATGGTGTTGAGAGCGGCCTGGGCTTCGGCCACGCTGACGCCGGGTTTGCGCCTGCCGATGGGGAAAAAGTTGTTGGCGTCGCGGCTGTCGAGGTCTTCGGCGTGGCCTTCGATTTGGCGCTTCATGGTCATGGGGAAGAAGACATCCGCCGTGAAGAACAGTTCGGTGCCGGAAAATCCCGGAGGTGTGACGCCGAGAACCGTGAAATCGAGGCCATTGAACTTGACGGTGCGGCCGACGATGGCGGGGTCGGCGCCGAAACGCTGCTGCCAGCAGGCGTAGGTGACGACGGCGACGGGATGACCGCCGAGGTGTAGATCGTCGCCGGGCGTGAAGAGGCGGCCGAGGGCGGGGCGCACTCCCAGGGTGTCGAAATAGTTACCCGTGATCAGATAGCCCCAAAGCCGCTGGCTGTTGCCGGGGACGCCAAAGCTGGCGGAAACGAAACGGTACAGAGCCAGTCCGGAAAGGACCTTGTTGCGATCGCGAACGTCGCGATAGTTGGGATAGGAGAACGTGGGGTACGCGTTGCCGGAAAGAACTTCGTTGACGGCTACCAGTTCGGAACTGCGCGTGACGGGCAGCGGGCGCAGCAGCACGGCGTTGATGACGCTGAAGACGGCGGTATTGGCGCCGACTCCCAAAGCCAGCGTCAGCACGGCGACCGCGGTGAACCCGGGATTCTGGCGGAGGCGGCGAAAGGCCAGGCGGAGATCCAGCAGCAGACGGTCCATGGTATCCGGTAGTAGCAATTGAGCAGCCGCCGGAAATGGTTGCAATAGATGAAGGCTGCGCGCGCCGGGTGTTCGGAAGCGGGACGCGCCATGGCGCGCGCGGACAGATTAGCGGATGGCGCAGATGGCGCCGCTCGAACGGAAGACGCCGTAGAGACGGAGGGGCGGCGATTGCGGATCGTCCGGCTGCCGGATGTAGCCCAGCCAGTCGCTGTGGCGGATTCGGGCATGCGAGGGCGGGACGGGGTTCGGTGCGACGAGTAATGCGGGGATATAGCCGTGGCGCAGGCCGCCGCGCGCCAGGCCGATGACATGGCCAGTGGAGTCGGTAAAGAGAATGTCGTCGGGGGTGGCGGCAGTGCGCGGATCCCACGCCCAACCCTGGATGCGCCAGGACGATGGGTCGACGCGCGTGGTCTCTTCGATGGCTCCGGAACACGTGGCGGACGGAGCGGAGAAGAGATCGGCAATCGCGCCGCCGGGCCAGGCGGCGCGCGGGTCGTGGAACAGGGCGAGGTGGTGCTGGCGGAGGTAATCGGTGCGCTGGTCGCGTTCGGTTTTGACTGGCCAGAGGTGCGAGAGCAACACCTCGTCGGGCACGTCCATGACGATGGCGGCGCCGGCGGCGTCGACGCCGAGAAAGAAATCGGCCCAGTCCTCGGCTTCGATCAACTGGCGGCGGATGCCGGTGAGCAACAGGCAGGCGAAGAGCATCGCGTAGAAGCAGAGCGCCGGGGTGGGGAGTTGGCGTACGCGATAAGAGTAGAGAGCCAGCAGGCCGACGCACGTCCAGAACAGGCAGATCATAGTGAAGTACTGGACGCCCAGGAGGTCTTTGGCGCCGGCGCGCAGAAACGCCGGGGTCAGGCGTCCCGCGATCAAGCTCAGGGAACTGAGGACCAGGAACACGAGGATGGCGAGCAGGGCGGACGGCCAGGAGGGTTGCGGCGCGGGAAGGCGGGAGACGCGGATGGCGAGGTGCGCGGTGACGGCCAGAGCCAACAGACCCAAAGCCACGTCCACAGGGATGATGAAACGGAACGGGCCGCCGAGAATCAGGCCGGTGAGGAGTACGGAATCGAGGGGGTGGCGGAGCATGCCGCCGATTCCCATACCGAGCTCGGCGGGACGCACATAACGCCAGAGGTAAGCCGCGATGACCACGGCGCCGACGGCGGACAGGGCGATTGCGACTTTGCGTCCACGCTTCAGGTAAATGGATTGCGCGACTAAAACGGGCCAGAGCAGGATTCCATTGGGCATGGTCAGCGAACTGACGACGGCGCACGCGATGGCGACCGGCGCGGACCAGCGGCTGCGCCAGGCCAGCGATAGACAGGCGGCGGTGGCGGAGAGAAATACCAGCGGGAACATGGTCTGCATGCCCCAGATGAAGTTCTGGATCTGCAGTGGAGACAACAGCAGGTTGAGGATCAGGGCGACGCCGGCCAGGAGCAGCGCGGGCGGTTTGCGTCCCAGCAGCCGCCAGGCGAGGGCGATGAGCAGCGCGATGTGCAGGAACTGGACGGCCATGGTGAGCCAGGTGAGCGAGGTGAAGGAGAGCCATCGGGCGTCGGCGAGGAACAAGAGGCGCGGGATGACCAGGCGGTGTCCCCAATAGGGCGCCCACAAGACCGGCCAGAGCGGAGCGCCGCGCTGGTGCTGCGCCAACTCGTTGACCATCGCCCACTGGTCCCACCACGGAACATTGGTTCGGGCGCGGGCCACCTGGGCCAGGGTGAAGCCGTTCATGGCGAGCGTGCCCAGCAACGCCAACAGGGCGATGGTGTAGCCGGCGAGCCTGGTCTTGCCGAGGATGTGTTCCATGGTAGCGGAATTAGAAGCTGGCGGGGCGGGCGGCTAGGCTGCCAACTTTTTCCGTTTCGCGGCGTATCTATCTTGCGAGCGCGAAAGGAGACGAAACCTTGCAGGCTAGTTTCAACCTGGTACGCCATACGCTGCGGCGATTGGCCCGGTCGCCGATGTTCACGGCGATCTCGCTGGTGACGCTGGCCATCGGCATCGGCGCCAACGCGGCCATTTTCAGCCTGATTGAAGGCGTGCTGCTGAAACCACTGCCGTATCCGCATTCCGAGCAATTGGTGGCGCTCTGGCATACCGCGCCGGGCGTGAATATCCCGGACCTGAACCTGTCGCCGTCGCTGTACTTCGTCTACCGCGAGGAGAGCCGCGTGTTCGCGGACGTCAGCATGTGGCAGGACGGGACCTCAAGTGTGACGGGAAATGGCGAGCCGGAGGAGGTACCGGTGCTGTCCATCACCAATCGTTTTCTGCCGATTCTGAACGTGCAGCCGGCGGTGGGACGGCGCTTCCGGGAGTCGGATGACGATCCCAAGAGCGAGCGGACGGTGATGCTGTCGGACGGCTATTGGAAAGCGCGGTTCGGCGGCGATCCGGCGGTGCTGGGCCGGCGAATTCTGGTGGACGGCAATGCGCGCGAGGTGATCGGCGTGCTGCCGGCGTCGTTCCGGTTTCTGGATGAAACAGTCTCGTTGATGATGCCGTTGCGATTCAATCGCAACGAAATCCACCTGGGTAATTTCAGTTATCAGGGAGTGGCGCGGCTGAAGCCCGGCGCGACCCTCGCGCAGGCCAATGCGGACATAGCGCGCATGATCCCGCTTTCGATGGAGCGGTTTGCGCCGCCCTCGGGGTTCACGTCGGAAATGTTCGAACGGGCGCGCGTCGCGCCGAACTTGCGGTCGCTGAAGCAGGATCTGGTGGGCGATATCGGCAATACGTTATGGGTGCTGATGGGCACGGTAGGCATGGTGCTGCTGATTGCCTGCGCCAACGTCGCCAATCTGCTGCTGGTGCGGGCCGATTCGCGGCAGCAGGAACTGGCGATTCGCGCCGCGCTGGGAGCCGGTTGGGGCCGCATTGCGCGCGAACTGCTGCTGGAGAGCGTGCTGATGGGCCTGGCCGGGGGAGCGCTGGGGCTGGGGCTGGCTTACGGAGCCCTGCGCATTCTGGCGGCGTCGGGCGTGGCGCACGTGCCGCGCATCGAGAGCGTGTCGATCGACCCCTGGGTGGTGCTGTTCGCACTGGGCGTTTCGCTGGCGGCCGGTCTGCTCTTCGGGCTGATTCCGGTCTTCAAGTACGCGCGGCCGCATCTGGCGAGCGGCCTTCGCAGCGGCGGCCGGTCGCTCAGCCAGAGCAAGGAGCGGCATCGCGCGCGCAGTGTTCTGGTGGTGGTGCAGGTGGCGCTGGCGCTGGTGCTGCTGGTCAGCTCGGGCTTGATGACCCGCACGTTCCGGGCTCTGCGCCACGTGGATCCGGGCTTCACGAATCCGCACGATGTGCAGACGCTGCGCATCTCCATTCCGGGGACGCAGGTGAAAGACCCGGTAGCGGCGATCCGGATGGAACAGGCGATCGTCGATAAGATTGCCGCGACGCCCGGAGTTGCGTCGGTGGCGGTGACTACCGCGGTTCCGATGACCAACCAGAACTCGAACGATCCGGTGTACGCCAAGGATCAGACCTACCGGGAAGGCACGCTGCCGGCGATCCGCCGCTTCAAATGGGTCTCGCCGGGGTATCACTCGACCATGGGCGGCCGCCTGCTGGCGGGCAGGGACATCACCTGGATCGATATCTACAACCAGTCGCCGGTGGCCATGGTTTCGGAAAACCTGGCGCGGGAGATCTGGCATGACCCGCGGCTGGCGGTGGGCAAGCGCATCCGCCCGACGCTGTCGGACGATTGGGTGGAAGTGGTCGGCGTGACGACCGCCGAGCGCGACAACGGCGTGGACCAGCGAGCTCCGTCCACTGTCTTTTGGCCGCTGTTGCAGAAGAATTTCGAAGGCTCCCCCACGAGTGCGCACCGTAGCGTGTCATTGGTGATTCGCACGCCGCGGGCCGGGTCCAGCGGATTCCTGCGGGAACTGCGGCAAGCCATCTGGAGCGTGAATCCGAATTTGCCGCTGGCGGAAGTGAAGACGCTGGAGTCCATCTACAACCGGTCGCTGGGGCGCACTTCGTTCACGCTGGCGCTGCTGGCAATTGCCGGAGCGATGGCGCTGCTGCTGGGGTTGATCGGGATCTACGGGGTGATCTCGTACTCGGTTGCGCAGCGGACGCGGGAGATCGGGATCCGGATCGCGCTGGGCGCGCCGCTGCAGGATGTCACGGGGATGTTCGTGCGGCACGGCCTGATTCTGTCGCTGATTGGGGCAGGGTGCGGGCTGGCGGCGGCATTCGGGCTCACGCGATTGATGAAATCGCTGTTGTTCGCCGTGAGCCCGGCGGATCCGCTGACGTATGCGGCGGTGGCGGCGGGGTTGATCGCGGCGACGATGCTGGCGAGTTACCTGCCCGCGCGCAGGGCCACGGCGGTGGATCCGGCAGAGGCACTGCGGGCGGAGTAGAATTCGAAGTTACGATTTTAGGCGGCGTCCTTCACACGGCGCGTCGCCGCCTGAAAGGCAGGGGCAGGCAGGATCGCCTGCCCCACATCAGGAGCGCGACTACGGCAGCGGCGGCGAGCCAACCGGTTGCGGGCTCGGGAGCTCCGCCGCCCGATTGCTGCGACGTCACATCGACGGTGAAGTTGACGGAACCGAGGATGTCCTGCGAGTCGGCTGCGGCGCCGCCCAGGATGGTGAACGACCCGTTGTACAAGCCGGTGGCGATGGCACCGGGAAGGTCGATGTTGAACAGGCCGATATCGCCGCTATTGGCGCTGGCGGCGAGCGACACGGGAGCGTTGGTCCAGAACGGACTGTCGTCCCAGGCGCTGGAGGGAAGCGTCCCCAGATTGTAATCGTCGGCGTTGAGAAACACCGGCGCGCCGGTGGTATTGGTTAGCACCCCGGAAAACGAGAGAACGGCCCCCGGTGCGCCGCTGAGCGTGGACGAATCGAGCACGATGTTGATGGTGCCCGCGTGGGCCAGGGAGGACGCCAGCACAACCGCGGCAAGAGTCGAAAGAGCGATGTTCTTCATGTGCATTCCTCAGGAGCTGCTAGGGCAAGGTAGTGCGCGAAGTGCCGCCGAAACTGCCGGAAGTCTGGCCGCCACCATTTGGCGCGGTCCAGGTTCCATCGAGCGTCAGCAATACGGTTGTTCCGGAGGCCCCGGCGGACGCGGGGAACGTCACCGTGACCTGGCCGGACGTGCCGATGGCCAGGGCCCCAAACTGCAAGGGCAACGAGGTCAGAGGCGTCTTGGCGCCGAGTTGGGCCGTGGTGAGCGTCACCTGGGATGCGGAGCATCCGGTATTGGTAGCGGTCACGACGACCACGATGTTGTTGCTGGTATCGCGGCTGAGAACTCGCGTCAGCACGATGGTGGCGCCCTGACCGCAGACCGTATTAGAGGCGGTCACGGTCACGGTGACCGAATCGGACACGTTGGCGTAGTCGGTGGAGTCGTTGGGAGTGAACGCCACGGAGAGAGTATTCTGTCCCACGGGCAGAACGGCGCCGGCGGCCGGAGTGTAGACGAAAGTGCCCGGCACATTGGCCGTGGCATTGAGCTGGCCGGAGCCGAGGGCCGACCCTTGCAGCATATTGGCCGGGTTTGACCAGGTGATCACCGGCGTGGCTTGGCCAATGGTCAAGGTGTGGGTGGAATCGCTGCTGCCGGCGATGCCGGTGGACCCACTGTAGGTGGCCGTGATGGTGTAACTGGCGGCGGGCGTGCCGCCGCCGATCGGCAGGCTGGCGCTGGCGTTGCCATTCGTCACGGTTCCCGAGAGAACAGTGCCGATGCCGGTGACATTGAACGTCACGGTGCCGCTGTTCACCGGTCCGCTGCCGCTGGTGACGGTGGCGGTAAGAGTGACGTTCCGGCTGGTGGTGGTAAACGGCGTGGTAGTGCTGGCTGCCGCGGTGGTGGATTGGCCGAGCGCCTGGATGACGGTGGAATCGCTGGAATTGGCCAGCCAGACGCCGCCTTCCGACACGCTCACCCAGTTCACCTGGGGCGAGGAGGCGTTGCCGGCGACATTCACGGTGACGGTGATGGGGTCGTAGCTGGCGCCCGGGTTGAGGGAATCGGAGCGAGTGCAGGAGCTGGAGTTCAGCGTGCAGGTCCAGTTGTTTCCCGCCAGGGACGCCAGCGTGAGTCCGGCCGGCAGAGTCTCGGTCATAGTGACGGCTCCGTTGGTGGCGGGAGCGGTGGAAGCATTGGTGACGGTCACGGTGTAGGCTGCGCTCTGCTGCCCGGGCGCGAAGCTGCCGCTGTGCGAGGAAACCACGCTCAGAACCGGTGTGAGAAGGTACTCGATGGAATTGTAGTCGCTCACGGTCATCAAGCCGGAGTCGTTGATGTGATCGACGTTGTACAGGTTAAGGCCGAGCGACGGGTCGACGAGCGTATTCAGGTCGGTCACCACGCCATTGCGGGCCACGAAGGCGGCATAGTTTCCGCTGACATTGAAGCCCTTGCCGCCGACCTGATCGAAGTTGTTGACGGCGTTAGCCTCCAGCCAACTGGTGCCGTTGCCTGCGGTGCCCAGGGCGGACATCATGGTGTAGCTGCTGCCGTTGTAGAGGAATCCGGTTTGCAGGGTGCTGTCGGGACTATAGTAATAGCCGACGACATGGCCGTGGGCATTGATGGCTGTGGCGGCGCCGATGCCGCTGCCCAGATAAGTCAGGGCGGCGCCGTCGTAGACGAACGGATAGAGAGTGCTGTAACCGGTGGTTTCGGCGGCCGCGCCGACACACTGGCCGGCGTCGTTCATGCCGTTGAAGGCGCTGATGGAACTCGGATTGCCGCGCGGTTCCGGCAGGAAGGTGTGATAGGAGCCGCCGCTCCAATAGAAGCCGTAACTGCCGTCGTAGATATCCGCGAGGGTATTCATTCGGCCGCAGATCTGGCCGCTCGCATTGATTTTCAGGGCCTCGCTGGCGTGGGCGGAATCGCCGGCGTCGATGTTGGTGAAGACGCCATTCTGATAGAGAAAGCCATGGTATGTATCGGTGGCATCGTCGGTGAGCCCGCCTGCGATCTGGCCGCTGTTGTTGATGCTGTCGGCGGTGCTGTAGTATTGGCTGGTGGGCGTGAGGTCGATCAACTGCCCGCCGCGATAATCGAAGGCATGCGTCAGGTTATAGACGATCAGGTTGCCTTCAATCTGCAGACTGGCGTAGGTGGACTGCCCGACCACTTCGCCGTTATCGTTGAGGCCCGCGGCGGCGCTGTAGGTACCGCCGAAGGTGCCGAGATCGGTGAAGGCGCCGCCGCTGTAGAGAAACGCGTGGCGGGAACTGTCGGCGGCGTTCATGGAGGCCCAGCCGGCGACCTGTCCCTGACTGTTGATGGCGGTGGCCGCGCTGTACTTGCCGGTGGATACCAGCTTGAGCGGCGTGACGGTGTACAGGATCTGGCTGCCGCCTGCCTGGCTGCGCGGTCGGGCTGCGGCGGACCGCATGTCCGAGGTGGGGACAGCTTGGGCGCTCACGATCTGGGCACCTACCAGGGAAACGGCTGCGGCGAGCAGCGCGCCCACGAGCGGCGCGCGATGTCCATTGCGGACGATACTTTCCGCGACAAACGCTACCATGTCGAATTCCTCCTTCGATTGGCCCTACCCTCTTGCGTACTCACTGAATATAGGAGGGGAAAACCCTAAATAGAAGTAATTGCAGGCTGTTTAGCATGCTAAATCTGCTTGTTTTGAAGGGTTTGCGGAGCCAGCCGAAAGCGACGGCGGATCGTACGAGACCCGTTGAAGAATGCGACGTCGAGGTTCTCAGCGGGCGGCTGGTTATTTTACCGACAGGAATTCGCGGACGTTTTCGCCAAGGAGTTGCGGGAAGCTCTTGTCCAAATAGGAACGGATAGAGACGTAGCACTGGTCGCACTGGTTGGAAGCGGTGAATTCGCGGATCATACGGTGACGATCTTCCAGGGCGTAGCGCTCGAACTGCATGGAGCAAGGCTGCAGCGCGCCATCGGCGGTGACCACCAGGAAGCGGAGGCCGGCTTTGCAGCCGGGCGTGCCGCCGTTGATGAAATAACGGCGCGTGGCTTCCAGTGTGGAGGGCGCGTTGACAATCCAATTGGTGGCGTCGCGGCGCGCTTCCACGCCGTCCAACTGGCGGTTGAGCTCGGCAATCTGCGCGTCGGTATTGAGGAAGTAGTCGCGGCAGCCGGTGCGGCGGGCGGAATAGGCGCTGTAGCAGAGATTGACGCCCCACTGGCGCGCGCGGTCGGCGACGGCGTTGATCTCACCGACGTTCTCGCTAGTGATGCAGGTGTTGAGGACGATATCGTCGTGCCCCAGTCTTGCCAGGCGCGGAACGAGGTCCTCCAGGTGTGAATACAGGCCGGGATAGACGCGAAACTGGTCGTGGCGATCGTCGGGGAAATCGAGGCTGACGGAGAACTGGTCGATGCCGGCGGCGCGCAGTTCCAGGTATCGTTCCTCGGTCATAAGCGACCAGTTGGAGACCAGGATGGTGTACGGGACGCGAGCGCCGTTCTTGATGGTGCGCACGATTTCGGCGACGTCGGGGCGCATCAGGGGCTCACCGCCGGAGACTTGGACGACGCAGGGCCGCAGCGCTTCCATGAAGCGGCGGTAATCGGCGGGTTGGAGGTTGCGGGACTCGTCGCGCGGACCGCCGTGGTCGCAGTGCTTACACCAGCAGGTGCAGGCGTCGGTGACTTCGAAGGAAACGACGATGGGGCGTTGGGCGAGCCAGTTCAGCGACCCTCGCCCGATGATCTGCAACGAGTCGACCAGCGGAACCTTACGCAAACTGCGATGGTACCATGTGGCATGCCGGCCGGTTCCAACCTGGTGCACATCGTGGACGCCGCCATGGCGGAAGCAGTCCGAAAATCGGGCGCGTGGCTGGCCTGTAAGCCGGGCTGCACGCCGTGCTGCATGGGTCCGTTTCCCATCGCCGAGGCGGATGCGGCGCGCCTGCGGGAGGGACTGCGGGAGCTGGAGCGGCAGGACCGCGACCGCGCGGCGAAGGTCCGCGAGCGCGCCGCTCAGTGGCTGGAACGGGACGACGTGGAGGACGAAGCCTGCCCGGCGCTCGATCCGGCAAGCGGGCTGTGCGATCTTTATGAAGCGCGTCCGATAACCTGCCGCGTGTTTGGTCCGGCGGTACGGAGCGGCGGGGACGCGGTGGGCGCCTGCGAGCTATGTTACGTGGGCGCGAGCGACGAAGAGATCGCGGCCTGCGCGGTGGAGATCAAGCCGTGGGCGGAAGATGAGGAAGAGACTACGGTGGCGCTAGCGCTCACTCGATAGTCCAGAGTTCCAGGTCGGCGTCCGCCTGGCGGCCTTCGTCAATCCTGATTTCGCGAGCCTGCGCGCGCGTGAAGGCGGCGGAATCGGGCGTTTGAAATTCGAAACTGGCGACCACGCGGTAGGCGCCCGGCGGCAGGCCGGCGAAGAGGTACTGGCCGTGGACATCGGTGCGGGCGGTGCGCAGATCGCGCACCCGGCGTCCGCTGGACGGGTCGAAGGCTTCCAGGTATACGGGCGCACCGGCCGAGGCTGCGCCGGCCGCGGTCACGATGCCGCGGAGCGTGGCGGGCGCCGGCGAAAGAACGAATTCGACGGCGGGCGGTGAATTGCCTGGAGCAACCACGAACTCATTCCATCCGGCGGCGGGTCCGGTGGGCGTCCGCGGTCCCGGACCGGTGAACCGCGCGGCGTACCAGGAGGCGCTGGGGCCGAGCGCGAGTTCCCAGCGTCCCGGATCGAGCCGCGCGCGGTTGCCGTCATCGAGCGCCAGGTACTGTTGCTTGCCGGCGCCGGAGAGCTCCTTACGACGGAGCAGGAGCGTCAGACCAGTGGGGTCGACGGGTTTGCCGGAGGTGTCGAGGAAGGAGAACTGGACGCTGAAGAGCGGCGCCAGGTCGACGGTGACTGCGCGGTCCTGGTCGATTTCCAGCGGCATATAGGCCATTAACAGGCTGCGCGAGCGGCTGTCGGAGCCTTGGGCATAGAGCTCGTAAGCGCCCGGAGCGATGTGCTCGAAGGTGAAGCGACCGTCCACGCCGGTAGTGACTTGCTGCGACCCCATATCGGAAACCAGCGTGACCACGGACGCGTGCTGCGCGGCGGGATTCCAGACGCGTCCCGAGACAGTGAACAGGCGGCCGGAGATGGGGCGCACGTCGGCGCCCAGCCAATCCTGGTCGAGCACGGCGTCGGAGGTACTGGCGTCGCGTACGATGAGGGATTGGCGGGCGAAAGTGGGCAGGAAGATGCCGGTATCGTCCTCGAACTGGGCGCTGCGCACCAGGTAGGCGCCCGGCAGGAGTCCCCAGAGGCGGTAGATGCCGCGGTCGTCGGTGACGGCCTTCTCCACCACCTCGGGCGGCTCGCTGTTGCGGTACACCCACACGGTGCAGTTGGGGATGCCGACGTCATTGACGTCGAGGACGCGGCCGGTGATGGCGCCGAAGTGCGGGAGGGCGAGCCGCATGGAGAAGTCGTCGGAATCCGCGAGGACGACCGGGGTCCCGGCGGTGTTCCAGCGCTTCTGGCCGTATTCCATGGGATAGAAGCCGGTCTTGGCGGCGCTCACGATGTAGGATCCGGCGGGCAGATTGGCGAACTCGAAGAGGCCGTTGGGGTTGGTGCGGAGGGATGCGGTGGCGCCTTTGGATCCGGTGACTGGCTGGACGACCACCAGGGCGCGCGCCAGTGGTTTGCCGGATTGGGTTTCAACAACCTGTCCATGGATGGTAGCGGCGTGGGCCGCGAAGGCGAGCAGGACGAGGGCGAGGGACGAGTTGACATCGCGGGGGTGCATGGCGCGGGTCATTTCAGCACGAAGAGATCCAGGTCCTTGGTGTCGCTGCTCTGGCGGGCGAGGCTGAATGGCGTGACGCCGGAGGAGTCCATGGCCGCCTGGTCGGGGGCGGAATACTCGAATGTCGCCAGGATGCGGTACCAGCCAGGCGACAGCCCGTCGAAGCGATACACTCCGTGGGCGTCGGCAGTGGTGGTGTGCAGCTCTCCGATGCGCGCCTTAGCGCCGGGATCGTAGCCTTCCAGGTAGACCGGCGCGCCCATGGCGGTGTCGGGCGCGGCGGCGGTCACCATGCCGCGCAGCGAAACGGCATTGCCGGACAAGACGAAGTGGATGCCGCGGCCATCGGCAACGAAATCGTTCCAGCCGTCGCCGCGGCCTCCGGAACGGACACGGAAACTGTCGGTGTAAAAACCGGTGACGCAGTAACTGGACGCCGTTTGCAGCAGGATGTCCCACTGGCCGAGCATGAGCGGAAGACTGCCGGGCAGACCCGGGTAGCTCTTGGTGTCGAGAATGCCGGCCAGGTCCTTGTGCCGCGTCTGCAGCGCAAAGCCGGTGCTGTCGGTGATGCGCGCGCCTTCGACGGAGTACGAGATGCTGGTGGGCGGCAGGCAGGTGGGGCTGATCACCAGGTCGCCGCGGTCATGCTCCACGGGAAGGGTCAGGTACACGGCAACCAGTCCGCTGCGGCAGTCGCCATTGGGGGCGGAGCCGTAGAGTTCGTAGCGGCCGGGCGCCACCGGATTGAACTGGAACGGCCCGAAACCGCTGATGATTTGCCGGCCAGTTTCGCCGGCCAGGGTGAGCTGTATGGGGCCGTCGCTTTTCACTTCGCCGCTCACTTCGAAGAGCCTGCCTTGGGCGGGGCGCAGATCGATGCCGGTGGAATCGAGGTCGATATCGACATCCACGCGGCGCGCCTGGGAGACTTCCTGCACGCCCGGCGCCCAGGTGGGGATGTAGCCGACACCGTCGACACGCTTAGCGGCGGAGCGGACGAAGTAGGCTCCAGGCGTCAGGCCGTAGAGACGGTAGCGGCCGTAGTCGTCGGTAGTGGCCTGGGCGACAATCTGCGTGGGCTGCTCGATGCGGTAGGCGATGACATCGTGGGCCAGGATGCCGACGTCGTTTTCGTCGAGCACGCGGCCGGTGATGGCGCCGTAGCGGTGCATGCGGATGCTGACGGCAGTGGCCTTCTCCTCTTCGATGACGATGGGGGTGCCGGCGGAATTCCAGCGTTTCTGTCCGTAATATGCCGGGACGTAATGCTGCCGCGTGGCGGTCAGCAGATAAGCGCCGCCCGCGGCGCGGAACTCGAAGATGCCGAAGGAATTGGTTTTGCCGGTGAGGGTGCCGCCGCCGGAGCCCGCGATGGCTTTCAGCGTGACGGAGGCCTGCGAGAGCGGCTGGCCGCTTTCTTGGCTGACGACCGTGCCGCGAATTACCGCGGCGTCGAGCGAAGCCGCGGCCAGGAGCGCCGGAATCCAGGTGGACATGCGTGCTGACCGAATGACGACGGAAGCGGCGAAACAGTGCAGCCGAATTTTCCGCTTGACAGGCCGCCGGGTCGACTGTACAGTGTACTTGTACACTCAACAGTGAGGCAACTATGCCGGGCGCCGCGAAAATTCGCATCGATTTGAACTCAATGGTTCCCGCGTACCGGCAGATTGTGGACGCCATCCGCGTGCTGCTGGTGGAGGGGACACTGACGCCGGGGACGGCGCTGCCCTCGGTGCGGCGGCTGGCGATGGAATTGGGCGTCCACTTCAACACGGTAGGGGAATCCTACCGGGAGCTGGCCGAGGAGGGCTGGCTGGATCTGCACCACGGGCGAAGCGCCTTGGTGGTGGACCGGGCGCAGCGTGCGCCGGCGCCGCCGGAGCGATTGCAGGAGTATCGCGACCGGCTGCGCAACCTGGTGGCGCAGATGCGGGCGGAGGGGATTCCGGTGGCGCGCATCGCGGCCGAATTGCGAAGCCTGATGGAGGGCCTGAAATCATGAATCTCGCGGTCTTTTTCGCCATCTGCCTGGGGCTGATCGGCGGCTTGACGCTGGCGGTGCCGTCTTTGTCGAAAGCGCGGTTCTTTTTCGGCGTGCGGGTGGGCGAGCCGTTCCGCAAGACCGAACCAGGTCGCAAAGCGCTGCGGATTTATTACGCCCACGACATCACGGGCCTCGCCATTACCATCGCGCTGGCGCTGGTTCTGGGACTGAACCACCGCGCGGCGTGGCTGCTGGTGTCGATTCTTCCGGAAGCGGCCGCGGGGCTGGGGTATTATCGCGCCAATCGCCGCGTGCAGGCGTATGCGGCGCCTCCCGCCGAGCCGGGCGTGCGCGAGGCCGAGCTGTTCGCCGAAGAAGATCGCCTGCCGCGCTGGACGCTGTGGGCCATCCCGTCGTTCCTGTTGCCGGCGGCGGGAGCGGCGTATGTGCGCGCGCACTGGAACGAGATTCCGGCGCGCTTTGCCAGCCACTATGGATTCGACGGCCGGCCCAACGGATGGACCACGCGGACGCCGCTGCATCTCTACGGTCTCTTTCTGTTTGCGGTGGGATTGATGCTGCTGATCGGGGCGATGGGGATTGTAGGATACTACGGCTCGCGGCGGTCGGCGGGTCGGCGGGTGGCGCTGCGCATCATGATTTCGATGATGTATCTGATGGGGATCGTCTTCAGCGGCGCGGGCGTGTGGATGGCGCACCACTTCCCAGCGTGGATTCTGATTTCGATTGTGCCGCCCTACCTGGCGGGGTTGCTCTATTGGGAATACCGCAGGGGCACGGATCTGGCGCCGGCAGTGGAATCGACGCCCGATGAATGCTGGAGTCTGGGCGATGTCTACAACAATCCCGACGACCCGGCGCTGTTTGTGGCGAAGCGCCTGGGTTGGGGCTACACCATCAATTTCGGCAATCCGCAGGCGAAATGGGTGGCCGGCGGCTTCTTCGGCGGCATTGGTGCCCTGGTCGTGTTGCTGTTCTGGATGATGAGATAGGAGGGTCATGTGGGGCATCGTGCTGATGATTTTGTTAGTGCTGTTGTGAAGGGTGGTGGGGCGGGCGATTCTGCCGACGGCCGCCTGAAAAAGCGGCTGCAGCTACGATTGGCTGCCCGCAAAGGCAGAGGAGCTGCGGCCAAAATCGGGGTGTTGTCGTGATTCTGGCCGCAGGGGCGCGGATGAAAAGCAACGCGAAGAAACGGGCCGGCTTTTTCGCGGATTTTGGGACGGCCGGGGACAGGGGAATGGCGCGGTTAGCTGCCACTCTTCGTCGGGCCGCTCCCGAGGCGTGCGAGGCAAAATCTTGTGGGCAGGAGAAGAATCTGCGCTCCCGTAATGCAAAGGCAGCGGATGGCGTCTCGGGGTAATGCCGAACCGATCGGCAGGCGGGTTAACAACTCGCCCGACCCAGCACTGGCGTACATAAGCCTCGCGTCGCCCTCGCGGGGCCGAAGTGCACTCCTTTCGCGCTCCCGACCGTCAGCGCTTCCCCGTGTAGACGAAGCCTCCAAGTGGCGGGTCCCCGGACCCGGGCGGGTTTGTGGAGAGTAGTCGAGCAAGCCTCCCAGAACGCGACTTCCTGGGAGCTTGGCGGTGCAAAAAGGGATCTGCCTATCGGCGCGAGCGCGGTGGGCCCACTGTTCGGCGCCATTGCAGCGCCGCCTCCGCGAGGAACAGCGGGATCACCCAACTCAACCACGCGCTCAAGGCGAGTGACTCCATTCTTAAACTTTCCAAAAGCTTGGAGTCTTGAATCGCCCGAAAGACGACGAAGCCGTACGTCACCACGTAGCTGCGGATCATCCACTCTTTATGCGCCGGAATCTGCCTGCGGCGAATCGCCAGGTACGCCATGCCCGCGCAGCTTAGCCACGCAAACGCCATCGCCACTAACGAGATTCCGAAGGCCCGGTACTTAGTGACGAAACCCATGTATGTGGCGGCGATGGCGCCGATGACCACGCCGCCCAGGTATAACCTCCCGGTCCACCGGTGCAGCGTTATGCTCCAACGGCGCAGTCTGCTGAAAAACTGCAATGGACCCAGCAAGAGTGCAAGCGATCCGCCGGCGATATGGGCCATCAGCCAGCCCCGATAAGGCCAGTAGCGACGGTAAACATGCTCCGTGACGTCGGTGTAGCGAAGCGCGCGCAGCCAGAAGAAATGCACTCCGCCTGCAACTAGGAGTGCGACTGCGACCGATTTCAGAACGGTCGATAACTCGACTCGCGATGTGGATTCGGTATTGACTGCCTGTAGTTCCATAATGTTTGTTCCGACTATCAGTCACTTTTCCGGTTGCACGAAAGACAGCTTATAAGTCCCGCAAGGGCGCCAGCCCGTGTCTGCTCCTGACGCCGCGGGAGAGAAGAGAAGAGCACAGCCCTGCTCCACGTGCGATCCGGCTCGGTATACGCTCTACCCTCGAAAACAGCCAACCCCCCTCCGTGCTTCTGTTCCTACCGCCCCCTTCGTCGCGCTCTGCGTTCGGCTGCGACCCCCGTGTTTCCTGTATGTCGCCCCTTGCTGTAGGTCCTCAACTTTCATAAGACCCTAACCGGCGTCGCCGTGAGGTCAATGCCCGGCCCGCTCCCAAAATCCGTGTTGGGCGCGGACGAGAGTTCTGGGTGACCTTGCCGGCTTTACCGCCTGGGAAGCGGCCTTCACGCAGGAAGAAAAGACATCAATCTCCGGCGCACCGGAGGCCGAAGTTGGCGGCGGTATGGTCGTCTTGTACACCGCTGAGGCGTTGCGAGGCGCGCGCGCTTCTCGAAGCATAGTTCCAGGAACCGCCCCTCAGCACCCGAACATTCCCAGTCGCCGGACCGGCCGGGTCGACCTCGAAGTCCTCGTGGTACGGCCCATACCAATCCGCCACCCACTCCCATACGTTCCCGAGCATGTCATACAATCCCCACGCGTTCGGCGGCTTCAGTCCGACCACATGGGTCTCGCGCCCGTTGCTGCCGCCGAAGCTGTTGTCGGCGTACCAGGCAACCCGATCCACGATGCCATACCGGGCTACCTCGCCGCCAGCGCGCGCTGCGTACTCCCACTCCGCTTCTGTCGGCAGCCGCATTCCTACCGCCCGGCAGTAGCTTTGCGCGTCAATCCAACTGACTCTCTCCACCGGAAGCTGGGCGCCCTTGAAATAGCTCGGGCTGGTTTCAACTACCCGCTGGTACGCCGCCTGCGTCAGCTCCGTCTGCCCCAGCCAAAATCCCTTAATGACCACTTCGTGCACCGGCTTCTCGTTGTCGAAGCATTCCGCGTCCCCCTCCGAGCAACCCATCTGAAATACCCCGGCCGTTATCCACACATATTTCAGCCCGTCCTTCCCATTCACCTTAGCCGTGCCCGCCGGGGGCGGCGGTTGAGGCGGCGCGCCGCGAGGCTGACCGGCCAGCAGGATGCACCAAAACAGCAAGATCGAGCAAGATGTCAGCGCGGGCTTCAGCATACTGCAACCGGGCTGGAGTAAGGCCCACGTTAGGCAAACCACACCCCCGCCGGCGACCAGTCCCGGAGCGGGCTTGCCGGTCGCGACTACGGAAATCGTTGGCAAACTGCTTTTCGTTGGCGTCGTTGGTGTTTTCATAACGTTCTCCCAGTTCTCTATGCCTTCTCTATGTCCGCTAGCAGGCGATCAAGCCAGCATATTTGCGTGCTCACTTACTGCCTGGGCCGCACGCGAAGTCTCTCCTGCAGTTGCCCGGATTCGATGGTCGGGATCAATCGAACGGGACCCGAGTTTTGTCCGCGATCCGCCGCGTCAGTCACATCTGGCGGCCATCGCCGACGGCTCAGCCTGCCCCGCCAGGGTCGCACGCCGTTCCGCTGCTTTGCACGGACCTCAGCGGCAGGTGATGGGAGTCGCTCAGTTTGGCCCACAGCGCCGCAGCCTTGCGGCCGCGGTCCAGGGTCTGGACCTTATCCGTGGGGGCCAACGCAACTCCCAGCAGTCCGTAATTGAAAGCAAGGCTGACGCCAGGAACCAGGCCGCTAGCTGATCGCGGCAGCCTGTTGGCGTGTAAATCAGCCGCTCGGGTCACCGAATAGCTGTCGTCCCTTATTTCGGAGGAGGCATGTTAGCCTGAACTCCCTTTAGAGGATTCTCGGCGTCCGACACTGGGCAACTCCAGTCGCCGAAGGTGGTTTTGTAGCAGACGCCCGCAAAGGGGGACGCCATCCTAACCGCGCAGTTCTTGCCCTTCGGGGGGTACGGGGTACCTCCGGGCGGCTGGCACTGATACTTATCAGCGGTGCCCCGAATCGGGTACACAGGTTGCGAGTTATCGATGTCCGGCTTGCCCGCGCCGATATAACGGGAGAAGGGCCGTGACCTGCCGATTTCCACTTTCACGTTGTCGTACAAATAAATGCAGCACCCGCCGGCGCCTTCCGCCTTGCATGTCACAAGGTCTCTAAGTTGGTCAGACGAAGGTACGCCCACTGTCACCTTCTTCAGCGAACTGCATTCGAGCGGGTCCCGCATATCAAATTTCTTGCCTACGCCGGCTTGGCCGTGTGCCAGGCCAATGGAGGCTGCAATGGTTAGTGCCGTCAGTAAAAGGCTTTTCATGTTTGCTCTCCCATCTTAATTTTGGTTAAAACCAGATCGCCGCCTCATTCCTGGGAACCGAGCACACACAGGGCGCGAGTGTTGCCGCGGTACCGACAGTCCTTTACTCCTTGGAAACCTAGGTGGAGACCTAGGCCGTGATTGCATCTCAAACCCATGCTGTATCAGTTCAATGGTGCTCACTCTTGTGAAAGAAGCGAAGCTACGCCGGACTTCGCCGAAGAAAGGTCGGCGCAAGTTGCATGGCATAAACAAGTCGCGTGGCACAAACGCGATGCATATTCCCCGGCGGGTCCGAGCGCGTCAGACGGATCGTTTGGCCGCCTCCTGCGACCAAGGCACGCCAGAGACTGGTACAAAAGACTGTTCGGACTAAAGACGCATACAGCCGGGAAAACCTGCCATCGCCGCGCGGAAAGTTTCTTGAGCTAGACTGAGGAGTCCCAACCGAGCTTAGAATGCCGACTAGCGGGCGCGAAGATTCATCGCCCGGAATCATCACCAGTGCCTGACGGATTGGCGCAATGGAGATGAGGAGGCTCTCGACCGACTGACCACCGCAGGGGCGCAATGCCGGCAGCGGCCAAAATCGAAGTGCGGAAACTCGGGTCGAAATGCTGAGCCGGGCCGTGGTGGTGAGACGTCTGAATCGCTCCATGTTTACTCCTCATCCCAGAACGCGCCGATTCAGGCAATACTCCTTCACGCAAAAAACAAAAATGTTGACGAAGGAGCTTTTTCCGTCTTGCCGCGTATACAATCGAGGCGATGAGCTGTGACTGGCAGAGGGTCGAGGAACTGTTTCACGCGTGCGTGGCGTTGCCCGCCGACGCTCGCCGCGACTACCTGGCCCGCCAGTGCGCCGACGACGAGGTCCTCTGTGAAGTGGAGAGCTTGCTGGCCGCAGACGGCGGCAACAACGCATTACCGAAGCCCTTCCTTCCTTTGGCTCAGCCGTGGGCAGCCGGAAAGGAGTTTGACGGCTACGAAATTCTCGACGTCTGCGGATGCGGCGCGAGCGCCATCGTCTACAAGGCGCGCAACGTGGAAACACGCCGCCTAGTGGCCATCAAGGTCTTCCAGACTTTTTTCTTGCAACAGCAGCGGCGGCGGTATTTAAAGGAGTCGCGTGCGGCATTAACGCTCAATCATCCCAATGTGGTCAAGGTTTACGAAATCGGCAGTGCCGAAGGTCGCGACTACATGGTGATGGACTACATGGACGGCCGCACGCTAGGCGAAACGATTCCAGCCGGCGGTATGCCATTGAGCGAAGCGCTGCCAATGGCGCGAATGATGGCCGCGGGCGTAGCGGCAGCCCATGCCGTGGGAATTCTACACCGCGACCTGAAGCCGGCGAATCTGATGGTGGACAGCGCCGGCGTCCTTAAGGTCTTGGATTTCGGCTTGGCGAAGCTCATCGAGAGCGCCCCTGAATCTTCGATGGAGACCGCGACGGGCCAGATTGTGGGCACCGCGTGTTACCTTTCGCCGGAGCAGGCCGAGGGAAAGCAAGTGGATACGCGGTCCGACGTTTTCTCGTTAGGGGCTGTGCTTTACGAGATGCTCACCGGCGAGCGGTTGTTTGACCGCGGCTCGCTGGCGGGAACGCTCTCCGCAATTCTCCGCGATTCTCCGCCCAACGTGCGCCGTTTGCGTCCCGCCGTTCCGCGAGGGATCGCCCACATCGTGGGACGGTGCCTGGAGAAAGAACCAGCCAGTCGCTATGCCTCCGCAGAGGAATTGGTGGGGGCATTAACAGCCTATGAATCGAGAAAATCAGCCTGGTACCACCGCCCGCGGATTGCGATTCCGCTCGCTGCGGCTGCAGCCGCCCTGCTTCTCGGTTCCACATTTCTTGGACTGCGGCAGGCGCGGATTCGCTGGGCCCGCAACACGATGGCGCCTCGGATTGCTGCACTCGTCGCCGCACACAGCTATAGTGCAGCCGACGAAGTTGTGCAGCAGATCGAGAACATCGTCCCCGGCGACGCCGCGGTGCGCGACTTCCAGCGCACGTACCGGATCGTAACCACGACCGTGACGACTACACCGTCTGGTGCTACGGTGGAGATTCAGGATTACGGAACACCATCCGCGCCATGGCGCACGTTGGGCCAGTCTCCGTTGAAGAATCGGACGCTGCCAATCGGATATTTTCGCTGGCGCGTGAGCGCTGCCGGTTACCGCACGCGCGAATTTGCCGAGTCCGGAGTCATGCAACGCGCCATCAGCTTCCACTTGTATAAGGATTTGGATGCGCCGGCGGGAATGGTGCTGGTTCCGGCGGGAGTCACCAACGGGACAAACCCGGTGCAGGTCCCGGACTTTTGGCTTGACCAGTTCGAAGTTACGAATCGCCAGTACCAGGCTTTCGTGGATGCTGGAGGATATCGGAGGCCGGAATTCTGGCAGGAACCCGTGGCGGGCAGTGGCCGGGCGATCCCATTCGAAGAGGAGATGCGGTTGTTTCTCGACCAGACCGGGCGTTCAGGGCCCGCGACGTGGGAGGTCGGGACGTACTCTGAAGGCAAATCCGAGTTCCCCGTGACCGGAGTGAGTTGGTATGAGGCGGCGGCGTATGCGCGCTTTGCGGGGAAAAGTCTGCCGGCATACTTCCAGTGGCTGCGGGCTTCGGGGACCGAGTGGCTGTATGCGGACGCTATCCTGATGAGCAATTTCTCCGGCAAAGGCCTGGCGCGGGTGGGCAGCTACCAGGCGCTAGACCGATTCGGCAGCTACGATCTGGCAGGAAACGCCAAAGAGTGGATCTGGAACGAGGAGGGTCCGGGTCGGCGCATGGCAATGGGCGGCGCGTGGGACGATGCCTACTATGCCGCGCGCGAAGGCGACCGGCTATATCCTTTGGAGCGGCGGGCCGACATTGGGTTCCGTTGCGTGAAGAACCTGTCGCCACTTCCAGCAAGCTTCCAAGCGCCGGCGCAGGTCCTTGCATCTCTCGGCGCCAGCCGCAACCTGGTGGCCGACGCCGAGTTTGCCGAAATCGCGGAGCGCTACAACTACCAGCGCACTCCATTGAATGCCCGGTTGCTCGAAAGCGACG
>Ga0181529_10001960_pt1 | contig 25416 bp, 19 predicted proteins | sample PEATcosm2014_Bin_36_FD_119763 | JGI IMG/M metagenome (GOLD analysis project Ga0181529, IMG submission 119763) | Peatland microbial communities from MTU Mesocosm Facility, Houghton, MI, USA - PEATcosm2014_Bin10_30_metaG | ecosystem: Environmental > Terrestrial > Soil > Wetlands > Peat | place... | reverse complement strand
TCTGCGCAGCTCGATAGCGGGCCGGGCCTGAGCGCATCCCACACACAACCGGAAAGGACCACCGCCCTGATCCTCGACAAGTTCAACCTGAAGGGTAAGAACGCGCTCGTCACTGGCTCCTCGCGCGGCATTGGCGAAGGCATAGCCGTAGCTCTGGCCGAGGCAGGCGCAAACGTGGCCGTCCACGGCTCCAGCTCTGCGCCGGACGCCACCGCCTATCGCATCGCCGGCCTCGGCGTTCGCTCCGTTGCGCTCGCAGGCGACGTCGGCAGCCTGGAGGTTTGCCACCAGCTCATTGACGAAACCGTCGCCGGCCTCGGCTCCATCGACATTCTCATCAACAACGCCGGCATCATCCGCCGCGCTCCGGCAGCCGAGTACTCCGAGCAGGACTGGTACGACGTGATCAACGTCAACCTGACCAGCATCTTCCGCCTCAGCCAGTACGCGGGCCGCAAGATGCTCGCCCAGGGCTCCGGCAAGATCGTCAACATCGCTTCGCTGCTCACCTTCCAGGGCGGCATCAACGTGCCCGCGTATGCCGCGGCCAAGGGCGGCGTGGGCCAGCTCACCAAGGCTCTGGCCAACGAGTGGGCCAGCCAGAACGTCCAGGTCAACGCCATTGCTCCCGGCTACTTTGCCACCGACAACACCGAGGCCCTGCAGCAGAACCCGCAACGCGCCAAGGCGATTCTGGACCGTATTCCTGCAGGCCGCTGGGGTACTCCAGAGGACTTGGGCGGCGCCGCCGTCTTCCTCGCCTCTGCCGCCGCCGACTACATCAGCGGCCACATTTTGCTCTGTGATGGCGGCTGGATGAACCGCTAGGCCCCTGGCACCTGGCACCTGCGGTGCGGCCAACTAAGGGCTGTGGCGCCAAGATTACTTCAACTCTAGAAAAGTTTTCGAAGTTCCAAGGGAGAAAAACATGAGTGAGAATCCAGTAGTTTACGTCGCCACCAACGCCACCCCCACCTCCACACCTGAGCCCGGCATGATCCGCCAGGTGCTGGCCTTCAACTCCAAGCTCATGATCGTCCGCCACAACTTCACCGCTGGGTGGGTGGGCGCGCGCCACAGCCATCCTCACGACCAGATGGTCTACGTCATCACCGGCCGTATCCTCTTCAAGTCCGGCGGACAAAGCTGGGAGATGGGCCCTGGCGACTCCATCGCCGTGGACGGCAGCGTGGAGCACGAAGCCTCTGCCATTGAAGCCAGCGAAGTCCTCGACGTCTTCACGCCTTACCGCGAAGACTACGCCAAGTAGTTTTTTCTACGGTCCCGGTCCAAGCGAGATGCTGCACCGTGCCCCATCCATTCCGCGCTCTTCGCGGAATGGGTGGGAAACCAGGATGTAGATCTTCTGGGCCGGATCAGCGATACGTTGTGCGACTCAGGCGCTCAGCCTGAACCGCGCAATCCCCTTCCAGCCCCACGCGGGCCTGAGAAAGCAAGGCACGATCATGAAGCTCCGTTGTCTCTACCCCGTAGCCCTCGCCCTGCTCGGCGCTGTTGCCGCCCCAGCGCAGACCGCCGCCCCTATTCCCCCCGTCACCGGGATCGCCCACGTTGCCTACCGCGTGGCCGATCTCGACCGCGAAGAGGCCTTCCTCTTCAAGCTCGGCTTCCAGCGCTCCTTTGCCCTCAACAGCAAAGACGGCAAGCTGACCGAGACCTTCGTCAAGCTCAACGACCGCACCTTCCTGGAAGTCTATCCGCAAACCGACCCCAAGCAGGAGCTCGGCTGGCTGCACGTCTGCTATGAGAGTGACGATCTGGCCAACTACGTCACCGCCATCAGCGGGCATGCCGGCATCAAGCCGCTCTCCGTTCACAAGGCCGGCGCCGGCAACCTGATCACCGCCTTCCCTGATCCCGACGGCCGCAACACCGAGTTCACCCAGTACATGCCGGGCTCCAAGCACATGGCCGACGCAGGCCAGCACATTCTGCCCAACCGCATCTCGTCCGTGGTGGAGGGTGTGGAGTTCGCCGTGCCGGACATGGCTGCCACCCGCAAGTTCTATGAAGCCATGGGCATGACAGTGACCGAGGCCAACGGCGGCCTGCGCGTCCGCATCACCGCGGCCGCAGCGCCCTGGATTCAGCTCAGCCCGGTCGGCTCCACCCCCAGGCTCTTCTTCCGCGTCCCTAGCCTCAAAAAGGCCGAGGCCCAGCTCAAGACTGCCAAAATCGATGCGAAGAAGGACAAAAACGCCCTCACCGTCACCGATCCGGAAGGCAATCTTTTGGTATTTGTGGCAGGGAAGTAGTTGCGGTCAAAGAGAAGGAGTGCGGCAGCTTCAGTTCCCAGAGCGACCGCGTCCAGGCACGACGTTTTTTGATCCGGCCCACAAATACGAATGATTGGGTGCCCCATCCATCCCGCGTTTTATGCGGGATGGGTGGGATAGAGCGACACCATTTGAGGGCCGGATCAACAGAGCACTTTCTGAAACGGTGTAGACCTGATTTTCATAGGTATCCCACCCATTTCCGCAAAAAGACGCGGAAATGGATGGGGCACGGAAGTTTAGGCCCAAAGGGAAATTCTTTAGTTGGACGCGATTTCAACAACTCCACAGGGGCATGTGGATGATGTGGAAAACCAGGAAAAGATCAGGCCAGATGCGTGGGCTCGCCCGGCCTCAAGAGCCGCTCCACTTCAGCCGGAGGCTGGGAAGGTGTGTCTTCTACTACCCCGGCAGGAGCTGAGGCGATCTGCGCGCGCATGGCCTCAAGGCTTTCCACCGCCAGCACTTGTTCGTCCAGCACCAGACCAAACTGCCGTGCGGCCAGGTTCGCCATCTCCTCCAGCGCGGGAAGGTTGGCCGGGTCAGAAACTTCCTTCTCCAGGCTCGTCACCGGCCGGTCGGTGATGCCGCAGGGATTAATCAAGCGGAAGTCGTCCAGCCGCGTGGTGACGTTATAGGCAAAGCCGTGCGAGGTAACGCCACGGGAGACGTGGATGCCGATGGCGCCAATCTTGCGCTCGCCAGCCGGGTGGTCCTTGCTCGGGACAATCCTCTCGTCCAAAAGGCTGCCGTGCGCAGCACCAGGGCCGCACCAGACGCCGGTCAGGCCGGCAATGCGGAAGGCGGGCACGCCAAAGTGGCCGCTTACCCGGATCAGAGCCTCTTCCATCAGGCGGACAAAGTCCACCGGACCCATGCGCTTGCCGCTAGCTGTGTGCAGCGTCCGCAGGGCAAAGATGGGGTAACCCACCAGTTGGCCGGGACCGTGATAGGTTACGTCGCCGCCGCGGTTGATCTCATGCACCGTGACGCCGCGCGCAGCCAGCATCTCGTCCGTGGCCAGAATGTTGGAGCGGTTGGCGTTGCGCCCCAGCGTGAGCACCGGCGGATGCTCCAGCAGGAGCAGCGTGTTGCCCGTGCGCCCGGCAACCACCGCCGACACAAGCTCTTCCTGGAGCCGGAGCCCCTCGTCATACCCAAAACGGCCGAGATAAAGGTACTGGATCATCGTTAGGTTGATTGTAGACGGCGGTAGGCGATGATTTGGGCCGCATTCGCGATAGACTAACCACTGGCAGGAGGACCGGGCGGTCGCTGCCGGCGGGCGTGCGCAAGCGCGGTTCGCCGGGGGAGGAAAGTCCGAACTCCACAGGGCAGTGTGCCGGATAACGTCCGGGCGGCGAGCTTGCGAAGGCTCGTTGACGGCCAGTGCAACAGAAAATATACCGCCTCGGCTACCCCTCACCCGTCTTTCAGACGAACTAGGGCGACCGGAAGGGCCCGACGGGCGCAAGCCTGGACGGCAAGTCCTGCTGGGGTAAGGGTGAAAAGGTGGGGTAAGAGCCCACCGCGCAGACGGTAACGGCTGCGGCACGGTAAACCCCACACGGAGCAAGACCAAATAGGGAGGGATGCGCGCGGCTGAGAGCCTGACGCGCGCAGCGTGTCGGCCCGGCACGCCAAAACGGCTCAAGCAAGCGTTGAAACCTCCGGGTAGGTCGCTGATGAACGTCCGTGGCAACACGGCGTCTAGAGGAATGACCGCACACGACAGAATTCGGCTTACAGGTCCTTTTGCCAATTCTTTCTGGGTTTTCGACGCAAGTCGGAAACCAACAAAGCAGCCCCGCCGGGTTCATCCCGCCGGGGCTGTCGTGCGTATTGCGGCTGTGCCCCGTTCATCGCGTTCTTTGCGATGAGCGGGCGGCCTGCAACATGCTCGGCGGGGTCCCTGGCCTCCCACTCATCCACAAAAGACAGTGGATGAATGGGGCACAGAGTGGTTCGATGAACCAACTCCCCGTCTGCAATGACCGGGCCACCTGCCATCCAGACTATCGCACGGGTGGATTGTCCCTGTGTCTGAGCTGCGCCACGAGCTGTTGTTCGGCATCCTGCCAGTCACCGCCGATGTCAATGAAGGCTACATCGCCATCAGGGTCGATGAGCACCAGCGCGGGCACCTGGCCGGTGTGGAGGCTGGTCACCACACCGAAATCGACTGGTAGCGGTGCCATTGCGTCCTGCATGACGATGGGAGTGTCCAGGTTGTAGTGCTGCTTCAGCCGCCTCAGGGCCGGTTCCTTATCGTTCAGGGCTACAAGCAGCAGATTGAGATGATGATGCGCTGCAAAATCCGCAACTTGTGGAAAGCTGGCCATGCACGGTGCGCACCAGGTGCCAACAAAGTTGATCAGAAGCCACTTGTTCTTGTATTGGTCGAGAGTGGCTGGATGGTGGTCGATGTCGGTCAGCACAAAATCCGGCGCACTGAAGCCTTGCTTTACATGGCGAAAGGGCTTGCTGCCGACCGGCGCATAATCTCTGGGCAGGATCTTGCGAAGCAAAGTCTCCACGTGGTCGTTGCCGCGCTCAAGAAATACGTTGACGTTCTGGCGCAGCCCCGTGTTGAAGAGGGTGGCCATCTGCATCGGGCCTGTCTCCGACGCGTTTTTTGCGTCGATACGGATAATCAGGTCGTTTTTCACCAGATTGAAGTCAGCTTGAAAGTCCGTGTGGCTAGCAGTAACAACTCTCCAACCCCTCTGTTCGTGGGCAATTGTGATGTGATCGACGGTTACAACGGGGGCGTATTGCGCAGAGGCGAATGGCACGCCCAGGAAAATTCCAAGAAAGATAGCAAGAGCTTTCATTGCATTGGGCCTTACAGCTGCGGAGCGCAGCAATACATCGGAATGGATACCGCAACATCCTAAATCATCTGGCGGGTGGCTCACGTCTCAATGGATCTCAAGAGCTGGGCCGCAGGTGGCCAGGTCAAGAGGAGTACGCTGTGCCCCGTTCATCGCGTTCTTTGCGATGAGCGGGAAGTGATGGATGCTTCCTCGGAAGGGCCGATCACTCATTTTGAGATAGGAAACTTTCGCGTCTATTTAGAGTCTTCGCGGTGGCGCAGGTGCTCCGGTAACTCGTAGCCACGCCGCATGGCAGCCCACCAGGATTCAATCGCAACGGTTCCCTCGATGCCGGTAGCGTAATGGCGGAAGCTTGACCACGGCCAGTCCTCCGGCTTTTCAACCAGTCCGCGCTTGACCGGATTGCGATGGATGTAGCGGATCACCTCAGAGCGAGCTTCTTCGCCGTGAATGTTGCTGTCGTAATACCGCTCTTGCCAGAACTTCGGGTGCGTTCCTTTCAGCTTGCGCGCTGTGATCTGCTTGACAGCTTTGATGAACTGCGCCAACAGAATTCGCGGTGGTTCATTGATGAGCAGATGGACGTGCTCGGGCATCAAGACGTAGGCGAAGATGAGGGCATGGTGCCGGCGGCGGGCATCTTCGAGCACCGTCTCGAACAGTGCTTTGGCGTCGGGTGGTTCGAGCAGGGGAAGACGGTGGAAGCAGCTGAATGTAATGAAGTGGAGCGATTGTGCTTGTTGAAACCTCTTCAAGCAGCTCGGCATGGCTGTACCTTCGTTCGCCACCGATCTTACGCCACGTCCCGCTCATCGCAAAGAACGCGATGAACGGGGCACAGTTGCCTTCTTTGTTCGCACAGCTGCCTGGGATTTCTTGGCTATGTCTGCCCCGTAAACGCGATGCGTCCCTCGGAGATGGTCCAGCGGACCTTGCCGAGCATCGGCCAGCCGTCGAAGGGTGTGTTCTTTGACTTCGAGCAGGTCTCGGACACCTTGTAGGTCCACTCCGCCTTGGGGTCGAAGATCACAACGTCGGCAAAGCTGCCCACGGCCAGTGTTCCGCGGCCCTTCATGCCCAGTAGGGCGGCAGGCTGGGCGCTGAGCAGACTCAGGACGCGGCCCAGAGGCAGCTTGGCCTCCTTGTGCAGCCAGCGCAGGGAGAGGCCCAGAGCCGTCTCCAGCCCCAGGATGCCGTTGGGCGCGCTCTGGAACTCCACTTCCTTCTCGTACTGCGCATGGGGCGCGTGGTCGGTGGCAATGGCGTCCACCACCCCGTCCAGAATGCCCTCGATCAGGGCGTCGCGGTCGGCCGCGGAGCGCAGCGGCGGACACATTTTAGCGTTGGTGTTGTAAAAGCCCACATGCTCGTCGGTAAGCAGGAAGTGGTGCGGAGCCACTTCGCAGGTCACGCGCAAGCCGTTGCGGCGGGCCTGGCGAACGGCGGCCAGAGCGCCAGCGGTGGAGAGGTGCGCCACGTGCAGGTGGACGCGGGCATCGCGGAGCTCGCTGACCAGGCGGATATCGCGCTCCACAATGGAGGTCTCCGCCTCGGCCGGCATGCCGCGCAGTCCCAGACGGAAGCTGGCCGGGCCCTGATTCATGGAGCCGCCAGCGGTCATGCGGGTGTCTTCAGCATGTTGGATGACGCACAGGCCCACGCGGGCGGCGGCGGCCAGAGCCTCGCGCATGATGCCGTCCTTCAGGATCGGCAGACCGTCGTCGGAGACGGCAATGGCGCCGGCCGACTTGAGCGCGGCGTAGTCGTTGATGGCTTCGCCCTTGGAGCCGCGGGTGGCGGCGGCAATGGGGAAGACGCGGACCAGCGCGCCACGGTCGGGCGAGAGCATCCAGCGGGTGGTCTCCACCGAGTCGTTCACCGGCTTGGTGTTGGGCATGGCGGCCACGCAGGTAAAGCCTCCGGCAGCGGCGCAGGCCGTGCCCGAGACGATGGTCTCCTTGTGGGCAAAGCCGGGCTCGCGCAGGTGCACGTGCATGTCAATGAGGCCAGGGGCAACGGTAAGGCCCGCGGCGTCAATCGTCTCAGCGCCGTTGGTGCCCTTCAGCTTGCCGGGAGCGGCAATGTCGGCCACGCGGCCAGCCTTGAGGAAGATGTCTTTGGGAGCGTCAACGCCAGCAGCCGGATCCAGCAGATGGCCTCCACGGATTACCAGATCGCTCATGCGGGGGTTCCCTTCTTGGCAGCGTTGAGTGCCCGTTCCACAACCGCCATACGGATGGCGACTCCGTTGTGAACCTGATCGAGGATCGCCGACTGGAAGCCGTCGGCGACGCCTGCGGTAATCTCCAGGCCGCGGATGACGGGGCCCGGATGAAGGACGATGGCGTCGGGCGCAAAGCTAGCCAAACGGGGTCCGGTGAGCTGGTAGCTCTCGCGGTAGTCGTCTATGTCGAGCTGCAGACCGGCCAGCCTCTCGGCTTGCAGGCGGAGCATCATCACGGCCTGGGAACGGCGCAGAGCGCTGGCAAAGTCGCGTTCAATCTCAATGCCGGGGCCGGTTTTGGCAGCCAGATCCGGCAGCAGCTCGCGGGGGCCGCAGAGGACGACGGTCGCGCCCAGGCGGGGCAGCAGGAACATGTTGGAGCGGGCCACGCGGCTGTGGAAGATGTCGCCTACGATGGTGATGGTGACGCCTTCGAGCGTCTGCTGGTCCACCGTGGTGACGCCGGGGCGAAGCTTTTGCAGCAGGGTGCGCAGGTCCAGCAGCGCCTGGGTGGGATGCTCGTGCATGCCGTCGCCGGCATTCAGCACTGGCAGCCGGGTAGCCTCTTCCAGCAGCCAGGCAGCTCCGGAGGAGTTGTGGCGCAGGATGATGGCCTCAGCTCCCAGCGCGCGCAGGGTGAGCCCGGTGTCCTTGAGCGACTCCCCTTTGTCGATGCTGGAGCTGAGGTTCGATACCAGCGTGGTATCGGCTCCGAGCCCCTTGGCGGCCAGCTCAAAGCTGGTGCGGGTGCGGGTGGAGGGCTCGTAGAAGAGCAGAGCAATGCGGCGCTTGAAGAGGATGCGGTCGCGTTCAATCGGGTCCATGGTCTCCAGTTCCGTGGCTCGCGCCAGGAGCCGATTAATCTGGTCCAGAGAAAGATCCTGGACTGAGAGCAGGGAGCCCTGGTGGTAAGGGAATGGAGATGGAGGCGCTTGCGGCAGGGAGAGCTGACGGCGGAGAGTGGGCGCAGCTGTAGTCATGGGGAGACTCGATCCGGGAGCAGGCTCCCGGTCCGGTTTGTGGTGGTTGCCCAGGCCTGGCGGCGGAGGGCAGGAGAAAGCGCGCCAAACCAAGGCGCGCGTCCGGGATCAGGGCTATGGGTTGACACGCTCCACGAGCAGAACCTGCTCGTCGCTGTCGACCTCTTGGAACTTAACTTCGATAATCTCGCGGCTTGACGTGGGTACATGCCTGCCGACGTAGGTGGCCTCAATTGGCAGCTCACGATGACCGCGGTCAATGAGTACGCAAAGTTGTACGCGACGGGGGCGGCCGTGGTCAAACAGCGCGTCCAGGGCGGCGCGGACGGTGCGGCCGGTGTAGAGCACGTCGTCGCAGAGCACCACGTCGCGGCCGGTCACATCCAGGCCGATGGCGCCGGGGGTGACAACGGGACGGATGCCTGCCGTGGTCAGGTCGTCGCGGTAGAACTGGATGTCGAGCGTGCCGGACTCAACCGGACGCTTTTCGATGGTGGAGATGAGCTTGCCGAGCCGTTCGGCCAGCGGAACGCCGCGGCGCTTGATGCCCACCAGGACAAGGTCCTCACTGCCGTTGCTCTTCTCCACAATCTCGTGGGCCAGACGCACCAGGGTGCGCTCGATCTCCGAGGCGGACATCAGACGGCCCTTCAAACGTAAACCAGGATTCAATTCGGATGTGCTCATGGGCTGCTTTCGCCTCGATTCTCTCGTGGCTTGATCTCTGTTGGCCTGATCTCTTGTGGCCCGATCTCTTGTGGGATGATACGAGCGATGGAGGGTTGGGGGCAAGTCTTGGGGAATCCGGCGGAATGCCGCGAACCGGACCTGCCAGATGCTTTCAGGTTAAGGACATACTAAAGCGAAGAGCGGCGGACACGCACCACCAACCGCGCGCCAATAGCTCCGCCGGCAACTGCAAACGGCAGCAGCACGGCAGCAAATACCAGCTGGATGGCGACCATCCATCCTGCTTGCCCATCGGGTGTGAGCATTGAGGCGTGCTGCGCCGCGATCCGCTGCACATCATACCCGAGAGAAATCATCATCGTCGCTTGCTGATCGGCTTGCGCGACCCACTGATCGTCAAGAACCTTGCCCTGATGCAGCCAAAAGCGGTTGGCAAACAGGTCGAGTCCTTTGACGGCAAGAAGCGACCATCCACAGAGCAGGCCGGTCACCAGCCCGATGCGAGCGCCCGCGCCGACGGTGATCCAAGCCGGCTGGCGGTTGCGCATATAGCGCAGCACGACCAGGATGGCAGCGAAAGCAATCAGGAAAGCGCCGAAGAGGCCCAGCATGTTGGAGATGATCCCGGTGGGCACAGCCAGCAGCGCGGAGACGCGCAGGGCGTGCTTCCAATCGACGGTGCCAGCATCCGGCATCCCAGCCGAGCAGGAATCATCCGGCAGCTGACCGGGTGCCTCGACCGCGTCGTAGACAAGCTGGGGCAATCCGCAGGACGGACAAAAGCTGCTGTCCGAAGGAACAGCCCGATGGCAACGATGGCAGACGATTTCCACGTACTCAGACTAACGCATCCACTCGGTCTGGTGCAGTTCACAATGGGAGGAGCAAGGAGCAAAGCTCGAACGCCGTGGGGCCATTGGGGGTTTGTGGCAAAAAGCTAAGACCTGGCGCGCCCATCCACAGAGTGGCCATGTACTCTGTGCTTGCGCAACTTGGCTCTAAGCGCAACAGTTTTGACAAGAAAGAAATAACATCTCATGCCACAAAGGCGGCAACGAACGGGAGCGAAGAGAAAAAGAAGGACCGGAAGATCAAACAACCTCACTCTGGAAGGACGCATATCGGTCCCGAAACAACGAGGGCACACAAAAGTCATAGATTCTCCTTTTCGAGCTAGTGAGAACCGGAGTCACAGGAGGCCTTGACTCAACGGAAGATGAAACCTCACATGAATTTAAAAATGGCCGAATTAGGTAGTTTGCCGGGGTACGAAAAAACCTTCCTGGACATGCTTCACAGCAGGGAGACGCACCGGATAGCCTTTGCCAAGGACTTCGCATAGCTACAAAATGCTGTTCGGCAGGCACTTCCCGAAGAAGCTCGGGGTGGCTGCCAAAACCACACTTCAGAACCAAAACTAGAAAATCTTCACTGGAACAGTGAAAGCTCAAGCGCAATCCCGGTCCCAGTGTTTATACGCAATTCTGTTCCAGCGGCGGCGAATTTACAAGCGAAAATGGCCGCCGCTGGCCGCGGATGAATATTTTTATCGAATCTTGTTTTGCACAATTGCCTCAGCTGCACGAACCGTTTCCTCCAGAGTAAGCTCCGAGGAATTGAGCAGGATGGCGTCAGCAGCCGGTTTCAGGGGCGAGTCAAGACGGTTGCGGTCGCGCTCATCACGCTCGCGCAGATCGCGAATCACCTCTTCAGGGTCAACCGTCGGGGCTGGACCCAGTTGGTCAAAGCGGCGCAGGCCGCGGATGGCAGCGTCGGCATCCAAAAAAATTTTTACGTCCGCGTCAGGAAAGACGACGGTGCCAATGTCGCGGCCTTCCATCACCACTCCACCCTCTTCACCGAGCTTCTGTTGCAGCGAAACCATCCAGGCACGGATGGGGGGGAAGACGCTGACCTTGGAGGCGGCCTGGCTCACCTGGGGGTCGCGGAGATCGGAGGTGACGTCAGCACCGTCCAGCAGTACGCGGTTGCCGTCCACGCCCTGCACCAGCGCGATGCGGGTAGTGAGGGAGAGGTCTACCAGAGCGGCCTGATCGTCGAGCGCCACCTGGGAGCGCAAAGCCTTGAGGGCAAAGGCGCGATACATGGCCCCGCTCTCCAGATTGAGGAGGCCGAAGCGCAGCGCAATCTGGCGGGCGATGGTGCTTTTCCCTGCTCCCGCCGGGCCGTCAATGGCAACGACCGGGCGGCGCAGGGGCGTGCCGGAGTTGGGTACAGGGCTGCTCATCCGCGCTTCTTGGCCGAGGACCTGGAGGCATCGGCGTAGCTGAAGCGCTTGCCGGAGCTGGCCTTGGCGCCACCGCCTGCCATGGCGGGCTTGCGGGTGCTGCGTACAGCGGCACCGCTGCGGGGAGCGGAGCTTTTGCGCGCCGGAGCAGCTGCCTTGGAGACGGGGCGAGCAGCGCTGCGCTGGGGCTTGGCGGGGCCGGAAGCCGTACGAGCGCCTCCGGAGGGCTTGGCCGGGTGCTCAGCCAGCTTGCCGCTGGAACCCTTGGTGGCTGAGCTGGAGTGCGCAGAGGTATGTCCGGTTGTGGCCTTGCCGTTTCCGTTGGAGCCCTTGGTGGCGTCCGCGGCCCAGCGGCTGGGAGCAGCGGTGCGGCCGTGTGCGGAAGCGGGGCGAGCCGAGCTGCGAGCGTCGTCGCCGCGATGGGCGGGGCGGCTGCCGGACGCGGCCGGTTTGTGATCACGGCTGTGCGCAGCGGGACGGCTGAAGCGGGGGCGCTCCGTCACCTTTTCAGGGGCTGCCAGAGTTTCCGGAGCCTCCTCTGCCGCAAGAGTTTCTGTAACCAGCTCGGCAACAGGCTCAGCAACAGGCTCGGTTACGGTTTCCACGGTTTCCGCAACAGCCAGCACGTCCACAACTTCAGGCTCAGGGCTGACAGGCACTTCAAAGGCAGGCTCTTCGGGCTCCACTTCGCGACCACCGGCGTGGAGGAAGTAAGAGGAAGAGGCAGCCATGGAGGAGCTGGCGTAGAAGGTGGGGGTGACGCTGAACTCGGGCAGGGTTCCAGCCACGTAGAAGTGGGGGGCGTGACCGAGGGCGATGGTGTGCACCTGGCGGGTGGCAACCAGACCGCGAAGCACCTCGCGCACCTTGCTGCGCGCCGTGAGCGAGGAGAGGAAGACTTCAACGTCTTCCATGGTGGTGGCAATCACCGCCTGCAGGTAGATGGAAGCCAGCACGGAGATGGCCGTAACCTGGGAGGTGGATGCGCCCTCCGCAATGGCCTTCTGGAAGCGGATACGCAGGAGCTGCCACTTGGCCGATTCGCCCGGAGCGTCGATCATGGGGATGATGCGCAACTGCTGCCAGAGTTCGGTAATGGCGCGGATCACGGCAGCTTCGGTCACTTCGCGACCTAGCTCATGGCGCAGGTCGGAGACGTTGGTCTCCTTCGTTTCCAGCAACTTATAGGCTTGAACGGCAAGCTGGGAGACCTGCCGCGACCCTGTGAGCTGGGGGCTGCGACGCCAGTCGCGATCTCCGCGCAATGCATAGACGTAAGGGAGAACCCAGGCCGCTACGATAAAGTCAGGCTGTTCACCGGGCAGGCCGTGGAGGTTGAGCCGGACGACAACGCCATCCTTCTCCAGCCGGACAAGCAGGTCTTCCGCAAGAGCAATCTGCTTGGGGTCAGGGGTCGCGTTGCGCTGGCCAGCTACCGCCTCAACAAAGGACGGGGCAACGGATGAGGCGAACTGCCGGCGGGGCAGGAAGAGACACAAACCGGTCTCCTCAATCCAGGTACGGGCATCCTCAAAGGTGATGGTCCCGTTTCCGTTCTGGCGCATCCTTTCGGAGCGCGATGCTTCCAATTGCTCTGCTGTCAAAGAAAAACCCTCACTTCCAGGCTGGCAGAATGTTCCCCGCCTGGCGGCCTTCAGCTCCTGAGAGCGCGAAAAACCACCGCCTTTGACATTCTAGACGCGAATTAGATGCGATGGAAAGCCCGAAGTATCTCCTTCCAAGAGTACAAAAGGGCAATCGGGCGGCCGTGCGGGCAACTGGTGGGGTGTTGGGTACGAGAAAGTTCCTTAAGTAACCACTCCATACGGGCCATATCGAGGGGCATATTGACCCGGACGGCGGAGTGGCAGGCAAGGGAGGCGGCGATGCGCGCGCGCAAGGCGTCAAGGTCCTCATTCTGTGAGGGTTCTAAGCAGTCTCCCGCGGACTGTTCAATGACTTCCCCGAGCATCCGGTCCAGTTCAGCCCCTTCCAGGCCCACGGGGGCGGCCTTGACGGCAAGTGTTTGCGGGCCAAAGGGTTCCACCTCAAAGCCGTTGCGTTCCAGCTCCTCGGCAATGCGCGCGAAGATCACCATCTGGTCGGGCTTGAGTTCCACCAGCAGGGGCATGAGGAGGCGCTGGCGCTGAGCGCCCTCCACCTGACGTTCGCGAAGAATTTTCTCAAAGAGAATTCGTTCGTGTGCCACATGCTGGTCAATAATCCACAGGCCGTCCTCGTTGGTGGCCAGGATAAAGGACTCGCGGAGCTGTCCCATGGGCTTGAGAGAGGCTAGGCGGCTGAGGTTGACGGTGGACTGCTCAATCTCAATTTGGGCGGTGCGGGAGGCGACTCCAGAGAACGGTTCAGCAGCCTCCGGCGGCAGACCGGCCGGAGCGCCGACGGCGGAAGGCGAGAAGAGCGCGGAGGCGGCAGCGCCCCAGCTTTGAAGGTCGAAGCCCTGGGGTGAGGCGTCTGGAGAGGGCGCAAAAGAGAGGCGTCCAGGCTCAGCTGGGGGAACGCGTGGGTAGAGGTGGAAGGGCTCGGCCTGGCTGCTGGCCTGGTGGGCGGTGATGGGATCGGAGTCCGGGAGGGGCGAGGTGGGCGGCGGCATCAGCGAGGGGCTGGCGGTGGGCTGGCCGTCAATAGCTGCCAAAAAGCCCGCGGCAGGCCGGGCATTGATCAGAGCCATGCGCAGACGGTCACGCACAAAATCATGAATATACGACTGTTGGCGGAAGCGGACCTCGGTCTTGGCGGGATGGACGTTGACGTCCACCTCCTCCGGAGGCATCTCCAGGAAGAGCAGAACCACCGGGAAGCTGGTGGGGGGAATGACGTTCCGGTAGGCCTCGGTGATGGCGTGCAGGAGCAGGCGGTCGCGGATGAGCCGCTTGTTCACGAAGATGTAGATGGAGTTGCGATTGAGCTTCTGCAGCTCTGGCTTGGAGTAGAAGCCGGTGATGCGCAGGGCGCCGGGCTGGCGCTTGGGCTGGTCGGGGTCCTGCTTCCAGGGGGGCGGCTCGGGCAGGCCGACGCGCTCCAGCTGCATCTCCGCGGCCACAGGCAGGAGCTGGCCGAGGGTTTCCTTGCCAAAGATCTGGTAAATGCGCTCGGCGGTGCGCTGCACCGGCGGGGCCAAGACGATGGTGTGCGAGCTGGAGACCAGCTCAAAGTGCTTGTCCGGATGAACCAGCGCGTAGTGGGTGACCAGCGCCGTAATGTGCGAGAGCTCGGTGGACTCAGCGCGGAGAAATTTTCTTCTGGCCGGGGTGTTGAAGAAGAGGTCGGCAATGGCAATGGTGGTGCCACGGGGAAGGGCCACGTCTTCAACCGAGAGAATGCGGCCCCCGGCGATCTCCATGCGGGTGCCGCTGGACTCGTCGCCGGTGGCGGTCTCCAGCGTGACGCGGGAGACGCTGGCGATCGAGGGCAGTGCCTCGCCCCGGAAGCCGAGCGTGCTGATGGCCAAAAGGTCGTCGGCGGTGCGTAGCTTGCTGGTGGCGTGGCGCTCAAAGGCCAGCAAAGAGTCGTCGCGGTTCATGCCGCAGCCGTCGTCGGCAATGCGGATGAGCTTGCGGCCCCCGCCTTCCACCTCGATGCGGATGCGGTTGGCGCCAGCGTCCAGCGAGTTCTCCAGCAGTTCCTTGACGACGGACGCAGGGCGCTCCACCACCTCGCCGGCGGCGATCTGGTTAGCAACGTGGTCGGGAAGTACGCGAATGCGGCCCATCAGTGTTCTAGGTTACGGGGCTGGGACGGTTCCGACAACCGTGGAGTTTGAGGGGCACAGGGCCACAGGCGGAAAGGGGGCACCTGCGGTGCGGCAGAAGCCGCTTTGCGGCAACAGAATATCGAGCGTTTTCGATCCAAGCCGTTCGGTTGCCGGCAACTACGAAGACAAGGCTGCCTGCCGGAATGCTCTGCCAACTCCGGATGCCCTTAATAACCCAAGCTGGTAATGCCTTGCAAATGAGGGAAAACAGCTCCGCACCCGGTTGTGCGGGCGGGCGCGGTTAATCCTCGCCGCCTTCGCGCTTGCGCATCGCCAGCCTGGCGCCGATGGAGTATCCAACGAGGGCCGCGGCGGGCCAGGTGGCAAAGAAGGGGCCGTCATTGTCAATAAGGCCGCCCGGCGAGGGGTAACTGAAGAAGGTGCGGGTGATCTTGTCGGTGGCGTCGCACTGCAGGCAGGCGTTGGGGCCGGTGGGCATGTCGAGGACCCAGAGCGCAATGCACAGGAACCAGATAAGCCCGATCAGCCAGACCGATGTGGCTAGGGAATCCTGGCGAAAGTAGTTGAATGCGTAGCCTACGACGAGCGGCACAACGAGAGACAGCGCCAGGATCAGCTGCTGCGAGATCTCAGGGCGATTCATGGCGTATCCACAGGCCATCAGCCCAACCCAGGCAAGGAAGGCAACCAGGGTATGCAAAAATACCTGGCCAGCCTGATTGGCGAGTGTCGAGGAGATTCGATCCTCTTCGCCATCCCTCTGAATGAGTGGTTCCATCTGTTGGACTCCAAATCAGATCATTCTGATGCGTGTTTAGTTTGTAGCACACCCTGAACCAGAAGTGATGAGAGGTTTGCATGACGGTCGGCCTGAAGGGGGTGCCGATGCAGGCACTACAATATGGTGCATGCTGATTGAAGGCGTCTTTGCCGCCATTCCCACCCCGTTTTATCCCGACGAGCGCGTTTACTACCGCAAGCTGGAAGCCAACATGGCTCGCTATTCCCGTACCTTGCTGGCCGGCGTGGTGGTGCTTGGCTCCACCGGCGAAGCAGCGATGCTGAACGACGCCGAGCAGGCCGAGGTGTTGCGCACGGCCGCCGCGGCTGCCGCGCCGGAGAAGGTTCTTATTGCAGGCGTTGGCCGGGAGAGTGTGCGTGGGACGCTGGAGCTGGCCGAGGTTGCTGCCAGGAGCCGGTATGACGCCGTTCTGGTCCGTCCCCCCAGCTACTACGGGAGCCTGCGCAAGGCCGATGCCCAGCTGCACTACTTCCGGTCGGTGGCGGATCGCTCGCCCTTACCGGTTCTGCTGTACAACGTGCCGAACTGCGTCCCGCAGGAGATTTCGGTGGAGGTGGTGGCGGAGCTGGCCAACCACCCGAACATTATCGGGATCAAGGACTCAGCAGGCAGCGTGGAGAGGATCAAGGCGGAAGTGGGGGCCACACGGAATGCCCGCAAGCGGACGGTAACCGTAACGCCCATCTTTGAAGCGGTGACGGGACGGATGCTGGTGGCCCCCGAGCGCTCCGAATCGGCAGGGCAGGCCGGATTTTTTGCGGCCAGCGATCTGGCCGGCGGCCAGGCAGTGGCAACGACTCCAGCAGCCCCAGCGCTCAGGACCCGCACCAGGGAAGTCGGCTTTCAGGTGCTTTCAGGCAGTGCCACGGTCATGCTGGATGCCATCGAGGCGGGTGCGTCAGGCGGAATTCTGGCCTTTGCGGCCTTTGCCCCCGAGGCTTGTCAGGAGATTTATATGGCCTGGAAGGATCACGATCCGAAGCTGGCCGCCGCCAAGCAGGCGCGGATTGCCGGAGTGAACCGGAGAATCGTAGGCGAGCTGGGCATTGGCGCCTTGAAGTACGCCTGCGACTTCAATGGCTACTTTGGCGGCCATCCGCGGTCGCCGCTGCTCGCACCTGGTGCCGATGTGAAGGCGGAGATCGAAGCGCTGTTGGCGCAGATACGCAGCTAGATGTTTTCTGAAACGGTGTAGACCAAGATTTCATAAGTATCCCACCCATTTCCGCAAAAGACGCGGAAATGGATAGGGCACAGAAGTCTATGGCAAAAGGGGAAATGCTTTAAAGCCAGGACACTAGCGGCGCTTGCCCTTGCGCGCACCGTGCTTCTTTTTGATCTTTTTGACGGGAGGCTTGGGAGCGCTGGCGCGGGCGGCTGCCTTGGCGTTCGACTTCGCCTTGGCGCGGGCCTTCTTGGGCCTGGGCGCAGGCTTGCCGGAGAGCTGCATTCCCTCGTCCACCAGGGAGAACTGGAGCTTGCGCTCGTCGGCCAGAATGCGGTCCAGGACGACGGTGACGCGGTCGCCCGCGCGGAAGATGCGTCCCCCGCGGCTGCCCACGATCTCATGGGTGTTTTCGTGCCAGGTGTAGCGGTCGTCGCGGATGGAGTCGATGGGCACCAGACCCTCGACAAACATGTCGGTTAGCTCCACGAACAGGCCGTATTTGGCGGGATTCAGGACGAGAGCGTCGAACTCCTCGCCGACCCGGTCCTGCATGAAGCGGACCTTCTTCCACTCGATAAGCTCGCGCTCGGCTTCAGCGGCGCGGCGCTCGGTCTGGCTGGTCTCGTCGGCAATCTGGGCCAGTTCGTGCTCGCTGATGGGCGGCTGGATGGACTCATTCCGTCCCACCTTGGCGCGCGCTTTGGGCTGGCCGGTGGAACCCTCGTTCGGATGGGTCCAGGGAGAGCTGTGCCGATCCTCCGCCACCTGGCCTTCACCGGATATCCCGGCGTGCAGCAGCTGCTTGGCGATGCGGTGCACGATGAGGTCAGGGTAGCGGCGGATGGGTGAGGTGAAGTGGGTGTAAGAGGGCGCGGCCAGGGCAAAGTGGCCTTCGTTCACCTCGGAATAGCGGGCCTGGCGCAGGGAGCGGAGCATGAGGTAGCTGAGGATGCGCTCCTCTGGCTTGCCCTCGATTTGGGCGGTCAGCTTCTGGTACATCCGGGGGGTGACGGCGATGTCCTCCACCACTTCGTGGGTGCGCGCATCACGGCCGGTGCGGCGGGAGTCGCGGCGGTCGCCACGGGTCTGAATGCGCTTGACGGGTAGCGCGCCCAGGCCCAGGGTGTAGCCGAAGGACGCGGCCAGCTCTTCGAACTCGACCACGCGGCGGGGCTCGGGCTTCTGGTGGATGCGGTAGATGGAGGGCACGCCCAGGTCTTCAATCCAGGTGGCCACGCACTCATTGGCAGCCAGCATGAACTCTTCAATCAGGCGGTTGGCCCAGGTGCGCTCGGTGCGAGTGATGCCGCGCATCTGGCCGTGCTCGTCGAACTCGATGACCGGCTCCGGCAGATCGAAGTCGATGGAGCCGCGCTGCTCGCGACGCTTGTTCATGAGCAGGGCAAGGCGCTTCATGCGCTCAAAGGCAGGAACCAGCTCGGGATAGCGGGCGCGGGTGGGCTGGTCGCCTTCGAGGATGGCGTGCACGTCGGTGTAGGTCATCCGGGCGGCGGAGCGGATGACGCCCTCAACAATCTGGTAGCTCTCGATCTTGCCGGTGGGGTCAAGCTCCATCAGGCAGCTGAGGACCAGACGATCTTCATTGGGGCGAAGGCTGCAGATATTGGTGGAGAGTTCCAGGGGGAGCATGGGAATGGCGCGGTCGGGGAAGTAGACGCTGGTGCCACGGAAGCGGGCTTCCAGGTCCAGATCGGAGCCTTCGCGGACGTATTCGGAGACGTCGGCAATGTGGACCTGGAGCTGCCAGCCGCCGTCGGCGCGCTCTTCCACCAGCACGGCGTCGTCAAAGTCCCGGGCGGTTTCGCCGTCGATGGTGACGATGGGCAGGGCGCGGAAGTCGCTGCGTTCGGCCGCTATTTCCAGATCCAGATGCGCTACGGAGCGGGCTTCTGTTAGAACGTTGTCGGGGAAGGAACGAGGCAGCTGATGCTTGCGGATCATCATCTCCACGTCAACGCCGAAGCCGTCGGGCGAGCCGAGCACCTCCACCACGCGCCCGATGGGAGGCCGGGTGGTCGTGGGCCAGTGTGTAACCTCAACGTCAACGATGAGGCCTTCCAGATCCTCAAACTCCTCGGCAGCCTGGGCTTCGCGGCCCAGCACCCGATGCGCCGACACGGTGGCGCGGGGCTCCGGTAGCTCGCTGGAGAAGGGAATCTGGATGTTCTGGGCCATGCGCTCGTCAAAGGGGACAACGAAGTGGCCAGGATCCTTTTCCGAGCGGGCGTAGTGGAAGGTGCCAACGATGGTTTCGTTGTGGCGCTCGACGACGCGGACGATGCGGCCCTGCAGGCGGCCGTCTGACTTGGGCGGGTCCACCTCAACCAGGACCTGGTCGCCCTGCATGGCACCGTTGATCTCAAAGGGCGGGACGAAGATGTCGGACTGAGCCGCGGTTTGGCGGGCGTTGGGGCGCACAAAGCCGTAGCCGTCGCGGTGCAGGTCGAGGCGGCCGGCAATCAGGTCTTCGCGACCGCTGGCGGCGCGGGGAAGACTCCAGATCTCGCGTGCAATTTTGACCAACTGTCCGCGGGCGGTCATGCGGGCCAGTTGCTCCAGCAACAGACGCCGCTCGCGGCCACCACCCAATCCGAGTTCGCGTACCAACTGTTTGTAACCTGCTTTGCCGCCAGCCGCGCGCGCAATCCTGGATGCCAGTTCTTGATCCGTCATATATCAAGAGTAGGCTATGATCGCGACCAGAGCGCGATCATATGTGGGCCGTAACCGTGACCAGAGCGCTATTGTCAGAGTTGGATACCGGGACGAGTGCCAGAGAAGGAACTCGTCGTGAGCCAGTCTGGAGGCTTAAAATAGCGGCAAAAGCACTCCTCCGGGTCGGCTGCGCGTGGCATGAGTCAGAGTGAACGCGCTATGGCATCCTGAATTCCGGTTCGCATGCTTCATTTTTCCGCTTGATTCCGGGCGCAGATTGCGCCCCCTACACGATTCTCTCGTCCGTAAAGGACAGAAAAGGAACTACCTTGAGCGCTATGTGGAAACCAAATCAGCCCGCGCCCACTCTCCGCACCCCTGTGGCGGAGCCTGCCCGGCCCACCTCGCCCGCCCCGGCCCATGAAGCCGTGAACCGTACCCCGGTTGCAGCTCCCGGCGACCAGGCCATTATTGGGAAGGGATTGTTCATCAAGGGCGAAATTGGCGGCACGGAGTCGCTTTTCATTGACGGCAAGGTGGAAGGCAGCATCAATTTGCCGGGTAACCGCGTGACGGTGGGCCGCAATGGCCAGGTGGCCGCCAGCATCAACGCCCGTGAGATTGTGGTTTTGGGTAAGATCCGGGGCAACGTCTCGGCCTCAGACCGGGTGGACATTCGCGCCGAAGGGTCGCTTGCGGGCGACGTCTCAGCCGCGCGCATCAGCATCGAAGATGGAGCCTACTTCAAGGGCGGCATTGATATCCGCAAGCCGGATGGCAAGGCCACCACGCCGGGAGTGTCGGCGACGGCAAGCGCCACCGTTGTGGAGCCTGTTCGTATCACGTAGCACCTGCGGTGCGGCAGACCGCTTCGCGTCGCTCTGGTTGAGTTCTGTGGAAAGTGTAGTGCCGTCCCTGCGGGACTCTGTCGCAACGGGTGAACGCTTAACCCAGTGCCCAAGCGCTGGGTTAAGCTGTGTTGCGCCAGGGGCCCGAGAGGTTTTTCGCGAATCTTATCGAGATCCCACCGGCTTTGCTGACCCACAGGGGATGAAACGGGCGGAAGGAGCAGGAGCCTTCAGGCCCCTTAATTGAGAGCTTATATTGATGGGCCTGAAGGCCCTGACCTTTCCTCCGCCCCATTACTTTGTGCAACTTGCATTATGGAGCGTGCGCCGGAAGATATTTCTCTACGCCAGGCGCAGCTTCTTTTTCACCACGCGGGGCAGGGCGGAGCCTGAGGCTTCCAGCACCCAGAAAGCGATCCCCAGCCAAAGCAGGCTGGCTACCACCAGCACAGCAGCGTCGAGCAGGCGTCCCGGATGCAGCGGGCCGGTTTGCAATTGCGCTGCTCCGTGCAGCATGGCCCACACCGCGCCCCATACCACGGTACCGGCAATCACGCCCGCCAGCAGGCAGCGGCTGAGTTCATGGAAGTCAAGGCTGGCCAGCGAGACCATGCGCCGTTTGTGCAAGAGCAGCGCAATGGTGAGCGTCTGCAGGGCAATGCCGATGTCAGAAGCTACGGCCAGGCCCATGGTTCCCATGGAGTGGTAGAGCGCGGCGTAGAACGGGAACGAGACCACGGTGACAATGGTGGAGGCTACGGCCGGAGCCATGGTTTGGCCTGCGGCGTAAAAGGCGCGGGCATAGATGGCCTGCGCTCCCCACAGGAACATGGTTCCGCAAAAGACGCTGAAGTAGGCCGAGCAAAGGTTGGCATCGGCCGCGGAAAAGCGCCCTCCGATGAAGATGAGCCCGATAAGGGGCTTGCCAACGGCCGCCATGATGGAGGCCGAAAGCAGGCCGAGAGCGGCAATGCGAGAGACCGAGTCGGCCACGCCGATGGCGAACTCGTAGTGGCGCTTCTGGTTCCACAGACTGGCGAAAAAAGGCATGGAAGCCACGCCGGCCGCCTGCGCCAGCATGGACATGGGCGCGGTGAACAGCTGCTTGGCGTAGTTCATCAGTGCGATGCCGCCGCCGGTTTCCGAGGCAAAGTAGGCGATGAACCAATTGTCGACGGTGACCAGCGACATGCCGATCATCAGCGGCAGGGAGAGCCGCACCCATTCATGCAGGCCCTGGTCGTGGAAGTCGAGCAGCAGGCGGTAGCGGGTGCCGGCGCGCCGTGCAAAGTACCAGTTGAGCAGGAAGGGCCCCAGGAACGCGCCCGCGGTGGTGCCCAGCGCCAGCGAGGATGCGCCCATGTGCTTGTAGAGCATCATGCCGCCCACGATGGTGCCCATGCCGTAGATGAGTGGCGTAACGGCCTGCACGTTGAACTGCTTGCGCACCAGCAGTACGGAGGCAAAGACGCCGCCAGCGAAGAAGAACAACTGGGCAGGCAGCAGAATGCGGGTGAGCCGGACGCAGAGAGCGGCCTTTTCCGGCCCGAAGCCCTTGAACCACAGGTGGACCCAGATGGGCGCGGCGACCTCCGCAAGGAGGATGGCGCTGCCCAGCACCAGAAACATGGTGTTGAGAATGACGGAAAGGGAGCGATCGCCCTCGGCCTCCCGTCCGGTCTCGCGGTAGCGGGTGAGGATGGAGACGAAGGAGATGGAGGCCACGCCACCGACCAGGAAGTAGGCAATCATGTCGGGCAGCACAAAGGCGGCGGTGAGCGCGTCCGCCTCAACCCCGCTCCCAAAGAGCCAGGCAATGTACTTTATCCGCACTAGGCCGATGATGCGCGAGAGAAAGGCCGAGCCCATCAGCAACAGCGTGGCGGTGAAGACGGAGTGGCGGTGCGAAGGGTGCAGCATCTCCAGTCCACGCGACAAACGAGAGCGCGCGGCCGGTGCCTGCCGTTGGGGGACTGGAGCTGCCACTGAGTTGATTCTATCGGCCTTTGCTCCCTGCGAGCCCGGGTTCCGGCGCAGGTTGTGCCTGGGAGGGCACCAGCCATGACGCGGCTGGGCGCGTTGCCGCTGCTGGTTGTAGAGGCGCCACAGGCTGAAGGCACTGCGTACGGCAGGTCCGCTTCGCGCAGATACCAGAGTGCCAGCTTTGGTGGGCTGTGTACTTAAGACTCAGGCCGCAAGGTGCCTTTGGTTCCCTGTGGCCGGGAGGATTTCCCTCTTTAATTGGAGTGAAGGGCACTTTTTGGACGGAAATCGGACAGGCAAATCCAGAAGAAAACCGAGCAAAGACCAATAAAACAGGGAGAATAGGTGCATTCTGAGTGCCCCCTCATGCGTCTTGCAATCTGCACCGATAAACCTAGTGGAATCCAAGTAACCGAGTGGCTTGCCAGGAGTCAGTTCTCAGCTGGAACGGTTGGAATGTCTCCCAGGGATAAGTCTGCCTGACCTACTCGCTCTGGAAGCATGGATTTCGGGATCGCCCAAGGCGCTCGCGCAGGCGAGAGCAGAAGGCCAATGGACCGGACAATGGCGCAACTGGATTTCGTACCCAAGAAGAATGATCGGCAACAAGAGGCGGCTCGGCTGGCTGCACTCACTGCGACGGGCATTCTCGATTCCGAGCCTGAAGCGAGCTTTGACGCAATCACGCGATTGAGCGCGGAGTACTTCCGCGCGGACACGGTTCTGATCGGATTTGGGGACGAGAGCCGGGTCTGGATCAAGTCTTCCTGGGGCGAGCAGGTGCGCGAGCTACCCCGCCAGAACTCGGTTTTTGAGATGGTTCTGGCTGAAGATGGGCCGGTGGTTGTAGCGGATGTCTCCATTGATCCGCGCTTCAGTGGACACCGCCGGCATCTTCGCCGGCTGGAGGTTCGCTCCTTTGCGAGCGCCCCGATTCGTTCCTCCGATGGACAGATTCTGGGCGCTCTTACGGTATTTAGCTGTCAGCCCCGCCGCCAGATGGCTCTGGATGAGCGGCGCATGCTGGAGAGCCTGGCGGAGATGGTGGCCAGCCAGCTGGAGCTGCGCAAGCTGCGCCGCAACATCAGCACGAACAGGCTGCGTCCGACTGCAAACTTGAAGGCGCTTTCAAAGACCTGGCCCCGCCCCTGCGACCTGCGCCACGCGCTTGAAAGGCACGAGTTTGTTCTTTACTACCAACCGGAGATTGAGCTGGCCACGCGCAAGATCATCGGTGTGGAAGCGCTTATCCGCTGGGCTCATCCGGAACGCGGCATGGTTTCGCCGATGGACTTTATTCCGATGGCCGAGGAGAGCGGGCTGATTCTGCCCATCGGCGACTGGGGGCTGTCGGAGGCTTGCGCGCAGATTCAAACCTGGAATCTGCTGGAGCACGGAGGCGGTTCGCCCCGGGTTTGCGTGAACCTCTCCGCGCGCCAGTTCTCGCGCGAGGGGTTGGCGGACCACGTGGAGGCGCTGCTGCACCAGACGGGGATCTCCAGTCGGCAACTGGGCCTGGAGATGACCGAGTCTAGCCTGATCTCCGACACGAGTACGGCTCTGGAGGTGTTGGGCAGCCTGCGCCGGTTGGGCGTGAGCCTCTTGATGGACGACTTTGGCACCGGATACAGCTCGCTCAATTACCTGCACTCGTTCCCGTTTGACGTGCTCAAGATCGATCGCTCGTTTGTGGGTCGGATGGCGGGTGGCGACCAGGCCTTCCAGATTGTGCGCACCATCGTGGAGCTGGCACGGGTGCTGGGCATGGACGTGGTGGCGGAAGGCATTGAGACGGTGCAGCAATACCGGCTGCTGCGCGACCTGGGCTGTCGCTATGGGCAGGGCTTCCTGTTTGCCCGTCCGCTGCCAGCCGAGGCCGTGACTCACCTGCTGCGCTTGCCGGGTCGGTTACTGCCGGACCCGGAGCTGAGCGTTTCGGTGGAGTACTAGACCGGCACGAGGCAGGACGGCGGGCAAGGCTGCCAGGGTTCCGAATTGGAATCCGCGCGTCTGTTGGTCCGAATCCGGAACCGGGTGTCTCTGAGAATTCAAATCTACCTAAAGATTCTTTCCCTGCGTCCTCTATGCTCCTTCCATGCAGCAGACCACGGAACCCAACCCAACCGCCGCCACCTTTGCCAGCTTGCTGGCCGCTTTGGCGGCCCCAGCGTCGAAGTCCGAGCCGGAATGGGATGACGACGACCCGGCAGAGGAGCTGTCGACGCTCAGCTATGAGAGCGCGCTCCGGGCCCACGCCCGTTACCGTCCTTCGCCCGCTCCGGTGGGCATGTTGCCGATCAATGCGCCGGCGTCGGCGTGGAGTGCCGAGACCCAAGCACCGCAGCCTGCGGCCCGCGTGCAGACGCCGCTCCGTGCGCCGGAGCCGCTGCCCCAGGGCAAGCTCAGGACGGCCAGCATCACCATCCGCATGAGCGAGGCGGAGGGCGACCAGCTGCGCCATCGCGCTGCTGAGGCCGGCATGACGATCTCTGCCTATCTGCGCTCCTGCACCTTTGAAGCGGAGAGCTTGCGCGCCCAGGTGAAAGAAGCCATGGCGGAGCTGCGGGCTGCCACCCTTGCCGCAACTCTCTCGGCCGCGCCAGTTCCCGTAGCATCACCGGATTCGCTGCCTGCCCCGCGTCGCAACTGGCGCAATATGGTGGAACGGCTGATGCCGCATTCGCAGCAGTTCCAGCACGCCGCCAGAGCCTGAGGTTGAACTTGCAACAGAAACGCCGCCTTCATTTGAAGGCGGCGTTTCTGTTTTGGGTGATCTATTGGTCCTGCCCTCAAATAGTGTCACCCTATCCCACCCATCCCGCACAAAACGCGGGATGGATGGGGCACGGCGGATTCAAGCTCCAAGTGCAACATTTCCGAAACCGGAGATAGTTGCATATGGCGAAGAGCTATCGACACCTCGATCC